>LSQX01172754.1_pt1 | contig 10901 bp, 10 predicted proteins | sample 654561 | NCBI WGS metagenome assembly LSQX01 (sample SAMN04489861, study PRJNA283612) | anaerobic digester metagenome | isolation source: 4 biogas reactors fed with cattle manure at either 37C or 55C with and... | place: Denmark: Kongens Lyngby | collected 2014 | reverse complement strand
GAAAATAATTGGGTATGTAGGGCGCATAAGTGGTGAAAAAGGGGTATTCAATTTTGTTAAGGCGATACCGTTAATACAGGAATACGATTTTTGTGATTTTATATTTATTGGCGATGGTAATTTACGTTCTGAAATCACAGCGTGTATAGTTGCGAACAATGTAAGTGATAAAGTAAAATTAACCGGTTGGATACCCCATGACCAACTTCCGGATTATTTGAATAAATTAAAGTTGTTAGTATTGCCATCGTATACAGAAGGGCTGCCTAACGTCATGCTCGAAGCTATGGCCTGTGGAACACCGATTGTTACAACTAATAACGGTGATAAACTCGATTGGATTCATAATAAAACTGGTATTGTTGTTGATTATGAAAAACTCAAATAAAAAATGCATTGTACAAAATCCTGAAAGATGATTCATTAAGGAAAAGCTTCTTTAGTGAAGAAGGGAAAAGATTTGATATTTATAATTGGGATAACATTGTGCAGGCAATAAATAAGATGTATACAAGCTGTTAAAGGAGAGGAAGGGTGGGAGTTTGCCATAATGAAAATTGTTCACGTTATGAATTGGTATATACCTGGCATGGGATATCAGGAAAACTTTTTGCCAGCGGAACAAAAAAAACTGGGGCATGATGTGTGCATTATTACTTCTGATAGAGTACCACAGTATAAGGGTTATGAAAGAAATGTTGGCAAAACGATAGGTGAGCGGGTCATTGGGGTAGCGTCCTACCAAGAAAGTGGTGTAACAGTATATAGATTGGCTACTGTTCTTGAAGTTGTAAATGGAGGTCAAGTTATAGTAAGAGGCCTGTATAAACTGCTAAAAGAATTAAAACCTGATGTTGTTCAAGCCCATGGAGCCTTTTGCCCCCTAACATTACAAGTATTGTTGTACAGCAAAAGACTCAAATATCGAGTTTTTGTAGATGATCATTCTAATATAGACAATTTTCATCTGAATTCTTTCGTCAAAAGAGCATATGTGCATTTAGTAAAAACTTTTTATCTTTTTTATGGAAACAGAGTTGAGATGTTTTTCCCAGTTACATATGCTACAACAGATTTTTTAAAGCGTGTACTAAAAATCCCTGAAAATCGTTTAGAATTACTCCCCTTGGGAGCTAATGCAGATCGTTTTAAAAAGTCACTGGAATTAAGGAAGATAGGTAGGAATGAATTAAATATCAAAGAAGATGAAAAATTAATTTTAACAGCAGGGAAATTGGATGCACAAAAAGATATCAAATACCTCATCAAGGCATTTTCAGATGTCAATAATAGAAAACCTTTTATCAAGCTATTAATTATTGGAAGTGGCACTAAAGAGTATATGAATAATTTGAAAAGCCTTGTGAATCGATTGGGGGTACAAGATAGAATTATTTTTATAGATTTTGTCCCTAATAATGAATTGCCGAAATATTATAATGCAGGTGATATAGGTGTTTGGCCTGGAAATTGCTCAATAACTGTCCTAGAAGCGGTAGCTACAGGTTTGCCTGTAATAATCCCTAATAAAGATTTAAACTACAAAATACTTTCTGATAATAATGCCGCTATAGGATTCGAACGGAGAAATGTCAATTCGCTATCTGAGGCAATTTTAAAGTTGCTGAATGATTCAGAATTGTATAGTAGAATAATAGAGAATTCTTCCAGATTATTTATGGAAACGTTATCGTGGAAGGGTATAGCGCAAAAGTCTATAGATACTTATAAGTCAGCACTGAAGGTGTGATAAATGAAGTATAAAAAGCTTCTTATTTTGGGCGATTACCCCTGCAAAAATAATTATAATGGGTCGTTTATTAAGGAACAGGTTGACTGTCTCGGGAATAATTTTGAACAAATAAATGTGATATCAGCATTATCCTATTTCCCTAAATTTATGCTGAACTTCAAAAGGTTTAGGAGTCTTGTTAAATGTGTTTCATATCCCCAGGACTATTCATATGACAATATCAATGTCTATTATCCAAAATACTTCCCGATGCCAACATCACCTGACTTTTTTATGTTATCACGTAAACACTTAAATTATTATGCCGTTAATAGCTTATTAACAAAAAAGAATATTGATTTTGATATTATTCATTCTCACTTTATTTTCCCCGCTGGCTATGTAGGAATGAAGTTGAAAGAACGGTACCATGTACCATTTATCATAACAGCACATGGTGGGGATGTTTATAAAGCTCCTTTTAAGAATGACAAATGGTTCCAGTTATCAAAATCAATTTTAGAGCATGCTGATAAAATTATTACAACCAGTATTAGAAATTTCAATATAATAACCAGAGAAATTGGGATTAGCGAACAAAAGGTTTATATTATTGGCAATGGCTTTGACAATACTAAGTTTTATCAGATGAACCAACGTCAAATTAGAGAAAAATTATCATTACCGCAAGACAAAAAAATATTGTTATCAGTTGGTAATTTAGTTGAAATTAAGGGCCATAAGTACTTGGTTGAAGCAGTAAATAAAGTATTAGCAAAAAGAAAAGATATTTTATGTATTATTATTGGACGAGGAATAGGAAAAGAGAAATTACAAAATCGAATTGATTCTCTCGGTCTTAATGGTTTTATTAAAGTAATTAATGGTGTAAGCCATGATGAAGTTCCTTTTTGGATGAATGCTTGTGATTTATTTGTACTTCCGAGTTTAGATGAAGGTTTTCCAACGGTTATTCCCGAAGCTCTGGCATGCGGTAAGCCTGTTATTGCATCACGAGTTGGTGGAATACCGGAGATAATAAATAATAAAGATATAGGTGAATTGCTCCAAAAGAAGAATGTAGATGGTCTTGCAACNNTAATGCACTTAATAAAGAATGGGATCATGAAAAAATCATTAAATATGCTCAAGGATATACATGGGATAATATCGCCAATAAAATAAAATATGTTTACAAGGAATGTTAAATTGTTTTTAGTATTGTTTGAAGTAATACATAGCCCAGTGAAATAACATAGGAGTTGGTTACTATGAGGGTTTGTCGCCAGATATCAACAACAGGATTATTTTTTTGTGGAATTATTCTACTTATTGTTTATTTGTGTTCTATGAGATGGAACATGGCATTGCCGATCTCAATGTTTTGGTTATCTTTTGGTTTAGTTATATCAAGTATTATTTTGCAAATATTCTATATTAAATCGTTTGATATAAGGATAATGCTCTTGGAATTATCCGTTCTCTGTATTGCTCTCCATTTGATTTATCAAATACCATACTCTGGTTTATATGGTTCGGATATTTATTTTGATTTGGCTTCAACAAAAGGGATATTGACTAGTGGGTTTATAAGAGGCAGTGAGACATTAATTAATAACACGGCATATTGGCCAATAATCCATATTTATGGTGTGATTTGTTCCGATGTTACAGGTTGCGGTATTAATACGATAGTAAAATGGCTTCCTTCTTTTATTGGTGTGATACCAATTCTTGTATTGTACTTATTAGTAAAGCAATTATTTAAAAAAGATAGTATTGCAATACTGTCAACGTTACTTTTTATTTTCTTGGAGCATAACATACTATTTTCATCTCTTTTTATTAGAGAAACAGTTGCTTTGGTTTCAGCAGTCTGTTGTGTTTACTTATATTTTACAGCGAAAAGGTCATCGCGGCCTATTATTTTTTTAGCCCTTGCTATGTTGTTTCTCATAGTGACGATATTGGCTCATCATTTAACATCTTTTATGCTGTTACTATTCTTTTTTCTGCATTTTATTGTTTCTTGGTGTTTTGAGAGATATGCCAATAACAACCATAATATTGTTATTGTTAGTCCGATAACCTTATCATTTTTATTATTAGCTTTTGTGCTTACTTTTAGTTATTGGGTCTATGTAATTAATACCCCTTTGTATACTTTAGCTTTATTTATAAAAGATCTACTTACCCCTGGGGCTTGGTTCGCTGGGACGTATTCTCAGGTAGCTGATATGACCTATTCATCTATACCTTCATTAAGAGGACGCATAATATTTTTTGGTTTTTATTTTTTTAATTTTATTTTTGCTGCAATCTTACTATACAATTTACGACCTCAAAAATTTGTTCGCGTTGAAAACTACTCCTTTACTTTATATTTATTTTTATGTGGTTTGGTTGGCTTTTTGTCATTATTCTTTATCAAGGTTAGAGCTTACCCTGATCGATTTTTGATGTTTGGATGGTTATTTGGATTTGCCCCTCTCGTGTTTGCTATCATGTCATTTATTAAAGAAAGACATAAAAAACTAGGTATAGCTTTATTATTGATGTTTATGTTTTTTAATATTTACACGATTGAACCAACTGCATGGGACACGAAATCAAGAAATAGAGGTTATGTACCTGCAACAACGCAAGAAGATTATTCTTTTGCTGAAACATTAGATTTTTCCAAAGGCAAAGTATTGACGACTTATGTAAACCAAAGCATGGTAATCTACGATATCTATAACAAACGTGTTGATGGATTAGCTTCCTTAAATGATGATGCTGGTTTACTGGATTATGATTATATTATTGTTCAAAAGTATAGATTCAAAGATATAAAGGAGAGTTCAAGAAAAATTAGCAAAATTAAAAAAGTATCAAATCAATCTGATTGGGGATGGAACACAGTATATGAATCTAAAAGCTTGGCGACATACGTAAAAATAGATAATTAATTAATTGTTTTAGAGGTGATTTAAAGATGATTAGAAATCATGGACTTGTTTCTGTAGTGATCCCTGCATATAATGCAGAACGATACATAAAAGGGGCCGTTGAATCTGTAATTAAACAAACTTATCCTTATTCTGAGATCATAATAGTAGATGATGGATCTAGTGATAATACGATAAATGTTGTTAAATCCATTAATGACAATAGGATCAGATTAATAGAGCATACTCAAAACAAAGGACCTGGTGCTGCAAGAAATACAGCAATTTCTGCAGCAAAAGGAAAATGGATAGCGCTTTTAGATGCAGATGACCAATGGTTACCTCAACGTTTAGAGATACTACTAAAGATATTAGACAAATCTGGACCGGGTTATTTTATAGCAGATGATAAAATGATATGTTTCGATACGCATAAAGGGTTACAAAGTTGGAAAAGTTCATTTGAACATTCTAAAAGGCAATATAATATTCCCACACAATCTGAAGTTATAGATGTTAATTTAACACAGTTCATTAATTATAATGCGCCAAATATTCATCCGATTATTCCTATAGAACATATCAGGAAATTCGATTTGCGCTACAATGAATTATGTTTATGTGGAGAAGATCTAGAATTCTACTGCCATCTTTTTAATACGGGTTTAAAACTAAAGTTGTATACAAAACCATTTTATCTTTACCGCCACACTCCTGGTTCTTTATCTTCACAAGAAGATGCAAGTGATCATCTATTAAGTGTATATCAACGACTACTTAAAATATCGACATTTTCTTGTACGGAACGACAAGCAATTAATAAACTTATTGAAAAACAGAAGTGGAATTATCAATATTACAATCCCTTTGTTGTGGCTGTTAAATGTTGTCAAATTCGAAATGCAATTAAAATATTTTTTGAAGAACCTAAAGTATTACCTAGATGCATAAAGGATTTATTGCCGTCTCTTCAGTACCATTTTGCATTATGGAGAATGTGTGGTTATTCAAATGCAAATAAGCCCTAAAAGTTAGAAAACCGAAGCGCTTAGATGGTACCTTTTTTAGGAGACAATTACAATGACGATTAGGCATGTGAGTTGATTAAATGAACAAAGCTGAACAAATAAAAGAGATACCTTTAATGCAACAAGTTCCTCTAAATTTATTATCAAACATTTTGTTATTTATATTTAATGTTCTAATTTGGCTTTGGCTGATTCCATATTTGATAAAACATTTAGGTGTTGCAGGTTACGGGCTAATTCCTCTTGCTGCCCAAGTGACCAATTATGTGGGATTAATTACTGTTGCTATCAATTCAGCGGTCTCCAGATATTTAACATTAAACTTACAGCGAAAGGATTATATAAAAGCAAATAAAGTATTTAATACAGCTTTCTTTGCTTTATCAGTATTATTAATCTGCCTTGTGCCATTAATTGTTATATTTTTGTCGGCTCGTACCTGCTCTTTTTGATTTTGATGTACCGGTGGATTTCACTCAAGATGTGCCAATGTATCAATTATTGTTCTACTATTCAATGTATTTTCGCCCAGTCTTATTCATAGGGTTGGGCTACTTAAGTGCTTAGCTAATCAAATTTGAGTTATTGGTTATTTATTCCCTCAGGAGGAACATAATGGATAATATACTGCTGAGTAAGCTGCATAGCATACAAGTAGAGATTTTAGATGAAATAGTAAGAATCTGTGATAGTAATAGATTGGATTACTTTTTAATTGGGGGTACCCTCTTGGGTGCAATAAGACATAAGGGTTTTATTCCTTGGGATGACGATATAGATATAGCAATGCCAAGAGATGCGTACGATAAATTTATTTCGTTGTGTAATTCAGAGTTGAGTAATAAATATATGGTAGATTCATTTGAAAACAATAGTGGATACTGGCTTCCATTTATAAAAATAAGAAAACGAAATACGGTATATGAGGAAAAGATAATCTCAGCAAATAAAAGTATACCCAAAGGTGTATGGGTAGATATATTTCCATTAGATAACGTAAAACACTTAAAAAGTATAGTACAGTTTTTACAAGCGAAATTAGTAAAGTACATAAGACACTTTATTAGCATAAAACAAGGCTATTCTACCGTTACGTCTATTAAGGGGATTATTCTATTTAATTTATTCAGATTAATAAATACTCATACAGCTTTTAAAATCCAACATAAAATAATGACAATATGGAATGACCAAGAAACAAGGTACTTTGTTAACCTAGGAAGTCAATATAACTATGTAAAACAGACCATTCCAAAAGATAAATACTACCCCCCGGTAAAAGTTGAGTTCGAAGGAAAATTGTATAATGCCCCTAATGACTGGGACTATATACTGACGAGGATATACGGAGATTATATGCAGTTGCCGCCAGTAGAAAAGCGAACAAGTGGACATCATATTGTGAAAGTGGATCTTGGAGAATAAAGGCATATTAGCTTAATTAAGTTATGTTCAGGCAGTATAAAAGAGATGCGCAAGATAATGGTGGTTACAAAATGGCGAATTCTCGAACTGAAAATGTAGCAAGAAATGCCTGGTTTGCATTGGTTACAGAAGTCATTAACATTCTATTAAGTTTCGTCAGCAGAACAGCATTTATATACATACTCGGTGTAGAGTATTTAGGAATAAATGGCCTTTTTACAAATGTATTGATGATATTATCCTTTGCCGAATTAGGTATTGGAAATGCAATTATCTACAGCATGTATAAGCCNNATATTAAGGAAAATCTCAATTTTATTTATTTGCTATTCTTAGCGAACACTACAATATCATATTTTTTTGTATATAAGAAATCAATTATTATTGCAGACCAAAAAAGCTACATTGTTTCACTTTACCAGCAGGCATTTCATATTATACAAGTCTTAGCTCAAATCGTATTCCTCCTTTTAACACATGAATACATTCTATTCTTGGTAATTCAGATTGTCTGTACATTACTAAATAATATAATAACAGCAAAAAAAGCGGATAGAATGTTTCCATATCTAAGGGTTGGTAAGCCGAGACCCTTGGATAAAGAAGAAAGAAAAAGCATATTTACAAATGTGCGAGCTCTGTTTTTATATAAATTCGGTTCTGTAGTATTAAATGGTACTGACAACATAATTATTTCAGCACTTATTGGCGTTATTGCCGTGGGATTAAGTTCTAACTATTTGTTGGTTCTTTCAGCGTTCCAAATGATTTCGGGGCAAATCATGAATGCTTTCACTGCAAGTGTTGGGAATCTAAATGCAATTGGTGATACCAGCAATAAAGAGAGAGTATTTAACCGGATTTTCTTTGTTTCAGCTTGGATGTATGGATTCTTTGCTGTTGGGCTTTACATGTTTTTAAATCCCTTTATCGACTTGTGGTTAGGGGAAGAGTTTATTTTATCCCAGGGAGTTATATTTGCAATAGTATTACATTTTTACATCAATGCTGTTCATTTTACTGCATATACCTACAGAATTACCATGGGTCTGTTTGTTCAGGGAAGACTTGCCCCTTTAGCTGCAGCTATTATTAACATTATTCTATCTTTGTGGTTAGGGAAAACAATAGGTCTTATGGGGATTTTTCTTGCAACATCTATTGCAAGGTTCTTTACAATGGGAATTGTTGATCCGGTTTTAGTTTATCGCAGAGGCTTTAACAAAAATCCGATCCATTACTATATACGGTATTTCTCGTATTTATCAATATTCATTCTCTTGTATTTTGTTTTGAGTTTTATAATTTCCTGGATAAAGATAGATGGGTTTATTGGGTTTTTTGTTCAGGTAGGCATAGTAACGGTATTATTTAATGGAATATTGGTATTGCTATTCAGAAAAACTGAAGATTTTAAAGAGATCAAGACAGTATTAACAGCGATAATCAGAAAAAGGCTATCGAGGGCTCAATAACGTATGTATCGAATCAAATTATTAATGATTAGAGGTATATAAATGTTTTACTTGGAGACGGGAAGAAAAGTAGACTGCTGTGGATGTAGAGCCTGTGAACACATATGCCCCATGAATTGTATAAGAATGATTGAAGATGAAGAGGGCTTTTATTATCCATTGAAAAATGACGATTTGTGTACACACTGCGGATTGTGTGAAAAAGTATGCCCAAACGTTAATAAAAATAAGCTATCAAGCTCTGCAGATAAAGTCTTTCAACCTAAAGCATATATGGCAATTCATAGAGATGAAACAGTTCTTGCTGAAAGTGCATCTGGTGGAGTGTTTTCAGCAATTGTTAAATCGTACTGTAAAGATAATTTTGCAGTGTTTGGGGTAGAGTTTGATGAAAATTTTCACGCAATTCATTCTTATGCAGAGACAATAGAAGGAACAAGGAAATACAGAAAATCAAAGTATATACAAAGTGATATTAGAGACAGCTATAAAAAAGCAGAGAGCTTTTTGAAGGAAGGCAGAAACGTATTATTTACTGGAACACCTTGTCAGATAGCAGGTTTACGTTTATATCTTAGAAAAGACTACGATAATCTTTTTTGCGTAGATCTGGTTTGTCATGGGGTACCTAGTCAGAAAGTGTTTAATGCTTATAAAGATTATTTGCAAAAGAAATATGAGGGTGAAATCTGTTCTTTTACCTTTAGGCATAAAACACACACAAACTCTAAGGACTGGAACTCGAAAAATGTGAAAGTTGTGATAAATGATAAAACAATAGTTCTATCTCCTCAAGAAGATCTATATTTAAGAGGTTTTCATGGCGAATTATTCTATCGCCCATCATGCTATGAATGTAAATACGCCAATCCAAATCGAGTTTCGGATATAACAATGGCAGATTTTTGGGGTGTAGAGAAACTTTATCCGGATGAGAATATGCATAAGGGTGTTTCTGTTTTGTTGGCGAATACCGTAAAAGGACATCGATTAGTACAGAAATTGAATAAACAGATGAAATTAGATGAAGTAGATATTAACTATGTAATTGAAAGCAATGCACAATTAAACCGCCCAGCTAAAATGCATCCTAAAAGAGAAAAATTTTATCGGTTGATTAAAACAAAGCGGTTTGACGAGGCTGTTGATTTATGTATTCCACGGCCATCTCTAGTTAGAAGAGTAGCTTCCAAAATCCTGCCACAAGGCATCAAGAATGTTATTGTAAAATTATTAAGATAGGAGTTGTTTGTTAGATGGATATATTAACCGAATTTCAAGAGAAATTCAAAGTAAACGAGTGTAAAATCTATGAAACAGATTACTGGATCTGGTCTTTAAGGCCTCATCAGGCAACAATTGGAGCCGGGATTCTTTCATTAAAGAGAGAGTGCGCTACTTTTGGGGAATTGGAACCAGAAGAGTTTTGTGATTTGAACAACATCATTAAAGTTATTGAAACCACATTGAAAAATATTTTTAAGTACGATGTTATTAACTACTTAATGCTCATGATGATGGATAAGCATGTACATTATCACGTTTTTCCAAGATATAAAAGCTCGGTGGAATTTTTAGGTGAGACTTGGAAGGATGAAAATTGGCCGGCAGTTCCTTCATTATTAGGAGAACCGTTATCGGATGATAAATTAACGGAAATAACAACATATATAAAATCTAAGATTTGAACATGTGAGGGGAGAAATTGATGATGAAAAAGTACAAAGTAGGCTATACGACGGGAGTATTTGACTTATTTCACATAGGACATCTTAATATTTTAAAAAAGGCAAAAGAACATTGTGAGCATTTGATTGTTGGGGTTAGTACAGATGAAGTTGTCCAAGGATACAAAAAGAAAACTCCAGTTATTCCATTTGAAGAGAGAATAGCAATTGTAGAAGCAATAAAATATGTAGATGAAGTTGTGCCTCAGACATCTATGGACAAATTTGCTGCTTGGGAGAAATTGAAGTTCGATGCTATTTTTCATGGGGATGATTGGAAAGGGTCAAAGATGTATGAAGAAGTTGAGAAGAAATTAAATAGTGTAGGAGTTGAAATTGTGTATTTCCCTTACACTAAGGGTACATCATCGACTATATTAGGAGATGTTTTAAGAAAGGTGTTGGAGGTGCAAAGATTGGCAAGTAGTTAAGATATATCAATCAGAACCAAAAGCATCTCAGCTAATTAGATTTACTGATAATATTGAAGGGAAATCAGGCAAAACCCCAAATCCTTTTAGAAAAGGTAAGATATATAATGGAAAGACAGTGCATTGGGATGGGGTCGGTGCTATAATTTCGGA
>LSQX01164643.1_pt2 | contig 10902 bp, 8 predicted proteins | sample 654561 | NCBI WGS metagenome assembly LSQX01 (sample SAMN04489861, study PRJNA283612) | anaerobic digester metagenome | isolation source: 4 biogas reactors fed with cattle manure at either 37C or 55C with and... | place: Denmark: Kongens Lyngby | collected 2014 | reverse complement strand
ACCGGCGACGGCGGCGTGCAGATGAACTTTCAGGAACTCGTGGTGGCGGTGGAGCATCAGATACCGGTCGTGGTGGTCATCCTTAACAACGGGTTCCTCGGCATGGTGCGCCAGTGGCAGGAATTGTTTTACGATCGCCGCTACTCGGGCGTGGTGCTTAGCCAGAAGGGCCGCGCACCCAACGAACAGGTTGCGGAGACGTCGGGCTATCTGCCGGACTTCATCAAGATGGCCGAGGCGCACGGCGCGTGTGCCCGGCGGGTCTTTAAGGAAGAAGAGGTTGGCCCGGCCTTGCGCGAAGCGTTGGCCAGCGGCAAAACGTGGGTGATCGAGTGCATCGTAGCACCCGAGGCCAACGTGTTCCCTATGATCCCGCCCGGTGCGCATGTGGCGGAGATCATCAACCGCACGGTGTAGGCGGCGAAGGGATTGAGGTCTTTAACGTTCGAACATCCGGATGAAAAGTATGAAGCATATCATCAATTGTCTTGTGGAGAACCAACCCGGCGTGCTGGCGCGTATTGTGGGGTTGATCTCGGGGCGCGGCTACAATATCGAAACGCTCAATGTGGGGCCCACCGAGGACCCGACCGTCTCCAAGATGACGATCGTGGTGCCGGGAGACAGCCACGTCATTGAGCAGGTGACTCATCAGTTGTCCAAGCAGATTGATGTGATCGAAGTGGTGAACATGACCAATCGCCGCCACTTGGATCGTGAATTGATTCTGGTGCGCGTCGCGACCGAGAGCCACAACGCGCGCGCCGAGATCGTGGATCTGGCAGCGCTCTTCAGGGGACATGTGGTGTCCGTGCAAGAGGACTCGGTGACGATCCAGATGGTCGGCAATCAGGAGACTGTGGCCGACTTCTTGTGCTTGATGAAGCCCTATTCCATTGTGGATATCTCGCGCACTGGCGTGATCGCAGTAGGACGCGAGGCGCCGGGGGCGTCCGCCGCGAAAGGGTGATGCTGCCATGTCCCCGTCGCTCCGGTTTGCACTGCTCGGTCATCCGGTGAAGCACTCGCTTTCGCCGGTCATGCACGAGGCCTCGTTTCGGGCGCTCGGCATCGATGCGTCGTATGACTGCATGGATGTCGCGCCCGAGGCACTGGGCGCATGCCTGGCGACGTGCCGACGGGAGGGCTATGCCGGCTTGAATGTGACGGTTCCTCACAAGACGGCCGTGTTGGACGGGATGGATCATCTCGATGCCTCAGCACGTCTCTACGGTGCCGTGAACACGGTGCGCATCGATGCCGCCGGACTTACCGGCGTCAACACCGACGCAGAGGGTTTTCTTGAGGATCTTGCTGTGAACTACCGCCGCTCGCCCGAGGCGGCGCGTGTGATGATTCTTGGATGTGGCGGCGCTGGCCGCACATTGGCGATTGCCTGTGCACACTGCGGGGCCGCCGAGATCGCGCTGGCCAACCGGACACTGGCCAAGGCTGAGCAAGTGGCGGTAGAGATCGCCGAACACCTGCCCGATGCACCGGCCGAGATCCGCGTACTCGCGTCAGAGCCTGCGGCGTGGAGCGCGGCCTGCCGGGAGGCCGATCTGGTGGTGCAGTGTACGACCACCGGGCTGCATGCCGATGACGCGCCGCTGTTGCCGCCCGAAGCCTTCCGGCGTGGCCAGTTCCTCTACGACATCGTCTATACGCAGCGCGTCACGCCCACGATGCGCTCAGCCCTTGCCGCCGGCGCGGATGCGGTCAACGGCGCGGGCATGCTGGTGTATCAAGGCGCGGCGGCATTCCGCGAGTGGACCGGCCGCGACGCAGACACCGCCGCTATGCGCGCCGCGCTTGATGCGCAGCTTTATCTCACGGACACCGGACGGGAGCAGCTCCCTTAGCGCCGACATCACCGAGGTCGACCGTCACGGTCTCCAGCGTGTTCGTCTTGTGAAAGACGGCCTTCATTTTGCGTGTGGCCGGCATGCCCTTGAAGCTTCCGACGCGCGGGCCGACTGATAACGCGCCGTCTTTGAAGGTGCATGTCGTCAGCGCGCCCTTGCCCGAACGGTAGTCGAGGGAGATGCCGTCATCTTCGTAGAGGTCGCCCTTGCCGTCGGCACCCATCCACACATGCAGTTCGACCATCTCGTCCCAGCCTTTGTCCACATGCGCTTTCTTCTCCCACATCGGGATCACCGCGCCCGCGCGCACAAACAGGCTGCCGCCCCACTCCGGCGTCACCTTGACCGCACGTTTGCAAGGGCCGGTCACCAACTCGCCCGTTTTCCAGTCGTGCCACAACCCTTCGGGGATCTGGATCTCCTTCGTGAAAGCGGAAACAAGCAGGTCTGGCCCCAGCAGGTAGGTAGTTACGCACGCATCGTATGCCGGGACATCGGGATAGGCGAACGGCAGTGCGCGCATCACGGGCCACCCGGTGCGCGCGGCTTCGGCCGCCGTTGTGTAGAGGTAGGGCATGAGACGGTAACGCAAATGGTTGTAGGCCCTGAACACAGCTACCTTCTCCGGCGGATAGAGCCACGGCTGTTGCCAGTAATCCCAGTTGTTCTGCTGGCTCCATGTCTGAAGGAATCCAAAGTGCAGGGACTCGATATTTCCGATCGTCATGTCGCAGCTTTGGTTGGAATGGCCCGAGATGCCGAGATTCAGCAACGACGCGAGCGGCTTCGCCCCGCCGCCTGTGTCACCGGCCCATGTGGCAACGAACTGCTGCACACCTGCGTAGCCGCCGGAGGAGTAGACCATCGCCCGCTGTCCTGTGTAGTCCTCGTAACCGCGCGCCATCTGCTTGGCGTACACGTCGCCGTAAAGGTTGTGCATCTCCTCGTCGCTCATACCGTTCGCCCACGCGCGGTTCGGGTGCTCCATGAGCTGTTGGGATCCATCCAGCTTGAAGCATTGCGCCCCTTGGTCTACGAACTTCTTGAGGTGCTCGAACCACGGCAACATGCCCTCCTCATAGTCGTTCTCGGGGCAGTAGAGACGGTCATACATCCTGTTCTTGTGGACAGACTTCCGCTTCGTCTTCTCATCCTTCTTTTCCGCGTCGCCGACAATTCGGTCATCCTCCCACGTCTCCGTGATACCCTCCGGCACATCAACCTTCCGCCCGCTTTTTTTGGCAAGACCCGCCACGCACTGCTCCTCGTATCGCGTGAGGTCATAATCGCAGCACAGCCACAACGAGAGTTTGAAGCCGATCCGCTTCAGCGCACCGATGAACGTGTGGTCACCCTTCGGCGCCCAGTACGGAAAATAGAACCGCTCCTGATGCCACTCCTTCCGCACGGAAAAATCGTAAAAGGTCTGCATCCAGCCCGGTTCGAGCCCGATGACATCGCACGGCAGGTCGCGGTCGCGGAAGTTCATGGCGTCGCTCAAGAGCGCGAACTGATCCACATTCTGGTTGCACACGAAGGTGAACCCGTATCCCCAGACCGGCAACAGCGCCGGGCGCCCCGAGAGCTGCGTGTAGATATCGAGCAGCGCGCGGTAGTCCCCGCCCGCGAAGATGTAGAAGTCGACATCGCCTTCATTCCCTTCACAGATCAATGCATCGGGGTCTTTCGCACCGCAATCAAACGCGTGCCGCCATGTGCTGTTAAGGAGCATGCCCCATCCGTTGCGGCTCACCGCCATCGGGATCGGGATGTTGCAGAGGTTGTTGCGAACCCACAGATCGAAACGGTGACCGCGCCGCATCACGTTGTCGCGCCCCGAGTCGCCGAAGCCATAGATCCGCTCGTCCTTCGCGAGGCTGAACGCGACCGCGAACCCCTTGCCGACATTCTTCGGCGTGACTGTCAAGTCTGCCGCAGAAATGTTCGACTTGAAGCGCAGCGTCCCCGCCGCCGGATCGACCGTCAGCGTGGCCGACTTTGTGGACACGGCGGAGCCTTCACGCGTGAACGCGGTCTTTGGCCAATCGGCCTTCAGGAACCCGTAGCGATTCAGTCCGCTCTCGGTCCAGACCACCGCGCCGTTGAGGTGGGTCCAGCTCTTACGCACACGGAAGAGGTTGTCGGCCAGCACATCGACGCGCAGTTCCGTACCGTCGCCAAGCTTCGTCACCACGCTTTGGGCATCGGGCGCCGGGGCCTTCCAAACGGGACGCGCTTCTATCACTGCCGTGAGAAGCATGCATGCAACGAAAGAAAAAACGAGACGTGTATTCATGGGTTAAGCTCCTTTGCACAGGATCGGTTACGGATCACAAAACAGAACGATCATAACAGGGTTTATGACTAAGGGAAAGCCCAACGCCGGAACAACCGGTAAGTTGACAGGGTGGCGTTGCTCGGTTTTTTCCACACGAAGGTTTTTTGGGGTCAGGCTTTATCCAAACTCCTAAATTTTCCTTGGTGCGATTCAGTCGCGGTTGCGAAACCGAATTGCATGGCTATTGCGGCAATGCCCGTTTTGGTGTAAAGTGACAGGCATTCATGTGCTTTGTCCCGAGAATAAATTCCACTTTCGTGGGTGTTGTCGCCCTGTCTACGTGTACGCTCCGTCATGTACATCGGGCGCTGTGGATCACTTTGCTGGTAAGCCTGTGCGGCTGTACGCATCTGCGGACATCGGAGACGGGGAGGTGGTCGTGGGGTTGGCCGCCTTGGTCGCGGCGCGCCGAGGTGACAGCGGATGATGCGCTGAAAGCGGGCGCGGAGGCTGGCGATGCGGCGGCGCAGTATACGCTGGGGTTCTCGTTGCTGTATGGCGAAGGTTTGCCGCGCAACGTGGGCGAAGGCTTGGCGTGGTTGCGGAAGTCTGGTGAGAACGGGTATCTAAAAGCGCAGGCAGCGCTTGGGCTCCTGTACATGAAGGGCATGCCCGGTGACGTGTCGATCGATGAGCGCCAAGCTGAGCAGTGGTTGGCCAAGGCCGCCCGGCAGGGGCATGCGTCATCGCAGGCGAGTCTAGGCGCGTTGCTACTCTCGCAAAGCAGCAGCGTGCGCGATCCGGAGGCGGGCGTGGTGTGGCTGAAACGTGCAGCGGATCAGGGCGACGAAACGGCACAGGTGGCATTGGGCCTCATGTATCAAAAGGGCTACGTGGTGGCGCAGAATGATACGGAGAGTGTGCGTTGGTACAGCAAGGCGGCCGAGCAGGGCCATGCGACCGCGCAGACGCAACTCGGGATTGCGCGCTACCGTGGCCGGGGCGTCGCGCAGTCATTCGACGAGGCGCGCATCTGGTTCGAGCGCGCCGCAGCGCAGGACAACGCACTGGCGATGTCCAATCTCGGCGTGATGGCGAGTCGCGGCGAGGCCATGCCGCGTGATGACGCGCAGGCCGTCGCTTGGTTCCGCAAGTCGGCGGAGCGCGGCTGCGATGACGGCCAGAGCAATCTCGGTGCGGCCTACTACAAGGGCATTGGCGTCGAGCAAAGTTTCGCCGAGGCGCAGGCTTGGTTCCGCAAGGCCGCCGATCAAGGGCATGCGGGGGCGCAGTTCAGGCTGGGACTGATGCTGGCGTCCGGTCAGGGCACGGCCGCAGATGTCGCAGTCGCCGCAACATGGATCGAAAAATCAGCACGGCAAGGCTTTCCGCCAGCCGTGAAGTGGCTGCAAGAGAAAGCGAATAACTCTCAGAGCCCTTTAAGTTCCCAGCCTGCGCGGTAATTGCTTTTCAGAAGCGCGTTGGCGTCCGGCGCATTATCAAAGCAGGCTTTGGCCACATTCCAAGTGAAGCGGCGATCGGGCAGTTGTTCACAGACGCCGCCCATGACAACGGTCTCCATCATCCAGGTTGTCCACGAGAAGTCGCTGCGTGTCTTGCCGCCTTCACGGCATTTATTGACAAATTCGTGGTGGTGAGAGGGGACTCTGTCGAGCTTCGGCGGCCGGATCACGGTGCCGTCACGTAACAGCACCATCGTTGCCGAGTCGCTGTGGGGTGCGAGGATCCAACCTTTTTCGCCCTCGATGACACGGCCTTCGGGGGAACGCGTCTTGAGAGGCGTCTTTGCGAAAAGTTCATCATAAGCGGCCGGCGGCAAAAACTCGGGCGTCACGGTCTTATCCTCCGCGATGCCGGAACACCATTCCATGACGAATGGTTTACCACCCGAGGCCGCAACGCCGGGGAACTCCCATGTGATGTGCGAGTAACGCGGCCAAGCTTGCCGGTAAACGGGATCCGAATGGAACTCAGGATTCACCTTGGCCTGCACGGCGAGCGGCGCTGTCTGGCCGAGTTCCATGCCGATCCACGGCGCGCTGATCACGTGGATGCAAAGGTCGCCGATCCAGCCCGAGCCGAAGTCACGCCACATACGCCAGAGCGTGGGATGGTAACCGGGGGCATAGTCGCGCATCGGCGCGGGGCCGATCCATCCCTCCCAATCGAGTGTGTCGGGAACCGCCGCCGCAGGTTTCAAGACACGTTCGCGGCGCGAGACACCGTTGCGCGTGGAATACAGACACACACGTTTGACAGGGCCGATGGCACCTGTCTTCAAAAACTCCACGGTCTGTCGGTCACCGAGGTGGGCGGCAAACTGCGTGCCCAACTGAGTCACGACACCTTTTTCGGCGGCGAGACGCCGCAGCAGGCGGCACTCGTCCAGTTTCTTGCAGAGCGGCTTTTGGACGTAGACGTGCTTGCCGCGCGCCAACGCGTTGGCCGCTATGATCGTGTGTGTGTGGTCGGGCGTTGAGACATTCACGCTGTCGATCCGGTCGCCCTCCTTTTCCAGTAGCTCGCGCCAGTCGCGGTAGACGCGCGCATTCGGGACGACTTGCTTGGCCGCTTCAAGGGAGCGCGAGTCTACGTCGCAGATCGCGCCGACCTCTAAAATGTCCTTGAATGAGTTGAACGTCCGCATGTCCGCGCCAGCCATGCCGTTTGTACCGATACACGCATGGACGAGGCGGCTGTTGGGGGATCGGGCTGAAACAATGGCCGGGAAGCCGATGGCAGCACCCGAAGACAGGGCGAGTCCGATAAAGTTACGTCTCTTCAGTTTCATGTGATGGTTCTCCCTCTTATTGGAGGCTCTTGCAAAACCCCTTGCTTGCGGAGTGTGGCACGGGCATCTTGCCCGTGTTCCATGGGCGNNGCGGGACGCCCATGCCACGAGGGGCCTTGCAAGGACCTCACTGTTTTTTTGCTTCGTTCAATGCCCGGGCAACCGCCTTCGCAAGTGGGGACTCCCGTTCGGTCAGACCGTTGCGGATTAACATGTCTACAAAAAGCTTCATGCCTCTTAACTCAGCCTGGATTTTTCGGCAGGCAGCGCTGTCGCGAGCGTCCAGCGAGGCGGCGTAACGTGCGGCGGCATCCTCTGCTTTCGCTTTTACAGCGGGATCGGAACGATAGCCTAGCGACTCGTAGAGGCAGATTACCTTTTCGGTCAGTTCGGTCGCTTCCTCTGCCAATGCGAGCGTGTGCGCTGCGAGTTCGGCCCGTTTAGCGGCCACGTCATCCAGTTTTACGCCCGGACCGCCATGGACCGTATTTGCGAACCGCGAGGGGATGCGCCGGATCCAGATGTTGCGGAACGGCACGGGGTTGCCGTGATCCTGCAAGCGGAGCGGTCCTGTCGGCGGTGCTTTTTCATGCTTCGTGCGAAGTTGCCAGTGGCAACGTCCTTCAAGCGGCCAGGCGTCCTGTACGAGCACGCCGTTAAAAAATACGGTTATGCTGCCCGGATCGATTAATTGGTCGCCGTCCCACAGCGGCGGATGGAAAATGATGTCGTATGTCTGCCACACACCGGTAGGGCGGGCGGGATTGACGAGCGGGGGACTTTGACCGTAAATCGCGCCCGCTTGACCATCCGCGTAGTTCGCACGGCGGCGGTCTTTGTACGTGAGGTCGGTGAAGTCGGAATTCAGTATCTGAACTTCGTAACAACTCATGAGGATCGCGCCGGAGTTCCCGAGCCCGGGATCTCCCACAGGCGACAGCCATTCGAGATGCAACTGACAGGCCCCAAACTCCTCCCGTGTGAAAGCGCCACCGGAACGAGGGGTACAGATGAAGAGTCCGTCCTTGACTGTCCACTTCGAGGGGCCGCCCGACGCATCGCGCCAATGTTTGGCCACCGATTCGGCCGTGCCGTCAAAAAGGACGATCGCATCAGAGGGCGGACGGCCCTCCTCAGCGGTGATCTTCGGGGGGTTCGGGCGATGTGCATCATGCACGGCCCAAGCGTGCCGTTCGTCGGGGCGATCGCCACTCGGAGATGCGGATACGAAACTCGACATACAACAGGTTGCGAGCAGCAGTGCGACGGTTCTTTCAGAAATACAGGTGTTCACAAAAAACTTCCTCTTGTTTAACGGACGATGACCATGGTACCAGAAGTGACCTTGAGCCAGTAGGCGCTTGTTTCAGGGCGGCTACCGACTGACAGAACCCCTGAGTTCCCGCCGGTAATTGTCCAGGATGACGAATCTAGCAACGTCTCGTAGGTGAAGAGCCGCATCGATTCGGTCGGTTCAGGATCGACGTCCAGCGTTAATGCGCCGGATAACGTCGCTGCACCAAGCACAGTGAACAGTGGGGACGCCGTCCCCGGTTTCTGTGCGAGCGTCGCGCCATCCTCCAGATCAAGCGCGCCGAGTGTTTGCGTCGGGGCGGCGTGCTCCAGCATTGCGCCGCCCTTCACTGAAAGTGCGGCTGCGGCCAAGGCGGGGGCCGACGGTGTTACGCCGGCCAGACAAGCAGGCGGTGTTGTGCTGCCGTCACCCTTATTCAGCCACTTCTTCCGTAGGTAGGAGAGCAGAAGATCCTGATCCTGTTGTGCAAGGTCACTGTCGAACATGATGAATTCGCCCATCCGCCCGAACCACATGCGGTTTGCCGTGTTGTCCTTGGCAGTCCAAAGGGCGCGTCCGTAGGAGCCCAGCCGCCCGCCCAACAGGACGATGTCAACGGCAAGCGGCGGAACGGAAAACGATCCGCCGTGCTGGAAACGGTTGCCAGGCAACGAGGTGCTGTTGTCCGCCGCGCATTCCAACCCGTAATAGCCTCCGCCGGCTCGTTGCAGGGCTACGAACAGGTAGGGCTCGTTCTGTACGAGGTTGGCCGAGTTCATATCCACATTGCCGCTTCCGCACCCTCGGATGAGGAATCTGATGGTGCTGTCAGTATGATGCTCATACACGCAAAATCCTGTTGTGTAGTCGGTGTCTATGCCTGAGTTCACTGCACTTGAAAATGAGAAAGGGCCATTCCACGGGCCGTAGGGCGTTGTTTTTTCATATGCCCTGTCTCGCGAGAACACGCAAAAAACAAAGAGCGATCGCACCGTGTCCGGCCGGTTCGTAAAGGCGCGCGTGGCAAGCGCGGTGTTGCCGTCGAAGCTCAACGTGGCAAGACCGTTGATGCCGGTGGCCAAATAAGCGGGGGCGGCGCACATGCTGCCCTCCGCCCCGTAAGCGGCACCCCGCACGAACGCACCCCCCGTGCGCCCCTTGTTGCGCAGCTCAGTGACGCGCAGCGTGCCATCGGAATCATCCGTTGTCACCGTTGTTGCGTCGGAGGGATCTACCCAGATCGCCGCCCGCGAGAGCAGGTTCGAGGCGCGCAGGGCGAGTGTGCCGCCGGATGCGGTCAACGCTGTCAATCCCGCATCGCCGCCTGTCCACGAGAGCGTGCCGTCGCCTGCCTTGACCAGCGTCCGCGAGCCTTCAGGCGCGGCAGACGTGCCGGGATTCGCATAGACCGCCGCCGCACCGTCGGGCACGGTGAACGTCACGACGCCGTCACCGGCGGGGATCTCCAGCGGCGAAGCGAGGATCGTATCGTCGTCGAGCACGACCGTCGCGCCCGGCCACACGGCCAGCGTCATCGCGCTCGCGAGGTAGGCCGAGCGCGTGAAAACAACTGTTCCGGCCTCCACGACCAGCGTGCCGTTTGCACTGCAAGGTTGCGCCATTACGAGCGTCCCCGCTCCGCGCTTGACGAAGCCTTGGATCGCACTGGTCTTCGTAAAAGCGTTGTAGAGTTTTGCTTCAATGCGCAGAACGGCACCTTCTTTAACGTCGAAGACGGTGTCGCCCGTTTGTTGGGCCAAATGGCAACCGTCAACGGCGGAAATAACGGAAGTGATCGCATTCCCTTCGCCGGGATAAACCGTGAAGACGCTGTTGAGGTCGTAATCCTTCATGTAGGCGAATTGCTCAAATCGTTTGTACTCGGGCGCACGTTGCTTGGTTGTGATCTTTGCTCCGCGCAACAGGCTGCGCTGGGGGAGCGGAGTGCGTTGACGGTCTAGATCGAGCGTGATGCCTGAACAAAGCTCCAGCGTCATATTCGCCGGACCGGACGCATTGCCGAACACATCGGGGGGGAAGTTACGGCAAGCGAACCTTCGACTACCCGCAAGGTGCCGCCTGCGACGGCCGCTGAACCGTTCGCATTGAACTTGATATCGTCTGCGGCATAGATCGTAAGTGTACCGCTGCCCGATTTTGCAAGCACAGCCCCCTTAAAGAACAGGTTTGAGACGGGCGTTGTCACCACGACATCGGCAGGCATTTCCAAATGACCGGTGGCACCCTCCGTCACGCCGAACGGCCGTTTGCGCAACGTGCAGGTTGTTGTCAATCGAACACGGGCATCGTTGGAAAGGGTGACAGCGGCTCCGCCGTCTCCTGAGCCGAAATAGGCATCTGTGGGCGCTTCAAGGACACCGCCATTCACATGCGTCGTGCCTGTGTAGGGGCAGGCATTCGACAGCGTGAGCGTGCCCGCTCCCGCCTTGATAAGTGAGAGGTTCCCCGAGATCGTTCCCGCGTACGCGACGGGTCCAGCAAGATCGAGTGTCAGCGTGGCAGCCGTTTGCGACGTGTTCACGTAGCCATCCGCATTCGGTTCAGTCACCGTCAGATCGACTCCGTTCAAATCAATCACCGCGCCGTGCGCCGTCCAGCAGCAAGCCGCGAGCAGTGACAGCATGCAAAAGAA
>LSQX01302074.1_pt2 | contig 10903 bp, 6 predicted proteins | sample 654561 | NCBI WGS metagenome assembly LSQX01 (sample SAMN04489861, study PRJNA283612) | anaerobic digester metagenome | isolation source: 4 biogas reactors fed with cattle manure at either 37C or 55C with and... | place: Denmark: Kongens Lyngby | collected 2014 | reverse complement strand
GGAGCATGTCGCCCGGCGTAACCGAAAGCACCTGAACCACCCGCTGAGTTATTCTGCAGTATTTCCGCGGGTCCTGCTTTTACCCGTTAATCACCCGCTGTCTGTATTCATTGGTTAGCACTCTAAAGGCAAGAGTGCTAAAAAAGTATTGACAACCGATTATGTTAAAGTTATGATAATTAAAGGCAAGTACAATAAAACACTTATGGTTTATTCAGGGAAGAAACGTATGTGTTAATATGTTTAAAAAGCAATAAGTACTTCTTGTTGCTTTTTTAAATGGTTCGATAAAAAAGTCCGGTTTTTAAATACAATATGGATGAAAAGTAAAGTATATGGGAGGTTTGTATTTATGTCAAAAGAGAAAGGTAATATATCCATTCAAACCGAAAACATATTTCCGATAATTAAAAAGTGGCTTTACTCCGAGAAGGATATTTTTATCAGAGAGCTTGTATCCAATTCCGCAGATGCGATAAGCAAGCTGAAAAAGCTGGCTGATATGGGAGAAACCGATTTAGCAGAAGGACACAAGTTTAGAATTACAGTATCGGTTAACAAAGAGAAAAAGACAATTAAAGTAATTGACAATGGAATTGGCATGACGGGCGATGAAATCAAAAAATACATCAATCAGATTGCTATTTCCGGTGCTAAGGATTTCCTTGAAAAATACAAGGATAAGACCGATGAACAGCAAATTATCGGGCACTTTGGCCTTGGTTTTTATTCCGCTTTCATGGTCGCCGAAAGAGTAAGGATAGACACATTATCATACCAAAAGGATGCGCAGCCTGTAAGCTGGGAAAGCAGAGGCGATTCGGAATATGAAATGGATGTTTCCGGACGTGACGAGGTTGGTACTACGATAACACTGTTTATGTCAGAAGACAGCATAGAATATACGGAAGTTTTCAAAATGCGTGAAATACTTAGAAAATATTTCGCGTTTCTGCCATATGAGCTTTATCTTATTGATGAAAACGAGAAACCGGCCAAATCAGATGCTAAAGAAGAGAAGGATAAGAAAACAGAAGCAGCCGTGAAGGAAATTGAACCGTTAAACGATACAAACCCGTTGTGGAAGAAAAACCCAAAGGATTGTACCGATGAAGAGTATAAGAAATTTTACAGGGATACCTTTTTGGAGTTTCAGGACCCGTTATTCTGGATACACCTTAATATGGAATATCCCTTCAGAATGCAGGGCATTATATACTTCCCAAGACTCAAGCACGAATTTGACACTATGGAGGGCAAAATAAAGCTTTACTACAACCAGGTGTTTGTGGCTGATAATATTAAAGAGGTAATACCTGAATTCCTTCTTATGCTGAAGGGTATGCTGGATTGCCCGGATCTCCCGCTTAATGTTTCGCGCAGCTTCCTTCAGAACGAAGGTTACGTACAGATGATTTCAAGACACATTACGAAAAAAGTGGCTGATAAATTAACCCTATTGTATAAAAAAGAAAAGGAAAATTACACAAAGTACTGGGATGATATCAACCCGTTTGTTAAATACGGATGTATCCGGGAAGATAGATTCTATGACAGGGTTAAGGATATTATTATATTTAAAACTATAAACGACGAGTTTGTAACACTTAACGAGTATCTTGACAGAAATAAAGAGAAAAATAAAAACATCGTATATTATGTGAATGATGTTAACCAGCAGGCACATTACATTAATATGTTTAAGGAAAATGAAATGGAAGCGGTGGTACTTAATACCCTTATTGACAACCATTTTATAAGTTTTCTCGAATCGAAGAACACGGATCTTAAGTTTTTGCGCATAGATGCCGAGATAACCTCAAACCTTAAGGATGAAGCAAAGGATGAGGATGAAAAGGAAGCAAAGGAAATAAACGAAAAGATTGAAAAGCTTTTTAAGGATGTTTTGGGCAACAAGGATTTAAATGTTAAGGTCGAGAAGTTGAAGTCAGAATCGACACCGGCTATGATACTGCTTAATGAGCATTCAAGAAGAATGCAGGAAATGAGCCGTATGTTTGGCGGTAAAGAAATGAGTGGTATGTTTCCTAATGAAGAAACTCTGTTGGTAAACCGGAACCACAAGCTTGTAAGTGCTTTGGTTCAGAATATCGACAGCAGTGAGAAAGAGGAAGATATAAAGCTTTTAGTTAGGCAGATTTACGATCTTGCGATGTTAACTCATAAACCGCTTGAACCTGAAGCAATGACGGCTTTTGTCCAAAGGAGCATACAACTGATGGAAAAAATGATTTAGTATGCTATAGGAGTGTAAATGGACAGATTAAAAAAACAAATATCATTTATTATTGAAACGGACAAATTAAAAACGATATACAGGCAGTCGCTGATTTCGGATAAATCCAGGTATGAGAATGATGCCGAACACTCATGGCACCTTGCTTTGATGGCCGTTCTGCTTAGTGAACATACAAATGAACAGGTGGATTTATTAAAAGTTATTAAGATGGTCATAATTCACGACATTGTGGAAATTGACGCTGGCGATACTTACTGCTATGACGAGAAGGCAAAACTTGATAAAAGAGAAAGGGAAGAGAAGTGCGCGAACAGGATTTTTTCGCTTCTGCCGGATGATCAGCGTGATGAAATGTTTGAGCTGTGGGAAGAGTTTGAAAAGATGGAAACCGCGGAAGCAAAATTCGCGGCCGCTCTTGACCGCCTTCAGCCTGTCCTGCTTAATTATACCGCCGACGGTATGTCGTGGAAAAAACATGGCATATCCAAGAAGCAGGTTATTGAACGGAACCGGTTAATGAAAGATGGATCGGATAAACTGTGGGATTATGCCAAACAGATTATCGAAGATGCGGTCAAAAAAGGATACGTTAAAGAATAAGACGCGCTCTATATAAAGAACTATTGTACAATAGTTCTTCAATTTCATGTCTGTACAAGCAGCCCACATATTCATTCCAAACAGACAGCGGGTGATTCGGGTGTTTTCGGTGACAATGGGTATTTTTACTGTTCCTTTTTTTCTTCCGGTGGAAGAGCTTTCTTTTTCTTAATATGTTTTTTATAGATACGTAAACCAATAAGGAATAAAATGCCCAATATAACCAGGGTAGGTATTGCTTCAATAATGAATATCACCAAATCTCCAAACGCATCAACTATTCCGGTCAGGCTGTTTTTTATCGAATTCTTAAGACGATCCCAATATGTATTGGTTTTCTTAAGTGTCATTTCTTCAGGATATTTTTCTTCTAATCGTATGTATATAGTGGATAATTCAACCAGATCGGACCATTTGTTCAAAGTTCCTGTAAGACGTTCTATTTCAGTCTGAAGCTCTGTCATACGCATACGGGTTTTAAAAATCGAGTCGGGATCTTTCAATGAACGCATGTACTCCTCAAGATATTCGTATTCTATTTTTAATATCCTCAGCCGTCCTTCCGTATCGAAAAACTGATCGGTTACATCGGTGCTGTATATCCTGTCGTCAATTACTTCTCCAAGGCCTTTAACATCATTGAGTATATTGTCGAAATGCCGTGCGTCCACGCGTATTGTAATGTCGCCTGTGATCCTTGATCTTCGCTCGCCTTCAAACGTATAATAATCCCTGTGGATGTTGCTTTCCTGAATAAAACCTATTCCTGTAATCATTGACTGCAGGTTTCCGTAAGAAGTATAAAACTCATCCACTTCAAGTTTGAGGTTCGCGTTCCTTATAACCTTTCTCTGCGCTAAAATATCAAGGTTCGCGCTCTTCCCGTCGTATCCGGTAGCAACAATACCTGAAGCCGGTCCGGCGGATTCGCCTTTTGCATCGGAAAACGCAATATCCAGCGCTTTCTCTTCCATAGTAACGTTATAGTTTCCACTATCATCGGCGGTGTCCATGTCCATTGCACTTGATGTATATTCACCAATCCCAAAAGCTTGGCTGCTGCTTGTTGACGCTTGCGCCTGCGGAGCTTCCGCAGTTGCGGTTTCGGCCGCCTTCCTTCCGCTCGAACATCCGGCTGCAGCCGCAGTCAAAATTATAAGCAACAGAACATATACAACTATTTTCTTTGCCCTTAACATCCCATCCACTTCCTTTCGTGTTCCCGTTAAGGCTCTTATGGTTTAAAACAACAGAAGCCAACTCTAATCTCGTTTATACTGATAGGACGATGCCGGGCAACAAAAAGTTCCAAAGGGCCGCAGCAGATGAAATATCAATAATCTCACCGCTGCGGCCCTTTAAGTTCTTAAACAGTATATTCCTATTCTTCTTCCTTACTGGCTTCAGCTATTATTTTTTCCGCAATATTGGGCGGTACTTCTTCATAGCGCTCAAATTTTATTGTATATGAGCCTCTTGCCTGGGTTAACGAGCGAAGATCGGTAGCGTATTTAAACATTTCAGCATCGGGCACTTCGGCTATCACTTGCTGCATTCCGTTTCCAACCGGATTCATCCCAAGGATACGGCCTCTTCGTTTATTAAGATCCCCGATTACATCGCCCATGTAATTGTCAGGCACCAGCACCTCCACACGGGAAATCGGTTCAAGTAAAACAGGCGATGCCTTAGGTAAGCCTTCCTTATAGGCTAAACTTGCGGCAATTTTAAATGACATTTCGGAAGAATCAACCGGATGGTACTTCCCGTCATATAGGGTTGCCTTAAGATTTACCACCGGGTAGCCGGCCAAAACACCCTTCATTATGCTTTCCCTAAGCCCTTTTTCAACGGCGGGGAAATACTGTTTCGGAACAACGCCTCCAAATATTTTTTCCTCAAAGACAAGGTCTTCCGTCGGGCCGGGTTCAAATTCAATCCACACATCTCCAAACTGCCCATGTCCGCCCGATTGTTTCTTGTGTTTGCCTTCAACCTTGACACTTGACCGTATCGTTTCGCGATATGGTATTTTAGGATTGCTAAGCTCAACATCCACTTTAAATTTTGAGCGAAGCTTGCTCAAGATCAGATCCAGATGCTGATCTCCGATCCCATAAATAAGTGTTTGTTTTGTTTCGGCATTCAATTCCACCTTGAAAGTAGGATCCTCGTCCATCAGCCTTGTCAGGCCGGAACCTATTTTCTCTTCATCGCCTTTTGTTTTCGGAACAACAGCCATCGAAAGCATCGGCTGCGGAAATTCTATCTCCGGCAAAACAACGGGTTTTTCCTTAGAACATAAAGTATCGTTCGTTTCGGTAACCATAAGCTTTGCAACAGCTCCAATATCACCGGCGACGAGTTTATCGGTATTTATCTGCTGTTTTCCCTTTATCAAAAATAACTGCGCAATCCGCTCATTCTTTTCTTTTTTAGAATTATAAACGCTTGAATCTGAATTTAAAACTCCGGACATAACCTTGATGTATGATATTCTCCCGACAAATGGGTCAACTATTGTTTTAAACACCAATGCCGACAGCGTTTCATTTTCACTCACATTAAGCTGCACGGTTTCACCATTCAATTGAGCAGTTACCGTTCCTCTTTCACTAAATGCCGGAACAAAATCGACAATCGCATCAAGGAGCATCTTAACACCGGCATGGTTAATCGCGGAACCGCAGAATACAGGAGCTATATCACCTGATTTTACGCCCGCTTTCAACGCGCTTAGAATTTCTTCATCGGAAAAGGATTCCCCTGAGAAGTATTTTTCCATTAATTCTTCATTTGTTTCGGCAACCGCTTCAATTATACCTTCACGATATTGTTGTACTATATCAGCCATACCCTCAGGTATCTCGGCATCGGTGAAATCCTTTCCATTGAAACGTTTTGCCTTCATTGCCGCCACATCGACTATTCCTGCGAAAGACCCTGATTCCATAATAGGAAGTTCGAATGCAATAACACTTTTGCCGAACATTTCCTGCAGTTGATCGAAAACCTTAAAAAAGTCTGCATTCTCTTCATCTATTTTACTTACAAAAAAGAGCTTGGGAATTTGATGCTCGACAACCTCTTGCCATGCTTTTTCAGTGCCGACCTCGACGCCGTCCTTCGCACTTGCAAGAATAATGGCCCCATCCGCCACACGAAGCCCCTGCCGCAATTCACCGACAAAATCAAAATAACCGGGAGTATCGATAATGTTTATCTTGTACCCTTTCCATTCCAATGGCGCCAATGAAGTACCGGTACTTATTTGCCTTTTTACTTCCTCAGGATCGTAATCCATAACTGTGTTTCCATTGACAACACTGCCAAACCTGTCCGTCGCTTTAGCTCCGAAAAGTAGCGCCTCTGCCAGTGTTGTCTTGCCCGCCCCTCCATGTCCGAGCAGACAGACATTGCGTATTTTGTCAACGCTAAAATCTTTCACGCATAATCCCCCTTTTTTCGTACCTGCACTAAGCAGATAAATTGTTAAGCGTTATCCTGTGCAATAACAGGAGCAATTATTGATAACCCAAATGATCCCAGGTAACCATTTATCAACAGCATTTAACAATAGCAGTCAAAGAGTATTATATACCGAATTTTGATATTCCGGCAACCCTTTCGCTAAAAGTTAATTTATTATCTGCCATTATTTTAAAAACAGCGGAAAAAATTGCCGAGGCGGGGAACATTTTTGAGCCCTGTTATAAAGTATTCTACCTATTAATAAAATTATAACAAAGAAGAAATTGCTTAGCAATTTCTTCCGTTGTTTAGAGGGGATTGATTAAATGAAGGCAATCATAATGGCAGGCGGAAAAGGCACGCGTCTTCGTCCGATGACATGCGGCATGCCTAAACCGATGGTGCCGGTTATGAATATTCCTTTAATTGAACATATCATCATTCTTTTGAAAAAGCATGGCATAGTTGATATTGGGGTTACATTAATGTTTCTTCCGCAAAAGATAACGAGCTATTTTGGCGATGGGACAAGATGGGGCGTCCGTTTGCATTACTTTACCGAAGAAAAGCCTATGGGAACCGCGGGCAGTATTTTAAGCGCGTCTTCGTTTATAAACGATACATTTATTATTATCAGCGGCGACTGCATAACGGATCTGGACCTTACAAAAGCAATGGAATTCCACCGGTTAAAGCAAGCTGTGGCAACTCTTGTTCTGACCAGGGAAGAAAATCCTTTAAATTTTGGTATCGTTACTACCGATAACAGCAGCTATATTACCGGATTCCTTGAAAAACCAGCCAGAGGCGAAGTTTTCAGCGATACAATCAATACCGGAATTTATGTGCTTGAACCGGAAATATTTAATCATATTGTACATGACAAACCCAGCGATTTCAGCCGTGATCTTTTCCCTGCACTTTTGGATAAAGGCTATCCTCTGGTTGGGTATACCTCATATGATTACTGGTCGGATGTGGGTACCGTGGAATCCTACTTAAGCACACACTGTGATATTTTCAACCGGAAGGCGGAATCAGTCTTTGGGGAAAACAAGTACAACAACAATATTGTTGTTGGCCGGTCAACAGTAATTGAACCAACAGCGAAAATTAACGGGCCCTGCCTTATAGGGAGCAACTGCTATATTGGACATGACGCTGTGATAGACAGTTACTCGGTGATTGGTAACAATTGCTTTATCGAAGATCAAACTTCAATAAAAAGAAGTGTTTTAATGAACAACTGCTCAATTGGCCGCGGGTGTGAGCTCAGGGGCAGCGTCTTAGGCAATAAAGTCCGCTTCATGCACTATGTTTCGTGTTATGAAAACGCTTTGGTCGGGGACGAATGCGTTGTTCACGAACGATCCATTATTAAACCGAATATTAGAATATGGCCAGGGAAAGTTGTCGATTCACTGTCTGTTGTTGACAGGAACATTGTTTGGGTTTCCCGATATAAGCCTGAATTATTTAGTCAGGACGGCCTTACCGGAACCGTCAATGTAGACATAACGCCGGAGTTTGCTTCAAGGCTTGGCTCGGCATATGGGTCCGTTCTGGGCCAGGGAAAGAGTATTGTTGTTTCATCCGATGATTCGAACGCATCAAGCCTTTTCAAATACGCTTTTATTTCCGGATTAATGTCGGTTGGAATAAAGGTTAATAACATAAGTGAAGTTCCTGTTCCGCTGTCAAGACACGCGGTCCGTATGCTTCAGGCCGCCGGAGGCGTGCATGTGAAAAGAAACAGCGAATCTGACGATAGGCTTGAAATAGACTTTTTTGATGAAAATGGGGCAAATGCCGGCATCTCCGTTGCAAAAAACATTGAGAGCGTTTTTTATAAGGAGGATTTCCTGCGATGCCGGGCCCGGGCAATCCTTGACATAAATAATATCAGCGATTTCACCGGCTATTATCTTGGTTATTTGCTTGAAAGGATTGATACCGGATGCATACGAAAGAAAAAATGTCCGTCAGTTTTAGTTGTATCTAACGGTGAATCAATGCTTACGTTTATTCATAATATTTTTGAAGGGTTAGGGATCACAATTGGCGGTGAAATGCTTGTTAATCAAATGGATCCTGAAAATATCCAAAACGCTGAACATATTTTACACGCTGATTTGATCGCGTTTATTGACTGCAGCGGTGAAAAGCTTATACTGGCCGGTCCGGGCGGAAAAGTAATAGACGAAAATCTATTTTTTCTGCTAACGTCATACATATTGCTCCGCAGTATTCCCGGATGCACCATTATTTCACCGATGAACATGACTTCCGCGCTTGAACACCTGGCAATTAAGTACGGCGGGGCGGTCAAATGGGTAAAACCCTCAAAACACGCAATTTTGAAAGAACTTATGAAAACAGACATATACTCCGGTAACATTAACCAGTATATGCTGCAGTTTGATGCGACAGCCTCGCTGGCAAAAATCATTGAATTCATGTGCAGGCACAAAACAACGTTGGATAATATATTAAAGTTTCTGCCATCATACCATCTCAGGCATAATTCGTTTTTATGCCCGTTTGACAATATAGGGAAAGTTATGCGTACCGTTCTCTCGCAAGCAAATACCGCTAAACGGCTTTATGGTGGAATAAGAATAAGTTTTAAAAACTCATGGGTTCTTATTATTCCCGATGCAAGAAAACCACTTCTTCATATTTATGCGGAAGGAAATACCGACTGCGAGTCGGAACTGCTTATGGAAAAATACATATATAAAATAAAAGGGCTTATTCGTTACTGTTCAGGCGAACAAAAATCTCAGGAGAACTATTGAAGCCCTTGTTTCCATTTTTGACAATAGTTCAAGAACACTTGGAAACATATGCAATGTTAACTTAAGGTTACTGTAGGGTAAATACGCTGTCTTCATTGACATGCGGCAATGCTAATGATATTTTAGAAAATGGAAAAAGCAAGAGCTTCCTTTGAAAAAAGATAAATCATAAATATCGGCTTATAGTTTTTTATTCCGCATTATCTGCTAATTTTATATAAATATTGGCAATGTCAGCCTTGCGTGTTTTATGTTTTTTCTTTACAATATGTTTAACCGTATGATTTGTCTGTTCGAATCGTTAGAACTAAACATCCTGCGGCAAACAGCATATTTTTGAAAGGGATGATATTAATGGCGCTGCCATTCAGAGATGTTATCGAAAATATATCGCCTTATGTTCCCGGAAAGCCTATAAGCGATGTTCAAAGGGAGTTGGGGCTTTCAAATGTTATTAAACTGGCCTCGAATGAAAATCCTTTCGGATGTTCTCCAAAAGTAAAACAGGCGATAGCCGAAGGCTTATCGGAAATAAACCTGTACCCCGACGGGAATGCGACGTTACTGCGTGAAAGTCTCGCAAGGCATTATGGCCTTGACCCCGAACAGTTTGTTTTCGGGGCGGGTTCAAATGAAATAATATCGTTTATCGCACAGCTTTTCTTAAATCCCGGTGATGAATCAATTTATCCAATGCCTTCGTTTGTATGGTACAATACGGCAGTACGAGCTGTGGGCGCTGTACCGGTTAAAATTCCTTTAAGGGATTATACAACTGATCTTGACGCGATAAAAAGTTCAATAACCGAAAAAACGAAAATAATATGGATTTGTAACCCTAACAACCCCACCGGGACAATTATTACAGATAAGCAGCAGGAAGAATTCCTTGATTCGGTGCCGCGAAACGTGGTTGTTGTTCTGGACGAAGCATATTACGAATATGCCAAAGGAGAAGGTTTCCCGGAATCTGTTCCGCTTCTAAAGAAATATCCGAATATAATAGTGCTGCGTACTTTTTCAAAAGCATACGGCCTTGCGGCTTTAAGGGTAGGATATGGGATTACTTCACCCGAAATTGTATCATATCTGAACAGAATCCGCCCGCCCTTTAACGTTAATACACTTGCCCAGAAAGCCGCTGTTGCGGCTTTGGAAGATCAAAGCTTTGTCAGTTACGCCGTATCCGAAACCAAAAAAGGGCGGCTAACTCTATATGAAGCGTTTGAAAAGCTTGGACTTAAATATATAAAATCTTACACAAACTTTATTTGGGTTGAAACGTCGTACCAGTCCGGTGAAATTTTTCAAAAGCTTCTTAAAAAAGGCGTAATTATAAGGCCATTCATGGATAACTGGATTAGAATCACCGTGGGAACCGAAGAGGAAAACAGGGCATTAATCAAGTCACTGGAAGAAATACTGTAAATCAGAACTGGGGCTCATTTTTGAGCCTCATTATATTTTTAAAGACAGCTTCTGCAAAGATAAGATCTTCAGGTGTCGTTATTTTAATATTATTATAGCTGCCCATTATCATACGGACGGGATAGCCTAAACGTTCAACAAGCACAGAGTCGTCTGTTCCGCTAAACCCCTCCATGGCAGCATTTTTATGTGCCTTTTCGATGATTTCCCTTTTAAAAGTCTGTGGCGTCTGTATGCTCCACAGCCTGGAACGGTCAAGCGTTTTTTCAATTATTCCGTTACCGTCGGCTTTTTTTATCGTATCCTTAACCGGAACACCGGTACAGGCGGCCCCTGTCTCAGCGGC
>LSQX01218167.1_pt1 | contig 10904 bp, 8 predicted proteins | sample 654561 | NCBI WGS metagenome assembly LSQX01 (sample SAMN04489861, study PRJNA283612) | anaerobic digester metagenome | isolation source: 4 biogas reactors fed with cattle manure at either 37C or 55C with and... | place: Denmark: Kongens Lyngby | collected 2014 | reverse complement strand
AGACGGCTTTGCCCTTGATGTTTTCCGAGGGCGTCATAAAGCGACATTTGCCCGTCGGTCTGTTGGTAAAGCTTTTATCCGAAAATCCAGCCAAAATTTACGGCCTTTTCCCCAAAAAGGGTGCGCTTCAAATCGGCTCGGATGCGGACATAGTGATCTTAGATCCCAACGAAGAATGGACCATAAGCGCGAGCAATTTGCACATGAACACCGATTTTTCTCCCTTCGAGGGCTTGAAGGTGCATGGACAGATTTACGCAACTTTGTCACGGGGAGAAGTGATATTCGAAAAGGGTTCCTTTAAAGGACGTGAGGGGAGAGGCAAATTTTTGAGGAGAAGCTGTTAGCCGCGTTTTGGGTAGTTGGGAGGGATTGTGCCTCCATGGGTTCCTTTAAGCAGCTTTATCTTCTCAAATGCTGCAAAATCCAGGCGTACCATGGTCTTAATTTTTATTAGTGGGCAACTTGCCCATTATAAGCATCCAATCCTTGTTGAGGTTTCTTATCTCGTAGAATGTGTCACATTGGTCTAACATCGAGGTGATTTTGGCGCCAATACTGCAGCATATCTTTTATGGTAACAGCAAGGTCATATTTGGGCCTCCAGCCCGTGGCGGACACGAGCTTCGAGGAATCTCCAAGTATTATAGGTTCGTCTTTAAGCCGTAGCAGCGTTGTGTCTGTACGTACGTCAAAGGAGATGCTTGATTCCTTCTTTATGATATCAATTATTTCACATACTGCGTACGCTTTTTGGGCGCTGATGTTATAAGCTTCACCGGGTGTGCCTTTTTGGGCAAGCAATATAAGGGCAGAAATCAAGTCCCTTACGTCAAGTATGGCCCTGCGGCTTTCCCTGTTTCCTACTTGCAGTATCGGCGGGGTGTAACCCTTTTCTATCCGGACAGCTCTCAAGGTTAAGTCCGCGCATACATCGCCCGTCTTTCTTGGACCGGTGGTGTTGAATATCCTAGCCCTTATGCCTTTGATGCCATATGTGGCCCAATATTGATAGGTAAGAAGATCTTGGGCGGCTTTACTTACCCCATACGGATGCAGTGGAAGCAAGGCATGGCTTTCCGATATGGGAACTTCTCGTTCATTTACGTATCCGTAAGCGGCGCTGGAACACGCTACGATCACTATCGGGTCGTAAGGTTCCTTGGCCCTTATGAGCTTTATCGCCTCAAATAGATTTGCCGTGCCTATCACGTTGGTCTCAAGGGTTTCCTGTGGCTTTTCCCACGAGATGGCTGGGAAGCTTTGGGCTGCTAAATGATATATGAACTGCGGTTTGTATCGTTCGACTAGAGTGTATAAATTCTCAAAATAACGCACGTCCGTCTCCACGAACGTAGCTTTTCCCTCGATTTCTTTCATGTCGATCGTAGGTTTGTAATAAGAAGCTATAACATTACTTTTCCCTGCGAGGCAAAAGAGCCTGTCTATGAGATGGCTCCCTATCATTCCACCAGCTCCTGTGACTAAGATCATGGACATCGCACCTCCCAAGTATGTAAGCCTATCTCCGTGAACGAATAATTGACTATTTGGATACCTTCTTCTTGAAGCGCTTTGGTTACGGCGTATCTCTTGTCAGGTTTCGTAAAAAAGAACATGAACCCGCCGCCACCTGCTCCCGAGATTTTACCTCCCAAAGCGCCGGCTGATTTGGCTTTTTCGTATATGACGTCGATCTTTGGAGTCGTTATGCCTGCAGTGAAGTGCTTTTTGGACTCCCATGCCTCACCGAGGAGAAGCCCAAAATCGTCGAGATTGTCGGTAAGTAGCGCGGCCTTCATCGCTATGGCAAGCTCCTTGGCCTTGTGAAGTGACGTTAACGTTTCCTCGTTGCCAGAAGCCATGTTTTTTATCTGAGAGCCTAAGATCTTTGACGAATCGTGAGAACCGCCTACGTAGGCCAAAACTAATCTGTGGTTGAGCTCGCAAACTACATCATTTCGCAACCTCAACGGGTTTACTATCGTCTTCGTGCTGTTAAATTCTATGAAGTTAAAGCCGCCAAAGGCAGCAGCATATTGATCCTGCTTGCCGCCTTTGATGCCCAGCTCTTTTCTTTCTATGTAATAAGCGAGCTCGGCCACTTCATAGGGGGTCATGGGAAGGTTGAGCCAATGTCTAAATGCCCCAACGACGGCGACGCAGACAGCAGAAGATGATCCCAAACCTGAACCGGGAGGAGCATCGTTATGAATTCTAAGCTTAAAGCCGTGATGTACATCATAAGTTTTCCTCATGTAGTTGACCACGCCTTTTATTAGGTCGAGATGGCCATCATAGGCCAAAAATTGATCCACATCGTATTTCAGGGCTGCGTCGTAATCTATGCTTTCTATCTCTATGGTCTTGTCGCTAAACGGAAAGAGGCTCACGGTAGCATAACGGTCAATGGTGGCGTTCATGACAACGCCTCCGTATTCCTCGCAGTAAGGGGATACGTCAGTTCCGCCGCCGCCAAAGCTTATCCTCAAAGGCACCCTTGATCTTATCAACATGCTTCCTAACCTCACTTTAAAGCGGCTTTAAACTTACTGTTTGCCATCTGTGCTATGGCATAGTAATAATTTCTAACGGGAATGCCGTTTTTTCTTACAACCAGTTCTTTTGGACCTTCTACGTTCCAACCATCTTTTGTCAATTCGTCTAAACATAGACTTTTAGAATTTTGACCAACCAACAGGAGCACGTCGCTATAGGCGCGTAGACCTTTGTCTTTCGGAAACCAGTATTTGAACATAAGACTTTCGTGCCCAAAGAAGTTAGGACCAGCAGTGTATTTTACGCCTTCGTGGCAATCATGGCCTTTGCCGGCTAGCTTCGTTCTGTAGAAAGAAAGTTCGCTTGCAATCGTGTTTTTGTCCATGCCCAACACCAAAGGCTCATGTCCCGTAGTCTGTTCAAGCGTATCTTCTATGTCCTCGACCTGTCTTGCCAGATCGCTCCATCCAAGCAGGGGCAGATCATGCGGATAACCCACGAAGGGCAGGCCTAAAACAAAATAGTGCAGAGCTGTGCCAAAGATAAGATAGACGACTACAACCGTAGGAATCCAAGCTTTTCGTAGAAAATAGACAATTCGTGACGTTATATCGTTTTCAGTCATCTGATATGCCATTAGAGGGATGAGACAAAGCCAAGCCGGTCCTGTCCAATTCAACTTGACTTCTCGAAACAAACTAAAAGCCAAAAAGAAGCACACCGGTAAAAGTGCCATTACCATGCAAAACCGAGATCTTCGGTCGCCTTTTACACCTAAAAAAGTTCCTAAGACGGCAACTAAACCGACGGGTGAAAGGAGGGCCGCTACATGACCTAGAAATTGGGGCAGGCAAAACTCAAAAGAATCGTTTAACCTGCCAGGCCCCTGATAGACGAAAGATGCCCATCCGTGTTTGGCGTTCCAGATGATGACCGGTGAAAAGATCAAAAGAGCAAGGATAGCAACTAAGTATGGTTCCTTTTTCTTTAACCATTGGCGGGACATTGGGTCTATGGCCATGAATAATAAACTTGCCGGCGCTAAAAGTGTGATGGTGTATTTGGAAAGCAAACCCAGCCCGCCGCAAATGCCAACGCCCCACCAGGATGAACGTTGTTTGCCAAAAAATACATTGGCCAGAAAATAAAGCGTACCCGCCCAGCAGGCAGCAAGTGGAGCGTCAGGGGTCATTAGCATGCCTATCCCGAAGAAAAAGGGAAGTCCGGCTACGAACAAAATAGAGGTGAAGGCGGCCCCCCTACCGTAAAGGTTTCGCGTAAGGGCAAAGACGAACGCTCCCATAACTGCCCAGGAAAGCAGTGCTCCTATCCTTACGGCAAATTCGGTGTTGCCTAAGATGGACGTGAAAAAGGCTATGATCCAGGCCACCGTGGGAGGGTGGTCCAGATAGCCTATATCTAGGTGCTGAGCGTAATTCCAATAGTATGCTTCCTCATAAATTAGCTCCATCACTCCCATATAAAACAGGCGCAACGCGATGGCATAAATGAGAAATATGACAGAGACAGCCCGCCAACGAAGCTCCTTGCACTTAGGCTTCAAGGGAAATACGAAAAAGGCATTCCCTACGTAATTTGAGACAGCGGCAGCAAAGATCCCTCCCATTACGGCTAAAGTCGGTGGCCAACCCAGCAGTTGGTTTAAAGTAGCAAGCACCCCTCCCCGCAGAAAAAGTGACATCAAAGCCAAAAGCAGGAAACGCCCGAAACTAGAGGGAGAGATCCGGTATGTCTTCCCCTGAGCAAATGACCATTTGGCGTTGCAGGTGAAGTTAAATATTGTAGAGGCAAAAAAGCTCATCACGTGTGATTGCCCTATGGGAAATTTCAAGGCAGTAAGAACAGAAAACACAAAAAGATCCAGAGCCATGGCAAGAAGACCTACGATACCGAAGCGAATGCCGCTTTTTGCCGACATGTTGCCTCCGGCCAAGGCAGCCAGCCGACACAGGTAAGACCAGCCCATCTTGATGAGATTGATCTTCGAATGCCCGCTCGCCCTGTCTTTGAAAATGATGGGGATCTCGACGACCCTCAAGGAAGGGCCTCCTGCTATGAGCGACTCCATGCACACCTTAAAACAAGCTTTTTCAGGGTCGAGTGAACGAAGCAATTGGGGACGCACGGCAAAGAAACCGGACATGGGGTCACGTACATCTACGAAGATCCTCGCTATGGCTGTGGCGATAAAGGACGCCAAACGTCTGTAAAAGGGCCATCCTGGTGTGGATCCTCCTTTTACGTAACGGCTTGCTATGGCTATATCGCATGTACCTTCCATTAAAGGCTTGACCAGGTCGGGGATGACCTCGGGCGGATGGCTCAAATCGGCGTCCATGACCACCAAGATGTCGCCCGTGGCCGCACTGGCTCCCGCTATTACGGATTTGGCCACGCCTCTGTCGCCATCGCGGGCAATGAGTCGTACGGGGTATTTTTCTTGCCATTTAAGGACGTGTTCGCGCGTGCCGTCAGTAGAACCGTCGTCTACTATCAATACTTCAAGGTCGTATGAAATCTCATCCATCAGCGCGACAATGCGGGAAAGAAGATCATCGATATTTCCTGCTTCGTTTATGGTGGGAACGATTATTGAGACCTTGGACAATTCTTATCCCTCCAAGTATTTATTCCAAAAGGTACAAAGCTGATTTTAGCTGCCCGATGATGAAGTTTTCGTGAAGATTGCTTCTTTCAATTGAACTGCCGTAATCTAAAAATGCAGGGACAACTTCCCATATTATTCTTTTAACAATCTCATGACGGTGGGGATACTAGAAGGTTGAACGATAAATTCGAATTTTATGAAGTTGCAGTTATGAATGGGGTAAAATTACATGACAAGTCATTGGTATATAATTTACTAACGTTAACATTACTCCAGGAGAGTGGCGTGATGAGGATTTTGATAGTAGACGATGATATCTCTCTACTTGAACAAGTTCGAGAGATCTTGGCCGGCGAGCGCTACATTGTAGATACTGCAAGCAGCGGAATCGAGGCCATGGACAAGCTTTATGACGCTGTCTTCGATATGGTGATACTGGATATCATGATGCCCCATATGGATGGGTTGAGTCTACTTGAGCAAATACGAAAAGGCGGGATCGATATTCCGGTGTTAATGCTTACGGCAAAAGGGGACGTGGAGGACAAGGTCAAAGGGCTTGATCTCGGAGCTGATGACTATTTGGCAAAGCCTTTTTCTATCGACGAATTGCTTGCTCGCGTGCGCGCGTTGTTGAGGAGATCCGGTGGCCAGCATAGCGCGATTTTGGATGTTAAAGGACTAAGATTAGACACTGTAAGCCGCAAGGTCACGAGAAATGGAGAGCCGATTGATCTCACCCAAAAAGAATTTTCAATCCTCGAATTTCTGCTTTACAACAAAAACAGGGTCGTATCGCGTTTTAGTTTGGCCGAACATGTATGGGGAGATGCCTTTGATCCCTTTACCATGTCTAATTTTATAGATGTCCATATTAAAAATTTGCGCCGTAAAATCGGTGATGCGGGGAACGATAAAATCATTCAGACCGTACGTAGCGTTGGTTATATGATCGAAGATGGTGAACAATGACCGTAAGAAGAAGGATTATGCTTCTCATCGTTGGAACAGGTTTGGTATCAGGCTTTCTCTTCTCCGGCGTAGTGTTTTATGAGTTTGTAGAACAATCGTTCAGGCTTTTAGATTCCATGCTTGAGGAGGAAGCTTATAAGGTTGTAGAGTTGTTAGAACACACAAAAGGACAGCTCAATTCGCATATAGATGACGGGTATTGGATCGTGATTTACGATCGACAGGACAGCGAAGTCATCTTTCGCTCGAACATGGCCGACTTTGTCAGGCTTCCTTCGGTAAAGCCAAACTCTGCTGTCACCATAAGACACGTAGCCGTAAACGATGCCTCCGGTAAAAGTAAAGTCGAAGCGTTCAGGCTTAAGGCCTTTCCGATCTCCTCAGGCGATAAAAATTACATCGTTCAAGTCGGTCGTTCCTTAGGAAAGGTTGAAGAGGAGATAAGAGAGCTGGTTTGGGGTATTCCGCTGGGCCTCCTTTTTTCTGTTTTAATTTTGATCCTCATCAGTCGCTTCGTAACGGGCAAGATACTAAAACCCATAGGTCAAATGAAAGATTTGGCACGAGATATAAGCGAAAAGAATCTGGAGCAGCGGCTTCCTGTAAATGAACAGGGGGATGAATTTAACGATCTGGCGGTGACGATAAACCAGATGCTCGACCGATTGCAGTATTCTTTCATGAGACAGAGAAACTTTCTTTTCGATACTTCTCATGAGCTTAAAACCCCGCTTGCTACCATAAGATTGGCCATCGGCGAAATTTGCTCTTCGGATATGGAAAGCCTTTCCCCTTCGGTAAGAGATAATCTTCTCAGATTGAACGATCAAGTGTTGCGAATGGAGCGGTTGGTCAAGGATCTCCTCGACATGTCGTCACTGGAAACGCTTTCCGGCCTCGATTTAAAGCCGGTCCATTTAACCGAATTGCTTTCCGCTTTAATAGAGGATTACCGACTTTTATCCGACGCACGCAACATCATGATGGAGGTCCACCTCCCTGAAAATTTATGGGTCAAGGGCGACGAGGAGAAATTACGACGTGCCTTCTCCAATCTTTTAAACAATGCAATCAAATATAACGAAGATGGCGGGCAGATAGTGATAAGAGCCGAACGATATGTCGCAGAAGCTGCAGTAATTATTGAAAATACCGGTCCGGGAGTGCCGGAAGAAGACCTGCCCAAGGTGTTTGATCAGTTTTACAGGGTCGAGAAATCGAGATCCCTAGATTATGGAGGGTCAGGTTTGGGATTGCCCATCGTTAAAAGAATCGTTGAACTTCATAAAGGTAGGGTCGATATCGAAAGCAAACAAGGTGAAAGGACGCGCGTTATTGTGCGATTGCCCGGATATAATGCAAGATAAAGGGAATAACTTGCCCTTTGTTTCCCTTGGGGATTCCGATAAAGTCAAGCTGGGCGAGGCTATTTGCGTCATTGCTTCGCAGCCGTCTGCAGCAGGCCAGATAAGCACCGGTATCGTCAGTGCCGTTAGGGAATTAAAAGGCGGAATTAGGGCATTGCAAATTACGGCACCTGTTGCGAAGGAAAGCATTGGCGCACCGGTTTTTAACAAGAAAGCCGAAGTCGTTGGGGTGGCCGATGTTTACTCCATCGGAGACGGACAGGTCGTCAGCATCGCCATTCCTTCTAATGTCGTAAAGGAACTTTTAAAACAAGCCAAGGCCGAGGTGCAACCCTTGTCAGGGGACTACTTCGCACCCTTTGCCCATGTCGCTGCGCAAGCTGAATTGGATAAAACCTACAAAGAAGCCCTCCAAACGCCTCAGGCAGGTGAAGACGAGCTTATTAGGGCTCTTATAAAAATTGCTCAATCGATGGCAAAAGCGGGCCAGACTGATCGTGTCCTAGCAACTTTTAACATAGCTTTGCAGTTTTCACAGAAAATTAGCGATAGAGATTTGCAATCATGGGCAACGACAGAAATAGCCATAGGATTAGCAAGGGTAGGACAGTTCGACCAAGCGCTGCAAATTGTCCAAAAGGTTTCGGATGCCAGAATTAAGTCAAATACGTTATCCGAGGTAGCAATAACTATGGCCAGGGCAGGAAAGCTCGATGAAAGCTTAAAGGTCGCTCAAACGATACAAGACCCTCTGGCTCGCCTCGATGCCTTGGCAGGAATAATAAATGCCATTAATGTGCAGAAACAACAGTAAAGTGTGCCTAATAAAACGACTATAACCGAAGGCACAGGGACAACTTTGCACGTTATTCTTTTGACTATCCCATAACGGGGGGAAATTTTTGGGGTTAGCTGATAAAGTCGAGTGGTTGTTTGATGGCTTTAGGATTCCGCCAGTTGTGGTATGGGATAGATTAAAAAGTCATAAAAACATTTGGCAGGAACGAATATCTCTTATTATGCTAAAGATGAAATTCAATTCTGATGCTCTTTTACCGCTTTTTTATATTACCTTGACATTAGTTGCGCGTAATTGTAAATTACAACTAACTCATGAGCATGAAGGCATAAAAAGTGTATTGGAGATAGACATTGTTTGCGCTGCATGAAAGGTATATGGAAATTATGCAGTGTTCAGAGATTGTGAAATTTAGCTACAAATAAAGGCATGAGCAGAAATGTATGGTTGTGCGAAAGGCAAAGAAAAATAAATTGCGGTAGCGATTTACATTACTACCAACTAGCATGATATTAAGTCAACGAACAGATGGAACAAATTATACGTACATAAAAATATAAGATCTATATTGCAAGCAAAAGATTTTCGGTATCACTCTAAGCACATTTGGACATTTGAAGGTTTTGACCTCAATAATAGTTTATAGCCCATTGTTTAGGAAAAAGTTAAGGGCGTTTTGTTGAGGACAAGTCTTTATGATTGAATTAAAAAGGAGGGGATGAGCAATGGGTATTCCCAGCTATCAAGAAATTATGCTTCCTCTTTTGAAATTAGTAGGAGACCGACAGGAGCATTATATGCGTGATGTTATCGAAATCTTAGCTAAGCAATTTGATCTCACGCCGAAGGAGCGTCAAACCCCTCTTCCAAGCGGCAAGCAGCTAGTATTTGATAATCGCGTTGGATGGGCACGTACTTATATGAAAAAGGCGGGACTTCTCGAATCAACACGCAGAGGGTACATTCGAATCACCGATCGAGGCATTGAAGTGCTTAAACAGAAACCTACCCGTATTGACGTTCAGTTTTTGAGTCAATATAAAGAATTTCGAGAGTTCAAGTTTGGAACGGAAACAGGCGAAGGGATTGTTGTTGATTTTCCAAAGGAAATTAGCGAGACGCCAGAAGAAATTCTCGCTGCCACATATGAAGAGCTGAAGCAGGAACTTGCAAGTGAGCTTCTTGATCAGATCCAAAAAACTTCGCCTGAATTCTTTGAGCGGTTGGTCGTAGAACTGCTTGTTACGATGGGCTACGGTGGAACGTTCAAAGAGGCAGCACAAGCTGTGGGGCGGACTGGTGATAGTGGCATTGACGGGATAATCAACGAAGATCGCCTTGGTCTTGACGTAATCTACATCCAGGCAAAACGCTGGGAAGGTTCTGTCGGACGTCCGGAATTGCAAAGGTTCGTGGGAGCCCTTGATGGGAGAAGAGCTCACAAAGGTGTATTTATAACGACCTCATCGTTCACTAATGAAGCCCGGGAATATACGTCGAACGTACCAAAGAAGATTGTTCTCATTGACGGGCAGATGTTAGTTGATTTTATGATCGAATACAATATAGGGGTATCTACAACAATGACCTACCAAATAAAGAAAGTAGAATACGATTATTTTATAGAGGAATAGCTTATCGTATTACACGTCCACTATTTAATGTGGTTCTCAGTTGAGATATCCGAGTTTTTAGGATTATATTCACCACCTCTTTTTGAGGATAATAGCAGGAGGTCATTATAAATGAAGGACCTCATTCAAGGTAATGTAATAGTGGGTCATTGAACCATAAATGAAACTGCTTTAAGAAATTTTGCAAGGGAGAGTCTCGTTAAGATCTTGAAGGCAGAATTTTGTGAACCATTGCAGGTTTAAAATCAGGATGGAAGCTAGTTCCGAAATCTTTAAGTATATTGAGGTCTTTGCAATCCCACTAGGCTGTTTTTGATGCTTAGCTACAAAAGCCAGAGTAATTTGAGAAAACATATGAAAATCAAGTAAAAGCGATTTAAGGTGATGTTAAATAAAGCTTTGGGATTCCTAAGACTTCAGATACATAAAGTCCAAAAGGTGTCAAATACACTTAAAAGATGGCGTGAGCCAATCTTAAATTACTTCGACAATAAGACCACCAACGCCTCTACCGAAGGTAAAGATGTTAAAGAGCGTCTATACTTTGGCCTCAGAAACGTAGAAGCTTACGTCAGGATGATGATAGGGTTCTTGCTACCGGAAGTCTTCCACGTTATTTGAAATAGAACATATTCGCGTCATTAAATGGCTTAATGAAGTTACGCCGGCGGATATGAATTGGTATATATTAAAGATTGAGGCAGTTAAAATAGGAGATTCTCCTGTAGCGCCTCTTTTTAGCATAATCGCTGGGCCCAGCGAGGAAGTGAGGGCAACCGTTGATGTTAAGAAAGATTTGGCCGAACGGCACCTAAAAAGACTTTAATTCTGGAAGGGACTTCTGTCAGTGCTCAATGAAAAAACAGAGTTGTTCAGAAATATTAGCCCTTCAACGGATAACTGGTTATCAGCGGGCACAGGAGTAAGCTGAATATATTATCAAATTATTATCAGAAAGAACAGCGCAGCCATACGACTTTTAAGTACTGTCCATTATAGTGTGT
>LSQX01215290.1_pt1 | contig 10904 bp, 10 predicted proteins | sample 654561 | NCBI WGS metagenome assembly LSQX01 (sample SAMN04489861, study PRJNA283612) | anaerobic digester metagenome | isolation source: 4 biogas reactors fed with cattle manure at either 37C or 55C with and... | place: Denmark: Kongens Lyngby | collected 2014 | reverse complement strand
CTACTACTAGGGGTTCCAGTGCTACGACCGCGCACTGGAGTTTGACCCAAAAGTTGCCGATGCATGGTACAGTAAAGGCGTTGCACTTGGGAACCTCGGCCGCTACAATGAGGCGATCCCGTGTTACAACCGCGCACTGGAGGTCGACCCGAAATTAGCCTATGCATGGAACGGTAAAGGCGCTGCACTCCAGAGCCTCAGCCGCTACGATGAGGCTATCCGGTGCTACGACCGCGCACTGGAGGTCGACCCGAATTATGCCAGAGCAAAAAGCAACAGAGATGATGCATTGAGAAAGAGAGACGCAACTACAAAAGGTACCGGCCAGGAGACATTGAGAAAGACCATAAATACTGACATACCAGGGTTACCTCATCCTGGCAAGATCGGAAAACCGACACAAGTTCCTGCCCATCCTGCTGAACCAATAAAGACCCGATCATCGGTCACCATCGAGCGCACCATCTATGATCCCTTAACCCGGGACTTCACCATATCCTCCTTCCGGCCGCTCGTCAACGTCAGAGACTGGATCAACCGTCATGACCCTTCCTCCTACTGGCTGGTCATCTGCGTACATAACCACGGCGACCACCCCCTCGACGAGTGGGGGATAGAACTGGAGTCATCATCAACACTCCAGATCCTTGAGACCGGCATCGAAGGGAGCGACGAGCAGGTGCGCCTCCTGGTCAGCAACCCTCAGCCCTGGCTGATAAGGTCGGTCCTTGGCATCCCCCACCAGCGCGGAATCGTGATCCCCCGCGGCGGATCACGGCGGGTCTACTTCCGGCTGAGCTCGGAGTCCTGCGGGATCTCCCATAGCATCGAGGGCAGGTTCATCACCGGCGACGCTGAGGCGGAGATCCGGGAGAAACAGTTCCAGCACTCCTGCGACGTGGCAACGCTCGGGGTAGCCATACGACAGAACCCCGGGATTGCCGTGCAATACACCGAGAACGCATTAATGCAGCGCTACCAACGTACAACTGCCCTGAGTTACCTGCACACCTTCCACCTGATCCAGGAGATCGATGCCTGCTGCCGCACGAAGCGGTTCGAGGACGTTCACGACAAACTGTACATTCTGGAAGATGCACTGGGTAAGATGGGTCTCAGCGAGAGGCTTGTCGGGCTGGTCAAACAGTTGAACGCACTGGATATCGACGATGGAATGGGAGGGAGTATGCTGGAACTCAAGGCGCAGAGGGCAGAGAAGATGTGTAAAAACATCGTCGATGTGTGGACGACCGAGGTGCTCCTGGTGCCGCGGTGCTGAGAGGCCGGCGTTTCCCCCCGTGGATCTCACCCACAACACCGATCTGGCCTCCGTTCATCGCCTTCCCGTGACAGCCCAGGCAACTATCGAGATGAGAAGGGGAGAGCCGGATGGGGGGATGAGAACCCCATACGGCAGCGGTGGAGATGCATGACCGGATAGGCTCCCCGGAACCCGTCGGCTTACGCCTGTTTACTCGCCAAATTTCTCATTCCACTCATCATATCTCTGAAGGTCAGATCTGGTTATAGGAGACCTGATCTTTCCAAACGCGTCATCGAAATCGCTGGCACGGAGCCCGCGCACCTTCAGAGAACGCTCCTTCAATTCATCGAATGGCAATTCGGCAAGATGGTAGAGATTGGTATTCTCTTCGCGGATCATATGCCAGATCGCCTGCTGACAGAGGTTCTGGATGTCGCGTCCCGAGTAGAGGTTCTCCACACAGAGCGCTCCCAGAGCACCGAGATCGAGGGACGAACAGTCGAGGTCCTTTGTGTGGATTTTCAGGATCTCGCAACAGGCCTCAGGGTCAGGGAGCGTCACATAGATCCGCCGGGGGAACCGGGAGAGCACCGCAGGATCGAGGTCCCAGGGAGTGTTCGTGGCCGCGAGGGTGAGCAGGAGTTGTCCGCTCTTTTTGTCCTGCAATCCATCCAGCTCGGTGAGCAGGGTCGAGAGCAGTTTGCGTGTCGCTTCACTTGTATCGCCGCCTCGGGACTGACTGAGGGCATCGAACTCATCCACAAAAACGATAGATGGAGAATGTACCCGCGCCGCTGCATAGAGTCCAGAGACCAGTTTTGAGGACTCACCAAAGTACTTCGAGAGAACGCGGTCTGCCTTGACATCAAAGAAGGTCGCATTGAGGCTTCCGGCAGCTGCGGCTGCAAGCAGGGTCTTACCGGTGCCGGGCGGGCCAAAGAGGAGGATACCCTTCCAGGGCTTGATCGATTCGGGCTTGTTCAAACCGGCGATCACGATCGTCTCCATCATCAACCGCTTGACACCCTCAAGCCCCCCGATATCGCCCCATCTCACCGGGGTCGTTGCGATCAGGGACTCGGCATAGGTCAGGAACTCGTTCTCTCCACTTCCTGCTGCCTCCACAACCTTGCCGCTCCCTCTCGCTTCCACCTGACCTGCGGTCAGTCTCCATTCCTGGGCGCGTTTCATGTAGATCTCACGCTGTCCGGGAGATGATCGGGCTATCTGCTCCAGCAACCCTGCGCACTCCAGGGCCTTTGCCCTGGCGTTTCTGGCGTCGCCGCACTCGTCCGCTACCCTGTACTCTTTAATTGTCTTCTGCAGTACCGAATTCAATGCGCCTGTCAGATCCACTTTCATGCCTGAGATCCCCTCACACTGCCATAATGAATGAGAAACCGGGCTCCCTGAATGGACCCGGAATCACGTTTCATTCATACTCCCGGCCGCCTCTGGCGAGATCCACATTGGTAGGGTCGAGGGATCCATCCTTCACCGCCCTGATCACATGGAGGATCTCATCAAGTTCCTCATCCTCCTCCACGCCAATTGCCATCGCGCTTGAGGTCATCTGCGTGATTGTCGTAATGAGATCGCTTCTGTTCTGGCCTTCAAGATTCTTCTTGACAAGCCAGTCTTCGAGCGCGGCAGGCTCCAGATCTTTTACCTGGTTCCATACCCCGGCGGACCTCAGGTCCGCTTCGTGCTCCTTGAGGATGAGGATGTTCGAGACCGCCCTGAGTTCTTTATCGAGCTGGGCATGGGCGGCAAGTTTCATCTCCTTCTTCTGAGAGAGAGTCTTGATCCGGCGCGCAAGGCTGATCTCTTCACTTTTAGACAAAGGGGAACGTGCCTTTTCAAGCAGGAGCGCGATCTCTGCATCGACCCTCTTCGCCTCCCCGGCAATCTCATCGATCCGCCGGGTCAGCTGGATCTCCATGACGCGGAGATCCTTTGGACTCATCGAATCGACCGGGTTTCTGGCCCCAAAGAGTCGGGAAAGGAGACTCATAACTCTCCCTCAGATCTCCCTCTTCTCAAGAACTCTCTCGAGGGATAGCGTCTCCTCACCCTCTTCCAGATCCATGGTTCCAGCTTCGATCTGGCTCCAGGTATCCAGCAGTTGCTTCTCGGTCTCGTCCTCGGCCGTCTGGAAGTCGGCGATCTGCATCTCAAAGACCTGGTTAAGGTTATCGAGCACGTTCTCAAAAGCCTTTCCGGAGAGGTTGACATTGATCAGGGCGCCCTCAAGCTGTTCAGGGGGGATATGGGTGATCTGATCCCAGAAGGGAGTGTTCTTCAGTTCCTTCTCGAACCGCTTGATCACGACGAGGTTTGAGACGAGCATGAGCTGCTTTTGCATCGCCATGAATCCCTGCACCTTGAGCTGAACCTCCATGTCGAGTCGTTTCAACTCATAGGTAAGCATCTTCTTCTTCAGGAGGTCTGCCCCGACACCCTCCTGGAACCGGTTTTTCTTCTCCTTTTCGAGTTTGTTGATCTCCTTGCGCGCGCGTTCAATCTTGTTTTTTAGCCGGATCTCCTCTTCCTGAAGCTCACGTACCTTTAATTTGTCAACAGGGTTCTTCCTGAACGTATCCCAGAAACTCATAGGCTCTCTATTGAGAATGAGGTATGCAAACATATAAATGTATCTCCAATGTGGATATAGAGTTAAATAATCTCCGGAATGGAGAAAACCCTATATAGGTGAAAACCCAAAATGAGAGGTCAATGGGGTATCTCCTGATTGTGGATTATGAATCTGATGCGGAGAGAAAACGTATAGATTACGCGATTGAACGGTGGGGGGACAGAGCAGAGATCTCCAAGCCAAAAGGGACGGCGATGGTCTTCAAAGGAACAGACATCGATGAGTTTCTCGAAGACCTCTATTCCCGTATCGAGGGTGATAGAAGAAAGGTTGAGATCTACTGGATGGAGGAATATCACCCTGAGATAGAGGAGAAGACACGAAGATTGCGTTACGAGAGCAAGGAAGAGATCGAGGTCCTCGAGAAGTTTCTATCCTACCTGATGAGCAAGATCAATGCAGGGTATGACTACAAGACGGGGAACACGAAGAAGTATTTTGTTACCACAAAAAAAGGGCAGGCCTCCATTGAGATCACCCTGAAAGGCAACGGGACTACGGATGTTCTGATCAGCATCCTGGGTTACGGTGAGATCGTGGAATATCTTGCAGAAAAGATCAGCGTAGAGATGGAGGTATTTCTCGGGGATGATTAGATGTTCAAAGAAGGAGACATTGAGTGCACTAATAAGTTACTACTGCCGGCAAAACGGGTTCTGAAGGCCGGGCCGCAGATCAGGTATGAAGCATTTGAGCGAAGGATTGAACTCTGGAACCAGATCCGAACGAACTTTGACCGGTACCAGGACGGAGAATGTGGCATATTCTTGAGGGATCTGGATTCCCATTACCGTTCGCAGTTCGATGCCGCCCTCGTCGCCCTTGCAGTCAGTGTGAAAGCCAACGGGGAGTCGTTTGATGCAGTAAAGATCTTTACTGATGAAGAGCTCGGACTCTATGAGAGGGTCGAGCGCTACAACGTCTTTGAACTCCTGACCGTGAACGACATCAAAAAGAGGCTCATCCGGCGGGATGAAAGCCTTCTCTCGCTGCTTCATGACTACTACATCGAGATGGACTCCTGGGTCGATGCGTCCCTTGAGAATCCGGATATCCGCCTGACGCTCAGGGGTTACCTGAAGAAGCGGTGGGGGGGTTACAAAGGCAAGGTCAATGCGGCCGTTGCCGAAGCGGTGACTGAACTGGACTGGCTCGGGAGCATGATCGCCACCTGGAAGGCTGAGGCAGAGAGCCGGGAGAAGAGTATCCGGTCGGAGGCTGAGGCAGAGAGAGAGGCCCAGTCCCGGAGAATAAAGGAGAAGGAAGCCATTCTTCAGGATCAGGAGCAAGAGGTCATCCGGAGGGAGGCGGCGGCACGTGAGGCCATGGCGTCTGCTCGCCAGATTGAGGAAGATGCCAGGGCGGCCCGTGACAACCTGGTCGTGCAGGAGCAAGCAATCAGGGTGGCAGAGGAGGTCCTCACATCCCGGGAGCAGCGGATCGAAGCTGCCATGAGAGCGTTGAAGAATGGCGGAGATGGTGGGCGGAGCAGGTATGTCAATGCCGGGGAGGCGAAACAGTACGAGCTGACCTTCATCGGGAGGATGGAGAGAAAGATCGGGGACTCCCCGGTGATCGGGGGGAGGGCGTTTTATGTGGAGGGGATCGAGGAGAACAGGGGCACCTTTGCAGGATACGCCGGCGAGGCCAAGAAGATACTGCCTGAGAACCGCTCTCTCACCATCCGCCTCGTGGAGAAGAGGCTCCTCGGGAGAAAGAAACAATTCGTCCTCGATGCGTGCTATGCGTCACGGATAGAGAGGTATGCCGATCCGGGCTACGACTGCGACCCTCTCGCCCCGGATGATGTGACGGAGATGCTCGCTAGGATACAGGATCAGGCACGCTCGTCCGGGCTCGTCACCGTCCTCTGCCTGGCATCCCCGACCGGATTCGAGCGGCGGGTGCGGGACTTCATCGACAGTGATGAGTTCCACCGCAACTTCATCTCAAAGTACCTCTCGGTCCTCCTCCTCGATATGGAGACCGGCGACCTCGCGTTCAACCCGGCCGATGAGACCGCGCAGGCCTTCTCAGATATCTGCAAACTCGAGATCGATTCTGAGAAAGAGGCAAAGGTCAGGCGTGACGTGGAGAAGGCGATGCTTGACACCCTGAAACTGAGAAATCATGTCGTTTTTGATGATATTCAGAAGGCCCTCGGGAACGGGTCCTTGGTGAAGTCTGCGTTCTATGATTGCGCCGCCAGGATGGGGGGTGAGGTTCTGTTCGCCGAGGGCGTTGGCCTGGTGATGATCGGGGGTAGGACGTGAACCTGAATAAGGTGCACTATTTTTTTGCCGGGTCTGATCGCCCTGAAACCCGGAGGTAATCTCGCAAAAGTATGAGATTGCCTCCGTTCCCGATGCTCAGGGTAGTATAATAGCGGCATGTTTATCATGCGCTACTGTAAACGGCTATTAATGCATAGGATCGGTTTTTGCTGATTTAGTCTCCCTGATCTACGCTCAAACCCCCTGTGGGTAGCGATCTTCGAATCCATTTCCTGCCGGCAACGTACCTGTGCATTACGAGGGTAGTAACATGGCCTGGCGAACAGTATCTCTAAAAATTGTCGCTGTGGCACTTCTGGTTGTGCTGCTTGTTTTGGCTATATTGAGATCACCCTTGCTATCCGTGCCATTTTTTGCGGAAGTATCCACGCTTTCCGGACTGGTGGTAGTTGTTGTCATCATCCAAGCAATAAACAAGGGTGAAGGGTTTTCATACGTGGTAATCCTGATTGCGCTGGGTGTTTTGGCAATAATGGGAATACGCCTTGAATCGCTGGCGATAGCACTCGCGATTATTGTAGGGTCGCTCATCCTCTCAGAGTATATCATCCGCTCAACAAGCGAAGAAAATCAAGATGAACCACCCAAAACAAAAGGAATCCAATCACCTGAGCTCCCTGCACAGCCAGTTGAATCGATGACGGCACACCCATCGATCACCATCGAGCGCACCATCTATGATCCTTTAATCCGGGACTTCGCCATCTCCTCCTCCCGCCAGCTCGTCAACGTCAGAGACTGGATCAACCGCCATGATCCCTTCTCCTACTGGCTGGTTATCTGTGTACATAACCACGGCAACCACCCCATCGACGAGTGGGGGATAGAGCTGGAATCTTCATCAACGCTTCAGATTCTTGAGACCGTAATCGAAGCAAGCGACGAGCAGGTGCGCCTCCAGGTCAGCAACCCAAAACCCTGGTTACATCTGTCGACCTTTGGAGTCCCTCACAATCGCGGAATTGTGATCCCTCGCGGCGGGTCACGGCGGGTATACATCCGACTGGGCTCGGAGGCCTGCGGGGTCTCCCATAGCATCAAGGGCCGGTTCATCACCACCGATGCTGAGGTGGAGACCCGGGAGAAACAGTACCAGCACTCCTGCGATGTGGCGACGCTTGGGGTGGCCATACGACAGAACCCAGAAATAGCCCTACAATTCACAAAAAATGCATTAATGCAACGGTACGATGAAAAAACGGTTCTGAGTTGCCTGCACACCTTCCGCCTGATCCAGGAGATCGATACCTGTTGCCGCACGAAGCAGTTCGAGGACGTTAATTTCAAACTGTATGTTCTGGAAGATGCGCTGGATAAGATGGGTGTCAGCGAGAGACTTGTCGGACTGGTCAAACAATTGAACGCACTGGATATCGACGATGGAATGGGAGGGAGTATGCTGGAAATAAAGGCGCAGAGAGCGGAGAAGATGTGCAAAAACATTGTCGATGTGTGGGCGAACGAGGTGATCGCACACCCGGTGAGGTTGCGGTGACGAGGTTCTGTAAAAAGAATCGGCCAGAATTGCTGTTTATTGGGAAAAACCAGCAGTCACCTGCAATAACATTTTTCCGGGCTCATCACTGGAATCTCCCGGCCCGGGTTTAGAGGTCGATCTCCTTATGCCGTTCCGTTCTCCCGCTCAATATTCCTGCAGAGCACCCTCAACATCTCAATACGGTCACTCTGGATCGAGATGCCTTCGGTGATCATGTATTCGATCCCCTGACATACCTGATCTAGGTGCTCCCGGTAAGCTTCGGTGAAGTATCCCAGGTCAGTCAGGGCACAGAGAAGTTCCGCCTGGTTGTTAGACCGGGCATGGATGAGGGCAAGATCCGCGGTTACCCTCACCAGATTCTGCGTCAGGCGCCGGATCTCATCGGGACTCGAGCTGACTAGAAGGCTCTCTTTTAGTTCTTCGGCCACCCTGTCAAGGGTAAGCGATTCAAGATCTGTGAGAGCATCAAGTGCATCGACAAACTCTTCAACAGACTGGAAGCGATCCTTTTTCTTTCTGGCAATAAGTTTCTCGAAGATACCGTCGTACAGTCTGAGGGTCGGATCGTGCACCGAAGGGAGAAGTATCCGGGTGTTGCTCGACAGGATCATACCGAAGAGTGCCGTGGGCGACGACCCTTCGTAGGGCACTTTACCGGTCAGGAGTTCGTAGAGGATCATACCGAGGAGGTAGATGTCCGTCCTTGCATCGGGCTTCCCGAACGTCGCCGGATCAATCTGTTCCGGCGCCGCATAGAGCGGGCTGAACCCCACCTGCATGGAGAGGGAGCTCCTCGCCCCGATCCCGGCAAGCCCGAAGTCGGTAACCCTGGGGTTTCCCTCACGGTCAAGCAGAACATTCTGGGGTTTGAGATCCAGGTGGTAGATGCCCTTATGGTGAGCATGGATCAGGCCGGCGGCAATGTTTCGGGCCAGATCCAAAGCCCGCATTACAGGGACGGGTTTTGGGAGCGTATCCATGTCTTCAACGTGGACATCTCCTTCGGTGTATCGCCGACGTATTCCATCTCGATCAGGGGCACGGGGTAGATATCCGCATGGTAGAGGGGGACGATATTCGGGTGACGAAGGTTGTACCAGGCGGCGACTTCCTTGATGAACAGACTGCTGTTCTTTTCATCGATGCGCGGAATTTTAACGGCTACCATCTTTCCATCGGAGCGGCGCCGTGCCTGATACACGGCGGCAGATCCTCCCTCGCCGATCAGATGCATCTGCTCATACCGTGATGCAAGTGACGGAGGCGCACCCTTGCCGGAGTCGGGCCGTACAGTTTTCGGGGGAAAGGAGTTTCCAGAAGTTTTGCCTTCAATTCTCTGATCCGGCCTTCTGCTTCATAGAGTCCCGGCTCTATGGCGACTGCCTTCTGATAGCACTCCATTGCCTGAGCAGATGCCCCTGTGTCGGCATAGACATCTCCTTTCGTGAGCCAGGGTTTTCCAAGATGTGAGTCAAGGGCGATTGCGCGGTCACAACAGAGAAGGGCCTCATCATAATTGCCCATACGATGGTACGTGGTCCCTTTGCCGTACCAGGGGTAAGCCGGCTTTGGAGCCATCGTAATTGCGCTGTCGTAACAATGGAGGGCCTCAGCATAATCCCCCATATCCCTGAAGATGTTCCCCTTATCATACCACGGACGATCAAGGCGGGGATTCAGGGCCAGTGCCCGATCCTGGCACTCAATAGCCGCTGTATAATCTCCCATTTTGTATAGGGCATTCCCTTTGCCGTACCACAGGAACGGATCCGACGAATTCATCAAGAGGCCCGCATCGTAGCAACGGATCGCCTCCTCTAAGTGTCCCTGTCTCTTATATGCATCACCCTTCTTTCTCCAGTGATAGGCGCTTTCTGCCATGGCTACCACCACATAATGATCCTATTACCTTACGGCCGGATTGCCTGCATCGACGAGACAGTGCCTATCCTGATAGACGCGCCGGAAGCATCGTATCTCCCGGACGACCGTATCGTAACGACGGACAACCGAGAGACCTTCTGCATGTTCTGCAGTTCGCCTGAGCCCTGTCCCCCTGGTTGATCATTCCGTTTCCACCTCCAAATACTTTCTCCTGGTGCTCTCCTCCTCGTTGCGTCGGATCGGAGGCCCAGCTGCTCCATGATGGTCTTAGGAGATTGCGTTACAGAGGGTTTACAGAACGCCTGTCACCCAGTCGAGTATTCCTACTAGGCTTTGTTAACAGAGCGGGAATCATCAGTACCCTGCGGGAGCCCTGAATGAGAAACCGAAATGTTCATGCTATATCGCCTACATCGGTTTGTTGATCGCCATCTCTCGCTGCAATGACAATAATAAACTCTGCTGATGCGCGGGGTACGGAAACCGGGGATAAAATGGGATTATTCTGGAAGAAATCAGATACGGGGGAAGCAAAACGCCTGATCGAGGAGGGGAAGAGGGCACTCGATCCCCGGCAGAAGTTGGCCTGCTTTGACAGAGCCATCCATGCCGATCCAAACTACGCGCCGGGATGGAATAACAAAGGCAACGTTCTGCTCGGTCTTGGGAGTTATGACGAGGCTCTTGAATGCTGTTCAAAAGCAGTCGAGCTCAACCCAGGTTATTCCTACGCCTGGAATGCACGTGGAAATGCACTGAAAAACCTGGGACGCCATGCGGAAGCGGTAAAAAGTTATGAGAAGGCAATCTCGCTCAAACGGGATTACGCATATCCCTGGAACGGGAAAGGCGATGCTCTCAGAGAACTTGGACAATATAGCCAGGCAATTGCCTGTTACGATCGTGCATTGAAGATCAAATCGTTCTCCTGGCCATGGAACGGGAAAGGGATGGCACTCATTGAAATGGAGAGATTTGAAGATGCATTGACCTGTTTTGACAGAGTGATCAGTACCTCACCAACGTTTGTCTGGCCATGGTACGGGAAAGGCAGGGCACTCGAAGAACTCGGAAGGCTTCAGGAAGCCGCTCGCTGCTACGGAACTGCTCTGAAGATCGATCCCGAACTTCGCGTAGCAGAGACCCGGTTGAACCGGATATCTGCAAACTTGAAACCTGGCGGATCACAGTGCGGTTGGAAGAGCGAGCCTGATGCGCAGTCCATACCGCTTACCGCGAACAACTTCCGGCAAGAACTTGCAGATCTCTTTTCAAACGCGCAGGGCGCTGGAAGAACTTCGATTG
>LSQX01214204.1_pt1 | contig 10904 bp, 8 predicted proteins | sample 654561 | NCBI WGS metagenome assembly LSQX01 (sample SAMN04489861, study PRJNA283612) | anaerobic digester metagenome | isolation source: 4 biogas reactors fed with cattle manure at either 37C or 55C with and... | place: Denmark: Kongens Lyngby | collected 2014 | reverse complement strand
TCTTTCACCATCGTTGCACCGCAACGTGTACAGGTGCCTCAGGTCGATGTCATAATCACGGCATCAACACCCTGCGCGAGTAGTTTGCCTGCGATTTCTGTGGCAAATCGTTTTGAACTCGCGACGGACGTACCATTGCCGACGGTCGAGTAGAACCAGTCGTTGAGTTTTCCGATCTTGCCGTCCTTTTCGTATTGACGAAGGACATCAACGGGAATAACGCGATCCGCGTCCTGATTGGCGTACACGGGGTCGTAGCCGCCGTGAGCTGTTTCATGGGTGTCCGCTGTCAGATTGTCCACACCCTCAAGGCTGTAGCCGCCATACTTGGAAGCCGAAGAGCTCTCAATACGGTCAGGATTGCCTTTGGGTACGATGCCACCTGACGTGACAATCGCGATATTAGCCTTGGTAATGTCTTTGATTGCCGGTTGGGGTGCAACGCGGTCAAATGAAGGCATCGGGCATTCTGTTACGTACGGCTTGCCGGCAAGTTTCTTTGTAAGCATATCGAGTGCACGTGCGCTGCCACGCTTATTCTCAAAGAAGTTTTTGCGGATACCATTCGGGAGAAAGCCTTCCTCTGCAGAGGAACCGATCGGCTCACCTTTTACGAGTTTTAACGCGAGTTTCGCCATAACGGGAACCGCTTTTCTCATGCCGGCAGCACTGTTGCCTGTCGCAACGATGTAAATCTTTTCGCGGAACATATCGGCTCCGGGGTTCTCGATGTACATACCGGTTATTGCCGGGATGCCAAGCTCCGTCTGGACGGCGTCTGCGATCGTAGCGCATGCGACACCGTAACGGCCGGCGTTAAATGCCGGACCAGCGATGAACAGATCAGGTTTTTCTTCCTTGATCATCTCTAGGACGGTCTTCGTAGCGAGTTCCAAGTTCTCATTGAACCATGAGTCACCGCAGATGATGGTTGCTGTGATTTCGGCTTGATCGCCAAATGCCTGTTTAAAAGCAAGACCTGGGCCTACTAACCCTTGGCGTTTCTCAGCCGGAACGTCTGCTTTTTCTTCTCCGCCGATTTGGCCGAAGAACTGATTAATGTAATGAACGACTTTATAGTTACTCACCTTATCCTCCTTACCTGGCGCTGAGACGGTTGAAGCCCAGCTCATTTGTAGATCCCATGATGGCCTGAAGCTCCGTTTCGATGGATCCGTCTTCACGCAGTGATCCGTCATGGCCGCCTGCGATTTTATTTACGAAATTGAGAGTACCGATTACGCGCTCCATGGGAGGCAGTACGATCATCTCATTGGCATTACCTGCTGTGACGACTGCATCTGCGAGATCATCGGCGTCTGCCAAAGGTTGGCTTTTGCCGTCTGCGCCGGCGTATTCGTCTGTAATGATGACCGTTTTGACGCCGTTATTCTCGAGTTTGGTGCAGTTCATGATTAGGTCTGTATCGGGGTTGCCGAAGCCTTCTTGTGAAACGATTGCGCCGTCAAGCGAGAGGAATTTTGCCAACTTGGCCGTCCAGTCCGAAGAGCGGATTTTGTCAGCCAGGTAGACGTTTTCGTTGGTGATAATAACGCCGACGAAATTCAGCGTCTTGCCATGTGCTTCGAGAAGATCGCGGATCACTGGATTGTTCAGATGGTGATATGTCGTGTTCTTGTCGCAAGCGGAGACGCAGTTGCCGGAGATAATCGCTCCGTCCATCAGTTCCGTCGCGCCGATGAGTGTAGAGATCGTGCGTTTTGCATCGACGCCGTACACATAGGTGTCGTGCAGAAGTCCCTGGCTTTGCAGCATCATGACATAGCCGACGCGCGGGAGGTTGCTCAAGGGTTCCTGGTATCCTTCCGCAATGGTGGGAGTTTCGTAGACTACGCTCTCGTCGGGGGTCAGATCGCGGGCCAGTTCGCCGATTGCGACGGCCGTTGTGAGCCCCGCCATACGAGCGGCTTTCTCATATTCGTGCTGCCCGGTTCCTTCAACAGCTTCCATGACGAGCACAAGATTATGTAGTTTCGAGAAGGGAGTGTATTCTGCCCCAACACCCGTCATGTCGATAATGCCTTCTTGGAATCCGACGATCGGGCCGGCTGTGACAACCGCCATGCCACGAAGGACATGCGTTTTGCCTGATCCGACAGTATGAACCTTGGAGATTACGCCGGGAAAGATGCCTCCCGGGCCTTCAACCTTGACTCGTGGTTCGATAACGTCTTTAACGGGCGTGATGCGAATGCTTTCGCCCGGATTCGCTATCTCAAAATGTGCTGTCTTGATGAGCGGATCGGCCAATACAGGCTCGAGCAGTTCTTCAGGATTGACAACCAGCACATGGTCTTCTACGGCATTGTGATCGCCGAAGCGAATGCCTTTGATGTCAATATAGCCCAGTTCTAATTTCACCTTTTCACCTCAATGTGTTCCGGCGCGACTCACAGTCGACCGGTAGCCTCCACAGACGGTAGCGCACTCTCAATCAGACTCAGATCGATAACCTGAAAGTCATAAAGGACAGAGGGCGTATAGGTCCAGGGGCGGTCTTTTGATTTTTCTATGACGGCTAAAGCACGTTCCATGATATCGAGTGAAAACGCATCCACCTCGTCGCCGTGGTCAGAAGTCATCATCACAGAGCGATAAGGTGTCTCCCAAGGTTTGACGCTCCCCGAAAGAGGAGCTGTCAGAACACGGTATCCCAGATGGACAAGATCCCGCACGTTCCGAAGAACATCACGATCATTTGCGTCATCAAAGAATTTAACGTGAAATCTTTCGCTGAACGACTCAGCGACCAATGGATTGTTTGTTAGGATCTGGAAAGAGCTTGTAAGCACTGGTCTTTGTTTTCGCTTTCTGCTGAAACACCCAAAAATTACCACTTACCATTATGACAAAAGATTGTGAACTTGCAAGTCATTTTCTATATTATCGGATTCCTATATATATGAATCATTCTAAAACATGGACAAAAACTCACATAAAGAGCGAAAACACGCGATAATCGTCGATATCATGAGTTTTTCTCCGTTATCCTGGTATGATCACTTTTTCGGTCTATTAAGCGATTGTTTCATTCGATACAGAAATATCGATTGACCTCAGCGCAAACCGGCGTCTAGTGTGTGGCCGAGTTTTTTGATCAGGCGATTGCGCAGTCGTTCAATTTCCTCTGCTGACAAGGTTCCCTCGTCCGAAGCCAGCCAGAAACGGAACATCAACGATTTCATGCCTTCAGGCACCTGACTGCCACGGTACTCCTCAACAAACTCTGAACGTCTGACGTGAGAGGCGATGGCTGACTCAATATCTGACCAGGACACATCCTCGTCTACCACAATCGACAAATCCTGCTCCACGTGGGGGAACTGGGGAAGATGTGTAAACCGGTTGTCTCGGCTCGGGAGGGGGATCAGCATTTCGACATCAAGCTCCGCGACGGCAACAAATAGCTGGCGGACCCCGGATGCCACGGTCGCCTTAGGCGACAGCAAGCCCATGCGGCCCACCGTTTCACCCTGTTCGTTGATAAGGTCAAGCCAAGCGTTTCGGTCCGCCCACGGCGCTTTCATCTCTCCTCTTGTGAATGTCCAGTCTGCGACGCGACCGAATCGTGGCAGATGAGTGAGGATGCCTTTCAATCTGCGGAACAGCACAATCGGAAGATCGCCTGCCAGCGCGATGCCCAGGCGGCGGCCTTGGAGCGGCAAAGTTTCTTCCGGTACGCTGGGATGAGATTCGCCTTTCAAAAAAACCTGCGCAAGCTCAAAGATTCCGAATGCGTCGTAATAACGGGCGTTCTCGGCAACCGCCTCCAGAAGGCCGGGCACGAGGGAGCCGCGCAGATGCGAACGATCGGGAGCGGGAGGTGTAGTAAGTGTTAACAGTGTCGCGAGATCCTCACCTGCTGCCTCTAGGTAGCGGTCAGCGGGCCAGGAGTAAGTGAAAACTTCCTGCAGTTCTGTCCGGAACGCGAGGTATTCGCGGATCGCGCGCTCGCTTTCGAAATCGAGTTGACGCACGGGACTGTCCAGCGTGATCACAGGCGGCACAAAATCGAACTGGTCATAGCCGATCATGCGACAGACCTCTTCGAGGATGTCATCCTTGATCTCGATATCGCCCGTCGCGCGCCAAACCGGCGCGGTAACCGTCAACGTGTCTTTTCTGTCGAACTCGACTTGGAATCCGAGCGTCGTCAATGTCGCGATCACATCATCTGCTTCTAAGGCGCGGCCGGAGCGTACAGATAAGAAGTCAAGCGAAACAGGTAATACAACAAGTTCAGTTTGACCTAAGTGTTGGTGTCCTGCCGCGGAGATTCGGCTTTCGGGCTGTAGTTCTTTCATCAACGCGACGGCAAGTCCCAGCGCCTGATTACATCGCTCGGTGTCAATCGCTTTCTCGAAGCGGACTGACGACTCTGTCCGAATCTGGTGTCGCGTCGCTGTCTTTCGGATCCCAATGGCCTCGAAATTGGCGACTTCCAGCACCATGCAAGTTGTGTCGGGCAGGATCGAATCGTGCGCGCCTCCCATCACACCGGCAAGCCCGACTGGTTTGTCTTTGCCGTCGCAGATAACGAGATCAGTTGCCGCAAGAGACAGCAAACGATTGTCGAGCAACTCCAGTGCTTCCTTGTCCCGCGCGGTGCGCACGCGGATGCCGTCTTCGACATGCGTCGAGTCAAATCCGTGTGTGGGTTGCCCTGTGGCCAGCATCACAAAGTTGGTGATGTCGACCAGCAAGTTGATTGGACGTATGCCGACCGACCAGATCATCCGCTTGATCCAAAAGGGTGAATGAACCGGTTTAACTTCTTCGAAGACAACCGCGTCATAGCGCAGGCAGCGATCGGGACTTAAAATTTCCACAGGATAGGGCTCGATGCCATCGGGCAAAACGAACTCAGGTAACGGCTTGAGTTTGCCACCGTATATGGCGCCCAGTTCACGTGCGATCCCATAATGACCCCAAAGATCGGGCCGGTTAGTCATTGATTTATTGTCGATCTCGATGATGAGATCATCAAGTCCGAGGAGGTCAGCCAGGGGTTGTCCGGGGACGGCGTCGGGAAACTCATCCGTCAGATCGACGATTATACCTTCATCCGCAGCGGGCAACAGTTCTTCCAGATCGATTTCCATCGAGCTGCAAATCATGCCTTCGCTGAGCTCACCGCGAAGTTTGGTCGCTTTAAGTTCGACTGGCTCACCTTCTCCGTGCCAGCGCACTTTGGCGCCCGGAGGCGCAACGGCTACAAGCTCGCCATCGTAAAGGTTAGAGCCACCACAGACGATTTGACTAAAGCGGTTACGACCGATATCGACCATGCATATAACGAGACGGTCCGCTTTGGGATGAGCGCTGACACGATCGACGCGCCCGACCACGATACCCTCGACGAGTTCGGCGGGGTTGGCCACTGATTCCACCTCGACCGTCCGCATGGTGAGGTCGAATGCCACACGTTCTGCTGTGAGGTCCTCTGGTAGATCTACATAGTTACGTATCCAATTTAGTGATACTTTCATTGTTGTCCCCTCCTACTTGAACTGCTCGAGAAAGCGCAAGTCAGCACTGTGAAACAGGCGAACATCGTCGATTCCATAGCGCATCATAACAAGCCGATCAAGCCCGATATTAATATAAAAGCCACTCCAAATATCCGGATCGAGTCCTGACGCGCGCAGAACGTTGGGATGCGGAGATCCGCCCGGCATGACTTCAATCCAGCCGACTCCGTGGCAGAGTTGACAGCCGTCACCTTGACACATCTGGCACTGCATATCGATCTCAAAACCGGGTTCGACAAAGGGAAAGAATCCGGCGCGCATGCGGACGGGAATATCGCGTCCGAAGACGCGCTCCAAGATTGTCTGGACAAGAATAAGCCCTGACGAAAAAGAAAAATCGCGGTCAACGATCAAGGCTTCATATTGATAAAATGCGCGCTCGTGTCGGGCATCGGTGGCTTCATTTCGGAATACACGTCCCGGATAGACCACACGTGCCGGCGCTCCGTGTTCCTGGAGATAGCGGATACTGCCACCCGTGAGATGAGGACGCAAGCAGAGTCTCTCCGCGCCGTGCTTGTCCTCAGTCCCGGCCAGCCAGTATGTATCCATGGTGTCGCGGGCAGGATGTCCGGGCGGAAAATTCAGGTAGTCAAACGCGTAAAGCTCACTCGTGATTTCGTCTTCGCTGAAAATCTCGAAATTGAGAGATCGAAACGAATCGTTGAGGTCATAGCACATCTGGGTGATCGGGTGAAGCCCGCCTCCCGCGACGCGTAAGCCGGGGATAGATAGATCCGGAGGGACTGCGAGCAACGAAGCCTGCTCAAGCAATTCCTGCTTTCTTTGTTCGAGTGTTGTCGCAAACAGGTCTTTTACTTGGTTGGCCAACTGGCCCAACTGCTTGCGTTCCTCAGGAGAGAGCTTGCCGAGACCTTTTAAGACTTCAGTCAGCAAGCCCTTCTTTCCCAGATATTGCTGTCGCAAATGCTCCAGCAAATCCGAAGAAGCAGCTTCCCGGAGCGCAGCCAAACCCTGTTCGCGTATTTCGTCGAGTCGATCTTTCATCGATTGTTGCCGCGGGATCTCCATAACGCAAGATTTGCGTAAGGTCCCCGTGACGTCCTCCGTTCCCACTATCTTGATTTACTTGTTAGTTATATCAGTTCAAGGCGCGCATTTTAAGTCGAACACTAATTGCCCGCCAGAATTCGCTTTCCGCTTAGCAAGTATTGTAGCAAATTCATCATGAAGATCCGAATGCGATGGCTACAATCTGTCGGGGATCGTCCTCTTTCATCCGGAGAAGATGGTCTCCCATGAGAGGTTTTTGCGTTTTCCCGTCATCGATCATGAGAAAATGAGTCGAAATAAGATAATGGCCGACACGTGTGAGGTTCATCGGATCGTATCCCACGATGGTCGCATCCACAGGTCTCTCTTGATCAAATCGCGCGTTAAAGCAAGCGAGGAGTTGTTCCCGGCGTTCATAGTCTGCCGTCGCAAGTAAACGCGCTTGCGACAGTTCATCTGTCGTTAAAGGCTCAAGCGGCGCGGCCGTGATATCGAGCAGATTCCAGAAGGGTTGCTTGGTGCTCAGGTCATGGGCGATTGTGAGTCCGGCCGCTTGCGATAAAAGCGCGATGAGGACACCGGAATAGTAACAGCGTCTGCGGATATCAAATAAATATCTCCCGTCGCTCAGGAGCTTGCGGTATCCTTTGACTTTGTCTTCAGCAAGTCCTGGGTTTATCTCCAATAACCCCCGTAGGCCGGCATATTCAGCAAGTCCCTCGACTGTTTCTGTGCGAAATTCATTGATCGTCGCGCCACCGCTAATACGAGTTTTCTCGCATCGAATCATAGCGATCTCACGCAGTGCACCGATGGTTTTTGCGGGGGAACCAACAGCATAGATTAAGGGGTCTGTAAGGATGGCTAATTCTCTTCGCGTCCAGGCGACCAGTGCTTCATCATGGGGGTAGAGGAGCAGCTCAAGGTCAATCGGAAAGCGCGTCTCTCCCTGTTGTCTTTGAAAAGCGTGAAACATTTCATGGACCAGATTGGCCGCCAGTTGATCAAGCGATTCTTCTCCGGTGATCTCGGTGTAAATCATGTTCCAGATGGCGATGAACGCGCCCTCATATTCGATCGACGTATTGCCGATGAACCCCTCGGGAGTTGGCATCATCTCGCCTCGAAAATACATGGTTTCTTGCGTGTAGAGCGCAAAATCGACTGGCACAAAGCCAGGCCAAACGTTCTCGAAATTAACGCGGGATAGTCTGTCTTCGACGGCTTGATAGGTCGCTTGCAATTGCCTGACACTCATAATAACAAAACTCCTTTTAACAAATAAAGTTGTCTGTTTGGTACGCGCGTTATCACTTAGACGGAGTGAACCGGACGTGAGCGGCACAGATAATAATAGTCTATCTTAGTATACCTTTGCTTGACGGGGCGTATGTAGGGCAGTTAAATGACTATGAGAGGCGATGCCTGTATCATAAGGTCAAATAACAAAGTCGCCATAACATGCGACCATCAGCCGATCAGGAAGGAGTTCGCAATGTCCCCTAAAAATGAAAATGAGATTACCAAAGATATCCAGGTCATCTGGCACGGCCACTCGTGTTTTGAGGTCCGAGCGCAAGGAGCGACCATTGTATTTGATCCTTATCTCAAAGTGCCGGGGTACGGAGAACTAAACCTACAGGCCGATCTGGTGCTCGTCTCGCATGAGCACGACGATCACAATGCGCGAAACCGTGTGACACTGTCGGGCCGCACACCCGACGTCAAGATTGAAGTGCTCGAAACGAGCCATGATCCGGAGGGCGGCAAGTTGCGCGGAGATAACAAAGTACACATCGTGACGGTCGCCGGCAAACGGATCGCACACTTAGGCGATCTCGGGCGAACACTCACGCAACAGGAAACGCAACAACTGCAAAACCTCGATGCGCTCATGATTCCTGTGGGCGGGCACTACACAATTGACGCCCAGGAAGCGGCTGAAATCGTCCGGGCAACGAACCCCGACATCACGTTGCCGATGCACTATTACGACGGCAAAGCCGGCTGGGATGTGACGGCAGGTGTTCAACCGTTTCTCAATTTATTTGACCAGGTGATACATAGTGACGAATCTTCGTTTGTCTTGGGTGAATGCCACCAGTGCGTCGTTGTGTTGAAAAATCCCAAAAAATAATCAATATACTCAATAGAAAACCCCCGGTCTGTTATCGAACAAGTCGGGGGTTTTGTCTTTGCGCACGTCAATAATGCGCCTTAGATTTTACTTAGTCTTTGTAGAATAGCTTGGTTCCAACAAAGTAAACAATACAGGCGGCAATCATGGCATTGATAGCCGAGATGCCCCAGGGCACGTAGTTACCAACCAGCGCGCCAACTACAACACCGGCAAGAGCAAACCAGTTGACCTTGCGGAGTTTGAATTTCGAGTCTACCTCGTAGGCATTTTTCCTCAAGAAATAATCGAGAATAATGATCGCGCCAATCGGAGGGAGCGTCGCGTTCAGGAACGCGAGCCATGAAACGAAGTTGTTGTACAGCCAGATTGCTGTGACTGTTCCGACTAGACCAGCAATCAGGACCATGGGTTTCTTACGTATTTTTGTAATATTGGATAGGCCAAGCCCCGATGTGTACAGTGCGTTGTCGTTGGTTGTCCAGATGTTGGCCCCAAGGACAATGAGTGCAGGAACGGCAAGTCCCTGAGCGATCATGACGTAGAAGATGTCTTCTTGGCCGGTGAACGCCCCGCCCACTGCGCCAAACGCAAACATCAGAGAGTTTCCGATAAAGAACGCAATGACTGTTGTTGTAACGGCTACTTTATTGTTCTTCGCAAACCGAACAAAGTTCGGAGTTGCTGTGCCGCCCGAGACGAATGAGCCAATGACCATACCAATCGCCGCGAACAAGGTCAATGATCCGGTGGATTTGCTGAAAATAGCGACCAGCCCGCCGCCTTCCGCTGCTGCGCGGATCATGGAGTATGTGCCGAGAATCGCGATCAAGGGCACAGAAATGAAGCTAACAATTTCCAGTCCTTTGATGCCGAAATAGGCCGATGAAGTCATGAGCGCGCCGGCTGCGATGACGAGAATCCATGGGTTGATCCCCAAAAGTTCTGCGGCAGGAACCGCAAACATTGCAACACCGACGCCGAACCAGCCGATCTGGGTAAAGGTAATTAACCCCGATGGCAGGAATGAACCGATCGTGCCGAATGAACGATGTGAGAGTAAGTCGAGGCTCATGCCCGTGTTACTTCCGATATAGGCGAGCGCTCCCGTATAAGCGCCTAGAATCGCGCCTCCGATGAGCACCGCCCAAACAAATTGACTCAAGTCGAGTCCGTTGGCCATCTTTGCCCCTACGCTCATACTGGCTGAAAAGAAAGTAAAGCCGAGCATAATGACAAACATGGACAAGAAGCCTTTGCGCGCTGACTGCGGCACGGGCTCTAGCGAATAGTCGATATCAACTACTTGCTTCTTCTCCATTTTAGTTTTGTCTTGTTCCATTAAGAGTCCTCCTCATATTCGTTTTGTAACTAATTACAACGAGTAGATAATGCTACTTTAATCTAATATGCACTCATTTGTCAACGTAGTGAGGCTAATTATATATACAAGATGTCAAATAATGTTGAATTATGACAGTTGCCAGATCGTATCGACATACATAAGTGAGATGTTAGCGCTATTCGAATTGATGTCCGAGATTCGTTCTGGTCGAAATGGATCATCAGACGCTATAATGATAATTAGGATATACAGTCGAAGGAGGTAGCGCGTGAACATCCGGAAAATTGCCGAATTGGCTGGTGTTTCGGTCGCAACCGTTTCGCGTGTGTTCAATCATCCGGAACGCGTTTTACCTGAGACAAGAGACCGCGTGCTCGCTATCACGGAAGAGTACGATTTCACACCCAACTGGTTCGCGCGGAATTTGACGCTCGGTTCGACAAAAACAATTGCGCTTCTAATCCCGGGAATCGACTCAGATCTTTACAGAAATATTATTTCAGGAGTCGAGACAGTAGCTGGTAACAAGGGATTCGTTGTCATTTTTTGTCAGACACGGGGCGACGCGGAAGCAGAGTTTAATTTTCTCAAAATAATGAAAAGCAGAAAAGTTGACGGGATCATCCAAGTGCGGTCGCTTCTCACTCCTTCAATGGCGGCCGAGCTCCAAACATTTAATATCCCGCGCGTACACATCGGCAAAAATCGCGAGTGCGGTTGCGAAATGATGTGTTACCTTGACTACGAAGAGGCGGCATATCGCCTGATCCACCATCTTTCGGGACTAGGACATCAGTCGATCGTTTTGCTGTATGACAATCAAGGCGACGATATCACGCCTGAAATTGAAGCTGGC
>LSQX01165758.1_pt1 | contig 10904 bp, 8 predicted proteins | sample 654561 | NCBI WGS metagenome assembly LSQX01 (sample SAMN04489861, study PRJNA283612) | anaerobic digester metagenome | isolation source: 4 biogas reactors fed with cattle manure at either 37C or 55C with and... | place: Denmark: Kongens Lyngby | collected 2014 | reverse complement strand
GACCAAGCCGGCAAGGATCAATATCAGCGGCCAGAAACGCCAGACAGAGATGCCGACGACCTTTCCAACCAGAGCGAGAATACCAATAGCAACAAGTACGATTCCGATGATAATCGCGGCACTGAAGGATCTGCCTGGGGTCTGCTTCCCGACTGTAGTCTCTTTTTCATCGTTGGTTGTGACGTCATAAGCTACCGGATTCGTAGCCGTGTAACAGGAACCGGGTGCAGGGCCGGGTGGGACAGGACCCGAGGTTGGGGCTCCCGGTCTGGTACTTGTCCCCGGTCCAACATTCATTCCCGGTGTGGGGTTTGCTCCTGCTGTGTGGTTAGCGCCCGACCCAGGGTTTGTGCCTAATCCGGGACCCATATCTGGCCCGACGTTACCAGAGGACGATGTCCAAGCTGCACCGGGACCAGAAGTACTTGTTGAAGCCCCCACGGTAGCGGTTGCAGCAGCATAGCGGGGACCTGCAGGCCCAGTCGGAGCAGCATTATAATTGAACTGTGCGCCCTGCTGTGATGGCGGTGGCGGTGCTACCGGCTGCACATCGATATAACCAGAGTACTCGTCTGTCTGCTTGGGTACGGCAATCAGGCAGATGATGTAGAGGATGATTGGAAATCCAGCCCCGGCAAGTACCAGAACCACAGTGATGATACGTACAAGTGTTACATCGACATCGAAATAATCGGCAATACCCGCACACACACCGCCGATGATGGCATCCTTGCTCCGATAGAGCCTTTTGTTATTGTTGCCAGCCATCAGTACCTCACAATGTTCAATGGAATTCTGCGTTCGTTAAGTATGTTGGCACGTGCGCCGCTGGAAATACTCAGCTGTCGCTAATCTGTTTAATAATGGGGGATTTGATGTTATAGAATACCTTGGTGCTGGATCACACTTCAGCCTGTTCGGCTTCGTCCTGTTCTGCGACCTCTTCTTTTTTATCATGTATTGTCACATGCAATTTAGATATCCGGTTCCTTCGCATGGACTGCACATTGAAGGTATAGTTCCCAACTTCGAGCGTCTCTCCAACCTTCGGCATACCGTCAATGGCGTCAAGAAGCCAGCCTGCGATGGTCTCGTAGTCCTCCCCTTCCTCCACAGGAAAGCCTAGCTCTATGGCATCATCGGTTGGAAAACGCCCGTCGATCAGCCACTCATTGGGAGAGAGCTGGGTCTGATATTTGTTGTCGGGATCAAACTCATCGCTGATATCACCGACAATCTCCTCGACGATGTCCTCAACGGTGATGACTCCCGCCGTACCGCCATATTCGTCGATAACTATGACGATCTGGTGATGAGCTGTTTGCATTTCGCTAAGCAGTGGCAGTATGTCCTTGGTTTCGGGTACGAACATCGGATCGCGCATATAGTTGGTTATCGGTTCGCTCTCACGGTCCTCGATCAATGGCACCAGCAGATCTTTGATCATTGCTATACCAACGATTCTGTCGGGACTGTCGTGGTAAATAGGTAAACGCGAGAAACCCGTGCCCCGCATCCTCATCACTGCCTGCTGAACGGTAGCATCATCTTCCACACAGATCATATCAACACGTGGTGTCATTATCTCGCGGGCTATCGTATCGCCCAAATCGAAGATCTCGTGGATCATGCGTTTCTCTTCTTCGAGAAGCGATGCCTGCTCGGTCACGAGATACTTGATCTCTTCCTCGCTGACACCCTCACGATCCTCAGCCCTCTTGATCCTGAAGAGTCGCGATACGGCGTTTGTTGAGGCTGAGAGCAGGGTGACCAGCGGTGAGGCGATGCGTTGGAAGACTCTGATTGGGCCGGCCACTTGCATGGCAACGTTCTCCGCGTTTGACAGAGCGATGCGCTTGGGCAACAGCTCGCCAAGTATCAAAGTGACATAGCTGATGACCAGGGTGATGATGAGTACGCTGAAACCGGGAGCAATTGCTGAAAGCCAACCGATGTTGAAGCTCTTAATCCAATTGACCAGAGGTACTGAAAACGTTGTTGCCGCTACGGCCGAGGCACCAAAACCCACCAAGGTTATGGCTACCTGAATGGCCGCAAGCAGCCGGTTGCTGTCCGCTGCAAGCTCGACAGCTATCTGCGCCTTCTTGGAACCCTCATCTATCTTTTGCTGCAACACCGCTCGACGCGCACTGATGAGAGCGAGTTCCGACATGGAGAAATAACCGTTGATGATAACGAGGATAAAAGTAAGTAAAACACTGAAAAGTATGTCCATCGACGCTTCCGTCTTGTATGCCTGCTAAATGGTAAAGCGAGAGCGGTTTAGCTTCGCCACCTGCCTTTACGTAACTCTATTATATATGGAATCACACTTCTGCGCCGGAAGAAGTTAGCGGAATGGAAAGAGACCAGTACAGAGGGGGAGTACTGGTCTCTCAAGAGCACCCGGCTTGGACGAGGGGGACCAAACCAAGCACCCGCACAAGAGAAAATCATTGCCCTTGTGTTCAGATAGATAGTATCACATATTTTATGTGAGTCAAAGAGTTACATTAAGTCACATTATTGTTCTGAGAGGCTCTTTTTGTATGCTTGGATTGTCTCACGATATCGCTCGTCCGACGTGGCCAGTATCTGCAATGCCAAAATGGCGGCGTTCGCAGCTCCATTGATTGCAACTGTAGCCACCGGAACACCGGTTGGCATCTGCACCATGGAGAGCAGTGAGTCCAATCCTCCCAGATCGCTCGTCCGCATTGGCACTGCGATAACCGGCAAGATCGTATATGCAGCCACGACTCCGGCTAGATGAGCAGCCTTGCCCGCGGCGGCGATAATCACCTTGACGCCATTCTCCTCTGCAGCTGAAGCGAAGTCATGGACTTTCGCAGGACTACGATGTGCACTGGCAATGATCAGCTCGTAGGGCACAGCGAATTCCTCAAGTTGTCTGGTGCAGGGTTCCATCGCCTCAAGGTCTGACTTGGAACCAAGTATCACGCTTACCAGCGCCACGATGTTCTCCTGTCTTACCGGCAATACCAACGTTCTCCTGTTTAGAAACCTACAGCCTGGCCGGCTTGGTTTCTGCTTACCAACAGCGATTATAACGCTTGTTGCCTGTTAGCTTGGGCTTGGTTATACTGATGACACAATATCTGTTCAGGGCGAGGTGCGATTCCTCACCGGCGGTGATGGGCGTAAGCCACAAGTGCCGCGAGCCACGTTAGTGGTTGACCTGGTGAGACTCCAGGACCGACGGTTACAGTCCGGATGAGAGAACAGTGCGCCACCCATACAATTGCCTGTGCTAGTTCCGATGCAATGGTGGCAGCTCAAGCCCGCAGATCAATTTGCGGGCATTTTTATTGCCCGCCCGAGGCAGGTGCAGGATTCTGTACCGAGAAGGGAGCAAGATGTTAGATAAGAACCGCGAGGAGAAAGCCGAGGTCACTACCGCAAACAGTGGCACTCGCATTGTATCTGGCCGTAAGGGACATTGGTCTACTCGTCAGCTGGTTACGATGGCGTTGTTCATTGCAATTGGTGTGATACTGAGTTTCATCGAATTCCCATTGATCCCTGGAACTGATTTCCTCAAATACGATGCTTCGGCGGTACCGGCAATGATCATGGCTTTTGCCTATGGCCCTGCTTCCGGTTGCCTGGTTGGCGTGTTGACGGCGGCCATCCACTCTTTTGACGGTAACATCTGGGGTGGAGTCATGAATATGGTCATCGTTATGGCGTATGTGCTGCCGGCCTCATTGCTCTATCGATACAAAAAGACCACTATCAGCCTCGTCATCGGACTGGTCATCAGCTGTGTCACGATGGTAGCTGCAGCAATCCTGATGAATCTGGGCGTGACACCGATCTATACGGGCAACCCTGTTGAAGCAGTGATATCACTGATTATCCCCATACTGTTGCCCTTCAATATTCTCAAGGCTCTAATCAATAGTGTTTTATCCTTCTTGGTTCAGAAGAGTTTGGCGAGCTTCTTGAGATAGCTGATGAACCAGAGGCTTATAGGGCAGTCCTATGAGCCAAACCAGATTGGATAAGCTGCTTGCCGCCTGCCCTTGCTGCTTGCCGCAAGGGCAGGCGGCTGGTGACGGCTTCAGACTATTTGCCTCAGGCCGAGCACTCTCCAAAGAGCAACTTTCGCTCCTCGGCTGGCAATGCGCTTCGAGCTTGATCCCGTACGCCGTTAACGCCAATGAAGAACTGTCTCATCAAAGCGACCATCAGATATCGACCCTTGGCAGTGAGCGTTATCTCCTCAGCATTCTCTGAGGCGATAGCGCCTACCAACCTGAAGAAGGCATATTCGCCAGGGACTCCAGCTTGAACGCTACAGCCAAAATCTCGCTGCCAGCGTTTCTTATCCAGCTTAAGCCCGAAGAGCTCCATCATGAAGCGATAGCGCATGCGATCACGCTTTGAGAACGTTGTCTTGCCCATGATGCTCATACAGCCTTTGGCGATCTTCTCGTTATATTCCCTTAACGAGAATGTGTTCACATAGAGAGAGCCGTCCAAATACGAGAATCCCCCCGAACCGATAGCAGGATACTCCTCATAATCGACTATATACTCATCAATCATCGCAGCTATGCTTTTATTGAAAGTCCAGGCACTGCCATGTGAGAAAGCAGGATTGTCTCCACCTGTCAAAGTCTCGCTGATGATCTGATAGTATCTGGCTTCACGACTATAATCAACTTGCCCTACTGTTCTAGCCAAGGACCGCTCAACAGAGGGCGAAGCCATTAATGGATAGAACGTGGTTTGATTTGCGCCACTGGCCAGGATGCATTCAAGGTCATGCTCTAGCATAGCTTCGGTCTGACTGGGGAAGTTGAATATCATATCCACATTGAGATTGGCGAACATTCCATTGATGTTTTGGATACGGGAGAGTATCTCTGTCGCCGAACCGTACTTGTCATAGCGGTCCATCTGCCGGAGCAGACTATCATCGAAACTCTGGACTCCCACGCTCAAGCGCTGAACCCGACCTTGGATCTTGTCCAAGTATTCTGGTATCAGATGGTTGGGGTTTGTTTCGGTCGAGACCTCGCCAATCCCAAAGATATCGCGCGAATAGTCGATGATCCCACAGAGTTCATCGATCATGACAGTAGGAGTACCGCCACCTACATACAGCGACTCAAAGTGATAACCAAGATCATGGAGCATCTCCATTTCCTGTCGGAGACTGGCAAAATAGTCCAGCGCTCGCTGCTCCTTGAAGGGAAAGCGATTGAATGAGCAATAGGGACAAAGCCGCTCGCAGAAAGGGATATGGATATACAACATATAGTCTTGTCCTGGTTTTGGTGCAGGCAGACGTTTCTCATCCGCTGGCTTCAGGTTGAGATATCTTTGGTTCAGAGTTCTGACCATGAAGGATTGTATGCGTTCTGAAATCATGGAAATCAGTATACTGTTGTTGCATAGGAATCGTATCGGAATGCCGGGGAGAAGCAGCATGGAAGACTTCAATGACATAAACGAGCTTCGTCTGTTACCGGTTGGATCACCGGCTGCGACACCGATTCTCTCGCGCGTTACGCACGTATACACCGATCTCGATGGCACTCTTCTGGCTCCTGGGGGCCGCCTGCTCACCACTCACTCAGGCAAACCCTCCTCGATGCTGGCACAGGCCTTAACCGCGCTGAAGGTCGCGGGTGTCGAAGTCATCTTGGTAACGGGCAGGAACAGGATCCAGGCAACAGAGATCCTCCGCCTGCTTGACTTGAACAGCTTCATTGGCGAGATGGGCACCGTGCTGCAGATCGGCTTCGGAGCAGACGCAGAAATCTCCTATGCCTTAGGGCATTGGTCTGAAGTGGTGTTATACGAAGGTTTAGCTCCCGGAGAGATACCCGATGAAATGACACCATATGAGGTTATCGCGAAAAGCGGCGCTATCGATCGTCTTTTTGAGGCTTTCCCCAACAAGCTGGAGTATCATCGACCCTACGGTGATTCCCGTGAAGTCACGCAGATGCTGCGAGGCTCGGTGGATATGGCGGAGGCGAAAGCCCTCCTGTCCCAGGAAGCCCTACCTTTACAGCTGTTGGATAATGGCGTTGTCCATCCTAAGATCCACACTCTAGTAGGCGTTGACGAGATACACGCCTATCATCTGGTTCCCCGCGGGACATCGAAAGCCAGTGCCGTTGCGGCTGATATCGCTCGGCGCGAACTTAAACCTGAACAAACCTTGGCTATCGGGGACGCGGTGAGTGATGTTTTGATGGGAGAACACACAGGCAGCCTAGTCGTCGTCCAAAACGCGCTGAAAAACATTTCGGTTATCTCAGCCATAAATGCACGGTGTATTGAGCCGGAAAGCCCAGCTAAAGGCAATGGTCTACTATTGCCAAATGGAAACGGTCAAATCGCTGATAGCGTTAATAACTGGAACATCATGTCCCACCCCACCTTCAGCACAAAGAGTCAGACGGCTGACGGATGGGTGGAATTTGCTCGAGCCCTGTTATTGGCAAAAGACTTGGGCTGATCAATAGCGTCACAAACCTTATAGTCGTTACAATCTTTTAGGGTTTTTTTTGGCAAATTCTGCCAGTCACCCCATGATTTCTACCGCATATTACAACTCAATAATAAAAAAGTTGACATTGTAACCATTACAAGCCTGATTATTCTGAAGTCATGAAAGGCTTTACCGGACTTCTCCCAAAATGAAAGGGGGGACCATCATGACCAGATGGAAGAACATGAACCACAAGAGGACAATGACCTGCTTGAAAGACATCGATTCGGCGTCTCAGACGAGTCAGTCGCTCTTGTATGAGGTTTGTACGCAGAGCCCGTATGATGACGCTCGGCGAGCAGCTATTGGTAGTCTTAAGAACCCTAGTCTACTGGTACGGGTGGCACGCAGCGAAACAGATCAAGAGATCTGCAAGGCTGCCATTGAGAAGCTTGCCGACGACTCAAGTCTGCTGCAAGTTGCCGAACACATCTTTGACGATCGGTACTTCTGTTTCCTGGCAATCAACAGGATCAATGACCAGCAGATGTTATACCGTATAGCTCAGCAACATGCCTACGGTGAGTGCCGAGTCGCCGCGATCAAGCGATTGGACGATCAGGGCTTTCTTTTAAAGATTGCTCAGCAGAACAGCGATCCTGAGGCAAGAAAGGCTGCGATCGTTGGATTGAAGAACCAAAATGAATTGGCTCTGATTGCTTTGCGCGATGCCAGCTCCTGGGTTAGACGCGCAGCGATTGCGAAACTCACAGATAGCGAGCTGGTTGCTGATGTCGCCCTTCGCAACAATATGTCCTGCATTAGACACTGCGCTCTTCTGCGCCTCAAGGAGCTCGCTCCGTCAGAGGGTTTTTCCGCTCATATAGTGACTCCGCTCCTGGGATTGATGAGCAACAGTACCACCGCTGTCTCTTATACAGAGCTAGCTGAACAGGCAGATGTTGACTGGATATCGCAGAGTACTGATGCCACGGTCCAGGCGCTGTTCGAATCATTCATCGAAGCCCGAGGATGGCGAGTATGCAATCCCTTAGACAGTGCCATCAAGAGGCTGTACAAGGCTCGCACTGACCTCCAGGACAGTTTTGATGCCCTGACCTGGACGAACCCCTACACAAATTGCTCGATAGTCTTCTCGCAGGAATAACCGCCCAGTAACGACGAATGCGCTAGACATCGATATCACTTCAAGCCCGAAAATGGCCGACTCGGTAGCGACTCGCTCCACAATAGCCGGATTGACAGCTACCGAACCGACGAAAACCCGAAAGGGGTAATCATGAGCAGAATGACAGAGACATACATTGATAATCTGATGGTGAACGAGAGTATCCTCAGTCCTTCAGATGAATTCAGCTTCAACGCGAACATCAAGAGTCGGCACGAACGCGACAGGATGTATCGCCGATCTATAGAGGATCCCGAATCCTTCTGGGCAGAAATGGCCGATAAATATCTGGATTGGTTCCAGAAATGGGATGCTGTTGAGGAATTTGACTTCTACTCCGACAAGCCTTACGTGCGTTACTTTAGGGGCGCCAAGCTCAATGTCTCCTACAACTGCTTGGACAGACATCTCAGGGGACCACGTCGCAACAAAGCTGCGATTATCTGGCAGGGTGAACCGGACGAAGATGCCAGAACCATCACCTATGCCCAGCTGCATAGAGAGGTCAGCAAGGCAGCGAATATGCTCAAGCATCTTGGTATTGAAAAGGGTGATCGCGTTGTCATCTATATGCCGATGATCCCCGAACTGGCCATCAGTATGCTGGCGTGCTCTCGCATAGGCGCTATCCATTGTGTGGTCTTTGGTGGCTTGAGCGCGGATTCGCTACGCGACAGGATCCAGGATTCCGGAGCCAAGGTCGTTCTCACTGCCAATTACGGACTTCGTTCAGGCAAGCTGCTAAAAACCAAAGCCATCTGCGACGAGGCTTTAGAGGAGTGTCCTGACGTTGAATCGTGTGTCGTTGTGCGCAGGATTAAGGACAGATCGCCCGAGATGATCCATCATCGCGATTACTGGTGGGAAGACCTGATGGATCGCGCCTCATATGATTGCGAACCTGAGCACATGGATGCCGAAGATCCGCTCTTCATCCTCTACACCAGCGGAAGCACTGCAAAACCCAAGGGTATTCTCCACACCAGTGGTGGGTATCTGCTCTACGCCACGATGACAACCAAGTATGTGTTCGACCTCAAGGAAGATGATGTCTACTGGTGTACGGCTGATGCGGGATGGATTACCGGACACACATATCTTGTCTACGGACCTCTTTCCAACGGAGCCACGGCCCTGATGTTCGAAGGCGTTCCCAGCTACCCAGAACCAGACAGATTCTGGGAAGTGGTCGAGAAATATGGCGTCAACATCCTTTACACGGCCCCAACGACCATCAGAGCCATGATGAAAGAGGGCGACCAATGGCCGCTTGGTAGGGACTTAAGCAGCCTGCGTCTCCTAGGGACCGTGGGAGAGCCTATCACCTCCAAAGCTTGGCTCTGGTACTACACGGTTATCGGTAAGCGTAGAAGTCCGATTGTGGATACCTGGTGGCAGACCGAGACTGGGGGAATCCTCATCACAACGATTCCTGGTGCTATCGATATGAAGCCTGGGTCTGCGTCACTTCCATTCTTTGGAGTATCACCCAAGGTGATTAACAGCGAAGGTGCGGAGACAGGCGTCAATGAGGGTGGCAATCTGGTACTGACCAGACCGTGGCCAGGCATGATGCGAGGCGTCTATGGGAACGATGATGCCTTCAAGAACATCTACTTCCCCGAGCCAGGCTATTATGTCAGCGGTGACGGTGCCTATAAGGATGAGGATGGTTACTACTGGCTACTGGGTCGCGTTGACGACGTCATCAAGGTCTCTGCACACAGAATCGGTGCGGCAGAAGTTGAAAGCGCTCTAGTTTCTCACGAGGGAGTTGCCGAAGCAGCAGTTGTTGGATACCCACATTGCGTCAAGGGTGAAGGCATCTACGCTTATGTGACCGTCACTAGTGGAACCCACATCGATGATACGCTGCGCAGAGAGCTCATAGCCCATGTTCGGCATAAGGTTGGCCCCATCGCAACACCAGACATCATCCATTTCGCCGATGCCTTACCAAAGACCAGGAGCGGAAAGATCATGCGACGAATTCTGCGTAAGATCGCTGCAGATGATACCGAGAATCTGGGCGACACTTCCACCCTCACCGACCCTTCAGTTGTCGATGCTCTCATCGTTGGTCACATCCTGTTCAAGTCGTCATCGTAATATGACTGACAGCTAAGCTGGATAAACAATCAGGGCCTCTGCTCCGGCAGAGGCCCTTCTCTTATATGAGAGCACTGATAGCTAATCAACTGGTCGGCCCGAGACAGCTATCCGTGTATCACGTCTACTCGACAAGTATCGAGATATGGATCAGATAGTCGTCTTCAGACTTTGATACCAGATAGGTATTCATATCAAGCTCATAGGCTGGTCCGTAGGCAACGAGCTTGTTCTCTTCGATATAGTCTAGGAGCTTTGTGTAGGACTTGGCTATATCGTCCCAGCCACCCTGATGGAGAATGACGGCGTAATTCCCCTTCTTCTTGAGCGTAAGGCGCTCTCCGAGCAACTCGTCATCGTCTGGCGGAGAGATCCAGGTCATTATCTGTTGCCCGATGACCCTTCCCTCCTTAGGCACGTTTAGATTGTTGACAATCCTGCCGATCGGAAACTTGGAAACCCGCGCCACGTCACGACAGAACTCTGAATGGTCGGACATCGCCTTGATGTAAGCTTCCTCGCTCACTGCTGGAATATCAGTGACTATCATGTATAGCTCATCCCAGAACGATAATCGCGGCTCATCCTTTGGGAATAATAGCGATCGTTCGGTGATGTATCTCAACTTCTCCATCATGCCAATCTTGGAGTCCAGCATCGCACGCTGATCTCTAAGGTTTCCAACCAGATCCTGAATGTTCTCCAAGAATAAGTCGGTTGTGCGATTTGAGAGGTATTCCTTGACCTCTTTTGTACTCATCCCTGCATCGAGGAGAAAGCGGATCGCATCAAAGATATACAGCTGCTTGACGGAATAATAGCGATAGCCGTTACTCTTGGTTTCCTTGGGTTTAAGCAATCCGATCCTGTCGTAGTGGATGAGCAGCTCTCTGCTGATATGACAGATCTTAGCGAATTCACCTGAGGAAAGCATCAGCGGTCGATTCATCATTGCACCTTCTCTCACCTTGTAATCATTACATATATTATCACGTAAAGTTGGCGACTGTTACAAGGTTCATTGGGTGAACGGGCAATATTTACCGTAAATCATTTCCTTTTTATTTTAGAAAGTATACTGTGGATTCTTAATCACGCTGCCAAGGACGAACCCAATCTAGATAGGCGCTAGCT
>LSQX01103312.1_pt1 | contig 10904 bp, 8 predicted proteins | sample 654561 | NCBI WGS metagenome assembly LSQX01 (sample SAMN04489861, study PRJNA283612) | anaerobic digester metagenome | isolation source: 4 biogas reactors fed with cattle manure at either 37C or 55C with and... | place: Denmark: Kongens Lyngby | collected 2014 | reverse complement strand
GGCAGAAAGAGATCAATGTCGCTGGGGAATTTGCATCGCTTCGCATCGCGGAGAATTTGCAGCTTTTCAAGCTGCGGTGAATTGGGACTTGGATCGGGGATCTAAAATCCCCGTCTCTCTGGTATTTGTTTTTTTATCGTCTCCCTCGAGTGCTCCAATCGGGGGCCCAGTGGCTTTGGTTTCAGGCTATTATTGCGTTTGCAAGCCCTTAAACAGAAGCCGCTGGATACCCGATACAGGCACTCGGGTACGACGGATAGAAGGCGTAGAGCAAGGCCAGACCTGGATCCCGGCTCACGGCCAGAGAGCCAACGAGTTATGAGTTGTGCGAATCGGCTGGTAGTTACATCAAGTGAATACCGGGATGACGATGAGGTAAGGTATACCGGGAAGACAATGCTTTTGGTTCTGACGACAGCTCAGCAACTGCTCAGCAACGCTCAGCTATTGCTCAGCCGCCCCTCCTGGATGCGAAGCGAGCAAATTATCCAGCGAACAGGGTTCTCGGTTAGCGAATTCTCCGCAGCATGGTCTATGCTGCAAATTCCCCGCGGTGCAGGACACCGCAGTTTCGCTCAAGATGTTTCTATGGCAGTAAAAATCTGGTGCCGGGAGGGGGGGTCGAACCCCCACGGGTGTTACCCCGGAGGATTTTGAGTCCTCTGCGTCTGCCATTCCGCCATCCCGGCAATATACTGACCCGGATATTCTAGCGGAATTATGGGTTAACCGCAATGCCTTTACCTGTTAAAATGTTGTAAGATATACAGGTTATGAAGAAGCTGCGATCAGGGGGACAAAAGATGAAAAATATTATTCTTTCGCACTATACAGTCAGAGATATCGAGCCCGAACCGTGGAAAGAGACTTGGGACAACCTCGTTGATTTCGGCGAGAGAATGGCTCCCAAGCTTGAACCCATGAACATAAAGCTGAAGCTCAGAAAGGTGATACTTGATGAGATCACACAGGAGACGCTTATGACCGGAAACATGGTGACGATACAGTCGCCGGAGATAGAAGTGGAAGAGACTCCTATAGAGGAACTCATCATGCTCGAGGTTGGATTTGCCGAGTGTGATTCCTGCAGGGTGTCTGACGGAGTAGGATTTCCCTGCCGGACTCTGAAGGATTTTGACGGAAATGAGAGGATGGTCCTTCCGGAGGAATTCTTCATGGAGGCTACGCTTCGCGTCGCTTTCAAATCACAGCATGAAGGAAGCTGCGACTGCTCTGACTGTTCTTCCTGCGCCAGCGGATGCGGCGACGAGGAACAGGGGATACGCCACAAAGACTGAAGGACTTGAAGGAGAATAAGATGGCAGATATAAAAATCACCACTAAAGGCGGAGACAAAGGGACCACTTCACTCGGAAACGGCACGAGGGTGGCAAAAGATGACAGAAGGGTAGAGCTTTACGGGACCCTGGATGAATGCCAGGCAGCGTTGGGGCTCGCGAGGGCAGCATGCATCTCGCAAAAAACAGCTGAGGACATCTTCTTCCTGGAGGATTATCTTTTCAACGCCATGGCGTACTTTGCTGAATGCGATTTTCCGGAACCTGATCCTCAGATATTGGAGAACGTATCTTCAAGGGTGGCGGCATCGATACAAGAGGCGCAGATATTCGTCAGACCCGGAGACTCTTCCTGCGGCGCGGCGCTGCACCTTGCAAGGACGATAGCAAGAAGGGCTGAAAGGACCGCAACTCCGCTGTTCAGGGAAAAAGAGATAACAGATAAGAGCTACGCCTTTTTGAACAGGCTTTCCGATGTGATCTACATGATCTCGCTGAAGGTCGACGAGGAAGAGCGGGAAAAGAAAAACTGAAGTTAAAAAATGTGGGCGGCTTCGGCCGCCCTTTTTTGTTCCAATAAAATCGTATTATGATCCCTGTTCATCGGCAGGGTCGTCTGCAAACCTTTTCCAGAAGAGCTTCAGCCTCTCTTTGATCCGAGCCTCTGCCCCGAGTTTTCCGGGATAGTAGAAACGCCTCTGCTCCGGCAGGTATGCCTGAGGCACCCAGTGGCCGGGTGAGTCATGGGGATATTGATAGCCTTCGCCGTCATTTCTCAGATGGTAGGGAACCTCCATAAGGTCCCCCTCTTCCACTGCTTTCATGGCAGCCCTTATGCCGAGGTATGAACTGTTGCTCTTTGGTGCCGATGCAAGATAGACAACTGCCTGCCCCAGTATGATATCTGCTTCCGGCAGGCCTACCCTGTCTACCGCCGCTGCAGCGTTCTGTGCAACGACAAGAGCCATGGGATCTGCAAGCCCTACATCTTCGGACGCAAATATGCAGAGTCTCCTGCAGATGAAACGAAGGTCGTCCCCGGCGGCAAGCATCCTTGCAAGCCAGTAGAGGGCGGCATCGGGGTCTGATCCCCTGAGGCTTTTTATAAGGGCTGATATGACCGCGTAATGGTCATCTGAGACCCTGTCGTACCTCTGGGTCGCCATTCCGGTGCTTTCTGCGATGATCTTTAGTGTTACCTCACGTCCGCCTCCGAGGGCAACCGATGATGCTGCAGCTTCGAGCCTTGTAAGCGCCTGTCTCGCATCTCCTCCGGCAAGTGAGGCCAGCTTTCCTATGACTGACTTGTCGGCAGCCACTTCAAGCATTCCCAGACCCCGCGCTTTGTCAGAAAGCGCTTTTTCAAGCAATGATACGATGTCTTCCTCATCAAGGGGTTTAAGCGTGTAGACGACCATGCGCGAGAGGAGGGTCTTGTTTATCTCGAACCAGGGATTTTCTGTGGTCGTGCCGACAAGTATTATGTCGCCTGTCTCCACAGAGGGCAAAAGTACGTTCTGCTGTTTTGTGTTGAAGTGATATATCTCATCAACAAATGCTATTGCGGACCTGCCTGACATCCTTTTTGATGTTTTGGCTTTATCTACAAGAGTGCGCAAGGTTTCGACCTTAGCGCTTACTGCGTTTATTTCAAGCAGTTCCCTGCCTGTGGTTTTTGACATTATTCGGACAAGCGTCGTTTTCCCGACGCCGGGAGGGCCATAGAGGATACAGCTGGGGACTTTGCCCCCTTCAAGCATTATACGGAGAGGTTTTCCCGGACCGAGGATGTGCTCCTGCCCTGCGTAATCATCAAGGGTGTCCGGCCGCATACGTTCAGCCAGCGGAATTTCATAAATTGGAACTTTATGATCTTTTTCCGGGCCGAAAAGGCTTCCTTCTTCCATTTAGAAGATCTTTCTTTCTATGAACCTCGTCAGGTCAAGTGAGTTCTTAGGCGCCTTGATACCCTCTTCTTTTGTAGTTACTGTGATCATTGGATAACGGGATGCAAGGTATTTTTTTGCAATAGAAGATACTGTCAGACCCATGAAGTAGGGCTCAAAGGACTGATTGTTCTTCCATTCCGTTGGTCCAAGTATGTAGTCACTCGATACGGTGATAGTGCCCACGCAAAGGGCTGCTACCCTTACAAGCCAGCAGTCGAGGGTCGGCGAGGTCGTTTCGGGAAGTTCAAAGGCAAGTTCGAATGCCGCATGAAGCCACTTTTCACCCCTCTTGGCAAAAATCTCGCGATATTCCCACGGCGTTATGGGCTTCGGATCATCCAGATCTGCAACAAAATCTGTCATTTTGGGGTAAGCAACATCCGACCAGGCAGTCCATTCCGGCTCATCCCTCTGTACAAGGACTGCTCTCATGCCGGATCTTCTGGCTCCCTGAAGATCATAAAGAAAATCTCCGACAAGAACGCATTCACCGGGTTCAAGGCCTATAGAACGGGCGGCCTCTGCAAGCGAACGAGGATGCGGCTTTACCTTTTTCTGTTCATCTCTGCTCCATATGTTCTCGGGAAGTTCCAGTCCTATCTTCTTTGCTGCAAGTTCTATTGATTCTCTGCAGTTTCTGGATACGATAGTGTAAGGGATGTTTTTGGCCTTAAGCCATTCAATAAGCTCAAAAGCTCCCGGAATGGGTTCCGCTTTGCGGGCGCCTTCCATTTCAAGTTCACAGAGCTCCTTCATGAAGGATGACTGATCTTCGGGAGAAAGTGTTGAAACATCTTCAAGCAGCATAGCCCTACGTCCCCCGTAATATCGTTCCCTCAATCCGGAGAAATCAAGCTTCGTATCTGCTAATACACCGTCCCAGTCGAGGATAAAACCTCTTGATCCGGAGGGGTGCCAAAATGGTGGTTTGATGTTCATGACTTTGCTCCTTACCGTTGTTTTCAAAGATGCCAAAAATACCCCGCAAGAGCCGTGTACGGAAGGTCTTGACCCGCTCCTGAAAAAGGATTAGAACCCTACCCGCAAAGCTTGGTCAACCGACGAGGTCTCCGCCGCTAACGGGAAAAAAGTTCAGCCGGGATTTATTGTTGGCTCAAGACACAACCCGTATTCCACGTACTCCGCAGGGTCGATTTTTAGATTCCGGTTCAATTATAGCTTTTAGAATAAAAAAAACAAGAGTACCAGTACGTACAGGCATCATCAGGCTTTTGGCACCAGTGGCAATTGCCGCGTATCATAGTATAATCATATTGTCGGGCTGACCGGCGTACCCTTCCGGAGGTGATCGTTAGTTGTTCAATATTGCGGTTCATGGACATTTCTACCAACCGCCGCGCGAAGATCCATGGCTAAACGCGGTGTTAAAGGATCCAACAGCAGCTCCTGCCCATGACTGGAACCAAAGGATAGCCAGCGAGTGCTACAAGCCAAACAGTGCGGCCAAGATCCTTGGGTCGGACGGCCGCATCATATCGGTGATAAACAACTACTCCCACCTCAGCTTCAACTTTGGACCGACTCTTCACAGATGGATAGAAAAGGAAGACCCGGCACTTGACCTGATCCTAACAGAATCAGGCAAAAAAGCCCTATCCCAGTCTTACAGCCATATGATCATGCCACTGGCTTCCACTGAGGACAAAAAGACCCAGACTTTATGGGGGATAAAAGACTTTGAATACAGGTTCAATAGAAGGCCTAAGGGGATGTGGCTCCCTGAGACGGCTGTTGACACACCGACGCTCGAAGTGCTGAGTGAAAACGGGATCGCTTTTACTATCCTTGCTCCAAGACAGTGCAGCGCCGTATTTATGGATGGGATCTGGAAAGAGACTCCTGAAGGGAAGGATCTTGATGTCACCCTCCCCTACCTGTGCAGGCTACCCTCCGGCAGGACGATCACTATAGTTTTCTACCACGGAGGACTCGCCCATGACATCGCTTTCGGCGGTCTCCTTGAAAACGGCGACAGATTGCGGGATGCACTCATTGACGCAGTGAAAATACGATCTGAAGAGAGGCTTCTTGTAGTCGCAACAGACGGTGAGACTTACGGCCATCACCACAAATTTGGTGAGATGGCGTTGGCACGCCTCTTTGAAAGGTTTGAGCAGGATCCTGAGATCTCGCTTCCTGATATAGGAACATTTTTGGAAAACCACCCTGCCAGGTTTGAGTGCCGCATCAAAGAGAACTCATCTTGGTCCTGCGTGCACGGGGTAGAGCGCTGGAGAAGCGACTGCGGGTGCAGCACGGGCGGGAAACCGGGCTGGAACCAGTCGTGGAGAGCTCCGTTGAGGGAAGCATTTAACAGTCTGGCAGAAAGGATTGACGAGGCATTTTACGAAACAGTCTCCCCCTATTTCGATCCGTGGGACCTCAGGAACTTATCGATCGAACACTACCGTTCGGCAAAGTCAGACAGAAAAAAAGAGTATGAGGAAGGGATGGAATTCCTTTCAAAACATCTGGGCGGCATAGGTGAAAAAGAGGGTGCCTCGATCCTCTCAATACTTGAGGCGGAGCGAATGAGGATGTTCATGTTCACCTCCTGCGGATGGTTTTTCAACGACATCTCCGGAGTGGAGACAAAGCAGGTCATCTCCTTCGCTGTGAGAGCTGCCGAGCTTGCCGGCAAAGTTACAGAAAAAGACTATTTGAAAGACCTACTGACCGATCTGCGAAAAGCCAGGGGCAACGATAAAAAATATGCCAACGCAGGGATAATGGCGGAACGCGATATTATTTCAAAGATCCCTGCGGGCAGCAACGGACGAAACGGAAAGCAGGCAAACGGAGCGCTGAAAACAAACGGGGACGTACTTCTCCCGGATGCCGAAGATGCCCAATTTGGAGGAGAAAATATGACAGACATGAATTATGGCGGCAACCTCGCCCAATCGATCCTATCTACACTTGAAAGAGATCCTGCATTCAGGAATGTGGCCTATTTTTCGATGGAGATAGGACTTACTCCGGAGATCCCGACCTATTCAGGCGGACTGGGGATACTGGCCGGAGACATCCTTAAGAGTGCTGCAGACCTTGGGGTGCCGATGGTCGGTATCACACTCCTCTACAAAAAAGGTTATTTTGCACAGAAGATAAACGAAGAGGGAAGACAGACAGAAAGACCTGTGGAATGGGACCCGACAGAGTTGCTTACCCAGCTGCCAAACAGGGTCTCCATCGTAATGAACGGCAGGAGCGTCTCTGTCGGAGTGTGGTCACATACAATAATCGGAAATTCGGGCCATCCCATCCCGATCCTCTTCCTTGACACGGACCTCCCAGAAAACACAACTGAGGACAGGGCTCTGACAGATGAGCTCTACGGAGGAGACAACAGATACAGGCTGTGCCAGGAGCTCATACTGGGAATAGGCGGACTGAGGATCCTTCGTGACCTTGGATACCGGAATGTGAAGACCTTCCACCTTAACGAGGGACATGCCGGCTTTATCACACTGGAGCTCTTGAGGGAGCAGGGATATCCTGACCTGCAGAAGGTGCGCAACCAGGTCGTCTTCACAACACACACTCCCGTTGAAGCAGGGCATGACTTCTTCTCTTATGACCTGATAAAAGAGGTCATTGAGAGCACCTTCATCGAAAAACTTAAAAATACCATTGGCGGAAGCGGACTGTCGATGACAGACCTTGCTCTCAAGTTCAGCAGGTATGTGAACGGCGTATCAAAGAAGCATGCAGAAGTAAGCAGGGCAATGTTCAACTCAGATTCTATAGACTGGGTAACAAACGGAGTCCACTCCACCACATGGACATGCGAATCATTCGCTGCGCTGTACGACAAGTACATCCGTGGCTGGAGATCAAACACGAGCAGGCTGATGCAGGCGATACAGATCCCAAACGAAGAGATATGGGAGGCTCACCAGACCGCAAAGCTCAAACTGCTGGATATGGTCTATGAGGAGACCGGCCAAAAACTGGACCCCGAGATCCTGACGATAGGGTTTGCAAGAAGGGCTGCCACTTATAAGAGGGCCGACCTGGTCTTCACAGACATAAAGAGGCTTCTGGAAATTGGTGACGGCAAGATACAGTTCATATTCTCCGGAAAGGCTCATCCCCACGATGAACCGGGTAAGGACATCCTTCAGAAGATATTCAACATTTCGAAGGAGCTGGGAAAATCAATGCCCGTGGTCTTCATCGAAAATTACAACATCGCTCCTGCCAAGCTGATCACTTCAGGGGTAGACCTGTGGCTTAACACACCGGTAAGACCCCGGGAGGCATCAGGGACGAGCGGAATGAAATGCGTACATAATGGGATAATGAACTTCTCCGTCCTTGACGGATGGTGGATCGAAGGCTGTCTTGAAGGTCATACAGGCTGGGGGATAGGACCTGAACCGGGGCCCGATGACATGAAGGGCTACAACGAAGCAGAGGACGCGGAGGATCTCTACAGGAAACTTCAGAATAAGATCCTGCCCCTCTATTACAACAACAGGCCAAGGTGGATAAGGATGATGAAGCTGGCAATTTCAATAAACGCGAGCTATTTCAACACACACAGGGTAGTCAGGGAATATTGCGAGAAAGCTTACGGAACAGTTTTCAGAGGACTTTAAAAAATGATCGCCTATAAGCATTTTACGCTGAAGGTGCTCCACATCGCTCCCGAGTGTTCTCCTCTCGCTAAAAAAGGCGGTCTTGGGGATGTTGTCGGCACCCTTCCAAAGGCCCTCAGGAAGCAGAGCATAGATGCAAGGGTACTGATGCCTGCATGGCCGGGCGTAAAAGAGAAGGCCGAAGAGATGGGAAAACTCAACAGAGTACCGCTTGGAGAGATAAGCGTCGCCCTGAATTGGCGTGCCTATACTGCCTCTGTCCTGGAGGCTGAAGTCAACGGCCTTCACATATATCTGCTGGACCAGCCTGAGCTCTTCTCCGATCCCTGTATTTACCCCGAAAAGCTGGATGCCGAGACAGTACTCCCTTTCATGTTTCTCTCTTTTGCCCCTTTTGAGCTGCTGAGGCTGACCGGATGGAAGCCGCAGTTCCTCCATGCACACGACTGGACGGTTGCACCTATGTCCGCCGCGCTGAAGTGGCACAGGTATTATTCATACTTCAACGGAGATTACGACACCGTCTTTACTATCCACAACCTTGCCTTCCAGGGGATAATTAACTCTTCTGCCCTTGAGGGCTGGGGGTTCAGCCAGAAGGCTTTTTCCAACCTTGATATGGACAGCATGGAGTACTACGGACATGTCAACATGATGAAGGGGGCGATCACTACCTCCGAAGCATTTACCACAGTAAGCCCCAGCTACTCATGGGACATCCAGACCCCAAACGGAGGCCTGGGGCTTGACGGTGTGATAGTCGCCCACAGGAACAAGCTGCGCGGAATAATCAACGGTATAGACTACGACATCTGGAACCCTGAAACTGACAGCCTTCTCCCTGCCAACTACAGTCTGAAGGAGATGTCGGGAAAAGGGGAATGCCGCAGGGCACTCTTGAAGGAATGCGGCTGGAAGGAAGACAAGAGGCCCATTTTCATTTTTGTCGGGAGGCTGACGGAGCAGAAAGGCATAGACATTATGCTTGAGGCGGTCAAACCTTTCCTGGCAAAAAAAGCCAGGTGCGTGATAGTCGGATCCGGGAACGACCTTTACACCAGAAAGATAAAAGAGTTTCAAAAGGAAAACCCGGGCTCGGTGCACACCATCCTTGAATTTAACGAGACCAAGGCTCATCTGACATACGCCGGAGGGGACATACTGCTTATGCCTTCCCTCTTCGAGCCATGCGGCCTCTCACAGCTGATAGCTTTCGCATACGGGACCATCCCAGTTGCAAGGGCAACCGGAGGTCTCGCCGACACTGTCATAGACGCGGACTCATCACAGGACGGGACAGGTTTCCTCTTTAAAGACTTCACTTCTGAGGAACTTGAAAAGGCGATCGAAAGGGCGATCGAGGCCAAAAAAGATGGCGAGAGGTGGCAGAACATAGTAAAAAATGCGATGGACTCCGATTTCTCATGGGACAATTCGGCAAAGGCTTACGCCGAACTTTACAGGGATATTCTGACATCGGACTGATTTTTTACATAAATGCAACTTTGGTGAGACAAACTTTTTATAAAAACAGAATATAATAAAAAAATAATTGTAATTATTACAAAAAAACATCTCATTATTATTTTTTTATAGGCTATAATTGTTTTGTAGTATCAGTGCTTCATATGTGATCCTTAACACTGCATGATCTGAAAATAACTGACTTTTGTCCCAAAATGACAGGGTAACGTTAAAAAGATTTTTTAGGAGGGGTTAAGATGATCCATGGCAAGTACGGTCGTGTCCTGGGCATGGTACTGGCGGGGGGTAAGGGCGAACGGCTGATGCCGCTTACAAAATACAGAGCCAAACCTGCTGTTCCTTTTGCAGCAAAGTACAGGATCATAGATTTTGCGCTTTCCAACATGGTCAACAGCGGCCTTTTTTCAATTTACTGCATGATCCAGTTCAAAAGTCAGTCACTTCATGAACACATAGGAAAGGGATGGCAGTTTGGAAGCGCACTCCGCGGCCGCGACTTTTTCGTCAATGTCGTGCCTGCTCAGATGTGGGACGGAGAGCGCTGGTACGAGGGAACTGCCGATGCGATATTCCAGAATCTACACCTTGTTACCCTGTTCAATGCAGACAGAATATGCATCTTTGCTGCCGACCATGTCTATAAGATGGACATCGAACAGATGCTCCAGTACCACATGGACAACAAAGCGGACGTAACCGTTTCGGCGTACGTGGTCCCCTCTTCTGAGGCAAGCCAGTTCGGCTGCATAGCGACAGATGAGACCGGACGGATAATCGACTTCGTAGAAAAACCTGCCATACCCCCTGAGATCCCGGGAAGACCGGGGTTCAGTTTCGTCTCAATGGGAAACTACATTTTTGAGCGAGAAACGCTGGAAGAATCAGTCCTTTCAGACAACGAAAGAAAAGACAGCTCCCACGATTTCGGCAGGGACATCATCCCGTCCCTATACAAAAAACAGAAAGTAATGGCTTATGACTTCTCCACAAACGTGCTGCCCGGAGGAGACAGGCCCTACTGGAAAGACGTGGGAAGTATAAAGGCCTATTGGGAAGCCCAGATGGATCTTCTCAAGCATCCCTCCGAGCTTAGCCTTTTTAACCAGCAGTGGCCGATAAGAACAGTATCCTATTCGGATCCGCCGGGATTTACCTATCCGGCGGCAGACCACTCATGTTCCGTCGACGGATGCCTCAGGGCCGAAGCCAGCCGTGTCCTCGGTGCATATGTTAGAAAGAGCGTGCTTTCCCGTAACTGCGTCATCAAGCCGGGAGCTGTCGTCGAGGAATCTATTATCGGACAGAACGTTGAGGTCGGAGAGAACTGCAGGCTTCGCAGAGTGATCGTTGACGCTCACAACATAATACCGCCCGGCACATCTATAGGATTCGATCCAGTGGAAGACGCAAAGAATTATCATCTGGACCCAAGTTCGGGCATAGTCGTCCTTGGCATGCCCAAAATACAGCTGCGGAAAAAACTTATAATACCGGGAAGCTATGAACAGCTCTTCCGTTCGCCCGATGAGACAGGCTTCTAGCTCGGA
>LSQX01380236.1_pt1 | contig 10905 bp, 4 predicted proteins | sample 654561 | NCBI WGS metagenome assembly LSQX01 (sample SAMN04489861, study PRJNA283612) | anaerobic digester metagenome | isolation source: 4 biogas reactors fed with cattle manure at either 37C or 55C with and... | place: Denmark: Kongens Lyngby | collected 2014 | reverse complement strand
ATCACTGGTGTCCAGGGTGCCGAGTTGACGCGGGGTGGTTTCCCGGATGGCGTACAGCGTGGTGCCGGTGGGGTCGAAATCCATCGCGAAAAACAAAGATGTACTTGGATTGCCCAGCAGCGTTGCAGTACCCAGATCGCCGACCAGATACGCATGCAGTCCCTGTTGCGTCCCAGAAAATTCTCCCATGTTGTAGGCAAAGGCCAGATTACCCGCCGCAGCAGGTGTCGTCAGCCACGGGATCGGGGCCATCGGGACTTCTTGCGAACCGCACTGCCAGGCGTAACCGGGTGGTTCTGCACCGGCGCTGTTGGCCAGCGCGTCGCAGTCCAGCAGAGCCTGGGAAAACGCGGCCGGGGAAAGCAGCAACAACAGCGCAAACGTCAAAATCCTGTTCAACGGTCAACCTCCACACTCTCAGTGATGCACCCGTCAGGAAGCTGCCTAAGGACGGGGCGTGAGTGGTGGAGTACAGGATGCGGCGCGCAAACCGGACACGGCCATCCTGGCCGCGTGGTCCGTGTCACACGTGGAGGGTGTTCGCAAGCTTGCGGCGGATGCGGCGCGTACTGGCCTTGGCCAGGGCTCCTGCCGGCGTGACGGTCTTGCTCGATTCATTGCGAACAGCTTTGGTAATAGCTTGCATGGCGGACTTCTGCCGTGATTCCGAGCCCTGATGGCGACCACCTTCAGCCTGCCTCATCGAAGTCCTGTGGCACGCCGGGAAAGTTCGCTCGTTCATTCAAGCCGGCGTCCCTCCCGGGACGCAGCCCACCCAGCGTGTTTGATCTACGGCTCAAACCCATCGCCGAAGATGCGGTTGCCGTGGCCCACCGCCGGCATGCCGAAACCACCGCGCAGCCAGTCGTTGATCGCAGCGGCGCCCAGCGCAGGGTTCCAGTTGCCGCGTGACTGGCCGTACACCGCAGTCAGGAAGTCATCGAAGCCCGAACCGAGCCCGAGGTGTTCGATATACGTTTCCAGATCCCGCTCGGGTGCCGGAAACGTGACGGGATCGGTGCTGGCGCCGCTGTCACCGGTCAACGCAGCCCACTCGGCCACGCCCATGTACGTGCCGTCGACACGGAAATGCCGGTTGCCTGCGGCGGGTGAGTGGTAGCGGTTGTTGCCGGTAAACAGGTAACCGCCCGGGTCCAGCGAGACCAGCGGGCTTTCCGAGGAGGCCTGCACGGTATTGTTGTGGAACAGGACCTGATCAAAGTTGCCCCCGTCCTGCAGCCGCACCAGCCCGCCGTACGTGCTGCTGTGGAAGTTGGCGATGACGTTGTTCTCGACCAGGACCGTCTCTCCCTGCGAGGGTGCGGTGACCTGGAGCGCATAGCTGTTGGTTATCGGCGCGCGCTGGTGAATGAACAGATTGCTGCGGATGCTGCCGTACTTCCAGTCGATCGCCTCCACGCTCCAGGACAGGGAGCGGTTGGTCGGCCGTGAGCGGCCGATGTCGGTGAACACGTTGTTGTGGATGGCAATGTCATCGAAGCGCAGCGCACCACCGGGTGGATAGTTGCCACCCAGGCTGATCCCGATCTCGCCGTCGACATATAGGTTGTTGTCAGTGACCAATCGCCGGCTGTCATAGTGCTCGGCAGTCAGGTAGGCGGTCCATTTGTTGCTTATGGATGAGGGGCGCAGGAACAAGTTTCGCTGGAACAGCACGTTGCTGGCCGAGCTGAAATAGGTGTTGTGGTTGAAGATGGTCGCCTGGCCGCCTTCGGCATCGTTGTTGCCGTTGATCGACTGGATGCGCCAGCCGTTGTGGTCGAACAGGTTCTCCTGCAGCAGGATGGTCGCCACACCGTCGCCATGCCCCTTGCCGCTGTGGTAGATGCCCTGCGAATGCCCCATGCCCGTGGTTTTGTAATTGCCGGAAATGATGCTGCGTCGGACCGCCAGCCGGGTGATTGGCTCGTTCGGTGCATCACCGGTGAACACGTTGTTGGCATAGGTGCGGAACACGCAGTCCTCGATCAGCACGTCGCGCACCTGGTTCAGACTGGGCGCCTGCCAGGTGGAAAAGCTCATGCCGCTGCTGCCCTCGTAACCGGTGAAGTAGGGCCCGTCGGTATCACGGGTATGGGCCCAAAAGCGGATGCCGACCACGGCCACATTCACCGGATGGGACGAGGCGATGCCGCGTTCGACGCCGGTGCGCAGTTCCGGGCGCGGTCCTTCACCCCAGGCGGTGGCGACCATGCGTTCGGTGGCCGAGCGCCCGCGCCGTATCGGCAGTGATTCTTCCCAGACACCTCCAGCGCGCAGCAGCAGCCAGTCGGGTGAATCCTGGCGCAGCTGTGCTTGCGCCGCCGCCAGTGTACGGAACGCCAGCACCGCCCCCACCGGTTGCGTTGGATCGGCACCGATGACTGCGTCTGCGAGCAAATGGAACTGGCCGTTGCTGTCACTTCCAGCATTGGCATCGACATAGACCAGACGGCTGTCGGCCGAGGGCGTCAGGATCGACCAGCCCGCCTCGTCCTGCTGCGGCAGGTTGAAATCGGCCACGGACAAGCCGCCGCCCGCCATGGAAATGCCGGAAACGGCAAGCAGCGCCAGAACGACGCCCAGCCGCTGCAGACTGGTCAGCTGCGGCCACGATGGATGGTGCGATGTGCCCATGGAACGGATCTCCCTTGTCGACGCGTCACGCCCGCTCGAAACTCGGGAGCGCAGCCGCGGCGGCTATGAACAGCCATCGCCTGGCGGCAGTGGCCGGACGGGGAGAACCCTCAGCCTGGGTGGTTCGGCGTCCCCGCATCCCGTGCCGAGAGTGATGCGCGGTCGCCGTTGATGCTTCAACGCGGGATCGTTTCTGGATCAGGAATCGATCAGAACGTGGCTTCTGCCGCCTTCGTCACAGGCAAATCGCCGCGCTGCGCGAGGGTGTCCACTTCGAGCGGAAGGGCGCGCTCACCCGCCAGCCGCCGAAGGTGGTGGAGGGCCGCAGGGCGCGCGGCTTGCGGTTCCAGCACATAAAGAAGGCGGATGCGCGCGCGGGCGGCGCCGAAATGATGGCTGGCGGATGGCGCCAGACGCTGCATCAGTTGCAGCAGGCGCGGCTGCTGTCCTTCGATGTCGGCAAGCCAGGGCAGCGCCATCTCGGCGAACTGCAGCCAATGCCGGGGACTGGCGCCATCGTCGAGCAGCGCCCATGACTGGTCCACCTGCATCAGGGCGGCGGACTGGTCACCTTCGGCCCGGGACACGGCCATGTCGGCCGCCAAGGCGTGCAGGCGGACGGCCCGCAACGTAATCTCCTGCGACCACTGCCGGAGCGCCCGGGCCTCGCGTCGGGCAGCTTCCAGGTCTCCGCCATCGAGGCTGGCCTGCACCTGCAGCTGCCACGCTTCGGCGTGGAAGTGGCGCAGGTTGCGATGCGCCGCCAGACGCTCACGCGCGAGGGCGGCCTGGTGCAGGCGTGCGTTCGACGGTGCGCTTTGCGCCACCAGCAAGCGGGTCTTCAACAGCTCATGCACGGCCTGGTAGGCAGCCAGCCCGGATTGGCCGGCAAGACCCTCCTGCAATGATGCCAGCGTCGTCGTCGCCTGCTGCACGCGGCCGTGTTCCAGCAGCCACATCGCTTCGACAATCTGTGCATAGGCGCGCGCGAGTGGACTGCCCACGTGCCCGCGCTGCAGGCGGGCAGCGACCTTGTCGGCGGCCGGCAGATCGAGACTGGCCAGGTGCAACTCCAGCTGCGCCGCCAACACGTGCACGATGCCGGACGCATCGCCCAGCGCGGTGAAGCCGGCCAGCGCCCGTTCCAGTTCGCTGCCGGCCTCCATCAGGCGTTCGCTGCGAAGTGCATGTACGCCCAGATTGCTGGCCAACACCGATTGGCGCTGCAGATCGCCTACTCCGATCAACAGGTGCCGGGCGCGGACCAGATGCAGGTCGGCTGCGGCCAGCTCGCCGCGCTCTTGTGCCAGCAACCCCAGATTCATCTGCACCACGCCGAGCAGATCGGCATCGGTGGCGGCATCCAGTTGCAGCGCCAGTTCCTCAAGCAGCGCTTGGGTGCGCGCCGGTTCGCCCATCATCGCGTAGACGCTGGCGAGGCTGGTCCGCGCTCGCGCCCGGAGACGCCGGTCACCCACCGGGTCCAGACTTTCCAGCACACTCTCGAAGCGTTCCCGCGCCTGCGCCAGATCGACGCGATGGAACGCCACCGCCGCCTCGGCCATGCGCAGCCGCGGATGTTCGCGCAGTTCCGCGTCGGCGCCGGCAATCAGGTGCTCGACGCGATCCAGGTCGCGTTCCAGCAACGCGGCATCCACCTCCAACAGCAGGCCCAGCACGGCAGCGCTTTCCGCCGGTACCGGTGCCGGTGCGTGTCCCAGCGCGAGTGCCAGTCGATCGGCAGCCTCGCGCGCGGCGGCGAGGGCATCGTCGGCTTCGGCCAGCACGCGGGTGGATGCGTGCCCGGGCCCGCGAGCGTCGATATGCACCACCCAGACGCCTTGGGCCTGGCTGATACGGGCGTTCACCACCTGGGCGCCGGTCGCATTCAGCGCGGCCTCGTTTCCGTCCCGGAGTGCGGTTCCGTGCAGTGCCAGCGCGGTCTCGACCGGCACCGTGGTCGCGCCGGCAGCGCGCAAGCGGCTGGCCACCAGATCCATGAGTCCCAGCCGCATCCAGGTCGTGTCCGGCTCATCGCCGGCGATCACCGGCCGCACCAGCAGTGCCTGCGGCGGCACAGCGGTTGCGAACGCCCCAGGGTTTGCGGTTTCTGGCACCGCCACCGGCCTCTGCATCCACGCGGCGACCGCAACAACGACCGCCACCAACGCGAATGACCACCATGGCAGCCGCCGGGCCACACCCGTGGCCGCCATCGGCGCTGCCGCAACTGTCGGCGGCTCGACCGACGCGGCACTTGAAGCGGCGACCTGCTCCACCGGCGCCACCCAGCGATAACCGAAGCCGCGGATCGAACGGATCGGCCCGTCCGGACCGCCGTCACCCAAGATGCCGCGCAGTTCGAAGATGGTCTGCGCCAGCGCGCCGTCGCTCAGGTGTATGTGGCCCCACACCGCATTGATCAGCTCATCGCGGGACAGGGCGCGGTGGTGGTTGGCCACCAGATGCAGCAGACAGGACATCGCCCTCGGCGGAACCGCGATCTCGACGTCATTGCGGGAAAGCACCCGCGTGCCCGCGTCCAGCAGCCATGGGCCGGTTCGCCAAACCCGGCAATCCAGATGGGTATCGGATCGGGGAGCGGACACCGGCACCTCACTGCGGCAAAAGAGACAACATTCTGTCACGAAATGTCACAACCACCTTCCCGTCGCACCACCGCGTGCAGCAGCGATGACGGCGATGGTGGGCATTTGCCACTGACGCGCCCCGGCAACGGGCCCGGCGCAGAAAGCGGCAGCCACCTGATCCTGCGCTTCTGGCCGTTCCGGTTGCGGCATCAGTACGTCATCAGCGAACCCTGATCGAATCCTGATTCCATCATGATATTGATGACGCTGCAGTCGGCGCTGGTGGACGCAAGTGCAGACTATCCTTCGCTTTTCCGCGCGAAGGGCGAGCGATATGAAGTCTGTAATTGCCATGGTGTGCCTGCTGCTGGCCGGCCCGGCGGCCGCCATGCACGTGTTCGACGGAACCGATGCCACCCATGTCGCGGTGGCGGACGGGCCGTGGTTCGATCCAGCAACATGGCAGCCCGCAGTACCCGGCGAGGGTGCGGTGGTACATATCCCGGCGGGCCGGAGTGTGGTCTATGCCGGCCACGGTAACGCCGGTTTGCGCGGCCTGCTGGTGGACGGGCAGTTGCATTTCGATCCTGACCAGTCCAGCACGATGCGCGTGGACACCTTTGAAGTCGGCATGGCCGGCGAAGTGTTGATTGGTACCGTGGGAGCGCCGGTACAGCCGGACGTGCTGGTACGTATCGTCTTCACTTCCGATACCGATATCGACATCGTCCAGGACCCACAGCTGCTGGGCCGTGGCCTGGTAGCGCACGGACGCGTGCACATCCACGGCGCGCGCAAGACGGTGCACGGCAAGGTGGCGGTGGATCCGCTGGCCGGACAGACCAGCCTGCAGATGGCGCAGGCGCCGGAAGGTTGGCAGGTCGGCGACACTCTGGTGCTGACCGGCACCCGCTATTCGGGCTGGAAGTGGGACAACGCCATCGGGGCGGTGCGCTACCACGGTACCCAGGATGAGGTGCTGACCGTGACATCGCTAGATGGCGCGAGCATCGGCTTCACCCCGCCGCTGCAACACGACCACCGCACACCGCGACTGGATCTGAAGGCCTCGGTCGCCAACTTCAGCCGCAACGTGCGCTTTGAAACCGAAGGTGGTGAAACCGCGCCGATCCACCGGCGTGGCCACGTGATGCTGATGCACCATACCGATTACGACGTGCGCTACGCGCAGTTCCAGCACCTGGGCCGTACCGACAAATCCATCGCCAGTTTCGATCCCGACCAGTTGCCGGGCCTGACGCCGACCAGCAACATCCGCACCCGCTATCCAATGCACCTGCACTTCACCGGCCTGAACGAGCCGGACAAGCCGGCGATGGTGATCGGCAATGCGGTGTTCAACAGCCCCGGCTGGGGTTTTGTCCACCACGCCAGCAATGCAATCTTCGACGACAACGCCAGCTTCGACACCCATGGTGCCGGCTTCGTGGCGGAAACCGGCGACGAGGTCGGTTCGTGGACGCGCAACATCGCGATCAAGGCCGAGGGCAACTCCTCGTTCAATCCGAAAAACGGCAATGATCCGAATAATTTCGACATCGGACGCAGTGGCGCCGGTTTCTGGTTCCAGGGACGGATGGTGCGCAACGTCGGCAACGTCGCTGCCAGCGTCAACCATGGCTACGTCTACCTGCACCGGGGTTCGCGCATGCGGACATTCCCGCATACCCTGTTCCCCATGGGTGACGTGCTGCGGCGCTCGCGGGCGGTATCGCCGGACCATCCGCCGATCCTGAACTTCCACGACAACGAGGCCTTCGCCAGCACGGTGGGCATTTACGTGGTCAAGGCCAATCCCAATCAGCTCCATGACATCCACACGCACATCTCCGATTTCCGTGCCTGGGAAGTGCGTGCCGGGGCGGCGATGGAGTACACCTCGCACTACCTGCTGGAGGACATCGACGTCATCGGCAACACGCCCGAGCCGTTCCGGCAGCCGGCGTTCGGCATCGAGTTCGGCAGGAACGCCACCGACATGGTGGTGCGTGGTGCGCACATCGCCGACATGCCAACGGGCGTGATCCTGAGCAAGGATTTCACCACCAACGATCCGGTGACGAAGAAGCAGTACGTCACCATCGATATCGACTTCGACAACGTGCCCGAGCAATACCGGCACCTGGATACCAGTGTCGACCAGGTCCTGACCAGCGCCGACCTGGTGCCGGAGCGCTTCGATATCGAGCTCAACGACGGACAGATGCTGGAATACAACGACCCGGGTACCGGCGGCCATGTCGAGCTGCCATTCATCGGCAGCAAGACCGACAGCATCGGCAGCCAGCAGATACCGGCCGGCACCGATTGGCTCGGCGTGCCGGCCCGGGAAATGATCTACAACGTCTCCAACGACGGCTACTACCGCACCGCCGACAACGTACCCTATGCCATCGTGCCGCAGTATTTCACCAGCCGTGCCGAAGGCATCGTCCACAAGTACGGCCTGCTGGTGCGTCTGGGCCCGGCCGTGGAAACGCAACTGGGCTACCAGCACAGCGCGTGGCGCAATGCCTTCCAGCGTGGCGTTCTTGATCTGGACAGCCAGCCGCCGCTGGCCGTTGATGATGCCGTCATCGTTGCGCGCAATGGCCAGGTGATCATCGATGTGCTGGCCAACGACAGCGATCCCGATGGCGATCCGTTGGAACTGGATGGCTTCGTGCCGCCAACGTACGGACTGGCCTGGGCCACCGCCGATGGCCGCATCGGCTACCGGCCGGACCCGGAGTTCACCGGAATCGATCAATTCCGGTACTGGGCCACCGACCGCCACGGCCACTTCAGTCCGGCGACTGTGAAGGTGAACGTGGGTGGCGGCGGGGTTTTCGCGGACGGCTTCGAGTCGCCGTAGTCAGGCAGTGCCTGATGCGGGTGCTGCTGGACCGGCACCCGCATCAGCGCTCACCGGCTCCAGCCTTCCACACGCACCGACAGGTCCGGGGCAGGACGTGCAGCCCGAGGCGGTCGCGGATGCGTAGATCTTCTCCAGCACCCGATGCGGCGCGAGCGTATCAGTCGGAGGCGCGGGTATCGCTGCGTTCGCGGAAAACGGACAGGCCCTTGAGCATGTTCAGGGCTTCGCGCACGCCGCTGTCGTCAAGCTCTTCCGGGCGTTGCAGCGGGATGATCGGGATCGAGCTATCGACGGCGGCTTCGGCTTCGGGCGTTTCGTTGTCGCCGCGCAGGTGGCCGGGAAGGTCGCGTTCGCGCACCGTCGGCGGCTGGTCGGGGACGCTGGCGATCTGGTCGATGCGGCTTTCCAGCGGCACGTCCGGAATGATGCCGGTGGCCTGGATCGAGGTGCCGCTCGGGGTGTAGTAGCGCGCGGTGGTGAGCTTGATCGAATCGCCGTTGTCCAGCGGCAGCACGGTCTGCACCGAACCCTTGCCGAAGGTGGGCGAGCCCAGCACGAGGGCGCGGTTGTGGTCGCGCAGTGCGCCGGCCAGCACTTCGGCGGCGCTGGCGGTGCCACCGTCCACGAGGATCGTGATCGGTGCGCCTTCCAGCAGATCGCCGTTGTGCGCACCCAGTTCGTTGCGCGAATGCGGCAGCCGGCCACGGGTGGACACGATCAAACCGTCATCCAGAAACAGGTCGGCCGCCTCGACCGCGGCATTGAGCAGGCCGCCGGGATTGCTGCGCAGGTCCAGCACCAGCCCCTTCACCTCGCCCTCGTTCTGCTGCATCGCCTGCTGCAGCTTGCGGTCCAGTTCCAGCCCGGTATCGGCCTGGAAGGTGGAAATGCGGGCGTAGACATAACCCGGTTCCAGCGTCTTCACGCGCACGCTGGCGACGCGGATGATTTCGCGCGTCAGGGTGAACAGCAGCGGTTCCGCCGCGCCTTCGCGTTCCACCGTCAGGCGGGTCTGGCTGCCGGCGGCGCCGCGCATCGAATCGATCGCGGCATCCACGCCATCCACGGTGATCGGTTCGCCATCGATCGCGGTGATGACATCGCCGGGCAGGATGCCGGCGCGCGCGGCCGGGGTTTCATCAATCGGTGCGATCACCAGCAGGCTGCGGTCCGGCTGCTGGATGACTTCCAGGCCCAGGCCTTCGTAGGCGCCGCTGGCGGCTTCGTTGAGGGCGCGGGATTGCTCGGCGTCCAGATAGGCGCTGTGCGGGTCCAGATCGATCAGCAGGCCGCGGATCGCGGCGCGCATCAGCGTGGCGTCGTCGATCGGATCGACATAGCCTTGCTTGACCGCGCGGAACACGGCGACGAAGCGGCGGATTTCGTCGAGGCTGACGGCATCCTCGGCATCCTCGGCATCCTCGGCATCGGCCGCATCGGCGACATCGGTTTCCTCAGCAGTTGCCTCCGTATCCGCTGCGGTGCCGGATTCAGCCGGCTGACCGGAATCGCCGCTGCTGTCCACCGGCGGGGTGGCGGCAGGTTCGCGCGCAGCCAGCGGTGCGGAGAATATCAGCGCGCAGACCAGTGCCAGCGCGACGTGAAAACGGGAGGGGATCAGGCGATTCATGCGGCGATTATCGCATGGCGCCAAGGCTTCAGCGGCGCGCGAACCAGCCGCGCGGGTCCACCGGCCGGCCGTTGCGGCGCAGCTCGAAATACAGCGCCGCCTGTTGTCGGCCGCCGGAACTTCCGGCGCTGGCGAGGGTATCGCCGGCCTTGATCCAGTCGCCGACATCGCGGTGCAGGCTGTCGTTCTGCGCGTACAGGCTCATATAGCCGTCGCCATGATCGACGATGACGATCAGGCCATACCCCTTGAGCCAGTCGGAAAACGCCACCCGCCCATGCGCCACCGCGCGCACCGGCGCACCGGCCTCGGCCGTGATCAGCCAGCCCTGGCTGGTGCGGCCATCCGGCAGCTTGCCGCCGAACGCGGTCAGGGTACGACCCGGCAACGGTGGATCGAGTTTGCCGCGACGCTGGGCGAACGGCTGCACCGCATCCAGCTCGTCCGGAATGTCGGCGAAGATGTCCTGCAGGCGTTCGAGCAGCTGCGCCAGCGCGGCTTCATCGCGGCCCAGTTCCCTGAGGCGTTCGCCGGTATCGCTCAGGCGCTGCTCCAGTCCGGCCACCAGCGCACGGCGTTCCTCGCGCTGGCTTTCCAGATCGGCGATGCGTTGCTGCTGCTGCGCGCGGCTGGCGTCCAGTTGCTGGCGGTGTTGGTCGAGCTGGCGCACGACCTGGGCCAGTTCGTCCAGTTCTTCCAGCAGGGTTTCGATGCGCGTGATGCGGTGCTGCTGGAAGTAGCGCTGATAGCCCTGCACCCGTGCCATCGCATCGAGCCGGTCCTGCGCCAGCAACAGTTTGAGCTGCTGGTGTTGGCCCAGCGCGTAGGCCGAACGCAGCAGCGCGGCGAGCGATTCGCGTTGCGTGGCAAGACCGGCTTCGAGGCTGTCACGCCGGGCTTGCAGCTGCGCCAGCGTGGCCAGCTGACCGGCGACTTCGTCATCGATCAGGCGCAGCGCGCGGCTTTCCTGATCCACCAGCTGGTCGGCCTCGCGCACCGCGCGGGAGGCGCTGTCGCGTTCGCCATCCAGTTGCTGGCGCAGCGCGGTGAGTGCGGCGATTTCCTGCCGGATTTCGGCCAGTTTGCGCTGGGTTTCAGCTTCGCGCGCAGAAGGCTCGGCCGCCGCCGCAGTGCCCGCCAACACCAGCAGCAGCGCCAGCGCCGGCAGC
>LSQX01107663.1_pt1 | contig 10905 bp, 10 predicted proteins | sample 654561 | NCBI WGS metagenome assembly LSQX01 (sample SAMN04489861, study PRJNA283612) | anaerobic digester metagenome | isolation source: 4 biogas reactors fed with cattle manure at either 37C or 55C with and... | place: Denmark: Kongens Lyngby | collected 2014 | reverse complement strand
AGCTCCATGGCGGTCTCGGACAGGGCCGGCGTTATGCCGGTTATGTGGAACCAGTCCACGCCGTCAAATACCTTGTCCCAGTCAATGCTGCCGGGCTTTGCCAGGGCTATGGCCGAATAGCTCCTGTCGTACACAACCTTGCTGGGCAATTGGTTGGCACCGCCCTCCAGGAAGTATATTCCCATGCGGCCCTCGCCACGCCGAATTTTGCCAGTACCCACGCCAAACCGGCGCAGCTCCTGTACGCAGGCATCGGCTATGGGGTTGTCGGGCAGCACCGTCATGAACTCCGCGTCCATGCCGTAATTGGCCAGCGACACCGCCACGTTGGCCTCGCCACCGCCGAAGGTTGCCTCCAGCATCGGGCTCTGGAAAAACCGCTCGTGGCCCGGTGCCTTAAGCCTAAGCATTATTTCGCCAAAGGTTAATATTCTCATCGCAAACACACTCCTTATTTCTGTAAAAGCCCCTTATTTCTGTAGTAGATGCACCGCAAAGCCGCCAAACTCGTTCTTTAGGTAGACGGCAATCATCCTGTCACCCTTGTACTTGGCCGTTTCCATGTCCGCCTCAAAGCCCCGCAGTCCCAGGTAATATATTGCCCGGGAAATATTGTTTGTCCGTACCGCCAGGTGGCCGCACGCTCCCGGCGACTTGGACTTGGTAATCTCTATGCCGGGCCCCGCAAAGTTGGAGCTGTTGCCCTGCTTAACGGGGAACCCGAAGGCCCTGTTAAAGGTTTCCGCAACCAAGAGCGCATCCTCGCCCGATTGCTGGCTTACGCCCACGTGGGCCAGTTCAAAGCCCAGCAGCAGGTCCACCGCTTTCCTTGCGTTTTCGGTTATCGCCTCGAAGTTATGGGCCGCAATGTCCTCCGTCTTGCACAGCCAGCCGCCGCCTATGGCATGGATAAAGGGTTTGTCGGCGTACTCCGCCAGGTTGTCGTTGTTAATACCGCCGGTGGGTATAAACTTTACGCCCGCGGATTTGTAGGGCCCGTACAGTGCCTTGCAGCCCTTGACACCGCCGTAGACCGAGGCGGGGAAGAACTTAAGGGTCTTAAGCCCGTAGGACAGTGCCCTTTCTATCTCTGTGGGCGTAACACTGCCCGGCGTTACCGTGACGCCGTTTTCCACGCACCATTCCACAATAACCGGGTTAAACCCCGGTGCCACTATAAATTGTGCGCCCGCTTCGACGGCCTCCTTGCACTTTTCCAGCGTTAGTATGGTCCCGGCACCCACCAGCATGTCCGGCAGCCCTTCCCGGACGTTTTTTATGGCCTGGATGCCCGCATCGGTTCGCATCGTTATCTCCATAACGCCTATGCCCGCATCCATAAGGGCCTTACCAGCGGGCACCGCATCGTCGGCGTTCTCTATTGCGATAACGGGAATAAGTCCAATGTTTCCAATCCTCTCCAGAGTATCCATTATATCCCCTCCTTATGCCCTATGCCCAATTAATTGTTATTCCGTTTTCCTGCTGCAGCCCCTCTAGCGCATCCGCCACGTCGGGGGGCAATTCTATTGCATCCTGCATCGCCCTTCCATGCCTTTCCCATTCCATCTCGCCGGGGGTGAAGATCCTGTCCTTGCCCTTTGCCTTGGGCGCACTGCGAAGCTTCTCCGCCATGGCCTCGGTGCGTTTGGCAAATTCCTCGCCGCCGACAAACTTATCCACGTCAATGGCAATGAATGCATGGCACACCTTGTTTGGCTTTTCCAGTTCAAAGCACCAGCTTACAATATCGCCCATCATGCTCATGGCACCGCCGGACAGTACGCCGGTTAATAGCTCCACCAGCACCGCCAGGCCGTAGCCCTTGTGCGCCGCCATGGGCTGCATCGCGCCCTCCTCGGGGTAGCGGCTGGGGTCGGTGGTGGGCAGACCCTCACCGTCCACTATCCAGCTATCGGGTATGGACAGGCCGTCTTTTCGCGCCTGTACCACCTTAAGGGACGCCACGTTGCTCATGGCTATGTCCAGGAACATGGACGGGTTTGAAAGGGCCGGTGCCGCATAGGCCAGCGGGTTGTTGCCTATAAGCATACCCCTTGCACCGGGTACCGTCATATTGGGGTCCACGTTGCTAAGCGAAATACCCAGCATACCCCGCCGCGCGGCCATGTTGGCGTAATAGCCCGCCGCACCGAAATGGGAACTGTTTTTTACGCAAACTATGGCTATGCCCGCATGCTTTGCTTTTTCGCAGGCAATTTCCATCGCCCGGTAGGACGAAACGGTGCCCAGCGCATTTTTCGCATCCATTACCGCAAAGGCGGGGCCCTCCTTTGCCACCTCCGGCCGGGCCTTTATGTCCATTCCCCCCACCCGGAACTTTTTTATATAGCCGTGCAGGTTTTTAGTGCCGTGGGAATGGGTGCCAAAGGCGTCGGTCTCGGCCAGTATGTCGGCGGTAATCCGGGCGTCATCCCTGTCCATGCCTTCCTTAACGAGGGACTTTTTGCAAAAACTTTTAAGGTCCTCCAGTTTAATTTTCTTTGCACCGCTCATTTGTATGCTCCTCCTTGTCACACCTTCTAATCATACCTTGTCGCCGGTATTGACCATTTCAATATTGTTGTTGGGGCACCGGTTATAGCACATGCCGCAGGCAACGCACTCGTCCTTGTCTATGCTTAGTTTATCAACATCGGATATATAGGGCGCAAAGTCGCAGCATATGGTCTTGCACAGTTGGCAGCCCTCGCCGCAGCCGCAGTTTAGACACCTTGAGGCCTCCGCCACCGCTTCCTCCTCGGTCATGGTGCGGTTTTCGGTCCTAAAGTCCGCCTTAGGCAGGTCCTCCTTAAGGTAGCCCACCCGCTTTAACACGTCGTCGGTGTTAACGGTTACCGGGTTTTCGGTGTACTCCAGCATGTCCTTGTCGCCGCGCATGTATTTGTCCATGGACACCGCCACCCGCCTGCCCGCTGCGATCGCCGTTATCACGTTGGCGGTCCTGACCGCATCACCGCCGGCAAAAACACCGTCTATGGCGGTGGCACCGGTCCTTGGCATAACCTTTATAAAGCCCTTGTCGGTCAGTAACCCCGCTAGGTCCCCGGTACCTTCCAGGCCCTTCAGGTCTACGTGGCTACCCCGGGCTAAAATAAGCTTATCGCAGGGTAGTTCCATCGGTAACCCTACATGGTTTTCAAGACAGGTGCCCTTTACGCTGCCGTGCTCCGTCCGAATGGCTTTTAATGCCACGCCCTCCATCACCTTAACGCCCTCGTCTTTTGCCTCGTCCAGGGCTTCCAATAACGCCGAGCCTTTTGGCAGCTTGCCCTCCCAGGCAAGGTAAACATCACCGGCACCAAGGCGTACCGCGGTCCTTGCAGCGTCTACGGCCTCAAAGCCCTTTCCGACCACCGCCACGGTGCGTCCAAGGCTTATGTCCTCACCCTTGCTTACTGCCATAAGAAGGCCCCGGGCATCAATAACGCCCCTGGCGTCGCCGCCCTCTAAATCCAGCCTGTCCGACTGCCCGGCACCCACCGCTAGGAAAATGCTTTTGTAGCCCTGGGCCTTAAGGTCTTCCACCGTTATATCGGTACCAAGCTCCACGCCGGTCTTAAACTCTACTCCCATTTCCCTTATAAGGTTTATCTCGTCGTCAATTATGCCTTTCGAAAGCCTGTACCGGGGAAGTCCGTACCGCAGCATGCCGCCAAGTTCTTGCTCCCGCTCGAACACCGTAACGCTGTAGCCCGCCTTTGCCAGCTCGGCGGCGCAGGATAGCCCCGCCGGGCCCGAGCCTATTACCGCGGCCTTTATACCGTTGTCCGCCGCTTTGACGGCCTCCGGCTTCCAGCCCTTTTCTTTTCCATAGTCCAGCACAAAACGCTTTATGTCCTTAATAGCAACCGGCCGGCCCTTTATGCCCCGGGTGCAGGCGTCCTCGCAGGGGTGGCTGCACACCTGGGCGCACACGCCCTGTAGCGGGTTCTTGGAAGTGATTAGGTCAAAGGCGTCCTTGTATTCGCCCTTTGCCACCTTCTGTATATAGGCCTGGGCGGGTACGTGGTGCGGGCACGCGGCCTTGCAGGGTGCCGACAGGTTTGGCTGCGTTATTTTTGCATAGCCGCCGTAAAGCGTTACCTCGCTGGCGGTCTTAACCTGGGGTACCACTATGCCGCGAAAGTCGTCAAGGCTTTTGTAGCCCTTTTTGTCCATGTATTCCTTCATACCCCTTATCATGGGGCGTACAATGTCATATCCGTTCATGAGCGTCTCGGAGCAAACGCCCAAAAGATTGCCGCCGCACATTACCATCTCAACGGCGTCCTTCCAGTCGGTTATACCGCCGGTGGCAGTTATAACCGGTTCGTCGCCGCATACCTTCCTTATCTCATAGGTATCCCTTTGCGCCAGGGGTTTTAGCCAACTGCTGCAGTAACAGCTCATACTTATCTCGTCCTGCAGGTGGTAGAAAGCCTCCCCGGGGCTTTCCAGGTTTATGGGCGGTATGCCCAGCCGGTTGGCGGTGGAGCCCACCGCATCGGCACCGGCGGCGTATAGGCTTTGCGCCACCTGGGCTATCTTGCCGCCCTCGGGCGTTAGCTTTACAAACAGCGGGATGTTTATCTCCGCCTTTACGGCCCTTACTATCTCGGAAACCAGGTCGGCGTTCTGACCCATGCTGGCCCCGGTCTGCTTGGCGGCACTCTCGGAGCCACCGCTGGTAAGCTCCAGGTTAAAGGACATGTTGGGACAGCACATGTTTAGCTCTATAATATCCGCCCCGGCCTCCTCGAACTTTTTGGCCATGTTGACCCAGCCCTCCACGCCGGCATCACCGGCGTAGGTCATGTTCGCCATAAGGATTAGTTCCGAAAGTACCTTCCTTGCATCCTCCACAAGCTTTAGTCCCTCGGCAAAGGTGAGCCTTTTTTCCGTTGTAAAGGCAAGGGCGTTTTTGTCCTCGAATACCCCATAGCGCGGTTTCCGGTTTATATAGGGTGCCGGGTCAATGCTCAGCTTAATGCTGGCCGCGGCCCAGCCCGTCTCCTCTATACGCTGCAGTTGGCGCACCGTCTTGGTGGTGGGGCCGGATGCCACGTAAAAGGGGTTTTTAAATTTTACCGTTCCAACCGTTACCGGGATGTGTATATCCTTTGCCATAGCTTATTTGACCTCCATTTTGGGGTTGGTGATTTTCACGCCTTCCCTGCTGGATTTATATATAAGGTTTATAACCTCCAGGGCCTCCAAGCCGTCTATGCCTCGAAGGCCAACCCGCGCCTCCTTGCCCTTTGCCACGCAGTCCATGAAGTGTTCAATCTCCGCCACGTAGCCCAGGTTGTATTTCTCGTCCACCGCGGGGTTTGACCAGCCGGTTGTTACCTCCGCCTTTTCCACCGTATAGTCAAAACCGGGTATGCTGTACCCCTTTATCGCACTGGAAAATGTAAGGTCAACGTGCAGGCAGCCCTTTGTACCGTAAAAGTCTATCATGTCCTCCATGCCGCCGGTGGTTACGTAGTTTGACTCCAGCACCGCGGTGGTCCCGTCGGCAAACCGAATCATCGCGCCGGCCCAGTCCTCCCCCTCCATCTTTTTGTGAATAAGGTTACCGGCACCGCCGCCGGAGGTCATGGCCACCAGCTCGGTCCATTTATTCTCCTTAATGGCCAGCATAAAGCCCACCGGGTGGACGCCCAAGTGAACCATGCACCCGCCGCCGCAGTACTCAATGGTCTGTGCATAGGGGCTGTGGGAGCCGCTGTGGCATTCCCGGGCCCGGACAAATTTCAGCTCGCCTATGGCACCGCTTTCGATAAGGCTTAGGGCCTTTGTAAGGGCCGGGGACCCCAGCCAGTCCTCGGCGTAATATATACGCCTTCCCAGCCGCTTTGCGGTGTCCACCATGTTCCGTGCGTCCTCCACCGTAGTGGCAAGGGGCTTTTCGCATATAACGTCCCTACCCCGCTCCAGCGCAGCAATGGTCACGTCGTGGTGCAAAAAATTTGGCAAACAGATATCCACCACGTCGCACTCCACCTCTTGTATTGCCTTCCTGTAATCATCGTACACCGCGTAGTCGGTAAAGCCGTACCTCTTTGCCAGGGCATGGACCTTTTCCGGTTTCCTGCCCACTATTGCGACTATCTGCGCCCTGTCTTTTATCCGGGCATAGGCGTCCGCGTGCAGGTCAGCGGCAAAGGCAGACCCGACCAGCAGTACCCGTACCTTTTTATCCATACCGTTTCCTCCTTAAAAGTCGCTGTAACCGAAACGTTCCTTCTTAGACATATAGTCAAAGATTTCGTTCATCTTCTCTATTACAAGGTCTATGGATCGCTCCATTATAAGCTTGCCTTTTTCCGCACTGGCCTTTGTCGGCTCGCCCCATACGCCGGTGGGCGTTGCGCGGAATATACTGCCGTAGCTAAGAAAGGGGCGTTTTACCTCCGGTACAAAGTCCACCGCCTTGTCCATGCGCACCGTTTCCGGCGCAAGGTAAAGCATTTTGGAGGTTTCAACTTCCCCCGCATGCAGTTCGGTATTAGTTTCAATAATTCCTTCCTCGTACAGTGTGGCTGACAATTCGCCCACGTCCACCAATGCCACCATCATGTCCGGGTTTAGCGTTGCATTGAGCTGGCGAACCACCGGCGTCATAATAAATATACCGCCGTGGCACTGTATTATGCATACCCTTTTAAAGCCCTGTTCCTTAAGGCTTCCCACTATATCCAGCATCATGTGGTAAAAGGTGTCGGGGTTCATCCATACGCTTCCCATTTTGCCCATGTGCTCGCGGCAGGTGCTAATAGGAAGGGCGGGTATAAGAAAACCCCCTGTTTTTTTTGCAACACCCTCGCCGGTTGCCATTGCTATTGCCCAGTCGGTTATAACCGGCAGATGGGGCCCGTGCTGTTCTATCGACCCTACGGGTATAATCGCAAGGTCGGGGTTTTTTTCGATTATCTCATCGGCCGGTAGCCTGTTTAATATCATGACTTTCATTCTCCTTCCTTTTTATAATTTTCCTTCAAAGGCCAGTGATGCGCTTTCGCGGTCAAGATAAAGCGTCGATTGAGGGTGGTTCCTTAATATGCTTGCGGGGCACTCGGTGGATATGGGCCCGTTAAGCATTGCCTTTACCGCCTTGGCCTTAAGCCTACCCGGCACCACCGCCACCGTCTCGGGGACGGCGATTATCGCGCTCATGGTAAGCGTTATGGCCCGCTTTGGAACGTCGTCAATGGATGCGAAGCAGCCGTCGTTTACCTGCTGGTTGCGGCACACCTCGTCCAGTTCTACAATTTTTACGCTTTCCGGGTCATTAAAGTCCGCCACCGGCGGGTCGTTAAAGGCCAGGTGACCGTTTTCCCCCACGCCAAGCAAAATTATATCCGGGGGGTATTTTTCGATTATTTCGCTATACGCTTTGCATGTTTCTTGCGCGTCGTCGCCGGCATCGGCTATATAATGGACCTCCTTAAAGGTCAGCCGGTCGAATATGGCCCGGCGCAGGAAATTGCCAAAGCCTGCCGGGTGCTCCTTCGGAAGACCGATGTACTCGTCCATGTGCAGTGCCCGTACCCTGCTCCAGTCCACGTCACCTTTGCACAGTGCCTCCAAAAGCTCGTTCTGTGACGGTGCCGCCGCGAACACCACCGTTGCCTCACCCTTTTTTGCTATTATCCGCTGCAGCCTTTTTTCTACATCCTCCGCCGCCGAATAGCCCATTTGGCCGCGGGTCTCAAAGGCTCTAACCTCTAAGTTTCCTACCTTGGTATTTATTAGCTCCATATGGGTATCTCCTTGTAGAATATATTTTGGTTTAACAGTTACTTATATCCCTGCTTGCGCCCAGGTATGCCTTGGCTATCTCCGGGTTGTTCAAAAGTTCGTCGCCGGTACCGGAGCATACTATATTACCGTTTTCTATAACAAAACCGTAATCGCAGACACTAAGCGACTTCTTGGCGTTTTGCTCAACCAGCATTATGGTTACGCCCTGGTCCCGTATGCGGCAGATGTTTTCGAACACGTCCTTAACGATAATGGGAGCAAGACCAAGGGATGGTTCGTCAAGAAGCAAAAGCCGGGGTTTTGCCATTAGAGAGCGGCATATAACCAGCATCTGCTGTTCGCCGCCGGACAGCGTGCCCGCGTCCTGGTGCTTTCGCTCCCTAAGCCGGGGAAACAGTTTGTACTGCTCCTCCATAAGCCTTGCCACTTCCTTTTTACTGCGTATGCAGTAAGCACCGGCGCGTAGGTTTTCCTCAACGGACAGCCCTGCGAACACCTTTCGTCCCTCCGGGACCTGTACTACCCCCGCCTTTACTACGCGGTTTGACTTGTTGGACAGCGGCTTTCCGTCCAGCTCAATAGTGCCGGTATATTCCACCATGCCGGATATGGCATTTAGAATGGTGGTCTTTCCCGCACCGTTGGAGCCTATTATCGCGGTGATGCTGCCCTTTTTCACCTGCATGTCTATACCGTGCACGGCCTCCATTTGCCCGTAGTATACTTTTAAATTGGAAATTTTAAGCATTGTCATAGGATTTATTCCTCCTCACCCAGGTATGCCGCCAAAACGGCGGGGTTTACCTGAATCTCCGCCGGCGTCCCTTCCGCGATGGTGTGCCCGAAGTCCTGAACATAGATGTAGCCGCACAGGTTCATTATTACGTCCATGCGGTGCTCTATTATTAGTATAGAAAGGTCGAACTTGTTCTTTATATCGCGTATAAAGTCAATCAGTTCAAAGGCCTCTTCGGGGTTAAGGCCCGCCGCAGGCTCGTCCAGCATAAGCACCTTAGGCCTTCCGGCCAGGGCACGGGCTATTTCCACCCTGCGCTGTATGCCGTAGGGCAAATTTGCCGGCCTTAGCTTTGCATACTGTGAGAGGTCCAAAATCTCCAGGCAGTCCATGGCTTCCCGGGCGATGCGTTTTTCCTCCCGGCGCACCCGGGGCAGCCGGAAAAAGGCTTCGAACATGTTGTATGCCCCGGCATAGTCAAGGGCCACCTTTACGTTGTCCAAAACATCCAGGCCCGCGAACAGCCGAGTATTCTGGAAGGTACGCGAAAGGCCCATCCGGGCCACCGTTACCTGGTCCTTGTCCGTCACATCTATACCGTCAAACTCTATCCTGCCGGAATCCACGGTGTATATTTGCGATAAAAGGTTATAAATGGTGGTTTTGCCCGCACCGTTTGGCCCGATTATGCCCTTTATTTCACCGTCTTTAAGCTCCATTGAAAAGTTCACAACGGCATCCACGCCACCAAAACTTTTGCTTATTTTGTCCGTTCTGAGAATGTATTCGCTCATTGCTTATCCATCCTCCTTACCTTAGCTGCATTCTTTACCCTTTCTATCCAGGGCTTAATAAAGGAAAGGCTTAACTCCTTTTCGCCGAAAAGGCCCTGGGTGCGGAAATTGAGTACCACTATTATAAGGACGCAGTAAATCATGGTACGATACTCCTGCATGCTCTGACCGAACAGCTTTACGCCGCGCAAAAGCTCCGGAAGAAGTTTTAACGAAAACGCGGATATAACCGCTCCGGTTAAGCTGTTTGTGCCGCCAAAGAACAGGAATATCTGCATCTCGGCGGACTGGGCCCATGCAAAGGCGTTGGGCTCTATAAGACGGTTTTTAAGTGCATACAGTATGCCCGCCACCGCAGCAAGGGCGGAGGCCACCACGTACACCTTTATTTTCAGATTATAAACGTCTATCCCGAAGCTCTTGGCCGCCAGTTCATCGTTTTTGAGCGCTATGCACATCCGGCCAAACCTCGAGTATTTCAGATTGCGTATACAGAATACCACCAGTATTGTAATAGCCAGTGTAATATATATCAGGTTGTTTACCTTGGGTATCTTGGTAAAGCCCAGCGACCCGTTTGTGTACTGCTTGAAGGTTATAATAAGTGCCACCACCGCCTGGCTAAGCCCCACCGTCAACAGCGCGAAATAGTCCCTTCTTAGTTTTAGGGTTGGCCTTGCGACTATATATGCGACGGCAGAGCTGATAAGGATACCCAGGACGCAGGCGGGTATCACCGGTAGGTCGAAATAACTGGCCATCAGGAAAGTTCCATAGGCACCCACCGACATATAGGCCGCCTGGCCGAGGCTGAACATGCCCGCAAGGCCGGTCATGGCAAATACGGCGGCTACTGTAATAACCGATATGCACGATTGGATTACCAAACCGATTTCGTATGCATTCATTACAGCACCCCCCTTATGCCTTATCTTGTCTGAGCTTGCCTGCAATACCCTGGGGCCTTACAAACAAGAACAGAAGCATTATTCCGAACAAAAGTGCCGGTGTTATGCTGGAGCCGAGGAAATAGGTAAGCATCATTTCAATCAGGCCCAGCAGTACCGCCGCGGCGATTGCGCCCCCAAGGCTGCCCAGGCCGCCTATTACCGATGCGATAAAGCCCTTAACCATCATGGAGGGACCAAGGCTTGGGTAAACCGAATATTTTATGCCCAACAAAACCCCCGACACGCCGGCAAGGAGCCCTGCCAGCACGAAGGTAAATGTTATTACCACCGCCGAGTTAATGCCCATCAGGCGGCTTGCGCGGCTGTCTATTGCAACGGTGCGTATTGCAAGGCCCAGCTTTGTCCCGTGTACTATAATAATAAGGGCAATAAGAAGGCCTACCGCAACGGCCAGTATTACCATGTCCAGCGTGGACAGCGTAATACCGGCTATTTGAAATGTTGTGGTCTTAAACACCGGTGGGAAACCGTACATGTTTTTTCCATAGAAAACGTTCAAAAACTGCTCAATAAAAATAGCGAAAGTAACCGATGATAAAAAGTAGAACAGCGCAGGGCTGTGTTTTTTCCGGATTCGCCGGTAGCCCAGCGTGTCCACCGCCAGGGCAATAATCATGCCCATAAGGCTTGTGAA
>LSQX01068041.1_pt1 | contig 10905 bp, 8 predicted proteins | sample 654561 | NCBI WGS metagenome assembly LSQX01 (sample SAMN04489861, study PRJNA283612) | anaerobic digester metagenome | isolation source: 4 biogas reactors fed with cattle manure at either 37C or 55C with and... | place: Denmark: Kongens Lyngby | collected 2014 | reverse complement strand
GTATAAAAATCAGATATGATAATCCTTCATATTATATAAAACAATTTATCTGGGATTGTAATTCCTCAATTTGGGAAGAAAAAGAGCTCAGCAATTTTGTTATATATGAAGGGGAGATAGAAAAATACGTCAGCGAAAAAAATGAAATTAGATTGAGATTTGATATTAAGGATGATGGCTATGGCATTTCACTTCCTCAGATTTCAGTGAAAGGAAGTGTAAAATAATGCTTAAGATAAAGGAATTGACTAAAAGATATGATAAGTTTACTGCCGTAGACAAGTTAACTCTTGAGGTACAAGATGGCGAGATTTTTGGATTTGTAGGCCCCAACGGCGCCGGGANNTGAGATTTTCGGTTTTGTAGGACCAAATGGTGCCGGGAAAACCACTACAATGAAAATTATATGCGGTCTGATGGCGGCAAACAGCGGTGAGGTTTATGTCAATGGCATTGATGCCATAAGGCAGGCAAGGGCGGCTAAGGATATAATAGGCTACATGCCGGATTTTTTTGGGGTATATGATGATTTAAAGGTTAGCGAGTATTTGGACTTCTATGCTTCCATCTATGATATCAAGTTAAAGGAACGAAAGAAAATTTCTGATGACTTATTGGAGTTAGTCGATTTAGCTAACAAAAGGGATACTTATGTGGACAGTTTATCAAGAGGCATGAAACAAAGGCTATGTCTGGCGAGAAGCCTTGTTCACAATCCCAAACTCCTTGTTTTGGATGAGCCTGCTTCGGGAATGGACCCAAGGGCAAGGGTTGAAATGAAAGAAATACTCAGAAGCTTAAAAAGCCTGGGCAAAACCATAATAATCAGCTCTCATATATTATCGGAGCTTTCTGAACTTTGTACTTCTATTGGGATTATAGACAGAGGCAAAATGGTTATAAGCGGTAAAGTATCTGAAATAATGCAGCAGGTCTACAGTAAAAGATTTATAAGAGTAAGGCTTTCCGGCAAGGTTGAAGAAGCTTTAAGAGTGATGCAGGAATTCCCTTTTGTTGTGAGTACTGTTGCTGGAGAAGATTATATAGAAGCTGGTTTTGACGGAAAAGATGATGAGATGGGTATGCTTTTAAAAAGGTTAATTGAAATGAGTATACCGGTTATCACTTTTTCTCAATTGGATGGAAACTTAGAGGATGTGTTTATGAAAGTGACGAATGGAGATGGAGAACATTGAATATAAATCCTGTATTGCAAAAAGAATTAAAAATAAGAATGCGAGGTTGGAGGGCTGCTGCTACAATCGCCGTATACCTCGGATTTTTAACACTGACAGCCTACTTTATAACTGTTGTTGCAGGGCAGGACAATTACAGGTCTGTTATTGACTCTGAGTTTTCCATAGGCAGTTATATTGGACTTGCAGTTATGCAATTTGTTTTAATATCCTTTATAGCGCCTGCATTGACTGCGGGGGCTATATCCGGCGAGAGAGAAAAACAAACATTGGACTTATTATTATGTACACGCATGACGCCTTTTTCCATAATTATTGGGAAATTATTTGCATCAATAAGTCAGGTGATACTGCTGATAACAGCTTCTTTACCTATTTTCTCCATTGTATTTTTATTTGGAGGTATATCAATAAAAGAATTATTGCAACTTTTGGGATTTTTTATAATAATCTCTATCACTTTGGGCAGTATCGGTATTTTTTTCTCATCCTATTTTAAAAAGACAACAGCAGCCAATGTATTATCTTATGGTGCTATTGCATTTTTATATTTCGGAACAATATTTGTCACAGTGATTATTTTAATCGCTACAAGAATGACGAACTACGACGGTACTTTCCCTTTATTATATACAAATCCTATTATGGGATTTTCATCGTTGTTGTGGGAACAATTCGGAAGAGGCGCATTAGGTATTTTCCCCGGTTTTGGTTTTGCCCGGTCGGGAATTAACAAGTATTTAAAACCCTGGCTTATCAATATGATTTTTAACATTATTCTATCTGTTGTTCTTTTGCTTTTATCAGCAAGGAGGATTAATCCTTTAACAGAAAAAAGAAAAAGGAGTAAAAAACGTAAACGAAAAAGAGAAAAACTTAAATCGGAAGTTGAAATTTAAAGGAAGTGTAGCCATTGGATAATATTGATATAGAAATTTTAAAACTAATAAGAAAAGTTAGAGATAGGATGCACAGCTCTATAATAATAAATCTAACGGCTAAGTCTTTATTGATTTCTTTAGGGTTTTATTTAATGTTAATTCTTTTGGCCAGATTTTTTCCCGTTTATAATCCCTACTATAGAGGCTTATTCTTAGCCGGAGGTATATCTATGTTCGGCTTTATAGTATCTCTTTTTATGCCGCCAAAGAATAAATCGGCTGCGTTATTTTTGGACAGCCTGGGATTGTCTGAGAGGACTATAACTGCTTACGAGTTAATAGATAATGATTCAAATATGGCCTCAATGCAAAAAAAAGATGCACTATGCCATATAAAGAAAACAAATATAAAAAAGGAAATTAAGATATTATGGCCTAAGAAACTTATGGTTTGGTGCGGACTTTTAATATGTATGATACTGCTATCAGCTGCAATTCCGAATCCTATAGAGGATAAGGCTATAGAATTAAATAAAATGAAACAGGAAATTAAGGAGCAAAAAAAAGAAATCGAAAAAATTACAAAGGAAGTAGAAATCAATAATAAATTAACTAAAGAACAAAAAAACGAAGTGATGGAGAAACTTATAGAACTGAAAAAAGATATCGAAAGCGCAAAGGATTTGAATGAAAGCAAAAAAGCGGTACAGAGAGCTGAAAACAAGATAAAAATGATTAAGCAAAGCCTTGGTGATAAGGATATGGAAATGAACAAGGTTATTGAAACCTTTTCTAAGAATAAGGCTACACAAGATCTGGCTAAGTCTTTAGAACAAGGCGATGTTGACAAAATAAGAAATGATATTGCCAATACAGCAAAGGCTTTGCAAAATTTAGAAGATACGGATTTAGAGAATTTTAAAGAAGATTTACGGCAGTTAGCAGAAACACTGAAGTCTGATCCCGACTTGGCATCTGCCATAGTAAGCATTTCAGATAAAATAGCTAAAGGTGAATTAGGCGATATGGATAAGGAGCTTTCCGCATTAGCTGAGGGATTGGAAAGACTGGCTAAGGATGAAGAGTTCAGAAAAGTATTGGATGATGTGACTAATCAATTAAGCTGCACGTCATGTCAAAGTGAAGGGAATCAAGGACAAGGACAAGGACAAGGACAGGGACAAGGTCAGGGACAGGGACAAGGACAAGGCGGCAGCGGTACGGGAAGCGGCAACGGTGCAGGAAGCGGCAGCGGCACGGGAAGCGGCAGCGATGTCATAAGCGAAGATGGTAATAAAGGCTCAGGAATAGGTAAAAAAGATACAACCGGCGGCGATATAAAAGAATATGAAAAAGTGTTTGCCACAAGACTTCTTGGTGGGGAAGGGGAAAAAGATATTTTGCAAGGAAATAAAAATGATAATGGGCAGGCCAATGTTTTTCAAACAGAAAAGGGGTTAACTGTAAAGGGGGAAATGCTTCCTTATAATCAAGTGATTGGTCAATATAAAGAAGAGGCTTTCCAAACCATAGAGAGCAGTCAAATTCCTCAGGGTATGCAAAATATTGTAAAGGAATATTTCACTTCGCTGGAAGATTAGGAGGAAAGTCATGCAAATAAATGAAGGGAACGCATTTGTGCGTTTCACATTGTAGGGGTAGCCTTTGGCTGCCGATCCTAAAGGAGTGATTTTAGATAGCATGTTTAAACAACACTATATTGGAGGAAAGTCATGCAAATAAATGAAAATGAAATCTTAGGAGCCGGGGAAAAAATAAAGGAAATTGAAAAGGAAATCAGCAAAGCAATAATAGGGCAAAAAGATGTAGTCAATCAGGCCGTTATTGCACTTTTAGCAGGCGGTCATGTGTTATTGGAGGGAGCTCCGGGACTTGGCAAAACACAATTGGTTAAGACCATGTCAAAGGTTCTCGACTTGACATTTTCCCGTATTCAATTTACTCCCGATTTGATGCCGGCGGATGTTATAGGAACAAATATTTTGGAAAGAGAAGAAAATGTCATGGAATTTAAATTTCATAAAGGCCCAATCTTCTCTCATTTAGTGTTGGCTGACGAAATAAACAGAGCAACACCAAAAACACAATCCGCTCTTTTGGAAGCAATGCAAGAGGGGACTGTGACTGCTTTTAACAAAACTTATGAGTTGCCTAAACCATTTATGGTAATGGCAACTCAAAATCCCATTGAGATGGAAGGCACCTACCCATTACCTGAGGCTCAATTGGATAGGTTCTTATTTAAAATCGAATTAAGTTTCCCCCGTTTCGAAGAATTAAAAGATATCGTAGACTTAACTACTACAAATATTTCGACAAATATACAAACCGTAATAGGAGGAAAGGAAATCTTAAAACTTAGGCAAATAGCAAGAGAAATACCCATTGCCGGTCCTGTGTTGTCCTATGCCTTAAAAGCTGTCATGTATACTCATCCTGAGGGTGACTCCCCAGAGACTGCAAAAAAATATATTCGATTTGGTGCAAGTCCGAGAGCTGCCCAGGCTGTGGTTAATTCAGCTAAAGTAAAGGCTCTTATGGAAGGCAGGTATAATGTCTCTTTTGATGATATTAAATATGTTTCATATCCTGCTTTGCGTCATAGGATTTTTCTCAATTACGAAGCCATAGCAGACGGGGTAAATAATGATGGGCTGATCAGAGAAATACTTAAAAAATTAGATAGCGAGAAGATGTAAAATGGAGAACAGACTTATAAGCTCTGATTTTTTAAAAAGGTTGGAAAGATTATCTTTAAATATTGAAAAGCTTATGAATGCAGGCGGCGGCGGTGCCAGAAAGTCAAGGGCAAAAGGCAGCTCCGTGGAATTTTCGGATTTTAGAGAATATTCCTCTGGTGATGATATTAAAAGAATTGATTGGAATGCCTATGGCAGACTAAATAGGCTTTTTGTAAAATTATTTATGGAAGAAAGGGAAGCATTCATCAATATATTTTTGGACTGCAGCAAATCCATGGAATTCGACAACAAAGCGAATTTAAGTATGGAACTTACAGCCGCACTCTCTTATTTATCTCTTATAAATATGGACAGACTTTGTTTAAACCTGATGGAGGGCAAAAATCTGAGAGTTTCTGAAGTTTACGGTGGCAGAGGACAATTTAACAGATCAGCATCATTTATAAATAAGGTTGAATTTGTATATGAAACGGATTTGATAACTGCCATAAAAAATAAAAGGTTCCCGGGTCGGGGCTTAGCGATAATTATATCTGATTTTTTCACTGATGGGGATTTTGAAGAAATTTTGAAATTTTTAACCTATAACAAACAGGAAATAGTACTTTTGCATATTTTGTCTTTTTATGAACGCCAGCCCGACTTTGGCGGCAGTATCAGATTAAAAGATTCGGAAACGGGTGAAGAAATTAATGTTGAGCTTAGCACCTCCATATTGGATAGATATGAAAAAGCGTTGAATTCTTTTATAACTGATATAAATGAAAAATGTAAGAAATACGGAGGCTTATATGCGAACGTGACTTCAAATGAGAAAATGGAAAAGGTGCTATTTGAAGATTTGATAAAAAGCAGGATTATTAAGTAGGAGTGCTTATTTATGGGCTTTAACGCTGTTAATGCATTTTGGCTTTTACCTTTTTTAGGACTGATTGTTTTAATGTATCTTCTTAAAGAAGAACATGAAGAAAAGGAAATATCCAGCCTATATCTTTGGAAAACGGTAATGGCTAATTCGGAGGTAAAAAAACCCTGGCAAAAATTAAAGAATAATATATTGATGATATTACAGCTTTTAGCTGCTTTTTTAATAATAATTACTTTGGCTAAACCTTATATTAAAACACAAAAAGCTTTAAGTGGTAATATTATTATTGTCATTGATAACAGTGGCAGTATGAATGCGCTTCTAAAAGAGAAAAGCAGACTTGAGATTGCAAAAAACATGGCAGAAAACATTGTGAAAGAAGCTGAGCACAATTCATTTTTTACAGTTATATCATCAGCCGGTGATGCAAAAATTGAAATAAGCAATATAAAAGACAAAGCTGAAATTATAAATACAATAAAAGCTATAAAAAAAAGCGATATGGAAGGGAATTTAGAAAAGCAAAAATCAATTATAAAGGCAATTTATAATCAGTATCAGGATGTTAAAGTGCTGGCTTATACAGATGAACCCTTCGCCTTAAATGACATGATAGGTGAAGTAATAAATCTTGGAGGCAGTGGCGATAATGCCGCTATAATAAATATGTCTTATAAAGAAGAAGAAGAAGAAGAAGACGGTTGCACCGTATTGGTAAGAGTACAGAATAATGGTGATAACAGTCAAATAAAAGAAATTTCCCTTTATGGCGATGACAGCCTGATTGAATTAAAGGAGTTAGAAATCAAAAGCGGCAGTATAGCTTCCGTTTATTTTTATGGTATTGAAAAAAGCTTTAACTATCTAATGGCTGAACTATCGCCTTCAGATGCTCTTATAGATGATGACAGAGCTTATTTAACAATGGAGAATGCGGAAAAGAAGAAAATTCTTATGTTTTCAAAAGGGAATACATTCTTAGAGCGGGCACTGTTGGCTATAGAAAATCTGGAATTGTACAAAACAGAGAGTATTGATGCTTTAAATGAATATTTTGATTTGTATATATTTGACGATTTTACACCGGATACCATGCCAAGGGCAGGTGCAGTTTTTTTAGTAAATATCGATAAAAATAACTTGCTTGAATTGGCGGATAACGCAATGGGCATAGCAGCTTATTTTCAACCCGATAGTTCTATAAACAAGCATATAGAAAACCATGGTTTTTACATTAACAGGGCAAAAATATTTAAAAAACCGGTTTGGGCTGAACCTGTGATAGTGTCTGAAAAAGGAGTATTAGCCGGCATCGGTATATCGGAAGGCAGACAGATTGCTTATATTACCTTTGATTTACACGAAAGTGATTTGCCTTTGACTCCATCTTTCCCAATACTAATTTATAACATAGTATTTAGACTGACGAATATGGAACCAAAGGGGAAAGGTTATTATGAAAGTGGGGAAACCATTGATTTGATATTTGCGCCTGATATAAAAGAGATGGAAATAACATCTCCTTCAAAAAAGACAGTGAAGATTAAGGAAAGTATATTGCCCTATGGATATAGCAATACAGATGAAACAGGTATATATATTGCAAACTTTGTGATGAACGATAAAACCTATAAAAAATATTTTGCTGTTAATTTTCCTACTGTGGAATCGACGAACGCTTTTTTGAATTGGTCTGCATTAAAAAATGACACTTCAGAGCAAGTGAAGGGTAATGCGGTTTTTGACTTGGATAAAATCTTCATTATGATTATTATTCTTATACTTTTCATCGAATGGGCGGTGTATAATCGTGGGGTTTGATATAGTGAGCCCAATCTGGCTGGTGCTTATACCGATTGGGATTGCCATAATTATTTTTACATCAAAGGGTTTGAAAAGAAAAGGCAGGGCTAAAAAAAATGCAGTGGTTATTCTTAGATGCTTGCTTATTACTCTTTTATTTTTAATCTGTGCAAAAATAGGTTTAACTTGGACTGTGGATGATACGGCAACGATTTATTTAATAGATACATCGGACAGCATGAAAGAAAGCAGTTCTATTGCGGAGGCCTTTGTAAAAGAAGCTATAAATATGATGAAAACTTCTGATACAGCCGGCATTATTCTATTCGGTGAAGATCCTGTAATGGAAAATTTTTTATCAAAAGAGCCATCCTTTAATAAAATCAGTACCGTAGTAAAAGGGAATTATACCAATATAGAAAAGGCTATAATGACAACAATATCTGTTTTACCTGATAAGAGCAAGAAAAGGGTTGTCCTTATTACTGACGGAGAAGAGAATGAAGGTGACAGCACTAAAATAGCAGGAACATTAAGGGAAAAAGGTATTGACTTTAAAGTTTTATTGGTGGAAAAGGATAGAGGTAAAGAAGCTGCGGTTATAAATGTGACAGCTCCGTCACAATTGAATAAAAATGAAAAGTATAATTTGATTGTTAATGTAAAAAGCAATTTTAAAACAAAAGGTAAGCTGACTTTGTTTGATGGAAATAAAAAAGCATTGGAGGAGCCTATAGAGATATCTAAGGGAGAAAATAAATACGTTTTTAGTGACATAGCTGACAGTACAGGATTTAAAGCTTACAAAGCAGTATTGGAAGCAGAGGAAGACAGTGATAATAGAAATAATGAAGCTTCCGCAATTATTAACGTTTTGGATGAACCTGTGGTGCTTTTGCTGGAAGGCAGCGATAGTGACGGCGAAGAGATAGCAAAAATGCTAAGCGCAGCCAATATGGATTACAAAAGATATAATGCAAAAGAAGCTCCTTCAACAATCCAATCTTTGATTCAATATAAAACAATTATAACAGCCAACGTATCCGCCGAGAAGCTGAATAACGGTTTTGTTAATGCATTGGAACCTTACGTCAAAGACTTCGGAGGCGGTCTTGTTGCTATCGGCGGAGACGATTCTTTTGCTTTGGGAGGTTATTATAAAACACCATTGGAAAAGGTGCTTCCGGTGAATATGGAATTGAAAGGCAAAAAAGCTATTCCAGATATGTCAATCTTATTGGTCATAGATAAATCAGGGAGTATGTCAGACGGCAGCGGTGGGGTGGGCAGGATTGAATTAGCAAAGGAAGCTGCCTCAAGGGTATTGGATTCACTCAGGGATCAGGATGATATAGGGGTTTTGGCTTTTGATGATTCTATGTATTGGGTTGTAGAGCCGCAAAAGCCAACAGATAGGGAAGAAATAAGGAGTAAAATCGGATCAATAAGGGCCGGAGGTGGCACCAGCATATTGCCTCCCTTAAAGGAGTCTGTAAAAACTATAAAAAATATTGACAGCAAAATAAAGCATGTGATACTTTTGACAGACGGCCAGGCTGAAAAAACCGGGTATGACCAGGTTTTGTCTGATGCCGCAAATTTAGGTGTCACTGTTTCAACTGTAGCTGTGGGTCATGATGCAGATGCAAATCTTCTAAAATATATTTCAGAAAAAGCCGGGGGCAGATTTTATCAGACGGATGAATATACCAATTTGCCTACTATTTTTGCCAAAGAGACCTTCATGGCAGCAAAAGCTTACATAAATAACAGAGAGTTTACTCCTAAGATAGTTTCAAATCATGCAGCCATTTCAAATGTATTGAATTCAGGTCTGCCCAATCTGCTCGGCTATGTGGCAGCAAGCCCGAAAGATACTGCACGGGTCCTTTTGGAAAGTGACGAGGGGGATCCTATATTGACATTGTGGCAGTTTGGGTTGGGTAAAACTATTGCGTGGAATTCAGACATGAACGGAAAGTGGAGCGGAAATTATGTTAATTGGGAAAATAATTCGGTATTATGGAACGGTATTATAAACTGGACAATTGAGAACTATGAAGATAATGAATTGCTGATTGACACTTATTTAGATGGCGGATATGCTTCTATAAGCGTTAAACAAAGGGAAAGTAGGGAGGAATATACTACAAAAGCTATAGTAACAACGCCTTCGCTTGACACACTGGAAATTGAGCTGAATGCAGATGCACCGGGTCAATATAAGGGAGTCTTTAAGGCAGAAGAGACAGGGAGCTTTTTAATAAAAGTTGTTCAAAGCAGTGACGAGGAGATAGTAAGAAGCGTAGGTTCCGGCATATCTGTGCCTTATTCGCCGGAATACAGAATAGATGCAAAAACGGATAAATTAGATAGGCTGATAAATGAAAGCGGTGGGAGATATATTGATAATCCAAAAGAGGTATACGAAGGAAATATGTCCGATGTAAAAGGAAGAAGAGATTTAACCACTCCTTTGCTTCTATTATCCTTTGCAATATTTTTGGCTGATATTGCTACAAGGAGGCTTAATCTGCCTTATAATAGGATTTTGAAATTATTAGATAAGATATTAAAAAAGGTTAGAATAAGAAAGAAGGCGGATGATAGTCAAATTATAGAAGCAAAAACAGAAAATAAAATTGATAATAAGGTTGATATAGAAAAGAAAAATATGTATAACTATAAAAGTAAGAAAGAATTTAATGATGAACCAGAAAGTATAAAAGAAGATAAAGTCGGTAAAGCAATTAAAAAGGATACATTGGATACAAGCGCCTTATTAAGAAGAAAGCGGCGTGAATAAGGCATTATTAAATCGAAACAACGGAGGAATTTAAATTGAAATGTAATAAAAGCATTCTATTTGTTTTAACTATTTGTATATCTTTTATTTTAGCAGCATGTCAGGGGCTTATAAAAAAGCCGGAGAAAACAGTTTATCCCCAAAAGGCAATCACTATGATTGTACCCTATGGTGCAGGCGGAACCACAGACCTAACCGGCAGACAATTGGCGATACAAATGGGAAAACATTTAGGTAATAAAATGGTGGTGGTAAATCAAGGGGGAGTTTCAGGATCCATCGGTGCTAAAACCGTTTTGGATGCAACCCCGGATGGTTATACCGTATTATTCACCGCTGATTCTTTGGGAACGCAAAGAGTTATGGGCATTTCCGAAATGAGTTATGATGATTTTAGCCCTATTATAGTTGCGGTAAATGATCCTAAGGTTATTGTGGTCAATAAAACTTCCAAGTATGAATCTTTAACAGATTTGATAAGTGATATTAAAGCAAGGCCTGGGAAGGTAAAAATGTCTCATACAGGTCCCGGAGGTTCCGGACATGTGCAGAAGCTGATTTATGATAAGTTAGGTTTAGACATCGCTGATACGGCTTATCCCGGCGGCAGTGACTGTATTGCTGTCTC
>LSQX01017263.1_pt1 | contig 10905 bp, 10 predicted proteins | sample 654561 | NCBI WGS metagenome assembly LSQX01 (sample SAMN04489861, study PRJNA283612) | anaerobic digester metagenome | isolation source: 4 biogas reactors fed with cattle manure at either 37C or 55C with and... | place: Denmark: Kongens Lyngby | collected 2014 | reverse complement strand
ATCGATGTCAAAAGTAACAAAAAGAATCAGGACTATTTGTGCCGACAAGAAGATGACGGCAGAGCAACTGGCCGAAGGGGCAGCCCTTACCGTGGAGCAAGTGAACAGAATTTGTGAGAGTAACACCATACCATCACTTTCTTTTTTAATTAAAATTTCTCGAGCATTGGGTGTGCGATTGGGCACTTTACTTGATGATAGTGACGAAATAGGACCTGTAGTTAACAGGACCGATGATAAGCTTAATTCGGTAACTTTCACTAGTCATAATGCTAATAGTAACTCTCATATGGATTTTATTTCTCTGGCCGCAAGCAAGGCGGGTAGAAATATGGAACCCTTCTTAATTGATATTGACTCGGGTAGCGGCAAGGAGGCTGCTTCGTCACATGAGGGCGAAGAGTTTTTGTTTGTTTTGGAAGGATCTGTTAAGGTAAAATATGGCAGTGAACTTTATATTCTACAACAAGGTGATAGTATATATTATGATTCTATTGTAGATCATTTGGTAACTTCACATGACGAGGCAACAGCTAAGATTTTGGCTGTCGTTTATACTCCCGCATAATAGTTAACTTTTTAAAGATAATTCATGGGCAATAATTCTAAATTAGAGTTGTTTGATAAGACACTGGGCGACTGGCTTGAGTTTTGGGCTGAGAAAACGCCTGATAAGGAGTATATTGTTTATTCTGATCGCGACTTGCGTTTTACTTGGAAGAAGTTTAACGAAAGGGTTGATGATATGGCAAAGGGTCTTATTGGAATTGGTGTTACCAGAGGTAGCAATGTGGGTATCTGGGCTCAAAATGTTCCCGATTGGCTCACTTTTTTGTATGCTACAGCAAAAATTGGTGCGGTGGCAGTAACAGTTAACACGAGCTACAGATCTGAAGAGCTGGAATACCTGATTAAAGATTCTGATATGCACACACTGTGTATGACTGACGGGGTGCCGGGAAGTAATTATACCGATATTATTTACGAGCTTTTACCTGAGTTAAGATCAACACAAAGGGGAAAGATGAATTCTAATCTTTTTCCTGCGCTAAAGAATGTGGTTTATATTGGTCAGGAAAAGTACAGAGGTATGTATAACACTGCCGAAATTCTTCTGTTGGGAAAGAATGTTGCCGATGACGAGTTCAATAGGTTAAGGTTTCTTACCAATTGCCATGATGTTGTTAATATGCAGTATACTTCGGGCACTACCGGATTTCCGAAAGGTGTAATGCTTACTCATCATAATATTTCAAATAATGGTTATCTTACGGGTGTTCATATGAATTTTTCTCCCGAAGACAAGTGCTGTATTTGTGTCCCTCTTTTTCACTGCTTTGGTGTGGTGCTAGCAACCATGTGCTGTCTCACTCATGGAAGTACGCAGGTGATGGTAGAGCGTTTTGACCCGCTAGTTACTTTAGCTTCTGTGCATAAAGAGAGGTGTACCGTGTTGCATGGTGTGCCCACTATGTTTATTGCTCAGCTTAATCATCCAATGTTTGATATGTTTGATATGAGTTCTCTCAGGACAGGTATTATGGCGGGAGCCCTTTGTCCGGAGGAGCTAATGAGACAGGTGAACGAGAAAATGTATATGGATCTGACTAGTGTTTATGGTATGACGGAGACATCGCCTGGAATGACTCAATCGCGAGTGGATGATCATTTTGATGTGCGTTGCACAACCGTGGGAAGTGAGTATGAGTTTACAGAGGTAAAGATATTAGATCCTGCAACTGGTGAGGAATGTCTTGAGGGTGATGTCGGCGAGATGTGCTGTCGTGGATATAATGTGATGAAGGGATACTATAATAATCATGAAGCGACAGCGCAAGTAATTGACAAAAACGGCTTTATGCATTCTGGTGATTTGGGTGTAAGGGATGAAAATGGCAACTACAGAATTACAGGACGTATAAAAGATATTATTATAAGAGGCGGTGAAAATATTTCACCTAAGGAGGTTGAAGATTATTTATACAAGATGCCGGGTGTAAAGGATGTGCAGGTAGTGGCAGTGGCATCAAAGCGATATGGTGAGGATGTGGGTGCATTTATAATACAAAAGGATGGATATGATCTGAACACACAAGATGTAAGGGAGTTTTGTAAAGGACATATTGCAAAGTATAAAATACCTCGTTATGTTTTTGTGGTTGATGTATTTCCAATGACGGGAAGCGGCAAGATACAAAAATTCCGATTACGTGAAATGGCATTAGAATTATGTGAGGTGCAGGGCATTGATATTCTCTGAAGCATCATACATAACTAAAAATATTATTTATACAATAATGTGATATGGAGATAACTTATTATTATCTTTGAAGATCATTAAATGAATTATATTTTTAAAGTTAAGCAACAATGTTGAAAAATCTCTTTACAGCAGTGGCCCTCATTCTAACAACCATTATATTAATTTCTTGTAGCCTATCAGACAAAGAAGTTGTTTTTAATGAAAACGACCTGCCCATAAGCATTCCTTTTGCAGGTAACTCATATGTAACAGAGCCGTTAGGCTCAGATTTTATAGATAATTATACCGGTAAATTCAAAACCGACTGGACAGATAAAAATATTATTATAAGCTCTTATTTCAGGGTAGGTGCTGCCGGTGAACTAAACATAGGGTTTGAAGGAAGCAATAAAAGCGGTACAAGCACAATCCGATTCACTATAGACGGAAAAGAATATGATGTAAACATTGCAGGAGATACAACATCCCTCTATGGCATTACAACAATTAATAAAACTGCTCCAGGATATGTGAGAGTAGATTTTCAGGGTATATCCAAAACGGGAGACACATTTGGCGAGATCACTCGCTTCAGGATAGGTGGATTGGCAACAAACGCAGACAACCACTTCGTTACTGAAGAAAAAATGAAAGAAAGCGATAACAACTGCTATTTTTTCAGAAGAGGTGCATCAATACATTATTCCTACACGCTTCCCGAAACGGACGTTAAATATTTCTACAACGAGATAGTTGTTCCAGAAGAAAGTGCAGTAAACAGCACATACTATATGATGAACGGCTTTGCGCAGGGGTATATGGGTATACAACAGATAGCTGAAGATGACAGGCGAGTGCTCTTCTCGGTATGGAGCCCCTATTCTACCGATAACCCAAAAGAAATACCTGAAAACATGCAGATAAAACTCCTCCGCAAAGGAAAAGATGTAACTGTGGGAGAATTCGGCAACGAAGGCAGTGGGGGACAAAGCTGGCTACACTACTCGTGGGAGCCCGGCGTTACGTATAAAGCACTGGTGGGTGTTGAGCCCGACGGCAAAGGAAACACCATATATACAGCATATTTTTATGCCGAAGACGAATGGAAGCTGATAGCTTCATTTCTTCGTCCACAAACAGATACACACTATAAGGGAGCGCACTCATTCCTAGAAAACTTCCATCCGGCACGTTCAATCACAACACGGTCGGTTTACTTTAAAAACCAATGGGCACAAACAACGTCAGGTGAATGGATAGAGTTGCTCGATGCCAAATTTACCATCGACGCCACCGGCCGTGCAGGTATGAGGCATGATCTTTATGGAGAGCTTGATAAGGAATCAAACAGCTTTATGTTGCGCAGCTTCGGCTTCTTTGATGAACACACCGAATATGGTACAATGTTTAGCAGAAAACCTAATGCGGATGGGGCGCCTGAAATTGATTTAGATAAATTGGAGGGGATAGTTTCGGTTGAATAAGTATAATATTGCTACATTTGCACTTAAACCTATATTACTGATGAAAACTCAAGTGTATTTTAGATTCAGAGAACATCCTGGAGATTTGTTCAGGAGCAACGATGTAGTTAAATTAACTGACCCTGATATAGATCTGGATGCTTTTTTGGTGCAGTTCCTTCCAAACTATCAATCATGCCCGAATGTGGCTTACCTTAATAATCTCTACAAACTCTTTCATGATGAGTTTATTCATAATGAAGATAAAGAAAGCTTCCTTGAAATAATTGGCGATAAATCATTAGAGCTAGTAGATGAAGAGATTAAGACTATTAGGCATGAGTTATATGTTGAAGCATTGAGAAACTTCTATCAGATTGTTTTGAATAATAAGATTGAGATTATTAATGAGTCACGAGAATAACACCTTTAAAAGTAAAGCATTTTTCATGAACTATCATCAACAATTAAAGCAGTTCTTAGTACAGGCAAGAACAGACAATCTAACATATAGTCATTATAAAAACACATACCCTAATTCCTGATGACACATTTGTATTAATAGGATTTTACAACTAAAAAAACAATATGAATGGATATAGAAAAATAATCTTTACAATTTCAGAATGGACTCAAGGAAAGGTTCTCTAGTGCTAGATATAGACTGCTAAAGTCTAATTTTTTTCTCACCTTTCCCTATCATGCACCACCCACACCAAATCACTAGTATCATATCCAATATCTAACGAGGCGAATAAAATTCTACTTTACCGCATTTTGGGCATATATATAAATCGAATTTTTCTCTATTTATAAATAGCTCAAATACATTCCCTAAAAGACCAGTTCTGGTGCCTTCATGAAACTTATACTCACCTGAGTAAATTAATGGTATGTTACATCTTAAGCAGTCTATTTTTCTGTTGTCTTTAGCTGATTCTTTAAAAGTGATTATCTTTTCTTCGCTAATACTATAATTGCAATTCCAGCAAACATCAAAATTTTCTTCAATCTCTGATTGGCAGTTGGGACATGTTTTCATTTAAATAACTGTTATTGGTGTAATTAGATAATATTTATGATGACGTTATTTTTATCAAGTAACTCTTTTTTCTTGTTCACTCTCTTTTATAGTCTTCTCTAAACGGGACACTCGAGTAGTTTCGAAGAATGGTATTTCGTTATGTTTGATACTAGTCATTTATGTTTGTACAATAAAAATATAATTAAAACATAATAGAGTTTTTTATGTTTGTAATCAACTCTTCCCCTATATTAAATAAATTCTTCAAGTCATCTTTATCGTACAACCAATCTTCTACCTCTATTCCTATTACTTTTTTGTTATCTAATTCTTCAATTAATGAGAATAAATAGTTGTTTTCTATAATCAACTTATAGGGTTTGCCAGAATTAAATAAATCGATAAACAGTTTAGCATTATGTAGGTTTATCTCTTTTGAGGGTATCCATTTTGGAGAGATAATAGTTAGCTTATCATCTATATACTTAACTCCAACTTTCTGTCTTTTTGGTAATAATAAAAAATCGAACCAATTCCTTTTATAGACTTTATATTCAGCTTCCAAAGGAAGTTCTATTGAAGAATATATTCCTGTAAATGAAGTGGAAACATTTGCGCGAGCTAAAAAAAATATTGAGTCCGAAAGTGATGCCTTTACTGTAGTGCTGCTAGCAAATGTATTTTGCGATGGAAAAAGTGCACTTTTATTAACTACAGAAACCATAGGAATTAATCCTGATTCTTCCAGGTTTTCTATAAGTATATCAAGCTGGTTTATTTCTTTCATCCTCATTTAAAATAGATTTAGCTAAATATCTGCAACGCTATGCGTGCACATGCTTCAGCATCGGCCAAAGCGTGGTGATGGTTCTTTAGCAGAAATCCACAGTGAGTGGAGACGGTGTTGAGTTTATAATTGGGCAAACCTATTAGTTGTTTCCTTGCTTTTTGAAGGGTACAGTGGAACTCATAGTCGGGATAATCCATCTGATGCATCTTGAAACAGGCTTTCAGACAACTTTCATCAAATCCTTTGTTATGGGCAATGAGCGGCAAGCCTTCGATCAAGGGTTCGATCTGACACCATACCTGTTGGAAAATTGGTGCATGGATAGTATCGTTGTAATTGATGCCATGCACCATTATGTTACGGTAATTATAATATTCTGGCTCCGGACGGATGAGGCTGTAAAAGCTTTCTGTAATCTCGCCATCACGAACAATTACCATTCCCACGCTACACACACTAGATCGTTGTTCATTGGCAGTTTCAAAATCGATAGCGGCAAAGTTTGTCATGATTTAATAATTTGTTTTTCAGTTTAGTTTCACAAATATAAAGAATTTAATCCATCGTTAGATAAGTCATTCAATGCAATTTTTAATTAAGTTTGCAGAACTATAAGCATCTTTTGGTGATTTTTGACTTCAAATAAATACTTTACAATAATGAAAATAACAACTCTAATACTCGTTTTGCTTAATGTGTTCTGCCTTCAACCCGTATATACCCAGTCAATCATTCCTGTTAGAATAGGGATTGATGGTCTCTCTCATGATCATGTGCATGGTATTTTGAGTAACCATAAGAAACGTGGTGATATATTGATTGTAGGAATTGCCGAATCAAACAAAAAAAGGGCACAGGAGCTAGCAGATCGTTATGATTTCGATATTAATATGGTATATGATGACCTAAAAACAATGGTTGAAAATACTAATCCTGAAGGTGTGGTGGCTTTTAATTCTATATATGATCATTTAAACACTGTAGAAGTTTGTGCTCCAAGAGGTATTCATGTAATGGTTGAAAAGCCTTTAGCAGTAAGTATTGAGCATGCTGAGCGAATGATGAACTTAGCGACAGAGAATAATATACATCTGTTGACCAATTATGAAACAACATGGTATCCGACACTATATAAAGCTTTTGAAATGGCTGTTACCAATAATGAAATTGGTTCAATTAACAAGGTTATGATTAATGATGGACATAAAGGTCCTTTTGAAATTGGCTGTTCTCCAGAATTTCTAGCTTGGTTGACAGATCCTATCTTAAATGGTGGCGGTGCTGTAACTGATTTTGGTTGCTATGGTGCTAATATTATGACTTGGATTATGAAGAACGAATTGCCTGAAACAGTTACTGCTGTTCTACAGACAATAAAACCGGATGTTTATCCAAAAGTTGATGATCAGGCTACGATAATTTTGACTTACCCTAGTTCACAGGCAATAATTCAGGGTTCATGGAATTGGCCAGTGGACAGAAAAGATTTAACAATATATGGTAGTGATGGTTATGTAGAAGTGCCCAATCAGCACGACTTAGAATACAGGCTTAACAGATCTGTTCCTAGGCAGGAGATTAGTGTGACAAGTTTTCCAATGGAATCAAATGAGCCTTTTAACTATTTTGCAAAAGTCATAAAAAAGGAGATCAATGTAAAAAGTACGGATCTGTCGTCACTAGAGAACAATATAATTGTTGTGAAAATATTGGATGCAGCAAAGAAAAGTGCAGCAGAAGGCAAAACAGTGAGATTGAAATTCCCCTCCTGTCCACATCAATTAGTCTATTAAGGGAATGTGCTATTATAGCGGTTGACTCGGCTGAGCTGACTCCATGAAAGATTCAATTTCACCAATTTCCCATCCATAGCAGAAACATAAAGCTCTCCACTTGATGTTGGTAAAATAGTATTAATTAATCCATTTGATATTCTATATTTCCATAGGAATATACCATCTGAAGCCCTATAAGCAAAAACATCACCCTTATCTGTAGGGGCATAAATCACCCCATCCTTCTCTGCTAGCGCTGTTGGGGCAAGCTCGTATCCCATATCTTCACCTGATGATACCCATTTAATTTTTCTTTCCGCCACCGTGGCATCAAAGGCTACAATATCTCCATCCATTGTTTTAGCATATACAGTATTTCCATCTTCCGAAACACCAATAGATTCTCTGACTCTATGGTCGGGATCGTTAAAACGCCATATTACTTCACCTGTGTTTTGGTTCAATACTGTCATATATCTATCGGGTGAGGCTAAATAAATGCGCCCGTTTGTAATAACAGGTATTACTTGCGCAGGCGAAAACATACTGTTTGAGTGACCGTTATTCCAAATCCATTCCGGATCTCCGGTTATGGTGTTAAGTGCATAAAACTCATTGCCCCAGCTACCAAAGTAAACTACTCCATCTTTAACCGCAGGTCGTGTTACAACAAAATTATTTACTCTATCAAATTCCCATACTATCTCTCCGGTGTGCACATTCCAAGCGCGACAATAACCATCACTCCCCGCAATTATTACTTTATCATCAATACAAACAGGTGAAGATACTACTGCTTTGTCATTTTTCAGTTTAAATATCTCCTTTCCATTATCAATATTAATTCCGTATAAATATGAATCAGAAGAGGCACACCAAACTATATCGTTATAAATAAAGGGCGTTGAATATATTTTGCCACCTGTTTGATAACTCCAAAGTTCTAAACCATCATCTGCACTGACAGCTTTAATCTCACCTTTGGTATTTGTATAATACAGTACGTTGTTTTGTAAAGCCATACCACTTCCCATATCACTTTCTTCTTGTATACTCCAAATCTCAGATATAAAGGGATGATTGTCATTAATTGTGAAATCGGGTCGTGCAGAATCCTCCTCCCATTGAGGTCTTCCCGAGGTAGAATATGTAAGCCAGGGGATGTTTGTTTCTCCCGATACAATTCGCTCCTGCAAATAAATAGAATCTGATTCAACCGTAATGATATTGTATCCGCCAAACTCATTGCCGGCACGAAGGTTTGATCTGCACATTGCTGCATTAACTCCTTCAAAATTCAATGCATTGTTGTTGTGTCCGTGACCGCAAAGCATCAGTTTAACATTATATGGGCGCAATGCATCCATTACCTCAAACCAATTATTAAGCCCCTCATCCATAGGGTAATGATTGACATAGATAATTGGCATATCCTTGGTGGTCTGCTCTAATTCATTAAAAAACCATGTAAGATTCTCTCTTGGTATCTGCCCCGGACTCATTCTCATGTTTGGTCCCGATGCAAGTCCAATCAATTTATACCCATTAAATTCAAATCCAAAAGTTTCATTGCCGAATATCCTTAAAAAATCGTTTGTTCCACTTTCCGACCAATTGGAGTCGTGGTTTCCGGGAATTGCATAATATGGTACTTTAAGATTATCAAGAATATCTTTTGCAGTTTTAAGCTCTTCATATGAACCAAACTCTGTTACATCGCCTGACACTATTACAAATGATATTTCAGACATTGTGTTAATGTCTTCAACAGTTCGCACAAGATCTTCATTATTCGCAGGGTTTCCAATATGTGTGTCGGTTACAAGTGCAAACTTAAAAGGCTCGAAAGGCGAAGCTATGAGAACGTTTATACAAACATTCAACAATAAAATTATAATGGATATTCTTCTAAACGTTTTCATTTAATTATAATATTTATACGATAAGACCCGAATATTAAACGCTGGGATTTATTTCGTCTGAGCTTTTATCCACTTAAGTATTTCGTTAAGAGCTATTGGAGAAAATGTTTGCTCAATAGTTGCATACTCAGTTGGAGAACCCGTATTACTCTCTTGAAAAAGGTGGTTTAAGTTTGCCAATTCCTTAATGGTAACTTTTTTATTTCCTCCTTTAGTTAAAGCGTTTTTAATGGCTTCTAAATTTTCTTTTGCAGGTACTTGTAAATCTTTCTCGCCACCAAGTGCTAATACAGGACATTTTACTTTCTCTAATGCTGGCGAAGGATCGTATTTAATAAAATATTGCATCCAGGGATTTACAACTTGTGTGACTTGCAATTTCACAAAATCATCGCTACTCATACCTTGTGGTATATCGGTTTTTGGATTATCAACTAAAAATTGATTTAAAAGATTAGTTAGTTCAATTTCAAGTTGTTCAAGGCTATTTGATTCTTTAACCACATCAAATGCTTTCTTGTTTATCAGTTCATTTTCTTGTAGCAACTCATCACTTATTCCAGACGCTTTCCCTATTAATTTCTGCTGCGATAAAAGTATTTGGTCGCCTTGAAGACCAGTGCCAGCTAATAAAACGATAAAAGCTACATCTTTTGATTTATTGGCAACCATTGGGGCAATTATTCCACCTTCGCTGTGACCAATTAACCCAATTTGCTTTCTATTTATTTCGTTTCTTGTTTTCAAATATTCAATTGCACTCTCCACATCTGTAGCAAAGTCGGCCGAGGTGGCAGTTTTAAAATCTCCTTCTGATTGTGCTGTACCTCTGTCGTCGTAACGTAAAACTGCAATTCCATTTCTTGTCAAAAAATCTGATAAAACAAGGAAAGGTTTGTGCCCAAGCAATTCCTCGTCTCTATTTTGTGGTCCACTTCCACTTATTAAAATTACCACAGGGAAAACACCTTCTTTCTTTGGCAATGTTAAGGTTCCAGCTATAGTAATTTTCGCCTCTTTATTTTCAAATGTTATATCTTCGGAGTAGTATGGATATGGCTTCACAGGTTCTTGGGGTCTTGCAATCACTTCTTTTTCAATTGCCTCTTTATCAACTGCTCCTCTTGTTAAATTCATGGGAAATGAATGTCCTGCTTGTTTAAACGTACCAACAATTATGTTGTCATCACCTAATGTTCCGGTATACTCTATTCCTGCATTTATGACAGTTATTTTTATAGTAGAGTTTTCGAAAGTTGTGGCAGTTGTTGGAATTCCTTTTGCTCCTTGGTCGGGGCTATCCATCGTTGATTTTAATTCCCCATTATCTGATGTAACGTTAAATATAACCCTCAATTGGGTACCTTGAACTTTTAACACTCCATTCCATTGTCCTGTTATATTTTGTGCTACTAATGATATTGAGTTTAAAAGAACAATCAGTAAAATTGAAAATATTCTCATCTTGGTTTTATGATTTATTGTTTAATTGCGTTTTATTTTTTTTTATAAGCTTTTAATTATCATCCAATTGGATTTTCATTCTTGTTTTATAAATCTTTGTTTTCTTTGTCTTTATAATAGAATCTGACTAATTGTTTCCCATAAAGATAATAGTATCCTCTATGCTTTTCTCGTTCTCTAGTATCACATCATTATGCGACAGGCTCACCATATCCTGTGCATGCA
>LSQX01237329.1_pt1 | contig 10906 bp, 6 predicted proteins | sample 654561 | NCBI WGS metagenome assembly LSQX01 (sample SAMN04489861, study PRJNA283612) | anaerobic digester metagenome | isolation source: 4 biogas reactors fed with cattle manure at either 37C or 55C with and... | place: Denmark: Kongens Lyngby | collected 2014 | reverse complement strand
ATCATATTTATTCACATAAGAAGGATTATGACACGCTACATAGTCTGCATGATTGACCAAATAAGTTGACCGTATAGGTTGACCGGAAAACCGAAGGTGAGATACTGTAATTCCACCTGATTTTTTTGAATCATAGTCAAAATAGGCCTGAACATTCATATCTGAATTGTCACCTATAATTCTAATTGCTTGTTGGTTAGCACCTACTGTTCCATCTGACCCAAGTCCCCATATCTGGCAAGCTTTCATATCCTCTGGCTCCACATCTATGGCTTCTACACTTGTTAGAGATGTCTTAGTTATATCATCTATTATTCCTATAGTAAATGAATTCTTAGCTTGTTCCTGCTTTAGATTCTCATAAACCGCCACAATCTGATTTGGCGTTGTATCCTTTGATGCAAGGCCATACCTTCCTCCGACGATAAGTGGTGGATTTTCCTTATCCTTAAAAGCTGAACATATATCCACATATAGTGGCTCTCCCACTGCTCCTGGTTCTTTAGTTCTATCTAGTACAGCTATCTTTTTTACACTTGAAGGAATTACATTTAGGTAATGCTGTACTGAGAATGGCCTATTTAGACGAACCTTAACAAGGTCGTACTTTTCGCCCCTAATGTTATAATAGTCAATTGTTTGCTCTATGGCCTCAGTTACAGACCCCATGGCAATTATTATATATTCCGCATCAGGACTACCATAATAATCAAACAGATGATACTTTCTGCCAGTTCGCTCTCCTAACTTGTTCATATAGTCTTCTACAATAGGAACCAAATCATAATAAAACTGATTGGCGGCTTCTCTTCCTTGAAAATATATATCTGAATTCTGTGCAGTGCCCCTAAAGCAAGGATTATTAGGGGTAAGGGCTCGATCTTTAAAGGCCCTTACAGCATCCATATCAACTAGTTCTCTATAATCCTTATACTCCAAAAGCTCTATCTTTTGTATTTCATGGGAGGTTCTGAATCCATCAAAAAAGTGCACAAAGGGTAGCCGTCCTTTTATGGCAGCCAAATGAGCTATAGGAGCCAACTCAGCAACCTCCTGAACCGACCCTGATGCAAGCATTGCACATCCCGTTTGTCTAACAGCCATTACATCCTGATGGTCACCAAATATACTTAGGGCGTGGGTTGCGATAGCCCTTGCACTAACATGAAATACCCCAGGAAGAAGCTCACCTGCAATTTTGTACATGTTTGGAATCATTAAAAGTAGCCCTTGGCTTGCGGTATATGTGGTGGTTAAAGCACCTGCGCTTAAAGACCCATGAACTGCACCGGCAGCACCAGCTTCTGACTGAAGCTCTGCAATCTTTAGAACTTGACCAAACATATTCTTTCTTCCAGCAGCCGCCCACTCATCTGCATATTCACCCATTGTCGAACTTGGGGTTATGGGATAAATTGCTGCTACTTCACTAAAAGCATATGCTACATATGACGCCGCATTATTGCCATCAATAGTTAGTTTTTTGCTCATTTTTACCTCCGAAAATAAATTTAAATAGTCGTGTACGTCCAAAAATAATTGTACACCTTTCCCATTATATCCACGCGTGCGAAATTAGTCAACGAAATAGGTTAGTTAAATGTACTACATACTCGCGTATTGGTGTGACTTAAGTACGTGGCTGAATTTTAGCGCATATACATCTACCCCCAGCCGTGCTAACACACATTATTTTTGCATATTTGAAATAGATATTGTATAATTTTCTAGATGGTGCGCTGATTACCTTACGTGTTTTACCAATGCACTATACGATACATTTAAAGTATCCATCACTTTAAAAGTTTGTTCTGTTGGAGGAAAACTATCATGATTTTAGCTATCGACACTATGAAAGTTATATACATTGCCGTCGGTTGTATTGGGGGAGCTGCCGTACTTGCCGTGCTAACCCTTTTAATAGCATCGTATTTGGCATTTCGAATGATTATTAAAGGCAACCTTGGAAAATCCATTGATAATGACGAAAAACTACTAACTCAAGTTATGGGTCCAGATTATGAAGACTGGCTCAAATTTATATTAGAAGCAACCCCCGAATATGAAAAGTTAGAAAAAATTCCAGTCACAGTGACAACCTTCGACAATCTAAAGTTACAAGGTGAATTTGTAGCCTCGGATACAGAAAGTACCAAAACTATTATTTGCATGCACGGGTACAAGTCGAATCCTAAAAACGAATTTGCAAGGATGATTCCCTTCATGAGAAGAGCCGGTTTTAACCTATTGTTTGTTAACCATAGAGCACACGGACCAAGTGAAGGAAAGTACATTGGCTTTGGGACTTTAGATCATAAAGACACCATTAAGTGGATTGAGGCCGTTGAAAAACTAGTCCCAGGTGGAGATATTTTCTTATATGGGATGTCAATGGGAGCAGCAACTGTTATGAATGCTTGCGGACTAGATAATCTCCCATCAAGCGTGAAGGGAGCAGTTCAAGACTGCGGATTTACTTCTCCTTGGGATGTAATAAGTTTCCAAGTAAAGAGACTTCTTAGATTTAGTTCCTTCCCTCTAGTTAACTTAATCAATCTATTTTGCAAAGTGTTTGCAAAGTATAGTTTAAAAAAGCCTACAACTACCGAATCGGTATCCATGTCCTCTGTACCAATTTTATTTATACATGGCGATAACGATTTGTTTGTACCTACATACATGTCGGAAGTTAATTATAGAGCATGTACGGCACCAAAAAGAAAGTTAATAGTAGATAACGCTGGTCACGCTATGTCATATTATAAAAACCCCGAACTTTATGAAGAAACATTCTTATCGTTTTTAGAACAATGTGCTGGAAATACTGACCAAGTTACTTTTGACGAACTCTTAACTGCTGATTATCATACAGACGAAGATAAAGACTACGAACATACTGGAGATTAGACTACTTAACTTTTTTAGATGATTTGGACTTGCTCTTTATGTTACTATCTGTTGAATATGCGACTCCTTATTTGAAAGAACCTTGCTGATGTTTTTAACTTTACGTGTGTTTGTAATGTTATCACACTACTCATATCCAATTTAATGTATAATTGTCTTATTATTAAAAGCTAAACTCAAATATGACAGGAGGATTTATAAAATGGCAGCAAATGTAACAAAAGCTAATTTTCAAGAAGAAGTGTTAGATTATAAAGGTACCGTACTGGTTGATTTTTATGCGGACTGGTGTGGCCCGTGCAAAACACTTGCACCGATATTACAAGATTTTTCTAACGAGAGAAAAGATATTAAAGTACTAAAAGTTGATGTGGACTCAGAGCGTGAGTTAGCTACAAAATATGGTATATACAGCATACCCACTCTAATTGTGTTCAGAGACGGTCAGATTGTACGTCAAAGATCTGGGTTTTTACAAAAACAAGGTCTTGCGGAACTAGTTAAATAATTACCTTAAAAAAACTACAGCCTTTCATTTCAACTCTTTTCCCCCCATATATTTTATTAATGAAAGTGCTGAAGTAGGCAAATAAAAAGCAGTTCAAGAAGTTTTGAACTGCTTTTCTCTATGTCATAAAGTATTTTAAGTTAAACTATTTTCCTTAGCGCATCTACATTTAATATAGTTATTTTCCCTCTACCTAATTTCACGATTTCTTTTCCTTCAAACTCTTTTAACTGTCTGGAAATAACTTCTCTAGCTGAAGCTAGGTTTTTAGCTATTTGCTCGTGCGTTATAGATATGACCAGACTTTTATTTCTTGCATATTCATCGTATAAAAACATTGCCACTCTCTGCTCAATGCTAAATGAGTGAAATTGTTCTAACTCCCAAATTAAATCTGAAAATCTTTGTAGCAGTACCTTTAGCGCAAAATTTTCAACTTCTAGGTACTGCTCTTGCGCTTTTGCAAATGCTTTTGGAAATATTTGAAATAACTCAGTATCTTCTTCAGCTTCCATTTGAATTTCAAACGAAATAGCAGGCATAACACATCCAGCAGAAAGTGTACAAAAATCGCCATCTGTTAAGTAATAAAGCGTAATTTCTTTACCACTATCTGAAGTTATGTATGCTCTAACTCTACCAGAAATTATATAAATTCCTCCAACACAATATGAATTCGAGCTTTTTATCTCGGCACCTCTTAGGTATTTCCTCTGTGTTGTGGCATTTAAAAGTTCCGTTCGTGAACTCTCGTCAATTTTATTCCAGAACGGAAAAAAATTACTAAATATTTCCCTTTTATTTATTTCTTTTGTCTTTGGCATGTTTTCCCCCATAAAAACTATTTTCTCAACACATTTTCATTATATACACTTTAAAAGTCAATGTCTAATACAGAATAAAAAACCACCTATGGAAATCTCACATAAGTGGTTTAAATCTTAAACTATTAGTTAAATGAAGTAATTATTCTAAACTCCTGGTTCTTCAGAAACCACAGGGTCTTCCTGATTTAACTCGTTATTTAAATCGTTAAAGTAGCTTGCTTTGTATAAGAAATTGTACTCATCAGCCATGTCATATACTTTAGTTTGGAAATCTTCTATAACATAAATCTTTTCACCAATTCTAATGCCTCTAACTGGCGTATAGTAATAATAGTAATTATTGTAGTTATCTCCACCAATTCTAAGTTTTGCAGCCACCTTAATCTTGCCAGTGCCTTCTTCATCTTCATAAAAACTAAACACAAAGAAATCTCTAACTTCTCTATAAGTGTAATAAGTCGTCACTCCATCTTGTTGTTGAATCTCTACTGGAGACGAAATATCAAAACCAAATATGTTATGTTCTAAATCAATCAAAAATGCATGTGGGTTATATAAAGCTTCAGCACTTGCCCAGCCTTCACCTATTACTAACTTATGAGAAATTACTGCTTCAGCTCCTTCCATGTTATATAAAACAACTTCTATTCCATTTGATCTGCCCGTTGAATCTGTATTCATTCCCACGCCTACAGTATATTTGTCGTTTATTTTATGTAAATAATACGCAACTCCATCTTTTTTAAGTCCATCAGAAATTGTGGGATTTGTTGGATCAGATAGATTTACTTTGTATAGCGGATCAACTTGCCTAAACGTTACTATCGCACCTTCTTCTTTATCAAATCTTGCAGAATATATTCTTTCGCCAGGCGCAATGTTTGTTATCTTACCAACTGTTTCTAAATCCGCATTTAGTACAAAAATGTTATTATACTGGTTAAACCCAGACTCGCTATATTCAGATGTTGTTGTTGCAAGTCTTAAATAACTATTATACTCATCCATTGAGTATTTATTTAATATATAACCTTCAACTTTGCCAATACCTGCTAGTTTTAGATTTTCTAGCTCTATCCTTAGTATTCTAGAGTAGTTTTTACTATAGGTAACTTCTCTTCTTAGTCCGTTATAAAAAACAGATTTGCCACTATCAGTTGAAGCTAAATATAGATAATTATGAGACATGTATACATTTTCGCCCGACCCAAAATATGATACGGATGATAACTCATTAGTCTCTAGGTCAATCTTTCCTACAATTGAATATGTGTAGTATGGTATGCCATCAAAATAATATATTTTATCAAGTGGCATTTCTTCAAGCTTTACGTTCTCTCCATTTCCAATATACATCTCAGGAAGAGAGGCATCTTTTCCATCATCTGCATAATAGTAACGGTAGTTGTAGTAATTGAAGATAAAGTACAAATCGCTCCCTTTCAAGCGCATATCCACTCTACTTCCTGTATATATTATTTGCTTTTCTAAAATAGGATTTCCAGGATCTGCTATATTGTATATTCTTGTATCAACGATACTTTTATAATTTGAATTAATGTAGTAGGAACCATAGTAAGTTTCATCATAACTTGGCGCATCGGTAGGTTTACCATCTTCGCCAAAATACATATAACTATCACAAGATATTATGAGTTTATTTCCATAAAGTATCATTTCTCCTACACTATATCTATTGTTTAAAAGCTTAACTTCCTTTTTAACCACCAAATCATTGTCTTGCACCTCGAGTATTACTAAACCGCCGTAGCCAAGTTTATATATATACCGACCATTTGTTTTAACTATGTCAGACTCATCAATGCCTTCTACCTGGACATTAGTCGTAGAATGACTAAGTCTAGATCCCGAATCATTAGCAGTATCCATTTCCATCTGAGGTGCACTTTTTTGCGCTCCTAACATTGGCATCCAGTCCACTAAAGAAGATGACCTAGCGGAATCTAAGGCACGCAACGAGGAAAAAAATGAATTGACTTCTTGTTTTGTAGAAAACTGTATTGCTTGATAACCATCACCAGTGTAAGTGACTTCTTTCATAGGTAAAAATTGCCTGAATAGGAAAAATGTTATAACTATAAAAACTGCAACAAGTAATATAATCAGTAGTACACGTGCAAGCTTTTTGCCATCAGATAAATCCTTTTTTTGAGTAGCCATGTCATAACCTCCATTAGTCATAATTCTAGATCACTACTAATCAAATTCATTATATCACCATATTAATAAAAAGAAACATATATTAATCTTATTTCGTTTACTTTTCCCTAATTTTTCACCTTCAACTAACACTTCAAAATATCAACAAAAATACCAGCAACAACACATAGTCATTACTGGTATTAAGTCCAACTTTATGGAGTCACGCTAAACACCTGCCCTTATTTTTTTCTTTTGACACAATTTAATGATGATAACTATTAAATGAATAGTGTCGTTCCTACATTTTCATTTGCGCTTATATATGTTGCGACGCCAGCATATTCGACACCATCTATTAGTTCTTCTTTCTTAATACCCATTAAGTCCATACTCATCATACACGCTATCATTTTAACACCTGCAGCCTTTGTAGCCTCAATCATGGTGGCTATATCATCAACATTATTTTTCTTCATAATGCTTTTTATCATCGCTCTTCCCATGCCTGCCATATTCATATTAGACAAAGGAAGTTTACTAGCTCCACGTGGCATCATCTTGCCAAACATTTGCCCAATAAAACCTTTTTTAACCTTTACTTTATTTTCCTTTCTTAATGCATTTAGGCCCCAGAACGTAAAGAATATGGTTACCCTTTTACCTTGTGCAGCTGCCCCCTGCGCTATAATCATAGCAGCTAAAGCCTTGTCTAAATTACCACTAAATAAAACTAATGTTGCGTTTTCCTGTAGCGATACTCCACTTAAATTCAACCCCGTTCCACCACCTTTTTCTATGGTAGCTATATACTTACCACCTTCTGAAACCAAGCCTTTTAAAGTATGTCCATTTGTTTTTGTCCAATTTTCTATGTCCATTAAAAAACCACCTTCAGTTGCAGTTACCCTTACTACCTCACCTGGCTTCATGCTCTCCATTTTCTTAAATGTTGCCATGATTGGGCCTGGACACTGAAGACCTGAACAGTCTAGTTCTTGTATGTCTTTATTAACTACCACTGTATTTTTTATATCTGCCGATGATTGCATATCTCCTCCTGATTTACAAACAGCTGGTGGCTTTAACGTGCCTGACCCAACCTTGTATTTTAAATTTGCATACGTCGTATATCCTCCAAGGACATTATATGTATTTTTATATCCGTTTGCCTCTAATATTCTATTGGCTACATATGTTCTTAGTCCCACCGCACAAAGCACATATATTGGTGTGTTTTTATCAGATGGCAATTTGTCTAAATTCTCTCTTAATTTATCTACTTCAATATTTATGCTTCCTTCTATCTTTCTTGCATCATTTTCTGCTTTTGTTCTAACATCTAAAACATATCCGCCATCGGCAATTATTTTGTCAATATCATACACGCTAGCAGGTTTAATTAAGCCATTTTCAATATTTTCTGCAATGTAGCCCATAATATTTACCGGATCTTTTGCTGAAGACACAGGAGGTGCGTAACAAAGTTCTAAATCACTTAAATCAAATACAGTTCCGCCAAGCCTCATAGTTGTACTAATTACATCTATACGCTTTTCCGTCCCTTCTTTACCAATAGCCTGGGCTCCTAATATTCTTCCAGTACCTTTTTCATATAATAATTTCATAGATATGACACTAGATCCTGGATAATACCCAGCATGATTAGAGCGATATGAATATATCTCTTGATAATTTATATTTTTCTGCTTTAACACCTTTTCATTTGCACCTGTTGACGCAGCTATTAAATCAAATACCTTTAATACGCTTGATCCCTGTATTTTCACGGGTTTAAATTTAATCCCACAGATGTCATCAGCTACAAGTTTTCCTTGCCTATTTGCCCCCCAAGCAAGAGGTACAGCATAGTTTGAATCATCTAGTGGGTTAATTACTTCTATCATATCGCCAACTGCATAAATGTCCTTTTCAACACTATCATCTGCTCCTATTGCCTTAAAGTTTTCTTTGGTTATTACATGTCCTCTTGGCCCTAGTTTTAAATCTGCAGACTTAGCAAGTGTGTTTTCTGGAGTTACGCCAATTGCTAAAACTATGATGTCTGCATCTAATTCTTTCCCGCTTTCAAGAACGACTTTCTTTCCACCATCTTTAATTTCACTAACGCCGTCTTCTAACACAAGATCTACGCCATTTCTGTTTAACTCAGCATGTAATATTTGTGCCATTTCAAAATCTAATGGAGATATAACTTGGTTTAGTTTTTCTACAATTGTTACACTCTTTCCGATATGTGCTAAGTTTTCTGCAATTTCTACACCGATAAAGCCTCCGCCAACTACAACGGCATTGTTGATACCTTTCTCATCTACAAAATCTTTTATCTTATAAGTATCGCCTACATTTCTGAGCGTAAAAACATTGGTTGCATCCTTTATTCCCTTTATGTTTGGCTTTATTGGCTTTGCGCCTGTAGATAAAATCAACTTATCATAAGGTAGTTCATATTCTTCATTTTTATTATGATCAACAACAGTTACTACTTTTTTAACTTTGTCTACAGCAATTACTTCATTTTTAACTCTTGCGTCTATATTGAATCTGCTTTTAAGACCTTCTACGGTTTGAACAAGTAGTGCTCCTTTTGACTTAATCACCTCTCCAATGTAATATGGAAGACCACAGTTTGCATAAGAAACATACTCATCTCTTTCAAGTATAATTATTTCTGCATGCTCATCCAATCTTCTTAATCTAGACGCAGCTGAAGCTCCGCCAGCCACTCCACCAACTATAACTACTCTCATTTATGTACCCCTACATGTAAAAATTAAATTGTCTACTTTATATAATACTATTTAAATATTATAGCATGAGTGATAAAGTCACAATAAAAAAAGAACTCCCTGGCAAAAGGAGTTCCTTTTTATGATAAGGTGGAGATTAAATTAACTTAATTTATTTGTCTTCGTCAAGACTGTTTTTGATATTTTCTCTCAATGCGCTGCAACTTGCAGAATGCATACAGCCCGTACAACTACCTGAACACGTTATTTTACTAGGATTATTTTTTTTTTCTTTTTTTTCTTTGTATTTTCGATAAAAAACACCTGCTATAGTAAGTCCTACTATGAGTATTGCCACCACTAATATCACAATTTCTAACGTTTCCATTATTTTAATCCTTCCTTACACAATTCTACTAATTGCATCAAACCTTTACTACTTTATTTCTTTTTTTGCTGCTAATTTTTGACGTATTTGGTCAATGACGCCTCCTTTATACATAGCATATATCACAATAGCCAAGCCAATTATTATGCCTACTATAGCCGCAAGCCATGCCTTGTATACAGCAAGTACTCCAAACCAAAAGATTATAAGCGACACTACATACGCGGTTAATATCCAGAATAATATAGCACCCCAAAAATATAGACGACCTTTCTTTTTATTTTCCGCAACCATAAGTTCTGTTCTAGCTACGGCTATGGCTGCTGCACACGGTATTGTTAACAAGTTAAATGCAAGGTAAGAAAACATAGCGGGTATTGCAACATTTAATGAACCTAGGTTCCCACCTATCGACACAAGCAATGCATCTAAGGCTTCTTGAGTTCCTCCCCCTGCTAGTGTCCCAAGTGAAGCAACAACCATTTCTTTAGCTATTGTGCCTGTCAAAGAGGCAACTAAAAACTTCCATCCATTTGCGCCCATGCCCCAGCCGAGTGGCACAAAGAGCACAGATAACCATTTAGATATAATGCCCAGTATACTAGCATCATCTCCTGGCAGATATTCCATCTTAAAACTAAAAGATGTCAAAAACCAAAGCACAATTACCGCACCTGCTATTATTGTCGCTGCCCTATATACATAGTGCTTTAATTTCTCCCAAAGGTGAATAAATACACTCTTCATTTGTGGGCGATTATAATTAGGTAATTCCATTATGAATGTTTGCGCCTCACCTTTAATGACTGATTTTTTTAAGAATATCGCAGCCACAATTGCCACAACAATACCTATTAAGTAAATAGTGAAGACCGTTACATCAGCTGGTAAACTTGCGTATTTTGCTGCAAACGCACCTGCAAACGCTGCCCATATTGGAAGCTTTGCCCCGCAACTAAAAAACGGAGTTAAGTATATAGTTCTACGCCTTTCGGCATCCGTTCCTAACGTTCTGGTTCCCAATATTCCAGGAACTGCGCATCCAAAACACATTAAAAGTGGCATCAACGCTTTCCCTGAAAGACCAAATCTTTTAAATGCTCTATCTGTTATAAAAGCAACCCTTGCCATGTAGCCTGTATCTTCTAGTAATGACAAGAAAAAGAATAGCATTAAAATCTGAGGCACAAATGAAAGCACTGCAAACACACCTGCAAACAAGCCATCTACCACTAGCCCAGTATACCAAACACCTTCTGGCATAGCTCCACTGACAGCATCACTTATTAGCTCTGTTAAATATTCTACACTTCCAAGTAGCATCGCCCCAGGACTTGCAATGCTATCCTCTCTTGTAATCGGGACG
>LSQX01394883.1_pt1 | contig 10908 bp, 9 predicted proteins | sample 654561 | NCBI WGS metagenome assembly LSQX01 (sample SAMN04489861, study PRJNA283612) | anaerobic digester metagenome | isolation source: 4 biogas reactors fed with cattle manure at either 37C or 55C with and... | place: Denmark: Kongens Lyngby | collected 2014 | reverse complement strand
GCGTCAGATGTGTATTATCGACAGCCCCGCCTCCTGGGCGTTCTTCACAGTCTCGTAGATCTCCCTCTGTGTGTCGTTGATCCTGCCCATTACCACGGTTCTGGTCATATCTGACCTGTAGCCGCCGTACAGTGCCCCAAAATCCATTGTTACGAGATCGCCGTACTCGATCTTGCGCCGGGACGGAACAGCATGAGGCAAGGAAGATCTCGGGCCGGATGCAATGATAGTGGGAAAACCGGCCGCTTGAGCGCCGGCTTTCTTCATGAAGTACTCAAGCTCGATCTCTATGTCGCGCTCCTCCATCCCCGTCTTCAGAATCTCGATAATGTGGTTGAATGCCTCGTCGGCAATCCTGGCTGCCTTAGCAATGAGCTGGATCTCGCGCTGGTCCTTCACATACCGCAGCGCCTCCACGATCCCGGCGGTCGGGATTAGCTGCGCTTTAGGGCCTGATCTGGCCAGTTTGTCATAGAACCCGAACGTGACAGAATCCTTCTCAAAGCCGAGCCTGCTCACCCCGTACTTCGAAGCTAACGTCCCCAAAGTCGCCTCCAGTTCAGGATATGGATGTCGATACCGAACCACCTCAAAACCTTTGCACTCCTCTTCTGCCTGCTCCGTGAAACGGGAATCTGTAATGAACACTCGAGCCGTATGTGACAGGAACACAAAAGATTCCGAGCCCGTGAATCCACTCAAATACCTGATGTTCGGCTCGCCCGTGATCAGCAGCCCGTCAATACCGTGCGCCTCCAAACTGCTGCAAACTTGCTCAGATCGCATCATAAGCGATAGATACCCCCTTATGCCACCTCTGAAACCGCGTGTCGGGCCGGCGCAGCCCCCCCTTGGCGGCATACTATTGTGTTGCATGAAGCGTGCCAGCTGTCGGGCGGCGAAACGCAGACAGGTCGAAACCGCCCTGGTGCAGCAAGGAGTCTCCACTAGAGGAAAAGGAGGACACTGGCGAGGCAGTCGAGGAATTCTCAAATGAGAAAACGCCCGATATCAAATGAGAAGAGATGAGAAACCCGGGGTTAGGATTGGGGCGGGAAAAGGCATCTATAGGCCGTATTCTTTCAACCTCCGGTAGAGGGTGGCTCTGCTCACACCGAAGGCAGCTGCGATAGCTTCCTTGGCGCGGGTGGACGTCCCGTAGCGCTCAAGCGCATCCTCGAGGGCACGCCGGGTTATGATGCGTTTCCCCGGAGAGGGGTTGGCAATTCTGACCTGGGTCTCCCGGCCTGAGTCAGAGCCCGGAACCCCGCCTGGCGCAGAGGGGCACACAACCTGGAAAGGCATGCAGTCGATGCCGATCACAGGTCCGGTTGTCAGGTTCACCGCGTATTCCAAAGCGTTCGAAAGCTCTCTGATGTTGCCCGGCCAATCGTACTTCATCAGCGCTGCCATGGCCGGGGGCGACACCGAAATCACGTCCTTGCGAAGGTCTTCTGCGTATTTGGCAACGAAGTGGTCCACATACTCGGGGATATCGTCCTTATGCTCGCGCAACGGCGGCATGACAATGGGAATCACGGCCAGGCGGTAGTACAGGTCAGAGCGGAATTCCCCGCGCAGCGACATCTTGCGGAGCTCCTTGTTGCTGGCTGCAATTATTCGAATGTCGACAGGAACCGGCTTTCTGCCGCCCAGGCGATCCACCATGCGCTCTTCAACAGCCCGAAGCAGCTTCCCCTGGAGATGGAGAGACATGTCCCCTATCTCGTCAAGGAAGAGGATACCCCCGTCGGCCAGCTCGAACTTGCCCGGCTTTCCTCCCCGCTTTGCGCCGGTGAAAGCACCCTCTTCGTACCCGAAAAGCTCGCTTTCGAGAATGGATTCCGGGATGGCAGCGCAGTTTACAGCCACAAACGGTCCCTTTCGGCGGGTACTCTCGTGGTGAATAGCCCTGGCAATCAGTTCCTTGCCGGTTCCGCTCTCCCCCTGAATCAGAACGGTCGAGTCGCTTCTTGCGATCCTCATCGCTATTTTCTTCACGTTGGCTATGACCGGGCTTGAGCCCAGTATGTCGTCGAAAGTGGATTGCCTTTCACTTCGGATGTAGTTGGCGACCATCCTGGGGATCTCTTCAATCCCGCGGAAAGTGATCACATGCCCGTGAGGGCAGCAGTCGTCGGCGATCGGCCTGACTCTTGCCAGCCAGTACTCCCTGTTGCCGCGAACGTGCGAGTAAGTCTGGAGTTCGGGTGAACCGGCATCGTCCAGGGTTTCCGCACGCAGCCGGGGAAAGACCTCGCCCACCGGCTGCGAGACCATCTGCTCCCGTGACACTTTGAGGAGGTGTGCGGCAGCCTGGTTCGCATGGACGATCATCCCTGAGCCATCGAGGGTGAGGATGCCGTCGCTCACCGAGTCGAACACCACATCCAGCTGCCTTGCCAGATTCTCCGCCCTTGCCACCTGCTGCCTCTCGTTGAAGGCGCGGGAGATCAGATCCGCCATCCTTTCCAGGAAGTTGATCCACCTCTGCATATCGCCAAGGAGAATCTCCTTCTGCGCAGCCGTGCACGCCACAAGGATGACGCACCCGGCCGGCCGGCCTTCTATAATGATGGGACAAATAATGTCGGCCGCATCAGTGCATTTGTCCTTCTGCGTGCACTGGCGGCAGATGTCGTCATGCGGCGGATTTGCGATGACCATCGTCCGCCCCTGGGCAAGAGCACGTGCCGATACGCTGCTTGGTTCCAGCGTCCGGCCAATGTGCCGGGCATACTTTCCTGAACCTACAACTGTCAGCAGATTCTCATCGACCATCCCTACCTCGACTCCGGCTACGGCAGCGATGGCGTCCGCCACAGCCTGCGCAAAGCCCTGGACTTCCATGAGAACGGTCATGGCCACCAACCCTCTGTGTGAGTCTGGGAAGCATTCCCGCCTGAGCGATCTTTCGCTACCAGTAGTACTTTGTTCCACATATCCCGGTCATTTCCTCCCCTGGGAGGGCATCCAGCCCCATTTCACACAGGGCTATGCCACCTGGTGGCAGGCAACGAAGTGCCCCTTCTCCACCTCCCTGAGAACAGGCTCCTCTTCCGTGCAGATCGGCCTCACCTGGCTGCATCTTGACGCGAATCTGCATCCTGGCGGAGGATTCATAGCACTTGGGATCTCGCCCTTCATGAGAATCCTCTCTTTGACCCTTTCCACATCGGGGTCGGCAACGGGAATTGCAGACAACAGCGCCTGAGTGTACGGATGAAGCGAGCTCCTGTACAACTCTGCACTGGTTGTAAGTTCAACAAGTTTGCCCAGGTACATCACGCCGACCCTGTCTGAAACGTACCTTACCATGGCCAGGTTGTGAGATATGAAAAGGTAAGTGAGGTCTTGTTCCCGCTGCAGCTTCAGCAGGAGATTGGTTATCTGGGCCTGGATAGACACATCCAGGGCGGACATGGGCTCGTCGCAGACGACAAACTCGGGCTCAACCGCCAGCGCCCGCGCAATCCCGATCCTCTGCCGTTGGCCCCCTGAGAACTCGTGGGGAAAGCGATTGATGTGCTCTCTGTTAAGCCCCACAGTATCCAGGAGCTCGCAAATCCTCTCTTCCTGCTCCTTCCCCCGGCAAAGGCGGTGCACATCGATTCCTTCGCCGATAATGTCCTTCACTGTCATCCTGGGGTTCAGAGAGGAATAAGGGTCCTGATACACGATCTGGGCTCTTTTTGTGAATTCCTTTCTTTCATCCTGTTCAAGCTCGTGCACGTCCAGGCCATCAAATGTCACCTCGCCATCGGTCAGGCTGTGCAGTCCCAGTATGGCTTTTCCGCACGTGGTCTTCCCGCATCCAGATTCCCCGACAAGCCCCAAAGTCTCGCCTCGATGTATGTTGAAGCTCACGTCATCCACGGCTTTCACTACTCTTCCTCTGCCCGCCCGGAAGTACTTCTTCAGACCGTTGACCTCAACTAGCACATCACTAGATAGCATCTGCCCCACTCCTCTCCAGCAGTACTTCCGGCACTCCGGCCACATCGGCCCTGGGATGATGCAGCCAGCAATAGGACGTCTGGGTTTCACCGCAGAGCACGCCCCCTGGAGGCTCAAGTCTGCAGATCCTCATGGCAAACTCGCACCTAGCAGCAAAGGGACAGCCCTGAGGCGGATTCAAGAGATCAGGAGGCGTCCCTATGATTGAATACAAAGCCTCATCCTTTGTGGAGGTCAAATCCGGCACCGACCTCATCAGCGCGAACGTATATGGATGCTTCGGACTGTAGAAGACTTCTCTGGTGCTTCCCTCTTCAGCGACTTTGCCCGCGTACATCACATGTATTCTATCTGACATGCTGGCTACCACGCCCATGTCATGTGTTATCAGGATTACGCCCATATCCCTTTCACGCTGCAATTGCTTTATCAACTCAAGAATCTCTGCCTGGATTGTGACGTCCAGAGCCGTAGTCGGTTCGTCAGCGATGAGTATCTCTGGGTTGCATGCCAGGGCCATCGCGATCATGACCCTCTGCCTCATGCCCCCGGACAACTCAAACGGATACTGGTTCATCCGTTCCTTCGCATTGGAGATCTGGACAAGTTCCAGCATCTCCAGAGCTTCCGCTCTGGCATCTGCCATACTCTTTCCCTCGTGAATAACCATGCTCTCAGCGATCTGGTCTCCGACCTTCATGGTCGGGTTCAGGGCAGTCATGGGGTCCTGGAATATCATGGAGATGTGTTTTCCTCTGATACGGGCCATTTCGTCCTCGCTGTACTCCAGAAGGTTCTCTCCGTGAAAATCCACTCTGCCGCCGATCTCAGCCTGTTCCATGGGGAGCAGGCCCATGACAGCCTTGGCCGTCACTGTCTTCCCGCATCCGGATTCCCCAACCAGGGCAAGCGTTTCTCCCCTGTCGAGATGAAAATCGACTCCTCTGACCGCTTGCACGATCCCGGCGTATGTCGCGAAAGATACAGACAAGTCCTTCGTGCTCAGTATTCGCCCATTTCTCATCCCTTCGCCTACCTCCTCAGTTTGGGATCGAGTGCATCAGATAGACCATCGCCTATGAGATGAAATGACAGTGTGGTAAGGACAATCATCAGGCTAGGGAAGAACAGCATATGAGGCTGGAACATCAGTTTTTCCTGCCCGTATGACGCCAGTGCCCCCCAGCTGGTCTCCGGAGGCCTGATCCCGAGGCCTATGTAACTGAGGAAGGCTTCGCCGAAGATGAACCCCGGCACCGACATTGTGATCTGTATCATGATAATCCCCAGTGTGTTCGGAAGGAGGTGCCGCATAATGATTCGCCACATGTCTGAACCTAACGCTTTTGCAGCTTCAACATAATCCTGCTCCTTAAGCTGCAATATCTGCCCCCTCACCATTCGAGTCGTCCCGACCCATGAGGTAAGGCTCATGGCAAATACGAGGGCGAACAGGCTTCTGCCCATCACCATTGTGAGTATCACTACGATGATCAGGTACGGCAGGTTGCCAACGAACTCGGCCATTCTCATGATGAGATTGTCAACCCAACCTCCCCGGAGCCCCGCGAGCGCGCCGAGAGCAAAGCCGATAACCATCATAACAGCCGTGCATAACAGGCCAATCAGGATGGATGCCCTTCCCCCGTAACATACCCTTGTGAATATGTCTCGCCCCATGTCGTCGGTTCCGAACCAATGCTCAGCGCTTGGCCTCTGGTTCTTGATGGAGGAGTCTATATGCTGATAATCTTTGCCTGACAATGCAGGCCCTACAAAGAGTGTAGCCACTATAAGCGCCAGCAGAATCAGGCCGAAGAGCGCCAGCCTATTCTCTTTGAATCTTCGCCAAACATCCGCCCAGTAGGTAAGGGCGGGTTTTTCCAAGTGTTCGGAGGATATTTCGTCTACTCCGACTCTCTCGAACATGTCATCTGCCAGGACAATATCATCCACGCTCATCCGTCCTCTCCTAACCAGTCAGCGTCGCAGCCTCTCATCTTTCAGTCCCCGGAATCCTGATTCTCGGATCGACTACGCAGTACAGGATGTCGACAAGTATCAATGATGCAACGTACAGCACAGCAAAGAATACCGTGAGGCCCAACACCATAGTGTAGTCGCTGTCGCCGACAGCCTTCACGTAGTAACGCCCAAGCCCCGGTATGGAGAATATCTTTTCGATTATGAAGGACCCTCCGAATATCCCGGCTATTGCCGGGCCGGTCATGGTAACGATGGGAATCATGGAGTTTCTCAGAACATGCTTTCTCAGGATCCGGCCTTTGTCGCAGCCTTTCGCTTTCGCCGTAATGATGTAGTCCTCCTCGATCACAAAAAGCCCGCTGCCCCTCATATACTTGGCATAGGTTGCAATGCCCCCGATCGCCATAGCCAGCACCGGCATGATGTAATGTTCCGGCCTGCCCCAGCCGAATATCGGTGCCAGCTTGAGCTTGAATGCCAGGTAGTACTGGAGGAGCGCGGCAGACACGAAGAGCGGCGTGCATATTGCCAGCACGACAACGACCCTCATAACATGGTCTATCGCCTTCCCGCGGTTGAGCGCCATCATCAGCCCCAGAAGAATGCCGATCAAGAGGTCGAGCGCCAATGCCATCAAGCCGATTCTGGCGGAGATCGGTGCGTTCTCCCGGATGACGTCATTCACTCTTCTCCCTGTGTAAACGATCGATTCACCGAAATCGCCCCTGAGCAGGTTCTTCATGTACGCGAAGTATCTTTCCACAACTGGTCGGTCGAGCCCGTATTTCTCCCTGATCACGGCCTGGGCCCTCGCAGGCATCTGCTCGACTTTTGCTGCTATAGGGTCGCCTGGCGCCCCTGCTATCAGGAAGAAGGTAGCAGTGACGATCAAAAACAGAGTCAACAGCTCGTAGAGCACTCTCTTCGCAAGAAATCTGGCCATGATGTTCCTCCCCTGTCTGGTCCGCTTGGCCCTCTAAGCTGATCCAGCGTCATCTCAAATGATATCAGGCGGAAAACAAGGCACAGGTTTCTCTCCTTCTATGCCTTGTTTTCCGCGCTCTGTGGCTACAGGAACAGCCCTCGCTGTTCGCTTGCCTACGGCCCTACCTTGTGGGCCTGCCCTTTGTGTACATCTTGGTATAGTCGACACCTGCATGCGGATTCGTATAGTAGCCGTTAATGTAGTTGGCTATGTAGTATGTTCCTATCCCGCAGTAGGTAGGGGCAATCACGCCTGTGCCGACTAGCAACTGCTCAGCTTGGAGCAGCTTTTCAGCTCTCGCTTTCGCGTCCACTGTGTCAGCCGCCTCGTCAAGCAGAGCCTGGAACCTGTCAGCGTCAGGCCCGGTCCACCCGGACTTCTTGCTGTCGAAATACCCATTGACAGGGTGGAATATCTCGAGCAAAGCATTGGGGTCATTGTAGTAGGGACCCCAGCCGGAGGTGCAAATGTCGTAGTCGCCCTTGTCGACCTTGTCCCACATGATGTTCCACTCTATCATGTCGATTATGATGCTGACGCCGAGCTTCTCGCGCCAGTGCTGCAACAGCCATTCAGCGGCCTTCTTGGAGAACTCAGCCGTGCCCCGAGTCGCGTAACGCACTTTCATCTTTGCCGGATCCGGATCCAGCCCCTCTTCCTTCAGTCCCTCTATGAGCAGGGCCTTGGGGTCGGGATATTTCTTCATCAATTCCTTCACAATCTGATTCCTGCCGCCTACCATTTCGTGGTACGGCACGTTTCCGCACATCATGACCGAAGGCATCATCGAGTACAGAGGTTCAGCCCGCCCGTCGAGGATGTCTTCGATGTACTTCTCTCTGTCAATAGCCAGTGAAAAGGCAAGCCTTATCTTGGGGTTCCTAAAGTACTTGTTGTTGCAGTTGAACCCGAAGAACTCTGGCGCATTGTCCGGCTCGAGCATTACCTTGAATCTGTCGCCTTCCCTCTTGAGGAGCTCCTGCCAGTCAGGATCGTTCGTTGCACCAACATCGATCTCGCCATTTATCAGCGCCTGAACGTGCGTGGAGGGATCTTGTATGATTTTTCTCTCCATCTTCTGAAGCATGATGTTAGGCGCATCCCAATGCCTGGGGTTTCTTACGAAAGTCATCTGAACCATTGGCGACCAACTCTCAACCAGGAAAGGACCGTTCATGACAACTTTGTCGATGGAGGAACCATAAGCCTCTCCCCACTGCTCGTACTTGTCTTGCCTCACGGGCTTCACGCCGGCAAGCAAGTCAGGGAAGTACGCACAAGGCTTGGTCAGTTTGAACTGCACGGTTTTCTTGTCGACCGCGCGCACGCCAATATCCTGCGGCTTCTTGCCCTCGCCGTAGTGGGCTTCCTCGAAGTTGAGAATGATGCCATCGAAAAGCCATGCGTTTGTGCAGCCTACTTCCGGAGTGGCCATCATCCTGAATGAGTAGACGAAATCTTGAGCAGTAACGGGAACCCCATCGTTCCACACCGCGTTCTCTCTGATCCTGAAAGTCCAAACAGTGCCGTCTTTGCTGAGGTTCCAGTCTTTGGCAGATGTCGGCTTTATGATCGCATTGCCTCTTTCGTCGGCAACCCTCTCAACCAGGCCTTCCAGAATGATGCTTTGAACCCCGTTATCAGGGGCTGTAGTGTTGATCAAGGGATTCATCCCTGTGATCTCGCTCCGGCTACTGTAGACGAACTTCTGTTCCTTATCCAGTCCGGTGCGAGCGTATGCCGCGTCGAAGCCAAAAGCCCCCAAACACACCAAAGCAATCAATACGAGAACAAGCTTTCTGCGCTTCATACCTGTGCCTCCTCGTGCACTGTGATAATCCGAATGCGGCTCACGCCGCCTCTCCAGATAAGGCATGCAGATCTCTCCATCCACATGCCGCGCTCTCTCCTCCCCTTTCACCTCCTCGCTTTGCCGGGCATGACCGCACGTCGACCGTATTTTCCTGTCTAGTTCTGATATGTTGCATGAAACGTGCCATCGGGCGGTACGTGCATGTCTGGCGGGGCGAAACCCGCATGATGCAGCGACCGAACACCGCCTCGTGCATATGTGGGAATGCTCCTGGACGGTAGTGGCTTTCTCAATTGAGAAAAATGGCAGCGCCAAGTGAGAAAGGATGAGAAAGACAGGCGGATGAGGATTCGTGAGGAAAAGGCCATTGGCGCAAACCACGACCTTCCTCCCGGCAAAGCGAGAGCTATCGCCTGCTCGCGGCCGAGCCAGGTCCTGCAGGGACCCTGTGATACCGCCACTTACATGTGGAACGTCAGCTCACGGCGTATGCTTCTACATGGCCCAGAGTAGACGAACATGTTGTTTAGCTGGTCATATAGCAAGCGACCATATGGAGTGTTCTATATGTGAAATGCAAGCTTGATTCAGGCAAGGACCATACCAGCAGCAGATTACGAGAACGCAGAAGAGCAGCCCCCTCTCCCTTCTCCAATCAGGTCACGCCCGTGGACATGGTATCTCGGGCTGAGACTTACGACAAACTTCCACCTGCACACCTGCCTTCTTCAGATGCGCGGGATTTCAAGAGACCGTCATTGTCTCTTGCGATTGCTTGTCTCTGGGTGAAGACGGGGCGGCGGCCAGGAGACCCAAACCACACACGGCCTTTGAGCATTGCCTGCTCACGCAGATACCACCGTGGTTCTGTCAATCCCAAGTCTGTAAGAGGCAACCCCCAAAAGCGGATGCATTCACGGCATGCATTAGGCAGCTTGCGGCATTACCCTTCAAGCGATTGCCCTGAGGATTCAGTGTCATCTCATGCCAGGTTTCATAGCAAACTGCAGAGTTACACCTCCCCGACAACGACATCGATGCCCCCGGGGACGAGTGTCAACTCCATATGGTCGGCCTCGAAGACCTCACCGTCTACATGATATGTCTCCATCCGCGAACACGAGATCTGCACTGACCGCGCCTTAAGCATTTCCACCTCAGGTATGGTCACATGCGTGCCCCGGATCACACGGGGGAAGTAGTACAGGAATTTCAGGATGGGGACTCCGTCGACAATACACACATCGAACAACCCGTCGTCGACTTCGGCATCGGGGCATATGTACATCCCGCCGCCAATGCTCTTCCAGTTTGTTACGGCGACAAGCATAGGAGACTTGGAGATCTCGCGGCCATCGGCCACAATCCGCATCTGCGCTGGCCGGAAAGACCAGATTACGCTCAGCAAAGCCAGCACGTAAGTCCATATCCCGCCGAAGCGCTTGAAGCGCTCGGTAGCGGCTCTGCACACCCTGGCATCGAAACCCGCGCCGAAACTGCACGCGAAGTACCTGTCGTTCACCCGGCACAGGTCCATTGGGCGCTTGCGACCACGTGCCAGAATGCGACATGCGGCCACGACGTCCCCCCTTGGAACTCCCAAGGAGCCCGAAAAGTCATTCCCCGTACCCACCGGTATCACTGCGAGCGCCGCTCCCGTACCTGCTATCCCGTTTATCACTTCATTGACTGTGCCATCGCCGCCCATGGCGCACACAACATCATAACCCTGTTCCGCAGCGCCTTGCGCCATTGAAATGGCATCTCCAGGGCCAGAGGTCTTGAATAGGTCGAAGTCGACTCCCAGGTCGGTCAGGGCCCGCACCGCCACGGCTTCATCTTCTGCTGCTCGTCCGTTCCTTGCATTAGGGTTGAATGTTACCGCAATACGCAACTTCCTGCCCCCTGTTAGTGCATCGTAATCGAGTCCTGATCCTATTTTGGATTCAACATTCGGGGCACCGTTCCTGCGAAAGCCGTGCCGTATGCGCAGTATACGGCAAAAGGGCGCCCGAGGCGATGCGTTTCGGCCGAAGATGAGAGTTGCCAACGGCTTTGAGCCCTGTGCTACCAAGCTTCGTAGATATTTCAATCATCTGAATGCGCATGTGAGTGGTAAGCATCCAATAGCGTCCACATAGGCAACCGCCGCTCTGCGTATGATAAT
>LSQX01368173.1_pt2 | contig 10908 bp, 10 predicted proteins | sample 654561 | NCBI WGS metagenome assembly LSQX01 (sample SAMN04489861, study PRJNA283612) | anaerobic digester metagenome | isolation source: 4 biogas reactors fed with cattle manure at either 37C or 55C with and... | place: Denmark: Kongens Lyngby | collected 2014 | reverse complement strand
AGATGTGTATAAGAGACAGAGATAGCGGTGCTGAAGCTTATAGGCACGAAAAACCGGACCATAGTGTCCATGATCCTCCAGCAGGCTGTCGGGCTCGGTGTGCTCGGGTTCATGACCGGAAAGATAGCAGCTACTTTCTGGGCTCCCTTTTTCCCCAAGTTCGTCCTCCTCCAGGCCAGGGATGCGGTGACAGGATTCGTCGCGGTGATGGTCATGTGCGTTCTTGCGAGCATACTGGCGATCCGGGCGGCCCTGAAGGTCGACCCTGCCGATGCAATAGGAGGCTGAGATGGCTGAAACCGGAAAAAGAGGAATAACGATAGAAGGGCTGCGAAAGCGCTACGGATCGGGTGATACCGCCGTGGACGCGCTTAAGGGGGTGGATATGACCGTTTCTCCCGGAGAGGTGGTCGGCCTTATCGGTCCGTCCGGGTCGGGGAAAAGCACGCTGCTCAAGTGTCTCGGCGCGGTCATCGAGCCCACCGGGGGACGAATGACCCTCGGCAGTGACGTGATTTACGACGGAAAGTGGAAAATAAAGGACCTCAGGGCGCTCAGGAGAGACAGGATAGGATTCATCTTCCAGGCTCCCTATCTCATTCCGTTTCTTGATGTCACGGACAACGTGGCCCTGCTTCCCATGCTCGCGGGTCACCCCGACGGGGAATCCAGGAAAAGGGCCATGGAACTTCTGGAAGCCCTTGACGTGGCTCACAGGGCTTCCGCAATGCCGTCCCGGCTTTCCGGAGGAGAACAGCAGCGGGTAGCCATAGCCCGTGCCCTGGCGAACCGTCCGCCCGTCATACTGGCTGACGAGCCCACTGCGCCGCTGGACAGCGAACGGGCCCTCTCTGTGATCACCATACTGAATGCCATGGCGAAACAGTACGAGACAGCGATCATCGTGGTGACCCATGATGAAAAAATCATTCCCACCTTCCGGAGGATCTACCACATCCGGGACGGTAAAACAGAGGAAATGGCAGGCGAAGGCCGTTCCGTCGAGATAAAAAAGAACAATCAATCAGAGGAGGAGACAGCATGATCACGAGAAACCTTGCAGATTTTGGACCTATGGGAAACGCCCATGGAGTGGACGCCAGGAACATCTACGATACCGACGACGCCGTTCTGACGGTGATCACCCTGAAACCCGGCCAGTCCCTGAAGCGGCACATTACGCCGGTGGACGTGGCGTTCTACGTCCTCGAGGGGAAGGGAACAGTGGAAATAGGTGAGGAGAAGCAGGAAGTGGGCAAAGACACGCTCATCGAAAGCCCGAAGGATATAATGCACTGCTGGTACAACACCAGCGGTGAAGACCTTCGATTCCTGGTGCTGAAGGCCCCGAAACCGAACAGGAAGACAGTCTTCGTCGGTTCCTGATCAAAGGGGCTTAGAGGGGGCCGCTTTCCGGATCACCGGAGGGCGGCCTCTTCCCATCCCTGCACCCTGAGTACTGAGAGAAAACTCTCTGCGGGAGGGCAGAAGATGTCACACCGTTTCCCGGTGAAAGGATGAAGAAAAGACAGCTTCACCGCGGCCAGCATCAGCCGGCTGCAGCCGAACTGCTCCCGGAAGAAGCGGTTGTGGCGTCCTTCCCCGTAGGTTGTGTCTCCTACGAGAGGATGGAAAATGTGCTTGAAGTGCCTGCGGATCTGCCGTCTTCTTCCCGTAAGGGGACGGATCTCGGCCAGGGAATATCTCGTGGTGGGGAATTTCGACACGGCGAAGGGCAGCTCCGCCTTCGCCAGGCGGCGGAAGGCCGTTCGGGCTTCTCTTTCCGTACCTGTCTCCCCTGCCCTGTCCCGAAGGCCGCCGAGGTCATCGGGAAGGGGATGATCGATGAGCCCTTCGTCAGGAAGCCATCCCCTCACCACGGCAAGGTAGGTTTTTTCCACGGCGCCTTTTCGAAAGAGCGTTGTTCCTTCCCGGGCCGCATCCCTGGCGGATGCGAAAAGAAGGATACCCGACGTGGGGCGGTCAAGACGGTGAAGAGGGTAGAGCCGCCGTCCCGCCAGGTTTCTCGCCTCCTGGAGGGCGAAACGTGTCTCCCCCCTGTCAAGGGGGGACCTGTGGACAAGCATCCCCTCCGGCTTGTGTACAGCCAGGAACCAGGGATCCTCGTAGATAATGGACACAGTTCCTCCACTATTCTTCCCCATCCGTTTTTTCCCCTCCTTCTTTATGGTAGTATACAGTATGATGATCATTCAGGGAGATGAGTGCTCGTGGCAATCGGCAGGGAAGCGGAAAGAGAGGAAGTCGCCTCCATCATGAGGCGGCTGTACATCCGGGAGCTGACAACTTCCTCCGGGGGCAACGTGAGCCTCCGGTGCGGAGACGTTATACTTATTACTCCTTCGGGTACGGACAAGGGAGAGATGATCGCTGATGAGATCGGTGCCGTAACCCTGGACGGGAAAAGCCTTATTCCCGGACTGAAGCTCAGCATCGAGACGGAGATGCACCTGGAAGTGTTCCGGAACCGGCCCGACGTGTCGGGTATCGTTCACGCCCACCCTGTCACTGCCTCCGCTTTCACTGCCCTGGATGCAGAGATTGACACCAGGCTTACCGCCGAGACCTGGCACGTCCTCGGTGTACCTGTCAGGGCCCCTTATGCCCTTATGGGGACGGAGGAACTCGCCCGCGTTGTCGGGCAGGCGGTCAGGAAGGGAAATGCTGTGATAATGGAAAATCACGGGGTCCTTACAGTGGGTGACACGCTCTTTCAGGCCTTCGACCGCATGGAGGTCCTCGAGGCTGCGGCCCGGATGACCTGGATCGCGGCGACCATGGGATGCAGCCGTCCCCTCAGTGAGACGAGGATACGGGAATTGGAAGAGGTATACGGCAGACGGGATAATAAGCGAACGCCGGCACAATATTAGAAGAAGGTGTCTTTATGTTCATAGTTTCAGCCCTCGGTATTCTTGCGGCTTTTTTCGTCTTTGGAATTTTTTCTTCAGGCAAAATAACATCCTCGTCCGAATACTCGCTGGCCAGCAGAAAGGCTTCTGCGGGAGGGGTCTCGGGGATCATCCTCGGAAGCCTCGTAGGTGGATCATCCACCGTTGGAACGGTACAGATGGCCTATCACTACGGATTATCCGCCTGGTGGTTCACCCTTGGCGGCGGGATCGGGTGTCTCATCATGGGACTGTGGTTCGTCAAACCCCTGAGGGCCACTGAACTGATCACCTTACCCCAGTTCCTCGGAGGTCATTTCGGCCAGAAATCGGCAGTCCTCTCAGCCGTGGCAACGGCTCTCGGTTCTTTCATCGCCCTCATCGCCCAGTTCCTTGCGGGAACAGCTCTTCTCGGTTCTGTTTTTCCTTTTCCCGTATGGGTATCCGCCATATTCATGGGGCTGCTTATCCTGGTATTCGCCTACGGCGGGGGACTCAAGAGTTTCAGCAGACTGGGAGCTGTAAAGATCGTTTTCCTGTACGGAGTGATGATCCTCTGCGTCGGGGCGGCCTTTCTCTCCGGGCAGACGCCTCTCGTCCTTTTCAGGGAGCTCCCAAAAGATCCCTTCTTCAATATTTTTGCCAGGGGGGTGGCCAGGGATCTCGGGGCCTTCACATCCCTTCTGTGCGGCGTACTGTGCGGCCAGATCTACATCCAGGCAGTATATGCGGCATCCGATAACGCCACAGCCCGGAAAGGCTGTCTCATGACATCCATGATCACGCCGCCCCTTGGCCTTCTTGGAGTATGGATAGGGCTGGCGCTCCGGAACTCGGGAGTGGCAGTGGAAGCCTCCCAGGCGCTGCCCTTTTTCATACAGACCTATTTCCATCCCCTCGTGGCGGGTCTCCTTTGGTCCGGGATCATGATCACGGTGCTGGGGACGTCGGTAGGCATAACCTTCGGAGTGGCGACGAACCTCACAAGGGATATGTACCTCAAGACAAAGCGCGCCGCCGGGTATGACGACGCGAAAATTCTCTTTGCGAGCAGGATGACGGTTCTTGGTACCGTCATCGTCGCCGGCCTTATTGCCCTAGGTGCGGGAAAAAGCATGATCCTCCAGTGGGCGTACCTCGGTATGGGTATCAAGGGCGCGGGGATCATTGTTCCGCTCGTTGCCGCCGTGTTCCTTCCGGGTCGTCTGCCTGCAGGATGGAGCTTCCTTTCCGGGGTCTGCGGACTTGCGGGAGTCTTTCTGGGCGCGGCCTTCCTGAAGGGAATGGATCCCCTGCTGCCGGGGCTTGCTCTTTCGGCCATGGTGGCCCTGGCAGGATTCATTCGAATAAAAAAGGAACCCGGGGTTCGGCGGTAACACAAACGGTACTGCGCCCGAACAGTGAAAAAGCAGGATTCGGGAAGCGGGGCAGGCGCTTTAAGAACGCCTCCCGGCTTCCTTTTTTTGCGGTTTCACCGTTCAGTTCATGGGTCCTGTCGGCAATTTTAATATCCGAAAGACGGCTGCAACGGAAAGCTTTCCGAGAAATCATGACTGGGAGGGAAAAAAGAAACACTGATATTTCATTCCTATTGACAACTTAAAACTCGGATGGTATAGGTATTACTTAACAGAAAAATGTATAAATACTATTATTGTCACACAAGTTAACGTAAAATTACAAATAAAATGTGTATTTTTTGTGTATATTATATTATTAATTCTTAACAGGAGAGCCTGATATGAAAAAAGCCGTCTCTTTCCTTTTCCTGCTCTTGTTTTTATTCCTTTTCTTCCCGGGAGATGCTTCGGCAGCCCCCCGGATCTTTCTTCATGAACTCGAGAAAGAGCTGACCGCTTCCCCCGAAGTCCTGGCCTCAGCCGCATCCCTTGCGGGAAGCAGGGCGCTGGAGGAGAGGCAGAAAGCGGCCGGAGGCCTGCGGTATTTCGGGGAACTTTCCTTCGGGGGGATGAACGAACCGGAGTCACGATCGGATGCGTCAAGGATAGAGGGCTATTCAAAGGTGTCGCTGAGGGCCGGCATTTCAGTTCCTCTTTTCGGCACGTGGCGCAAAGAGCGAATACAGGAGCTGGAAGCCCGCATAGCTTCCCTGGAGGAAGAACTCAGGTTCCTCACGGTCCGGAAGGCGAACCTGACAGCCCTGAGGAAGGCCTATACCCTGCTCTGGACGATCCAGGAAAAAAAGGAATTCCTTCAACGTTTCCTGGACCTCGAACAACAGATCATGCCCCTCCTCGGAAAGAGGACGAAAGAAGGGGTTCTCCTGGAGAGGGACCGGCTCGAGATGGAGAGCTGGTTTGCCCTCGTCCGCAGGGAGATGGCATCGGACGCACTCCTGAAGGAGGAATGTCTCGCCCTCGTACGGAAGGCAACAGGGCGTGAAGACCTTTCAGACCTGAGAGCCGAATATCCTGCCCTTCCGGGTATTCGCTACACAGATGACACTCCTCTCCGGGCTGCCGGGGAAGAGAACGCCGAACTGCAGCTCCTTGAACGGACCGCGGCAGCACAACGGGAGATCGCCCGACATCTTCCGAAGGCGCAGTACGATTCCTTTCTCCGGGCCGGCTACGGCTATTCACGGGAATTTCCCGGCCGGAACGGCACGGAGGCCTTCATCTCCATAGCGGTGGAGATCCCCTCTGGAGAAGGACGGGCCGCAGCGGCGGCTGCGCGGGCAGCTGCTGCGGCAGTTAAAAAAGCCGGGCACGAGATGGCACTGCGCCGGCTCTCCATTGCCGGCGGGATTCGGGAGGGTTTTGCCCGTTTCGAATCCGCCCATGCCCAGCGCGATTTTGCCATGGCCAACCTAAGGTCCTCGGCCGAGGCCGTACGGGCCGACCGGCTCAGGTACGGCCTTCTTCCCGGAGACATGCTGGAGCAGCTCTTCCGCAGTCTGTTCATCTACCTCTCATCGGCACTTTCCCTTCTTGACAGCGAAGGGGCGATGCTCCAGGCCCACTGCGAACTCCTGGGAATGATTCCCGGGGAAACGGACACCGGGGAAGGCAGGGAAATCTCTTCATCAATTTCAGGAGCCCCGGAGAGAGCGTTGCTCCTTGCCCCGTCGTGGATCGCCTTCGCTCCCGAAACAGACCGGGTTGAAAAAGAGACGGCCGTATCTCGTCCCGGCATGGCTTTTTACCTGTGGGCTGGGGACGCGCTTCTTTTTCCCGGCAAAGGAAGGACTTTTTTCTCTGAAGCCAGGGAAGAGGGAGCGTCCACGGTCCTCGTATCCTTCACTTCCCGGGGGATCGAACGGCTGAGATCCCCGGAGGGGAAGGCACTTCTCGAAAAGGCACTTGAATCAGCCCGCGGTGCAGGCATCAGGGCTGAACTGCTCCTGGGTGATCCGTCATGGATCCTTCCTGCACATCGGAAAGAGCTCACGGATCTTGTAAGGGAACTGGACCGCTTCAGTTTTTCAGGGATCCATCTCGATCTTGAGCCGGATCAATTGCCCGGATCGGAGAAAAAACGGGGTGGACTGCTCTCGTCCCTTATTGATACGGTACGGGAGGTTAAAGCGGTTTCCCGGCTTCCTGTTTCTCTTTCCGTCCATCCCCGATATCTCGAGGGAAGTCTCGGCGCGATGGCTGCGAAAGGTTTGGGAGAGGCCGGGGTGGAGGAGATCACGGTAATGATTTATTCTACCAACGTTCAAAACGCGGCAGGGCGTATGAACGCCATTCTTTCTTCGTGGCCCGGGCTGCGTTTCCGTCTCGCTGTGTCGGTGGAAAGGGAACTGCCGGCGACGGAAAGCTTTTACCGGAACGGGAAAAAACGGTTTCTCCAGGCCCTTGATTCCCTGCAGAGGGAACTTTCGTCTCCCGCCTTTGCGGGAGTGGTGATCCAGTCCTGGGAAAACTACAAGGAGATGTCCCAATGAAAGTCAGATTTTCATCACCGAAAAAACAGAATCCCGACGAAGATGGAGGGCTCCCTGTCCGCTACGGTCCGGGGAAGCGTGCCGTACCGAAGTGGAAATGGTACGCCCTCGTCCTCGTGATCTCGACACCCCTGCTGTTCCTGTTGTGGAGGGTGGGGGCGGCGCTCTTCTTCATCAACGCGCCGGGAGTGGTCTCACTGGAGAAGGTGAGCATCAACAGCCCTTTTCCGGCAGTAGTTGAAAGAATATACGCATCACCGGGAGCAAAGGCTGCCCAGGGAGAATTGCTCATGCGCCTCGAGGATCCGGCGGTCACTCAACGGATCTACGTCCTGAAGGCGGAGCTTGAAGCGCTGAAGGCAGGGACACCCGCTCCTTCAGGCAGCGCACCGGCAGGCGCCGCCATGGCCAAGGTCCGCATTGCGGAAGAAAACGTGCGGTACCAGAAGGGATACAGGGATTCCATCCAGTCCCTCTTCAATCAGGGCGCGGCCACCAGGGCGGAGGTCGACGCTGCCGAGGACAGGTACAGGCAGGCTCTCGCGGGCCTCGCCGAGGCAAAGACGTCTCTCCTTCTTCTTCAGTCCCCTGATTTCTCCAGGCAGGAGTCTATAGCCCGGAATAACAGCAGGATCGCCCAGATAGAGGCTGAGATGAAGGTGCTGGAAGAGAGGAAGGGGTTTTTCTCAGTGGTGAGCCCCCATGAAGGGCGGATCCTTGATGTTTTTACTTCAGAGGGGCAGTCGGTAGGGGGCGGCGCCCCTCTCGTCCTCCTGGGGAGACCCCAGTCGCTGACCATAATGGCTTACCTGCAGCCCCGGCACATCTCCTATACCGGGGAGGGCGAGAAAGTGACCGTCCGGTTTCCGGGAAGCATTTCTGTCGCCGGACGGGTATCCGCAGCTCCTGAGATAGCCGCGCGGATACCGGCTGAACTGGCCGGTGTCCTGGGAGAAGGAAAGCAGACACTGCTTGTGAGAGTTTCCCTCGACGAGGAACTCGCCGGCCATCTCCGGGTGGAAGGACTCCCTGTGTCCGTTCATTTGGGGTTCTCTCTCCTGAAAAGCCTGCAGATGCTCTCCGGGGATTCTTGAAAGAAGGGATGAACATGGACGGAAAAAAAAGAAAACTGCATCTTGCCTTCCTGGAATCCCCAGATGATCTTCCCGGCGCCCTGGCGGGCGATGAAGGAGGTCTTCCGGATGGCTTCATCATTACCAGGTGTGGAAATAATGACGACCGAAGCATGATCCTCAGGGAGATCCGGAAAGGGGACGGAGCTTCGCTCCTGCCGGTTTTCCTTGACGAATTCCTGTCCGATGAGGAACGGGAGGCATCTGACGGATCTGCCAGGACAAGGGAAGATATGGAAGCCGTCGCGGAGGATATTCTAAAACGTCTCCGGGACGTGGAAGAAACGTCGCTAAGGAAAAGCCTTGACCTCAGGCTCCTCGCATTCCTCTATTCACGGGAGGGGAAAAAATTGAGGCCTGTCCTTGATCCTCTTTCCAGGGGGCTCTATTCCTACCCCCTTATGGATCACCTGTCCGGAGGGATGCTGGAATCTTCAGGGTGGATCACCGAACTTCTGGAGAAGGGATATATACGGGAAGAGGCTCTCGTGGACCGGATCAGGAGCTGCCCCAAATGCGGGGGATCCCATCTGAACTACGTTGACGTCTGCCCATTCTGCAGGAGCATGGATATCCGCCAGGTCCCGTTCATCCACTGTTTTACCTGCGGAAGGGTCGGTCCCCAGGACGCTTTCGTCAAGGAGGGGGCGCTGCAGTGCCCCTACTGCGGAACACGACTCCGCCATATAGGGTCGGACTACGACAGGCCCATGGATAATTACATCTGCGGATCCTGCTCTCAGACCTTTGCCGAGCCGGAGGTTTCGTGCAGGTGCTTTCTCTGCGGCGCCTGGAGTTCCACCGAAAACCTGTCGGTACGTATTTACCGTGAATACAGCATCTCCGACAAGGGGATCCTGGCGGTACGGAGCGGCAGCACCGAGGATTTGTACTCGGTCCTCGACACGCTGAACTATATGAAACCGGAACCGTTCCGCCATCTTCTCAACTGGCAGCTCGACCTCTCCGAGAGACCTCCCGTTGAATCTTTCGGCCTCATGATCGTTTCTTTCTCCAATCTCGCCGAAGTCAGGGAGTCTGCAGGCCGGAAGAAAGTATCGGAGATGATGGATGGCCTCACGAAACGGCTGAGGGAGATCATTCGGAAGACCGACATCAGCACCAGGACGCCGGCGAACGATCTTCTCCTACTCCTGCCCAAGACGGGGGAAAAGGGATGCACCGTACTTGCGTCGAAAGTGAAGGAGCTGGAAAACGCCACCCGCCAGCCTGACGGCACGTACCTGGAACTATCGGTAAAGACGGCTGTTTTCCCCGGCGACAGGCAGAAGGGGGAGGATGCCGTCACACTGGTGGCAAGGTTGAAGGGCTGATTCTCCATGGAAGATTGGATCCTTTTTCTTTTCCGGAGCATACGGTCCTTCGCGGATGACCCGCTCACCTCGGAACTCTGGGTGGTGGTATTCCGGTTCGTTCCCTACATTCTTGCCCTGGAGCTCCCGTACTATATGTTTGTCTTCTCGGGGATCCTCAAGTATCTCCTGCGGAAGGTGCACTCCAGGCCTGAAATCCGGAACAGGCATCCCTCCGTGTCATGCATTATTACCTGCTACTCCGAGGGAAGGGACATCCAGAAGACTATACGAAGCCTGGCCCACCAGGTCTATCCCGGTATCATCGAGATCATTCCCGTCATTGACGGCGCCTCGGTCAATGGGGATACCTACCGCGCCGGGCTGGAGATGGAGGATGAAGTGAAGCCCCTTCAGCGAAGGATTCTGAAGGTCCTCCCCAAGTGGAAGAGAGGAGGCAGGGTCTCCTCCCTCAACTCCGGATTTGCCCTTTCGACCGGAGAGGTGGTCATGGCCATGGATGGCGATACCTCCTTCGACAACGATATGGTGCAGAACGCCGTCCGCCATTTCAGCGACCCCGACGTGGTGTGCGTTTCCGGGTGCCTTCGGGTGAGAAACTGGCGGGATTCGCCTGCGGCCGCACTTCAGGCCATAGAATATCTCGTGTCCATCCTGGCGAGCAAGACGGGGCTCAGCGAGTTCAACGCGGTAAACAATATTTCCGGTGCCTTCGGCATTTTCAGGAGGGACGTCCTCACCCTCATCGGCGGATGGGATGCCGGGACAGCAGAAGATCTGGACCTCACACTCAGGGTGAAGAATTATTTCGGAAGGCACGGAAACATGCGCATTGTCTTCGATCCCGAGGTCATGGGGCACACCGACGTTCCCGACACATTCAGGGGATTCTTCCGGCAGAGACTACGGTGGGACGGCGACCTTTTCTACCTCTACTTCCTCAAGCATTTCCGCTCCTTCTCCCCAAAACTTATGGGGTGGCCGAACCTCATCGTCTCCACCGTGGGAGGGCTCCTCTTCCAGATCATCACCCCCCTGCTTCTCTTTCTATACATTGTCTTCCTTCTTGCGAGTGTTCCCCTGCCTGTGGTAGGGATCATCATGGGACTCGTTTACGTGTTCTATTTTGCAGTGGAGACTTTTTTCTTCCTCGTCATGTTTTTCTTTCTCTCGGAACGTCCCCGGGAGGATGCATGGCTCATCCCCCTCCTCCCGCTTATGCCTGTGTTTACCTTCTGCACCCGTATATGGTCGGCCTTCGCCATACTTTGGGAAATGACAGGGCGCGGTCACCTCGATTCCAGCATGGCTCCCTGGTGGGTGCTGAAAAAATCGAAGTTCTGACGGTCTTTTCCCTGGCTCGGGCAGAATATATCCCCGTGCTGATATAATGTTCCGGAAAAACTGAAACTGTAGAATCAGGAGGAATGGAGAATGCGACAGTCTTTTGCCCTGTTCTTTTCGCTGTACATGTTTATTTACGTTGGCATGCACGTATACGTCTATTTCAAGCTGCGAAGTGCCATCGGCCGGGGGTGGAAATGGACCGCCCTGTTCATCCTTGTCTCCCTTGCGATGATCGCGGGGGCCAGGGCACTGTGGCTTTTCGACTTCGGCGA
>LSQX01002206.1_pt3 | contig 10908 bp, 10 predicted proteins | sample 654561 | NCBI WGS metagenome assembly LSQX01 (sample SAMN04489861, study PRJNA283612) | anaerobic digester metagenome | isolation source: 4 biogas reactors fed with cattle manure at either 37C or 55C with and... | place: Denmark: Kongens Lyngby | collected 2014 | reverse complement strand
AAGTTTATGAGAATTAGAAAGACGCTACTAACCGAAAGCGAACGTAAACGTGCTTCGAGAAGTCCAAAGAGCTAAAAATAATGGGTTAATGCGTTAACTGTTAATGGAAAGCACATTTAGATGCGAGCAATGAACCATAAACAGTAAGCAAACAGAACTACATATTAGATATATAAAAAATGCCAGCTATTGATTTAGTTGGCATTTTTTGTTTCCTGCTGGCGCGAGATGCCCCCCGACCTCGATGAGGTCACATGTTTATAGCAGACCATCTAGTAGTTACATTGGACCGACTCGTGGTCTAATCTTTTGCTTAAACGCTGCACCATAATCATACAATCCCTTAGGGATTGGTTAAAACCATTTACCATTGCAATAGATTTGCAATCTGTGGTATTCTGCAAACATTTAAAAGCTTTATTTATCTGTGTACATCAGTCGCATCTGTGTTCTATTTATTTTTGCGTACGCAACACCAACACAGACAATGCAGACTTGAAACAGCAATGTGTCACATCAATCAAGACACAAAAAAATGCCAACTAATTAATAGTTGGCATTTAGTATAACCTTAAGCATCTTTTTTTAGAATAACCTAAATCGTTCTTTATTTACACTTAATCTGATAGTGTTTGTCTTACAGCAACTAAAGTCTGTCTACAAGGCAACGGTCAGAGGCCAGCGCCAGCAGGTCAGATACGATCGTCAGCAAATAGACCACCGCTAGCAAATATATTGCTACTCTGTTACAATTATATTATAATGATTTCTTTATCAAACTAATAAACTCTTCTCGAGTTTTTGCCTCTTTAAAAATACCTGTAAAATCTGAAGTAGTAGTTACAGAGCTTTGTTTCTCTACACCACGCATTTGCATGCACATATGTTGCGCTTCTATTACTACCATTACCCCCATTGGGTTTAAAGTAGTTTGAATGGCTTCTTTTATTTGAGTTGTAAGGCGCTCTTGCACCTGCAAACGACGAGCATACACATCCACTACGCGTGCTATTTTGCTCAATCCTGTAATGTATCCATTTGGAATGTAAGCAACGTGTGCCTTCCCAAAGAACGGAATCATATGATGCTCGCACAACGAGTAGAAATGGATATCTTTTACAATTACCATTTGGCGGTAATTCTCTTTAAACAGTGCTCCAAGTAGTATATCTTTAGGATCTTGTTGATATCCTTTGGTGAGATATTGCATTGCTTTTGCAACACGTTCGGGTGTTTTTTGCATTCCCTCTCGGTCTACATCCTCGCCCAAAGTTTTAATTATCTCTTTGTAATGAGAAGCCATTACAGAGGTTTTCTCTGCATCGTAATCAAATTTCATTCAATTGTATTTTTTTATAACTGTTGTAAGGTTAATACATACAGTGTATATGATATGCTATCTAAATGTTTTAATATGGTATTTTTACGGTGTCGGAAATGATATACATCTCCTTACCAAAGCTAGGAAATTGTTTCATTATTTGTTTCAATACAACATCGGCCTCATGGCGTGTTCTAAAATTACCAGCACGCAAAATCCAACGGGGAGATTTAAAATAAACATCTGTCTCTATATCTTCGAAGGCATTATTGATAAGCCTTTGCTTACTATGAGCCTCATCTCTTGATTTGCGTTGATCGTTTCCTGAAAAAACTTGAATTCTGAAGCCCCTCATCATTACAAATTGCGATGAGCCGTCTTCTGAAGTATATACAGGAAGGTCTGCAGCATTTGGCTTAGCCAAAACACCTTTTATAGCCTCATCTTGATAGACCATAACATTGCCTTGCCCATGACGTTGGGTGTTTAACTCTTCTAAGAGTGTGCTTTTCTTCTGATTACCAGTGTTTGACGCTGGTTGTTGTGCAGAAACAAAGAGTGCCTGACAAAAGAATGTAATCAAAAATAATTTTGAGACAAATTGAAAGTTCATAAGATTGTATTTTTAAAAATAAGAAAGAATTACCGCACTATTGGCGGTAACTCAATCTATATTTTTTGATTGCTTAGTTGAATGCTTCAATTATAGGTAAGAATTTATCAGCTTCTAACGATGCACCACCAATTAATCCGCCATCCACATCAGGATTCGAGAATAATTCTTTTGCATTGCCAGCGTTACAGCTTCCACCATATAAAATTGAAGTATTGTCTGCAACTTCTTGACCATACTTTTCGGCAATTGTTTTGCGGATAAAAGCATGAATCTCTTGTGCTTGATCGGCCGATGCAGTTTTACCTGTACCAATAGCCCAAACTGGTTCGTAAGCAACTACCAATTTGCTAAAATCTTCTTTCGAAAGTTCAAACAACGAATCTTTTATTTGTGCAGCTACAACCTCAAAGTGCTTGCCGCTTTCGCGCTCTTCTAGTACCTCGCCTACACAGAATATAGGAGTAAGTTTGTTGGCCAATGCCAATTCTACTTTCTCTTTCAGTAATTCTGCTGTTTCGTGATAATAAGCACGACGCTCGCTGTGACCCAATATTACATGGTTTGCACCAGTAGATGCAACCATAGCTGCAGAAATCTCTCCTGTGTATGCTCCAGACTCTTTGTTGGCACAGTCTTGTGCTGCAACATGAACTTGAGTTCCCTCAAAGTTTTTAGCTACTTCGCTAAGGTGAATAAATGGAGCACCAACTACTACTTCGCAGTTGATAGTTTTACCTGCAAGCAATTCTTTCAAATCGTTGCTAAAGGCTACACCCTCTTGAAGGGTTTTGTTCATTNNTTCCTGCTACAATCTTTTTTCTCATCTTGTATATTTATAGAATTTATAATAGTGACTTTACTAAAAAAGTCGGTTAATTTAATTTTTATCTTTTTATTTCTGATTGTTGGTCTGTTGGCTTTTAACGCTTCAGTGAAGCACCATTTTAACACCCAACAAAGGTATAACAAATATAGTACATATAATCAACAAACTAGCTGTTGATTTGTTGTTGAGGATGCTCTTTTCACCCAATTTAACCCACACTATCGTTATTTTTAGCTCCTGTGTAGATGCTAAGCCATAGAACAAAACTTGCTTTTATGCTGCCACACCAAAGTGTTGTGGTGCATTGAAACGCTATTTTACAACCTCGCAAAAGATATGTGCGCTAGCCAATGGCAAACTCTTTTAATGTGCTTTAAGCTGCCCAATTATTGCATCAAGCTTAGAAACTGTGGGTAGGTTTCTACTGCTCCACTTGCCTTTTATAGTGCCTTTGTTGAGCAATAGCAGCCCCGGATTTGACCTAATAATTGTTTTGAGTGTAAGTTCATCCATTTGAGCATATTTTATATTGGCGGGACTACCCCATTGGCTATGCCATTGCTCTACAGCTTTAGCATCTGAAGAGGTAGCAATAAGCAAATCTATTTGCTTGTCGACTACATAGTCTGCCAATGCCACTATCTGTTTCATAGCTTTGTTACTAGCTTTGTTCAACGAAAGCGACACAACAAACAGTGTAATGGGTTGCGAAAGCACATCGTCGGTTATATCGCCACTGGCCACAAATGATCCAGAGGCATCCTTTGCATAAGCTAAAATATGAAACTCATCAATCAAAGGTTTGTCGCCCTCTTTTATTAGCTTAGATGTGTAGTCTACAAAGGTGTAAGTAGTATCTTCCCAAGGGAAATTATCTTCGGTAAACTCCTGCTCCACGCCATTCTTCTCGTAAATGTATATATTTTCGTACACATCGCCTTTGCTTAAATCATTCTGCATTTGCTCGGGAATATTAACACCTACTTTGTAGGGTCTGAAATCCATTACTGGCAAATATAGAATATTGTAAAGGCAAAACAGCAACGAAAACAAAAACACAATGCCCAAAACAAAGTTCTTACTTTTGGTAGACTTGGCTGAGAAAAGTGGCAATATTCTGTTTCGATATACAACCAAAACAATGGAGAGGGCGAGAAGCACTATATTTTTATAAAAGGTAGCCCAATTGCTTATTACCAGCGCATCCCCAAAGCAACCACAGTCTGCCACAGGGTTTGCAAGGGCAATATAAAGTGTCATAGGAGTCATTACCGCCATAAACAGCACTGCAAGTGTGCTTGTAATTTTGCGATAGAAGCCCAATAGAATAAACACTCCCAACAAAAACTCAAGTAATATTAGCCCCACTGCAAGAGTAAGCGCAAGGGGAATAAACTCTAGCAATTGAAAAGAGATGAGATAGTCTTCTATCTTATAGGCAAAGCCAACTGGGTCGACAGCCTTTACAAAGCCTGAAAACACAAAGGTGATGCCAAAAATAATACGAGCAATTGCTAATACGGCGTTTATAAGTCTATCTTTTAATTTCATAGGAGATTGTTCAGTATTATGCGTAATTTTATGCCTTACTCATTGTTCCGTTATTTAATAAACCATCTTTGTTTAAAGTCTTTACAGGCCTCTTTTACAAAGCTTAATGCAGTGTGAGTATGGGTCTACAACAAACAGTGATACTATTAACGGAGTGCTAGAGACTACTCTGTTTAAAGCGGGGTACTTTAGCTGTTTTCTGTTTACAATTAAACTTGATGTAGTTAAATTAATTATACGGGTGAATTAATTCAATGCTGAATACTATAAACTCTAGCTCCACAAGGGGGCTTGCTATTTATAATAGATAGATAACCCCTACCCTTCAGCACTATTTTAGTTACGATATGTAATTTGCGTAAAAAACACGAAATAGCAAAAGCACATTATTTTAATGTATTTCCCTTTATTCTTCGCCAAAATGCAGTTTAATCAATCCAAACAGGGCGTAGTTTATCATATCTTGGTAGTTTGCATCTATTCCTTCTGATACTATAGTTTTTCCTTTATTGCTCTCTATCTCTTTGGTTCTGTTTAGTTTCACCAAAATCAAATCTGTGTAGGAGCTTACTCGCATTAGGCGCCAAGCCTCATCGTAATCGTGATTTTTAGCATACATCAACTCCTTCGATATTGTAATATGCTTGTCGTATAGCTTCAAGGCCTGCTCTTCTGTGATATCCACATTTTCGGCGAAGCCAAGTTCCAACTGAATTAAACCAATAACTCCATAGTTGACAATGGCAATAAACTCTGAGAATATATCTTCGTCAATTTTGCTCTCTTTTTTTATTTCGATAGAGCGTATTCTTTTTGCTTTAATCAAAATCTGATCGGTTACCGACTCTCCACGGAGTATTCTCCATGCAGCTCCATAATCGCTCAGCTTATTGCTAAAGAGTTTTCTGCAAATCGCAATTACCTCGTCAAACTGACTTTTTGTAACATCCATTTCACACAAATATAAAGTTGTAATTCAAATTTCTGATAGTACGCAAAGGTAGATAAAAAAAGAAAAAGGTGCAAACCTATTCAGCCTGCACCTTCACTTTATATTTCAACCTCTTACAATGTGTTATGACACACGTAGCGAAGCTCCTATTTTAAGCGTAGTACGTGTAGATATATTATTGAGCGAACACAATGTTCTTATAGATACACCATGTCGTTGGGCTATTGCGCCAAGCGTGTCGCCGCTTTGCACTTTATAATACGCAGCATCTCCACTAGCAGTTTCACTACTTGCAGATTTTTTTGTTGCGTTTACAATTAGGCTTTTACCAATTCTTAATGTTGTGGTTTTCGACATATTGTTTAGAGAGCAAAGCTGATCGATGGTTACACCATATCTTCTTGCAATTCTATCTAATGTATCTCCTCTTCTTATTGTGTGGCTTGTGGCATTGCCCGATACAAACTTATTGTTATCTCTATTGGTTGCCTGCACATAGTTTACAGTGCCTGTTCTCTTTGTTACTCTACTGCTTAGCGTTGTTTTTTTGTAGCTATCGTTAGATACAAGATAGGTGTCGCGATGAGTAACTTTATTCTCAAAATCAACAATAAAGTTAGGGTCAATTGGTTTGCCCAAGAAGCGTGTCTCGAAATGTAGGTGTGAGCCAAACGAGCGTCCTGTATTGCCAGCCAATCCAATTGGTTCTCCCGACATTACAAAGTCGTTCTCATCTACCAAGAATTTTGACAAATGACCATAAAGAGTTTCCAACCCATTAATGTGGCGTATAACTACATAATATCCATACCCTCTTCTATCAAATTGCTTTACACGTATTTTACCATCAAATGCTGCATAAATTGTATCGCCAGTTTGAGCTTTAATGTCAATGCCATAATGATACCTACGACTACCTCTACGACCAAAGTTTGAAGTTACATGTCCCTCTGCAGGGATTGTGAAGCCACTTAAATCAACTTCAAACTCTGACGGAGCACTCACCGCCGTACCATAAGCATCTACCCTACTGTGCACCCAAATACCACCATACAAATCCTCTGCAGGAATTGCATCCATATCTATTTCTCGCTCTGCAGCGGCCTCTTCTAAGAGAGAGATATCCATTTTGAGCTTAAAACCATCAGCAAACAACTTGTCCTCTTCTGGCTTGTTAAGCCCATGAGTTTGTTTATACTGTAATTTAGCTCTTTCATTATCGGGTTGGTTTTTAGTACCATCCACTTGAGAGAAAGCTGTTGTTGTGAAAACCAAGCAACCTGTTAGTGTAAACAGTTTTACTCCCGATATTATTTTTTGAAACGTCATAAATTTTATTTTAATAAAAAAGTTTATAGCTCTTCTATTTTATTTCTTACTCTCAAACTCATCATTTGCATACAAATGAGGAAAAATGAGTGGTTCATAATCAAATATTTCTTCTTCTTTAAAAAAGCGATCCAACTCAATGCGTGCATTTTCTGGAGTGTCTGACGTGTGTACAATATTTTCTTGAACACTCATACTGTAATCACCTCTTATAGTTCCAGGTTGTGCGTCACGACCAAGAGTTACACCGCTCATTTTTCTTACCACCTCTACAGCATCAAGCCCTTTTAATGCAACTGCAAATACAGGTGTAACCTGCATTGAATCTTTTATTCTCTTAAAGAAGGGTCTTTCTACAAGGTGTGCATAATGAATTTTTAGTAGCTCATCGCTTAAGGTCATCATTTTAAACCCAACTATCTGTAATCCTTTTTTCTCAAAACGAGAGATAACTTCTCCAACAAGATTTCTTTGTACTGCGGAGGGTTTTAAAAGCACTAATGTTTTCTGCATGAATTCGCTAAAATGATGATAATATTGCTCTTCCTAATACCTGAATAAAGAAGATTTTCCTTAATAAGTTCCCAAAGTAAACTTTTTCATCCTATTTCACCAAATATTAGATGGCATAAATTCACTTACAAATAGCACATTAGTTCCAAAAATGACAATAAAGACCCCTAAGATACTAATAGACAGACGTATAAGTAAAATATGTTGTAAAACATGTATTACAATTATTAACCAATTGAAAGGTTCTTTATACCACTTTGAATCGCAATATGGCACTCTCTGTTGACATTTGCAAAGCAACTATGCAACTAACAGTACAAAGTGCCAAATAAAGCTATTTCACAACCCATTTTCATATTCCATTTCAGCTCACCTAATAATTGGTGAACTCACACCCTATTAGATACCGCTACATATTTGTGAGATATATCATTTTCATGTATCTTTGTATTCTGAGAAAAATGTGATAACTAATAGAATAACAATAGTATGTTTGAAAATTTAAGTGATAGATTAGAACGATCGTTTCAGATATTAAAGGGACAAGGCAAGATAACAGAGATTAATGTTGCCGAAACATTAAAGGATGTGCGCAGAGCCCTACTTGAAGCTGACGTTAACTTCAATACTGCAAAACACTTTACCGAGACAGTAAAAGAGAAAGCGCTTGGTCAGAATGTACTCACAGCACTAAAGCCTCACCAATTGATGGTGAAGATTGTGCAAGACGAGTTGGCCCTTCTTATGGGAGGCACTGCAGTAGATATAGATATTAAAGGCACGCCTGCAGTAATTTTGATGTCGGGTTTGCAGGGATCGGGTAAAACCACTTTCTCGGGCAAGTTGGCCCAAATGCTTAAATCTAAAAGAGGCAAGAACCCACTACTCACAGCAGCAGACGTGTACCGTCCGGCGGCTATAGAGCAGTTAAAGATTCTTGGAGAGCAAATAGGTGTAGCAGTGTATGCAGAGGAGGAAAATAAAGACCCTGTAAAGATTGCAAAAAACGCCATTAAATATGCCAAACAACATGGCCACGACCTTGTAATTATTGACACGGCCGGACGATTGGCTATTGACGAGGTGATGATGAATGAAATCTCGGCCATAAAGGATGCTGTAAATCCTAACGAGATTTTGTTTGTGGTGGATGCTATGACAGGGCAAGATGCTGTGAACACTGCGAAAGAATTTAACGAACGCCTTAACTTTGATGGTGTGGTGCTTACCAAACTTGATGGTGATACACGTGGTGGTGCAGCATTGTCTATTCGCTCGGTAGTTGACAAACCAATTAAATTTGTAGGTACTGGCGAGAAACTTGATGCAATAGATATATTTCACCCCGATCGTATGGCCGACCGTATTCTTGGTATGGGCGACGTGGTATCTTTAGTAGAAAGAGCGCAAGAGCAATATGACGAAGACGAGGCTCGACGCCTACAAAAGAGAATTGCAAAAAACCAGTTCGATTTTGATGACTTTATTGGTCAAATTCAGCAAATAAAGAAAATGGGTAATCTTAAAGACCTTGCTGCCATGATACCGGGTGTGGGCAAGCAGATAAAAGATTTGGATATAGACGACGATGCATTTAAGGGCATCGAGGCTATTATTACCTCTATGACCCCAGAGGAGCGCTCTACTCCACAGATTATAAATGGATCGAGACGCCAACGTATAGCAAAAGGAAGTGGAACGAGTGTGCAGGAGGTAAACAAACTAATAAAACAGTTCGACGAAACACGCAAGATGATGCGCATGATGACATCTGGAGGAGGCAAAGCTGCTGGAAAAGCTGCTATGCGCAATATGAGAAGAAGATAGTCAGCACACACATCTACTCTATTCCATTAAAATAAATATATACAAACAATACAACCATACACTTATATGAAATTAATAGATGGCAAAGCCACATCGGATATTATAAAGAAAGAGATTGCCGAAGAGGTGAAACAGATAAAAGCTGCAGGCGGAAAGTCTCCACACTTAGCTGCAATACTTGTAGGCCACGATGGCGGAAGCGAAACCTATGTTGCTAGTAAAGTAAAAGCATGCGAAGAGGTGGGTTTTGAATCTACCCTTATACGTTTCGATAATGATGTAACCGAAGAAGAACTGCTAAACACAGTAGAAGAACTGAACAACAACCCCCAGATTGATGGATTTATTGTTCAACTTCCACTTCCAGAACACATATCAGAGCACAAAGTAATAGAGGCAATAAACTACCGCAAAGATGTGGATGGTTTTCATCCTATCAATTTAGGACGCATGGCATTAGAACTTCCTAGCTTTGTGTCTGCCACACCACAAGGTATTCTGCAACTACTGCGTAGATACAAAATTAACACGCATGGGGCCAATGTGGTAATATTGGGCCGTAGCCACATTGTGGGTAAGCCAACTGCCCTATTATTAATGCAAAAAAGAGCTTGTGGCGATGCTACTGTTACAGTATGTCATAGTCAAACAANNNNAAACATAAAAGAGATTTGCTTAGATGCAGATATCATTATTGCAGCCATAGGTGTACCCGAGTTCTTGAAAGGCGATATGGTGAAAGAAGGTGCAGTGGTAATAGATGTGGGCACTACACGTGTACCGTCTACCGAAACCAAATCGGGCTTTAGGCTTAAAGGTGATGTAGCTTTTGACGAGGTGGCTCCCAAATGTTCATATATTACTCCAGTTCCTGGAGGTGTAGGACCCATGACAATTGTATCGCTTCTTAGAAACACACTATTAGCAGCCAAGAAGGAGATATACAGCTAACAACACATTTCTCAAATGCGTAGATACTATCTTTTAGCGTTACTTTCGGTTTCTTTAGCAGCATTGGTTGCTCAAGAAAAGAGAGTAACGCTAATTTTTGCTGGAGATGCCATGCAACACACTCCTCAAATATATGCAGCAAAAACAGATAGTGGTTATAATTACGAACCCGTTTTTGAGCTCTTTAAACACAAAATAGCCGATGCAGATATAGTAGCTGTAAACCTCGAAACCACTTTTGGTGGCCCACCCTACACTGGCTATCCCACTTTTAGTTCTCCCAAAGAGTATGCAACAGCACTACACCAAGCAGGTTTCAACCTTTTTTTCACTGCCAATAATCATGCCCTCGATACTGGCAAAAAAGGATTGGAACAAACCATACAAACCATTAAAGAGTTGGGTGCAAAACAAACGGGCACCTTTGCAACAGAAGAAGAGCGCGCACTAAACTACCCGCTTATGCTCATCAAGAATGGCATCCGCATAGCTTTTCTTAACTACACTTATGGCACTAATGGCCTTGTGGCAAAGCCCCCCAATATTGTCAACCTCATCGACACTATTCTCATAAAACAAGACATAATAGCTGCTCAAAAGCTTCAACCCGATATAGTGATAGCAGTGCTGCATTGGGGAGAGGAGTATCACACGCAACCATCGGCGCATCAAAAAAAGATTGCACAATTTCTTTTTAACCACAATGTGCGCATCATTATTGGTCACCATCCACATGTGGTGCAACCCCTACAGACACGCACACAGGGCGATAGCATAACCCACACAGTATTTTACTCACTGGGCAACTTCGTGTCAAACCAACGCAAGCAAGACAGAGATGGAGGCATGCTGGCCCATATAATATTGAGCAAAACGCATAAAGATGCACCTGTTGCTATACAATCTGTTGATTATTCACTGGTGTGGGTGCACAAATATTTCGAAGGGCATAAACCTGTCTATCGCATACTTCCTATACAGAATAGGACAAACAACCCATCGCCTATCGATACAACTGGTTA
>LSQX01304224.1_pt1 | contig 10910 bp, 8 predicted proteins | sample 654561 | NCBI WGS metagenome assembly LSQX01 (sample SAMN04489861, study PRJNA283612) | anaerobic digester metagenome | isolation source: 4 biogas reactors fed with cattle manure at either 37C or 55C with and... | place: Denmark: Kongens Lyngby | collected 2014 | reverse complement strand
TGCGAACTTCAGTGTACTCTATCGCTTGGTGTTCGAACTTTCATTATTTTTCAGTGAATTCCTGAGTTCACTTTCACCTGTGCATTTTGAATCCATCCGCTGATGCTCTTGTTCAGGCGGCTTGATCAAGCCACTTGAGACGCGGCCAAAGATGTTGATCAATATTGCGCAGTCTGTGGAGCAAGGTATGCCCCATGCGTTCCATTGCAAATCGGTTGGGGATGCCTTCTGCCAGCATGATAGATGCCTGATATTGGCGCAGGCCATCAGCTGATTCCATCTTTTGAAGAAGCTTTCAATAGAACGAAGAACAGACCGAGTTTTCGAACCATCTTTGTAAACCAGGCGCGGGAAAGCTATAATGAAGTCCAGAAACCCGTGAAAGGGCATGAACAGATGAAAACCCAGGTGCTAAGCGGACTGGACCAGATCAGCGATTATGACAGGCTGCTCAAGGGCAAGCGGATTGGCCTGATGACCAACCCCACTGGGATGACCAAGGGCTTTGTAAGCGCGGTGGACGTGGTCTTTGACCGCTACAAGCTGAGCGCTTTGTTTGCCTGTGAGCATGGCATCCGGGGGGACCGCCAGGCCGGGGAAGCAATCAACAGCTACATCGACCCGCGCACCGGGGTCACCGTGCACAGCCTCTATGGCGCCAATAAGCGCATGACGCGGGAAATGACCGACGCGTTTGATATTCTGGTGTATGACATCCAGGATGTCGGCGCGCGGTTTTACACCTACCTGTACTCACTGACCTACGCCTTGCAGGCTTGCGCCCGGGCGGGCAAGCAGGTGCTGGTGCTGGACAGGATCAACCCCATTTCCGGCTTGCGGACCGCCGGCACCATCCTAGACGTGACCTTCGCCTCCTTTGTGGGGGATTATGCCTTGCCCACCCGCACGGGGCTGACCTGCGGCGAGTATGCCTTGTACATCAAGGATGTTTTAAAGCTGGATGTGGATTTGACCATCGCGCCGCTGCAGGGCTGGCAGCGAACACTGTACCTGGAGGACCTTGACCTGCCCTGGGTGGCGCCCTCGCCCAATTTGCCTACCCAGGAAGCCGCCCTGTGCTACATCGGCACCTGCGTCTTTGAAGGGGTGAACATCTCCGAAGGCAGGGGCACCACCCAGCCCTTTCAACTGATTGGCGCGCCGTTTATCAAGGCGCGGGATTTGGCGCGCGCCATGAATGACCACCGCCTGCCCGGCGTTGTTTTCCGCGAGGCGGCCTTCACCCCGGTGTTCAGCAAGCACGCACAGCAGCTGTGCCAGGGAGTGCAGCTACACATCGTGGACAGGGAGCTGGCGGAGCCCTTCCTGGCCGGCTTGCTGCTGCTTGAAACCATCAAGGAGCAATATGCCGAGCATTTGGAGTACCTCACCTGGGATGAAGGGAAGACCTATACTTTGGATAAATTGTTGGGCACGGATGACTTCAGGCTGGGCCGCCTGGGCGCAAAGGCGCTGCGGGAGAAGCACCTGCCCGGGATTGCAGCCTTTGTGAAAGCGGCGCGGCCTTTCCTGCTCTATGAATAGCGGCATTTGACCACGCAAAAGCTTTGGTGTACATTGAGGAAAACAAGCATACAGCAGGGAGGATCAGATGGACCTGAGCCGGATTGATACGGAGCGCGCGAACCCCCGCACCGCGGACATTGACAAGGCCTCCACCTTGGGCATCCTGGCGCTGATGAACGAGCAGGACCATTTGGTGGCGGAGGCGGTGCGAAAAGAGCTGCCAAGCATCGCCAGGGCTGTGGACCTCATTCATGAAAAACTGGCCGCGGGCGGCAGGCTGGTGTACATCGGCAGCGGCACTTCCGGGCGTCTGGGCGTGCTGGACGCGGTGGAATGCCCCCCCACCTTTGGGGTGGAGGACGGCCTGGTGCTTGGCTTGATTGCCGGCGGGCCCGGCGCCTTTGTGAAAGCCAGGGAAGGGGCGGAGGACGACCGCTTGGCCGGCGCTATGGACCTGAAAGTCATTGGCCTTACACAAAAGGATGCCCTGGTGGGCATCGCGGCCAGCGGGCGCACGCCCTATGTGCTGGGGGCGATGGCCTACGCGAAGGAGCTTGGCGCCGCGGTCATCGGCCTGGCCTGCACCCGTCAGCCGCAGCTTGCGGAATTTGCAGAAGTGATGATTACGCTCTTGCCCGGGCCGGAAGTGATCACCGGCTCCACCCGGCTAAAGAGCGGCACCGCCACCAAGATGGCGCTGAACATGCTGTCCACCGCCGTGATGATCAAACTGGGCAAGGTGTATGGCAACCTGATGGTGGATGTGAAGGCCACCAATGACAAGCTGCGGCAGCGCGCGGTGAACATTCTCACCGCTGTCACCGGGGTATCACAGGAGGAGGCCAAGGCGGCGCTGTCACTGGCGGGGGGCAACTGCAAAACCGCCATCGTGGTTGTCAAGCGTGGCGTGTCGATGGCGGCAGCGGAAGCGATGCTCCAAGCCGCGGGCGGGCACCTGTCCAAGGCTCTGGGGGAAGAATGAATATAGGTAGCAAGGTTGTTGTCGCCGGCCTGGACGGGGGCGGCACCAAGACGGCGCTGTGCTGCCTGGACGGGGAAGGCAGGGAGGTCGCCCGGGCGGCCTTTGGCCCTTTGAACATCAACAGCCCGCAAAGGGATGAAGCCCTACACACTTTGACGGCGGTCGGCGCCTTCCTGCAGGAATTGGAAAGCCAGGGGCACACCCTGTCCGGCCTGGTCATCGCCAGCGCCGGGATGTCCAACCCGGAGGCCAAGGAAGTCATCTGCGCGGGGCTGTTGGCGGGCGGCTGCCGGGCGCCTGTTCACCTGATGGGGGACCATGAGGCGGCGCTGTATGGCGCGGTGGGCAAGGTGGGCGCTGTGCTCATCGCCGGCACCGGCTCGATATGCTTCGGGCAGAACGCTAAAGGGCAAAGCGCCCGCGCGGGCGGCTGGGGCTACCTGCTGGATGATGAGGGCGCGGGCTACGCCATCGGGCGGGACATGATGAAAGCCGCCCTGCGCGCCCTGGACGGCCGGGGGCAGCCCACCATCATCAGCGGCCTGTTGGCCGAGCACCGGGGGCTGAACACCCCGCAGGAGATGGTGGCCTTTGCCTATGACCCGGAGAAGGGCAAAAGCAACTTTGCCGGGTTGAGCGAACTGCTGATGGAAGCCTTGGGCAGCGAAGATGCCGCGGCCCTCGCCATCGTGGAAAAGGCGGCCAGCGAACTGCTTTTGTTGTGTGAAACGGTGCTGGGCAAGCTAGGGCTGGAGCAGTCCGTTCTGGCCCTGTCCGGCGGCATATTGAACAACATCCCGCCCATCCGGGCGCGTTTGACCGGCTTGCTGGCGGAGGCCTGCCCGCTGCTCAATGTCATCCATCCCAGGCAGGACGCCGCCTGGGGCGCCGCGGAGCTGGCCGGGGAACTGTATCTTTCATCCAATCAATAAAGCATACATAGAAAACGAAAAAATGCGGGCGAACCGCATCAATGAGTACAGACAATCGTCATCTGGGGAGTTTCAGAGGGCACAGCCCTCTGACTGTAATCGTATCGCCCGGCTTTACCGGGCTGGGACAGAATGCTGCCGCGCCCGGTGGGCGAGGCAGGCGGCAGGAAGTCCAATGAAGCACAGAGTTTTCAAGCGAAGCTTGCGAGCACAGAAAACACTGATGCTGAATTGAGGGCACTCAAAAAAGCAATTCATTCCACGCATTTTCACTGATCATGAGTGAAACGAACAAGTGAAAATGCCGGTTCCTCCAAACCGACAAAGTGTCCGCAGACACTTTGTCGAAGTAAGTCAACCTTTGACCGCCCCAATCAGCATGCCCTTGACAAAGTATTTTTGCAGGAAGGGGTAGAGCAGGATGATGGGCAGGGTGGAGGTGATGATGACGGCGGACTTGATGGCGATGGCGATAAAGGCCTTTTCGCCCACGCCCCCGGCTTCGCCCACCATGGTGGTGCCGTTGACGATGTTGCGCAGCAGCAGCATCACCGGGTACTGGGTGGAGCGCAGGTAAATGAGGGAATAGAACCAGTCATTCCAGAAGAACACCGCCGTGTACAAGCCCACGGTGGCCAGCGCCGCGGTGGACAGGGGCACGATGATGCGCACCAGGATGCCAAAGTAGTTCATCCCGTCAATGCGCGCCGCTTCTTCCAATTCCTCCGGGATGGAACGGATGAAGTTGATCAGGATGATCAGGTTGAACTGGTTGATCGCGAAGGGCAGCAGGATGGCAAAGACGGTGCCCGTCATGCGCAGGGAGGAAATCAGCAGGTAGTTGGGCACCAGGCCCCCGCCAAAGAACATGGAGAAGACCACCAGTTTCATCACGATGCCCTGGCCCTTGAGCCGGGTTTTGCTCAAAGGGTAGGCGAACACCAGCATCATGCACAGGGCGATGAGGGTGCCAAAGAAGGTATAAAACAGGGTGTTGCCGTAGGCGTTGAAGAAATTGGGATAGGCGAACACCTGGCGGTAGGCCTCCGTGCTGAACTCCACCGGCCAGAGGGAGACCCGGTTGTTGAGGATGGCGCGGGAGGAGGAGAAGGACATGGCGATGATGTACAAAAACGGCACCACGCAGGCCACCAGCACAAAAATCATGATGACCCAGATGAGGGCGTCCAGCAGGAGGTTGTTGTCTTTGATTCTGGGCTTTTTGTTCATGCCGCCCACCTCAATAAATGCTCTCGCCGGTCAGTTTCCGGCTGAGCAGGTTGGAGGAGCTGACCAGAATCAGCCCGATGACGCCAGAGAACAGGCCAATGGCGGTGGCGTAGCTGTACTGCGGGGCGGTGGCGGCGATGGACATCCGGTAGACATAGGTGTCGATGATGTCCGACACCACGGAGTTGGAGGGGGTGTACATCAGCAGCACCTTTTCAAAGCCCAGGGACAGCAGGTGGCCCACCCTTAAAATAAACATCACCATGATGGTGGGCAGGATGGTGGGCAGGGTGACATACCAGATCAGCTGCACCCGGCTGGCGCCGTCAATGCGCCCGGCCTCAAACAAATCCCCGTTGATGCCGGTGATGGCCGCCAGGTAAATGATGGCGGACCAGCCCGTGTACTGCCACATGTCCGTCAGGATGTACAGGGGGCGGAAGTAGGCCGCCTCGTTCATGTAAAACACGCCCGGCTGGCCGGTCAGCTGCTGGATCAAGCGGTTGAGCATGCCCGAGGAGGGGGACAGCATCTCCGTCAGGATGGAGATGACCACCACGGTGGACACAAAGCGGGGCATGTAGCTGACGGTCTGCACCAGCTTTTTGAACTTCAGGGAGCGCAGTTCATTCAGCAGAATGGCAAACATGATGGGGATGGGGAAGTTGATCACCAGGTTCATGGCGGCCAGGGTCAGGGTATTGCGAAACGCGCGCCAGAAGTCCGGCTGGCTTAAAAACTGGTTGAAATAGCGCAGCCCCTCCCAGCGCACCCCGAAGGGGCCCGTCAGCGGGCGGAAGCGGCGGAAGGCCAGGATGTTGCCAAACATGGGCACATACTTGAACAGGAGAAAATAGACCAGCGGCACAAGCATCATCACGTACAGCTGCCAGTTGTTGGCAAAATAGCGCCCGGCCTTCAGCCTTCTTCTGTGAATCAGTGGGTCGTTCTTCATGGGCGCGCCTTTCTGTGTCCCGCCGGCATCCATGGTTTTGTCAGCATGACAGCCATGGAAGTGAAATAAGCGAGGTTGAACACGATGGCCCAACCGGAAGGGGGCAGGCCCCTCCCGGCTGGGTTGTTTTGCCTAAGGATTAGGCGAAATGAATGAGTTGCTTACAGCTTCTTGTGGGCGTTGTACAGCTCCAGGAATTTTTCGATGCCCTTGTCCTTCATGTCCTGCACGAAGGCGTCCCAGTCGGTCTCGATGGACTTCTTGCCGGTGCGGAACTCATCATCCCAGACGTTAAAGGCATCCAGCAGGGTGGTTTGCAGCAAGGAGGCGTCCTCCGCCGTGATGTCATCAAAGCTGGGCACGGGCACGGTGTACTGGATGGCGTTGTCCATGGCGGCCACATCCGCGTTGATGCGGGCGTAGTTCTCGTCATACTTGGTCAGCTCGTTTTCCAGATACCACACGTTTTGCAAGCCCGCGCAGCCGGTGCCGTAGGCGTTTTGCATGTATTTGTAGATGCCGTCGGCGCTTCCCAGGATGGTGTCGTTGTACACAACCTTGTCACCGTCCATGGTGTAGCTGTCGCCTTCCACGCCAAAGCACCACAGCTTGGCGGCTTCCTCGGAGTAGAAAACTTCGTCCAGCTTGCGCACGACCTGTTCAAAGTCCGCGCGCTTGCTGACGCCGATGGGGAAGAGCAGCCCGCCGCCGGTCTTGCTCTTGGGCTGGTGATGCGCGCCGCCGGGGCCTTCCAGAGGCGGGTACATGTTCAGCTTCAGGCCTTCAATTTCGCTGGCCTGCTCCCAGCCGCCGATCTGGTCGTAGTAGCCGTACACCGCCATAGCAGCGCCGGTGGCCAATTTCTTGGCGGTGGAGGCGTTGTCCTGCTCCAGCTCCGGGTCCAGCAGGCCTTCGGCATGCAGTTTGGCCATGAAGGTGATGTAGGCTTTGTACTCGTCGGAGATGGCGCCGGCAAAGTATTCGTTGGTGTCATAGTTCCAGGACAGGGTGCCGGTGCCGGTGCCGGTGTTGCGGCCCACGGACACGCCAAAGGAAGGCATGGTCATGCGCTGCACCACGCGCAGCCCGACGATGGAGGTGAGGGGGTAGCTGTCGGGGAAATCTTCTTTGTAGGCCTTCATGATGTTGTAGAAATCATCAAAGGTCTTGGGGGGTTCAAAGCCCTTGGCTTTGAGGTAGTCCTCGCGCATGATGAGGCCGCCGTCATAGAAGGGCAGGTCGTACAGGCTGGGCAGGAAATAGAGTTTGCCGTCGCTTAGACGGTTGAGGTCCACGTCCTGCTGCAGGCCCATTTCTTCCACACGGGCGTTGAAATGGGGGGTCCACTCGGCATAATCGGAAATGGGCACGATGGCGCCGTTTAAGGCATAGGAGGCATAGGCGCCGCCGGTTGACAGGTACAGCATGACATCTGGGGTGTTTTCACCCGTGGACAGGGCCAGGCCGGCCTTGGTGCCGTAGTCCGCCATGGGGATGGGCTCAAAGTTCAGCTTGACGTTGTACTGCTTTTCCAGTTGCTGAATCACCGGCCAATCCTGGCGGAAGGGAAGGGTCGCGTTGTCGGAATAGTACAGGGAGATTGCGATGGGCTCCTCCATCAGGGCCAGGGGCGCAAGGCCCAGCACCATCAGGATAGCCAACAGCAGGGACACGAGCTTTTTCATGGGGTACCTCCTTTTTTTATCTATCGACCAGGGCGTTTCAACCCTGATGAATACTGGGGCAGGGGACTATTGCTCATAGCCCGCGGGCCAGGTGATGCTGCCCAGGGGCAGGGCAAGTCTGGCGCCGGTGGCGCTTGGCACATTGCCGGGGTGGTGGCGCAGGGTGTTGCGGCCAATCAAGGCGAAGGCCACGGCCTCCTTGGCGTCGGATGACCAGCCCAGGTCCTCCTGGGTCAATACGCCGCACTCCGGGAACAGGTCGGCAATCATGCGTTTCAGCACCGGGTTGTAAGCGCCGCCGCCGGAGAGCACCACCTTCTTCAAGCCCGGGCAGCGGGGGAAGATGTACAGCTCATAGTTGCGCCGCATGGCGTGGGCGGTGAAGGCGGCCGCGGTCGCCATGAGGTCCTTTGGCGGCAAATGCTTGTGAAGGCGCAGCTGCTCTTTGATAAAGTGTTCCCCAAACAGCTCGCGCCCGGTTGACTTGGGGGCGGGGGCGTCGATGTAGGGCAGGGCCATCCAGGTGTTCAGCAGGGCTTGGTTGACCGTGCCCGCTTTGGCCAGCAAGCCATCCCTGTCATAGGGCAAGCCGAAGAGGTGGCGGGCGAAGCCGTCCAGAATCATGTTGCCCGGGCCGGTATCAAAGGCGAAGACATCGTCAAGGTCGCAGTTGGCCGGCAACAGGGTGACGTTGCCGATGCCGCCCAGGTTTTGCAGCGCCAAGTCCTCCTTGCCGCGGTAGAGCAGGTAGTCCGCCAGGGGCACCAGGGGCGCGCCCTGGCCGCCGGCGGCCATGTCCATGGCCCGCATGCCCGACACCACGGGCACCCCGGTCTGGTAGGCGATGACCGCCGGCTCCCCGATTTGCAGGGTGGAGGGGGTGAAGCCATCCCCGGGCGGGGGGATGTGCCAGATGGTCTGCCCGTGGCTTATAATTGCGGTGACATTTTTCATCGGGAAGCCGGCTTGTTTGCATACGGCCTGCGCCGCTTGGGCGAAGAAGGCGCCCAGCCTCGCGTTCAGGGCGCAAATCAGCCGCACGTTGGAATGTTCCAGGGAGCAGGCCAACTGGATGTCGGCCTTTAACTCATCGGGCATGGGCAGGCTTACAAAGCTTGCAAGCCGCACCTCGCCCCCGCGGCAGCGGACCAGCGCCGCGTCACAGCCATCCAATGAGGTGCCGCTCATCAGGCCGATGAAGACTTCTTCTTCCACAGCCTGGGGGTGATGTTGGTTCTTGTCTGCTTGCATCATCAGCTTTGCCTGCTTCCAAAGTGTTCAGCGGCAAAGGCGTTCATCTCCCGGCGGAAGGGGTTGATCAGCTTCATTTCCCCGCTTTCATAAAAGCAGCGGTTGGTGAGGATGACGCAGCCCACCTTCAAGTCCCTGGACAGGTAGATGCTGGTGCCGGTGAACCCGGTGTGCCCGCAGCCCCTGGGGTACAGTTCGCCCAGTTCAAAGCCCAGGCCGCGGCCTGAAACCTGCTCCTGCTGGGCTTGGATTTCCAAGGGATCCTCCGTTGTCAGGAAATGCCTTGCCAGACCTTTCACCCCATCCAGATCGCTGAAGATGCCCGCGTGGCCGGCTACCCCATGAAAAGCGTACCAGGCGTTGCCGTCGTGCACCTGGCCGATGATGGGCGTGTGGGGCCGAAAGCCCTCATAGGGCAAGCCCAGATTCGCGCACATGGCTTCCTCGCTGGGGTTGCCAAAGCCCGAGGGCAGGATGTGCCGCGTCCTGTCCGGCTTGTAGCCAAGGTGTTTGAGCCCAAGGGGTACGGCGAGCCTGGATTGAACCAAGGCGTCCAAAGGCTTGTTGTGCAGGGCTTCCAGGATCTTGCCCAGCAGGATGAAGCCGATGTCGCTGTAGGTCATGCCCGTGGGGCTGGGCTGCTTCAGCGCCTCACTCAGGGCGGTGATGAAATCTGGCTGGGTGTAAAAGGGGTACCAGGCCGGCAGCCCGGCGGTGTGGGTGAGCAGTTGAAGAATGGTGACTTTGTGAAGCCTGCCGGCAAGCCGCGCGTGCTGCCTGATTGCGGGCAGTACGTCTGGCACTGCGCTTTGCAGGGTGCACAAGCCGGCGTTGACGCTTTGCAAGACCAGCGCGGCCACCGCGATTTTGGTGAGCGACGCCAGGTCAAAAAGGCTGTCCTCACGGGCCTCACCAAGGGTGAAGCGGCACAGGGTTTCCGTGTTGTTGAAGATGGATACGGCGGCTGAAGGGAAGTAAGCCTTCTCCCGGTACGCCTTTGCGATGTCCGCGGCAATCCTGCGGGTATTCAAGGAGTTGTTGGTCAATGACGCCTCCGGTTTGTCGGCTGCTATGCGATGCCCGTCAAGGAAAAAAATGAATGGATGAATCCGTTCTTCCTGGCAGTTTCTGTCTGTTGTGCACAATTCTGATGTGATTTGATTATACAACAGCCCCTGTGCCTTGGCAAGGGAAGGGAAACGGTGGGGGAGGATGAGGGCGAATGACGGCGCACGCCCTGTGTCCGCAAACAAAAAAATGACCGGTCCTTGCGGTTCCGGTCAAATTTAGAAGGAATGAGGTATTGTGAAAATCAGGTCCGGCTGTTCAATCAGCCCTTGTTATAGGAAGAACCTTCTTAGAAACATGGATGAACAGGGCTCTTCCCATGAAAGGGATGAAGGCCGCGGAGGATTGACACACAGGCGTCCACAGTCGCGCTGTTGTTGGAATAGGCGTTGATGAAGGTGCCGATGTAGGGCACGTCAAACAAGGTGGTAGGGGTTGGCGAAGGAAACGAAGACAGTGGGGATGTCGCGGACAAACCAGGGGGCGTTGGCGGCCATCAGGGAAATCCAGTCCACCCGCCGGGTGGTCAGGTTGCTGCCGGTGGCCACGTTGGCGGCGATGAGGCACAGGTCAAACTTGTTCTTGAGGTCATTAATGCCGCTGATGAAGATTTCACCGCGCTCCAGGCTGGCGCTGTCATAAGGCAGCACCTCAAAGCCCTGTTCCCGCAGGCTGGCTGCCAGCTGGTCCCCGATGAGGGCATTGTCGCCAAAGGAGCCGTTGCCGTCCTCGCCCAGCACCACCAGGCGCACGCGCTTGGTTTTTTCGGGGCAAAGGGGCAGCAGGCCTTCCTTGTCCCGGACCAGGGTGATGCCCTGCTCCGCGCATTCCTTTGACCAGCCCTGGTGTTCAGCGCTGCCAATCAGCCTGAGCGCGTCCTTCGCTGGCACCAGTTTGCCAGCCTGTTTGAGCGTATGCAGTTTCAAGGAGGCCTTCATCGCCAGCACCCGGCTGACCGCCTCATCCAGGCGTTCTTTGGTGAGGCTGCCGTCCTTTAGGCCGTCCATAATGGCGGCATAGTCCTCTTTTCTGTTTTTGGTGAACAACAGCATGTCCGCCCCCGCCATCAAGGCGGCGCGCAAAGCTTTGGCCCGGGGCAGGTGGGTCTGAAAGCCCACCATGGGCGTGGCGTCGGTGACGATGACGCCTTGGAAGCCCAGCCGCCCGCGCAGATAGCCCGTGAGCAGGCCATGGCTTTGGGAGGCGGGCAGCATCTCTTCTTCGTTCATATCAGGATTGATAACCCGCTCCAATGCCGGCGCCAGGATGTGGCCGGCCAT
>LSQX01274649.1_pt1 | contig 10913 bp, 6 predicted proteins | sample 654561 | NCBI WGS metagenome assembly LSQX01 (sample SAMN04489861, study PRJNA283612) | anaerobic digester metagenome | isolation source: 4 biogas reactors fed with cattle manure at either 37C or 55C with and... | place: Denmark: Kongens Lyngby | collected 2014 | reverse complement strand
AAAACAAGGCCAAGGAATATCTCGAAAAAGAGATAGAACGCAGCGGAATCCAGGAACAGGTAGGGCAGGTGCTCGTACCATCCAAAAAAGAAATTGTAACAAAGAACGGCAAGAGGAAAGTAGTGGACAAACTGCTCTTCCCCGGCTATGTTTTGATTCAGGCTGTGCTTAGTCCGCAGCTTGAGAACATCATCCGCAACCACGTTCCGGGCATGTCCGGTTTTCTAACCGAAAAGAAGGAGACCAACGCCTCCGGAACCCAGTTCGAAAGAATACCCGTACCCATTCGCGATGAGGAGGCCCAGCGCATTCTGGGCGTCCAGGACGAGAATGTGGACGCATTGGCAGAAACCGTTGTGAATTATGCGATCGGAGAGTCTGTAAAGATTACCGACGGTCCTTTCAGCGGTTTCAGCGGCACTGTAGACGAAATTTTGGAAGACAGAAGCAAGGTAAAAGTAATTGTTGTCATCTTCGGACGCAAAACCCAACTTGAACTCAGCTTTACACAAGTAACAAAAGAATAAAGTAAAATGGCAAAAGAAGTTACCGGATTCATTAAGCTCCAAATCAAAGGCGGAGCAGCGAATCCCGCACCTCCGGTAGGACCGGCACTCGGAAGCAAAGGTCTGAATATCATGGACTTCTGCAAGGCTTTCAACGCCAAGACGCAGGATCAGGCAGGCAAGACCCTTCCGGTAGTTATTACCGTATATTCCGACAAGTCCTTTACCTTCGAGGTAAAACAGCCCCCCGTTGCTGTATCGCTTAAAGAAGTAGCGAAAATAAGCAAGGCTTCAGGCGAACCTAACCGCAATAAGGTGGCCTCTGTTACCTGGGATCAGATAAGGACCATCGCGGAAGGAAAAATGGCGGACCTCAACTGTTTCACCTTGGCATCTGCCATGAAGATGGTTGCAGGCACTGCTAGGAGCCTTGGCATCACCGTAAAGGGCGAATTCCCCGAAAACCTTTAAAATACAGGCATTATGAGTAAATTGACAAAAAATCAGAAGGAAGTTCGTGCCAAGTACGACCATTCCAAACTTTATCCCCTTTGGGAGGCCTGCGAACTTTTAAAGGATATAACATATACCAAGTTCGACGCTACTGTTGAGTTGTCGGTTAATTTGGGAGTGGACCCCCGCAAGGCCAATCAAATGATTCGCGGCGTCGTGACCCTCCCCAACGGTACCGGCAAGGAAGTACGCGTACTTGCACTCTGCACCCCCGATAAGGAAGAAGAAGCTAAAGCCGCAGGTGCAGATTATGTAGGGCTGGATGAATATATAGATAAAATTAAAGGAGGCTGGACAGACATCGATGTTATTGTCTGCACCCCTACTGTAATGGCTAAATTAGGTCAGTTAGGAAGGATACTTGGTCCCCGCGGCCTCATGCCCAACCCCAAAACCGGAACGGTTACTATGGAGATTGGCAACGCCGTCAAGGAGGTTAAAGCCGGTAAGATAGATTTCAAGGTGGACAAGGCAGGTATTGTACATTGTGCGATAGGCAAAGTCTCATTCACCACAGAGCAGATCTATCAGAACGCTGCTGAAGTGCTTCACGCAATATCCAAGCTCAAGCCTCAATCTCTCAGAGGCACATATATCAATAGTGCTGCAATATGCACTACTATGAGCCCGGGTGTAAAAGTGGATGCCAAGGCATTCTTTAATTTAGCATAAAAGGAGGATACTATGAAAAAAGAACTTAAAGCTCAGGTGATCGAGAATATCTCTGCCGAACTGAGGCAGTATCCAAACTTTTACCTCACCGACATCGAAGGTCTCAATGCAGAAAAGACCTCTCAGTTGCGCCGCGAATGCTTTAAAGAAGGCATCAAGCTCACGGTTGTAAAGAACACCCTGCTTGCCAATGTCTTCAAGGCAACGGGCAACGAAGAAATACAGTCTCTTAGCGAACTGCTCAAGGGCAACACCGCCATCATGTTCTGCGAAGTTCCCAACTCTCCCGCCAAACTCATTGAAAAGTGGCAAAAGGCGAAGGAGGAGAAACCGCAGCTCAAAGGCGCTTATGTGCAGGAATGCGCATACCTCGGCGCTGACAAGCTGGCCGAACTTGTTGCCGTGAAGAGCAAGGAGGAACTCATTGCCGATATCCTAGCCCTTCTACAGAGCCCGATACGCAATGTCATCAGCGCCGTTCAGAGCGCTCCTCAGACTATAGCCGGTGTGGTGAAAACCCTCGAAGAAAGATAATAATAGTAATAAATAACAATAACAATTTAAAAACAAAACAATTATGGCAGACGTAAAAGCACTTGCAGAAGCGTTGGTAAACCTTACTGTAAAAGACGTTCAGGAACTCGCAAAGATCCTCAAAGAAGAATACGGCATTGAACCCGCAGCCGCAGCAGTTGCTGTTGCCGGCCCCGCTGCAGCAGCAGCTGATGAAGGTCCTGCAGAGCAGACTGAATTCGATGTTATCCTCACCAGTGCTGGTCAGGCTAAACTTCAGGTTATCAAGGCCGTGAAGGATGCCCTCGGAATTGGTCTGAAGGAAGCCAAAGACCTCGTTGATGCAGCCCCGAAGCCCATCAAGGAAAAGGTTTCCAAGGCAGAAGCCGAACAGCTCAAAGCAACCCTTGAGGATGCCGGAGCCGAGGTTGAGGTTAAATAATTTTCCTCTCCCCTTGAAGGGGACCCCTGCCCAAGGGGAAAAACAGGTTTAGAGCCGGGGATAAATAGGCTCTAAACCTTTTTCCGTATAAAAAAGTTTTAACAAATAAAGGCAGAATGTCAAAAAAGACCACTGGTAGCAAACGCATAAACTTCGCTACATCGAAAATTTTGGAATACCCGGATCTGCTGGAAGTCCAACTGAAAAGCTTCAGGGATTTCTTCCAGATGGAGACATCTCCCGAAAATCGCAAGAACGAGGGATTGTTCAAGGTGTTTCAAGAAGTTTTCCCCATTGAAGATACGCGCAACAGCTACAAACTGGAGTTCATAGACTATTTCATAAATCCACCGCAGTATTCGGTAGAAGAGTGTCTTCAGAGAGGACTGACCTACAGTGTTCCCCTGAAGGCCAAACTCCGCCTTTCGTGCACCGATCAGGATCATGAGGACTTTGACACCAGAGTACAGGATGTATTTCTGGGCAATATCCCCTATATGACCGAGTCCGGTACATTTGTAATAAACGGCTCCGAGCGTATAATAGTTTCGCAGCTGCACAGATCTCCGGGTGTTTTCTTCGACAAAAGCATGCACGCAAACGGCACCAAGCTGTATTCGGCCCGCATTATTCCGTTCAAGGGATCGTGGATCGAGTTCGCCACCGACATCAACAATGTGATGTATGCGTACATCGACCGAAAAAAGAAACTGCCCGTAACCACCCTTCTCAGGGCTATCGGCTTTAATTCCGATAAGGACATTATAGACATTTTCGGTCTTGCAGACGAGGTGTCCGTTAACAAAAAGGCTCTCAATGCAAACCGGGACCGCAGGCTTGCGGCCAAGGTGCTCAAGACCTGGGTGGAAGACTTCGAAGACGAAGATACCGGTGAAATCATTCCTATCGAGCGTACTCTCCCCATTGTGGAAAGAGACTCCGTACTGGATGATGAAACCATTGCAGCCATTCTGGATACCGATGTCAAAAGCATCCTTGTCCAGAAGGATGAGGCATCCACAAACGAATATGCCATCATCTTCAACACCCTGCAAAAAGACCCGACAAATACAGAAATCGAAGCTGTCAACTATATCTACAAACAGCTTCGCAATTCTGAACCGCCCGATGAAAGTACCGCAAGGGATGTCATCGACAAACTCTTCTTCAGCGAGAAGAGATACGACCTCGGCGAGGTGGGCCGCTATCGCTTGAACCGCAAGCTCGGGCTCGATACTGATGCCTCGACCAGAGTCCTCACTCAAAACGATATTGTAGAAATCATCAAATACTTAGTGCGCCTCATCAACAACAAGGCCACGGTAGATGATATTGACCACCTCTCCAACAGGCGCGTACGCACAGTAGGCGAACAGTTGGCCAACCAGTTCAGCGTAGGTCTCGCCCGCATGGCTCGCACAATACGCGAACGCATGAATATTCGCGACAGCGAGCAATTCAACCCTGTCGACCTCATCAACGCCAAAACGCTCAGTAGCGTTATAAACTCTTTCTTCGGAACGAACCAGTTGAGCCAGTTCATGGATCAAACCAATCCTCTTGCCGAAATCACTCACAAGAGGCGTCTGAGCGCACTCGGCCCCGGAGGTCTTTCCCGTGAAAGAGCCGGCTTCGAAGTTCGAGATGTGCATTACACTCACTACGGCCGCCTCTGCCCGATTGAATCTCCGGAAGGCCCCAATATCGGTCTTATAAGCAGCCTTTGCGTATATGCCCGCATAGACAGGCTCGGATTCATAGAAACTCCGTACCGCAAGGTTAAGGAAGGCAAGGTGGACCTTTCCGCCTCCGGAACCTTATATATGACCGCAGAGGAAGAGGAACATACGCTCGTTTCCCTCGCCAAAGTGAAGATGGAAGATGACGGCACCATCAAAGAAGACCGCATACAATGCCGTCTTGAGGCTGACTTCCCCGTGGTAAGCAAGCAAGAGGTAAACTATATGGACGTAGCCCCCAATCAGATGGCCTCGGTGGCCGCTTCTCTCATCCCCTTCCTGGAGCATGACGATGCGCACCGCGCCCTCATGGGAGCAAACATGATGCGCCAGGCCATTCCGCTTCTCAAGCCCGAAGCCCCGATTGTGGGAACCGGACTGGAGCAAAGGGTTTGCCTTGACTCCCGCACTCAGTTCATAGCAGAGCGAGACGGCACGGTTACCTATGTGGATGCCAACGAGATACGTATAAAATACGACCGCACGGAAGAAGAAAATTTCGTTTCTTTCGATCCTGAAGAAACCATTTACAAACTTCCTATTTGGCGCCGCACTAATCAGAGCACCTGCATCTCCCTTACTCCCATTGTCCGCAAGGGCAATAAGGTAAAAAAGGGACAGGTTCTCACCGAAGGCTATGCCTCGCAGAACGGCGAGCTTGCGCTCGGCCGCAACCTAATGGTAGCATTCATGCCATGGAAAGGTTACAACTACGAGGATGCCATCGTAATCAGTGAGGAGATGGTAAAGTGGGATATACTTACGAGCATCCACGTGGATGAGTACCTGACCGAGGTGCGCGACACCAAGCGCGGTATGGAACAACTCACTTTCGATATCCCCAATGTAAGCGAAGAAGCTACGAAAAATCTCGACAAAGACGGTATTGTACGCATCGGCGCCTATATTGAGCCGGGTGACATTATGATAGGCAAGATTACGCCTAAGGGAGAAAGCGATCCGAGTCCCGAGGAGAAACTCCTCAAGGCTATTTTCGGTGACAGTGCCGGAGATGTCAAGGATGCATCCCTTAAAGCCAATCCCAGCCTCTCAGGCACAGTTATCAGAACTGCCCTCTATGCCAAGGCCGCCAAGATGAGCGGACGCAAGAAGACAAGCGGCAATGATATAAAAACCAAGGCCGAGCTCCGTGAGCAGGAATTCAATCGCAAGGCGGAAAAACTTCGCACCGACTTCCTCACAAGACTTAACTCTCTTACCAAAGGAAAAAAGAGCGCCGGTATTTACGACCTTTACGGTGTGGAAATATTAGCCAAAGACAAGAAGTTCACTGCCGAACTGCTCAAGGATATCGATTACGAAAATATAAATTCCAATAAGTGGACGAGCGAAAAGGACAATACCAATGTTCAAATACACGATCTCATAAACAACTACTGCATAGCCTTAAAGGCAGAAGCGGCTGTTTGTAAAAGAGAAGTGGACCAGCTTAAGGTAGGCGACGAGCTCCCCAACGGAGTAATGCAGCTTGCAAAGGTGTATATAGCCAAGAAGCGCAAGATTACTGTTGGTGACAAGATGGCCGGACGCCATGGAAACAAGGGTATCATCGCTAAGATTGTTCGACGCGAAGATATGCCTTTCCTTGATGACGGCACCCCTGTGGACATCGTCCTCAATCCCTTGGGAGTACCTTCACGTATGAACCTTGGTCAGATTTATGAAACCGTGCTCGGATGGGCAGGTCAAAAACTGGGTGTTCAATTCAGCACACCGATTTTTGATGGTGCCAGCAACGAAGAAATCTGCGACTACACCGACAAGGCCGGTTTGCCGCGCTACGGCAAAACACGGCTCCGTGATGGCGGTACCGGTGACTGGTTCGACCAAAGCGCCACAGTCGGTATAATCTATATGATTAAGCTCGACCATATGGTAGAAGATAAGATGCATGCCCGTTCTATCGGCCCGTACTCACTCATTACCCAACAGCCTCTCGGAGGCAAGGCCCAATTCGGCGGCCAGCGCTTCGGAGAAATGGAGGTATGGGCTTTGGAGGCCTTTGGCGCAGCCAATGCCCTGCAGGAAATCCTTACTGTAAAGTCGGATGACGTTACGGGCAGGAGCAAAACCTACGAGGCCATAGTCAAAGGCGACCCGATGCCGACACCAGGCATTCCGGAGTCTCTGAATGTGCTTCTGCACGAACTCAGGGGTCTCGGACTTAAAGTTACTCTGGAATAATCAAGAATAAGTAGAAAATGCCCACTTTCAACAATAAAGACAATAAAGTTAAGAGCAATTTCAAAACCATCGGCATCTCTCTTGCCTCTCCGGAGGACATTATAGAGAGGAGTTGCGGTGAAGTACTCAAGCCGGAGACGGTAAACTACCGCACCTATAAGCCCGAAAGGGATGGTCTCTTCTGCGAGAAAATATTCGGTCCTACAAAGGATTATGAGTGCTATTGCGGAAAATATAAGAGAATCCGCTATCGCGGCATCGTTTGTGACAGATGCGGCGTGGAGGTTACCGAAAAGAAGGTTCGCCGCGAACGTATGGGTCATATCACCCTCACCGTTCCGGTAGCCCATGTTTGGTACTTCAAAAACGCACCCAATAAGATCAGCGCCCTGCTGGGGCTTCCCGCCAAAAGGCTGGAAAGCGTCATCTATTACGAGAAATACGCAGTAATTCAGAGCGGCGACAGCGGATTGGAGCAGATGGAACTCCTTTCGGAGGATGAATACATGGATGTGCTCGCCAAACTTCCCGGAAATGAGAATCTCCCCGACAGCGATCCTCAAAAATTCATTGCAAAAATGGGTGCCGAGGGAGTTTATGAACTCCTCAAGAGAATTGATGTGGATGCTCTCGGCAAGGAACTCCGTGAAAGGATGATTTCCGAGACCTCGCAGCAGCGTAAAGCCGATCTCCTCAAGAGGCTCCAGGTAGTCAAGTGGTTTCAGGAAAGCAAGGAGGTGAACCGTCCTGAGTGGATGATTATAAAGGTTGTCCCTGTTATACCTCCTGATTTGCGTCCCCTCGTACCATTAGACGGCGGCCGCTTTGCGACTTCTGACCTCAACGACCTCTATAGGCGGGTGATAATCCGTAACAATCGTCTTAAGAAACTCATAGAGATAAAGGCTCCCGAGGTTATTCTCCGCAACGAGAAGCGCATGCTTCAAGAAGCAGTGGACAGCCTCTTCGACAACAGCAAGAAATCCAGCGCAGTAAAGAGCGAAAGCAACCGCGCCCTCAAGAGTCTTTCCGACTCCCTCAAAGGCAAACAAGGCCGCTTCCGCCAGAATCTGCTGGGTAAGCGTGTGGATTATTCTGCACGTTCGGTTATTGTTGTCGGACCTGAACTCAATATGGATGAATGCGGTCTCCCGCAAAATATGGCTGCTGAACTTTACAAGCCCTTTATTATACGCAAGCTCATTGAGCGCGGCATAGTGAAGACAGTAAAGAGCGCCAAGAAGATTGTAGACCGCAAGGACCCCGTTATTTGGGACATCTTAGAGAATGTTATGAAGGGTCATCCGGTGCTGCTCAACCGCGCACCGACCCTCCACAGGCTCGGCATACAGGCTTTCCAACCGCGAATGATTTCCGGCAAAGCCATACAGCTGCACCCGCTGGCTTGTACTGCTTTCAACGCTGACTTTGACGGCGACCAAATGGCAGTGCATCTCCCGCTTGGCAACGCAGCCATCATGGAGGCTCAACTCCTTATGTTGGGCAGTCAGAACATTCTCAACCCCGCCAATGGCGCGCCTATTACCGTTCCTTCGCAGGATATGGTGCTCGGTTTGTATTATATCTCCAAAATCCGTAAGGGTGCCAAAGGAGAAGGAAAGACCTTCTACGGCCCTGAGGAGGTGATAATAGCCTACAACGGGAAAGTGATTGACATGCATGCCGAAATCAATGTGCGCCTGGCTAAGGATAAGCAAGATCTAAGCAAGGGGTACGAGATTGTAAAGACTTCTGCCGGCCGAATCATTGTGAACCAACTCGTACCTGAGGAAGTTCCCTATGTCAATGAAACACTTGGCAAGAAGGCTCTGCGCGATATTATTACCAAGGTTATAAAAAATACCGGTGTACCACGCACAGCTCAATTCCTTGATGATATAAAGAATCTCGGTTACGACCAAGCTTTCCGCGCAGGCATCTCTTTCAACCTCGGTGACGTCATTATCCCGAATGAGAAGTACACCCTTATCGAAGAAGGCTACAAGCAGGTGGGAGAAATCAAGAACAACTTCGCGATGGGCTTTATTACCAACAACGAGCGCTACAACAAGGTCATCGACCTTTGGACCAGCATCGACAATAAGCTCACCGGAATAGTTACCAGACAGATTTCTGCCGACCAGCAAGGCTTCAATCCCGTATATATGATGCTGGATTCCGGAGCACGCGGCTCCACTCAGCAGATTAAGCAGCTCTGCGGTATGCGCGGTCTTATGGCCAAGCCCCAAAAGAGCGGTGCGAGCGAGACTGCAATTATTGAAAATCCGATTACCTCCAACCTTAAGGAAGGCATGTCGGTGCTCGAATATTTCATCAGTACACACGGCGCCCGTAAAGGTTTGGCAGATACGGCTTTGAAGACAGCCGACGCCGGTTACCTCACCCGCCGTTTAGTGGACGTTTCGCACGATGTAATCGTTACCGAGGACGACTGCGGCACTCTGCGCGGTCTTATAGCCAGAGCCATCAGAGACAAAGACACCATAGTGGAAAGTCTCGGGGAAAGGATTCTCGGCCGTACTACGGTACACGATATCTTCAACCCGATCACAGGCGAACTCATCCTGCAGGCAGGCGAGGAAATCTGTGAAAATGAGGCCAAGCTTATTGACTCACTTCCCATCGAGCAGGTGGAAATCCGCTCGGTACTTACTTGCGAAAGCCGCAAGGGAGTTTGTGCAAAATGCTATGGACGAAATCTTGCCACCAGCAGGATGGTAGAAAAGGGAGAGGTTGTAGGTGTTATCGCAGCCCAATCCATCGGTGAGCCCGGCACTCAGCTCACGCTTCGTACCTTCCACGTCGGTGGTACTGCAGGCGGTGCTGTAGTAGACTCTACTGTAGAAAGCAAATATGATGGAACACTTCACTTCGAAGAACTCCGTACCATCGAGCGCATAAATGACAACGGTGACAGTGAAACCGTAGTGATTTCCCGTATGACCGAGTTGCGCATTCTCGACAGCAACACCGGCTACGCATATTCCCAGTATGATATTCCTTACGGCTCTATCCTGTACAAGAAAGAAGGCGACAAGGTAAGTAAGGGGGATATTATCTGCGAATGGGATCCGTATAATGCGATTACGATTGTGGATACCGCCGGTAAAATTGCTTTCGAGAATATGGTGGAAGGAGTAACCTTCCGTAAAGAATCCAGTGACGAATTTGCCCTGTCCACCGACAAGGTGATTATAGAGGCAAAAGACCGTACCAAGAACCCGACCATGCTCATTTTAGGAAAAGACGATAAGACTCTCAAACAGTACAACCTGCCTGTGGGAGCCCATATTTCTGTTTCTGAGGGTGATCCGGTGAAAGTCGGTGACATCGTCATCAAGATTCCACGCGCTATCGGAAAATCCAGCGACATCACCGGCGGTCTGCCGCGAGTTACTGAGCTCTTCGAGGCCCGCAACCCATCCAATCCCGCAGTTATCTCCGAGATTAACGGCGAGGTTACAATGGGCAAAATCAAGAGAGGCAACCGCGAGATTATCGTCAAGAACAGGAGCGGAGTCAAAAAGAGCTATCTTATTCCTCTTACCAAGCAGATATTGGTACAGGAGAATGATTATGTGCGCGCCGGCTCTCCCCTCTCTGACGGAGGTGTATCTCCTTCGGATATTCTTAATGTACTCGGTCCGGTTAAGGCTCAGGAATATATTGTAAATGAGGTTCAGGCGGTATATCGTCTGCAAGGCGTGAAGATAAACGACAAGCATTTCGAGATTATTGTACGCCAGATGATGCGCAAGGTGGAAATCACCAGCCCGGGCGATACACAGTTCCTCCTCGAGGAAGTAGTGGACAGGTGGGATTTCATAGACACCAACAACAGCGTTTTCGGAAAGAATTATGTTCTTGCTCCCGGCGACAGCCAGAAATATCAGCAAGGTGACATAATCAACACTCGCGACCTCAGTAATGAAAATGCGAGTCTCGAGCGTCAGGGCCTTAAACCTGTGAGCACCCGTCCCGCACAGCCCGCAACAGCCAAGCTCGTGCTTCAGGGTATCACCAAGGCTGCTCTGCACACCAACTCGTTCATAAGCGCAGCTTCCTTCCAGGAAACCACCAAAGTGCTTAGCCAAGCCGCTATCCGCGGTCGCTTAGACTATTTGGAAGGCCTTAAGGAGAATGTGATTTGCGGTCATCTGATTCCGGCCGGAACCGGCTTGGATGAATACCAGGACATTGTGGTAGGCCGTAAGGACGAAATGGCTGCTGAACTCGCAGACCTGTAACGGATTACACTATTATTAAAAGAACAGCCAATCGGTTTCGACTGGCTGTTTTTTT
>LSQX01047169.1_pt1 | contig 10913 bp, 6 predicted proteins | sample 654561 | NCBI WGS metagenome assembly LSQX01 (sample SAMN04489861, study PRJNA283612) | anaerobic digester metagenome | isolation source: 4 biogas reactors fed with cattle manure at either 37C or 55C with and... | place: Denmark: Kongens Lyngby | collected 2014 | reverse complement strand
AATATATCTTTTTACTAATAGAAAAGGGGCACAAAGGTTTTTAAGTGCTAGTATTTTTCTATTACTTAGTATTCCTGTATTTATGTATGTATTAAATGGAATGTTATATTTAAGAGAAAAAGTTTTTATTCCACTTTGTCCACTTATTATTTTAGGAATAGCTATCTTTCTTAATGATGTAAAAAACAATAAAATTAACTGTAAAGATTATCTTAAGTTGTTTTTAATATCTATCTTTGTGTCATCCATATTTAATTATTATGAGCTACCATTTTATATAGATATTTTATTAATTAGCATAGGTATTTTAGTACATATATATAAAAAGAAAATGATCTATATTTATATACCATTAATAGTTATAAGTCTTTGTTTTAATATTTTTACAAACCAAAATGATACATATGTATCTAATGAAACGTATGACAAATTATATTCTCCATCAGTTTTAGAATTAATTAATACTATTAATAAAAATGATAAAGGCTTTTATAGGATGGATAATATTGCAGGTACCACATCATTATATGTTAATAAAAGTTATACCCCTAGTTATTATCAAACTACGTTATATTCTTCAACATATAATTCTTTTTATAGAGACTTCTTTGACAATCAAATAAATAATGCTGTTGCAAATCGTAATAAATTTATGATGACTTCATCTAATAATATAGTATTTCAAACGCTTATGGGGATTAAGTATGTAATAGCAGACGAAAATAATATACCTATTGGATATCAGTTAGTGCATAGTAATAACAATAATAAAATATATAAAAATGATTTTGTTTTACCGATTGGTTATAGTAGTTCATCATTAATGAGTGAGAAGGAATTTGATAAGTTGAATTACCCATATAAGGGGGATGCGTTATTAAATAATATTATTATTAGTAATGATGTGAAATCAAATTATAAAAGTAATATAAAGGAAGAAAAGTTATCTTATACAATTGATTCTAATATTGAAATAAAAAAAGAAAATGAAACATATATCATTGATGCTTCTAAAGAAGAGGTAGTAAAATTGAATCTAGAAGAAGCGATTATAGATAAGGTTTTATTTATCAAGCTGAAATTAAACGATGCACCTAATTGTAAAAATGGCGACATTTCAATAACAATAAATAATGTAAAAAACAAACTCACTTGTAGGCAATGGATCTATTTTAATAATAATTATGAATTTGAATATGTTATATCTAGTCCTAAAGAAATTAATGAATTAAATATTGTTTTTAGTAAGGGCCATTTTGAAATAGATAAAATAGAAATCTATAGTATAGATTATAGGTATATAAAAGAAAGCACATTGAAAGTAGATAAGTTTGTTATGAATCAACTTATAACAAAGGGAAATGTTATAGATGGTACAATTGATGTAACAGAAGATGGTTATTTTATAATTAGTATTCCATATGATAAAGGGTTCAATGTTTTTGTTGATGATAAAGAAACTTCTTATGAAATGGTAAATAAGGCATTTATTGGTTTTTCGATAAAAGAGGGAAAACATAATATAAGATTAGTTTATAAATCCCCAGGATACAATGTGGGGGTTGTTGGTAGTGCCTTGGGCGTAATCTTATTTATAGGTATTATTCTATATGAGAGAAAAACAACAAGTATTAGATAATTAAAAAAGATATAAACGAATGTTTATATCTTTTATCTTTTCTTAATGGTTTCGTTTTCGAAATCATTAATATTAAATTCATTACCACCGTCGATACCTATTACAGTTACATTGTGCAAAAATCTAGCGAGTAAATTAATTCTCATATTACCTTTTTCTAATATTATTTTTGGTCTCTCTGGGATACCACTATTTTGTCCATATACAACACCATTCCAACCATTTGAGAGAATTACCGGTGTTCCAGATGGATATATAGCGATATGATTAAGGAAAGCCATTACAATCTCTTGATCAAACATGGTTCCGCAATTACCTTTTAAATATTCTACCGCTTCAATTGGACTACCATGTATAGGGTCGTGTTTGATCATATCGTATACGTCAACAACGTGAATTATTTTAGCATATGGCGGAATATTTGTTGATAATAATTTATCATATTTAGGGTTGCCAGTTGTTCCCGTCCCGTTAACATTTAAATTATGGGCTAAAATTGCCATCTTTACTTTAGGTCCAATATTATAGTCGCTTTCATTTGATAATAATCTAAAACCATATAAAGGAGATTTTTCTTCTTCATATTTTTCAATTTCTTGAGTTCCTGGATTTGCAATTTTGGCCATGATTTTTGGATTGGAAAACATCTTACCTACATCGTGTAGTAGGGCAGCTACTGCAAGTTCTGTCAATTGAACTGTGTTAAATCCTAGTGATATACCAATAACAACAGCCGCTTCAGTAACGAAAAGAGAGTGTTGAAACAGTTCATTTCCGGCGTTTCTAATATCAATATAATCAATTGACAAATCTTTTTTTGATAAAATATCTTCTACAATTTTTTTAGCATTATTAATAGTAAAATTAACATTAAGATTCTTTAAATCAGAAACCGATTTATGCGTTAATTCGTCACTGATTAATTTGTTTATTTCGACATCTTTAAAAAATTTTGACTTTATTAAAACACCATTAAATCCCATTCTTTTTAAACTAGTAATATGTTGTTCAGTTAAGACAGTATCACCTGCTATTATTAACCTTCTTTTTTCATCATAAACATTTTCATATACGACATCTCCAGGTTGCAACGAATTTATTTGCTTAAATATCATATTTTCACCTACTTAAACTTACTATGATAAGTATAGCATAAAAAGCTAAGCATTTGCAAAGATTTCAAAGATATTTAGGGTTAACTATTGTCAGCAAAGTGCGTATAGTATGATTGTAAATAATTTCCAACATATTGGGTTTGATAATAAATTGTGTTAAAATTGAAATTATAAGATATCAGAGTGCGAACTACAGCTATAAACAAATATTTTGGGAATGTGGGGAGTAGTAAACGAGTAGTAAAAAAGGATTTACACTAGTTGAACTATTAGCAGTAATAGTTGTCTTAGCAATTATTTTAGCAATAGCAGTACCAGGAATATCGGTTTGTTAAGTTACAAACTAACAAAAAACGATTAAAATGTAATAGATCAAATCAATTTTGATCTATTTTTGTTTGAAAAAGTAGTATTTCGTGTTATAATTATCTGCATGCGCAATAAGTAAAGGTGATGTATATGAAAAATAAAAATATTGCTATCATAGCCCATGTAGACCATGGAAAGACAACGTTGGTTGATCAACTATTAAAAAATTCTGGTACTTTTCGTGAAAATGAAGAAGTAGCAAGAAGGGTAATGGATAGTGGTGATATTGAAAGAGAAAGAGGTATTACTATTTTAGCAAAGCCTACTTCAATAAAATACAGAGATTATAAAATCAACATTTTAGACACTCCGGGTCATGCTGATTTCGGTGGTGAAGTAGAACGTATTATGAATATGGTTGATGGTGTTATATTAGTAGTTGATGCTTATGAAGGGACTATGCCACAAACAAGATTTGTGTTAAAAAAAGCTCTCGAAGCTAATGTAAAACCAATTGTGGTTATAAATAAAATTGATAAAGAAACAGCAAGACCTAAAGAAGTGGTTGATGAGGTAATTGATTTGTTCATTGAGTTAGGTGCTAATGATGAACAATTGGATTTCAAAGTTGTATATGCATCAGCCCTTGCAGGGACAGCTAGTTTAGAAGCGGATATAATTACTCAAAAACCATCTTTTGAATGCTTATATCAGATGATTATTGATGAGATACCAAGTCCTGAAGTGGATGAAACAAAACCGCTACAATTTCAACCGGCATTATTAGATTACAATGATTTCGTAGGTCGTATGGGAATTGGTAAGGTTACAAATGGAAGTATTAAAGTTAACGAAATGGTATCATGTGTAAGACTGGATGGTAGTATCAAGCATTTTAGAGTGCAAAAAATATATGGTTATTATGGTATTAAAAAGCAAGAAATACAAGAAGCTAAAGCAGGAGACATTATCGCGATAGCAGGTCTTCCGGATATATCAGTTGGTGAAACAATTTGTAATATTGGGAGAGAAACACCTTTAGAACGCTTAAGAATAGATGAGCCTACATTACAAATGACTTTCTCAACTAATACTAGTCCATTTGCAGGAAAAGAGGGGGAATTTGTTACTGCTCGTAAGATCGAAGAACGTTTATTTAAAGAATTACAAAAAGATGTTAGTTTAAGAGTTGAACCATTTAGTAACGATGCTTGGATTGTATCTGGTAGAGGAGAATTACATTTATCAATTTTGATTGAGAACATGAGACGTGAAGGATTTGAGTTACAGGTATCAAAACCCGAGGTAATTATTAAAGAAATAGATGGTGTAAAATGTGAGCCTTATGAAGAATTACAAATAGACGTACCTGAGGAAAGCGTTGGTCCAGTTATTGAAGCACTTGGATTAAGAGGAGCAACAATGGAAGTGATGACAAATCGTGTAAACCAAGTGAGGTTAATTTACACAATTCCTTCGCGTGGTCTTATTGGCTTTACAACAAACTTTATGACAATGACAAAAGGATATGGCATTATTAACCATGCTTTTAAAGAGTATTTACCAATGCATTCGCTAAATGTTGGAGAACGTAAACTTGGCGTTTTAGTGTCAATGGAGAATGGTAAAACAACAGCATATGCATTAGGTGGTTTAGAGGATAGAGGAATTATGTTTGTGGAACCTGGTGCTTCAGTATATGAGGGCATGATTGTAGGTGAACATAATCGTGAAAATGATTTAGCAGTTAATGCAGTAAAAGGCAAACAATTAACTAATACTAGAGCAGCTAGTAAAGATCATACGGTTGTCTTAAAACGTCCTCGTGTTATGACTTTAGAGATGTGTTTAGACTATATTAATAGTGATGAGCTTGTAGAGATAACGCCAAGTAGCATTCGCTTACGTAAGAAAATATTAAATACGACTGAACGAAAAAAAGCTGATAGTAGGACTAAATAACATATTAGTTATAATTGGTATTGCTATTTAGGTGATTTTTCACATAAGTAATTACTTAAAAATGAGGAATATTTTCCTCGTTTTTTGTAAACAAGATTTGAAACTGTAGAGCTTTATCTATTTAAAATGACTATACAAGCTTTCCTTTTTATATTATAATTAGTATAGATGATAGCGTTTTTAAAATATGCAATCTATTATGAATAAAAGTATAGAACAAACTAGGAGGCGTAAATATGTTGGGAAAAATAACTTCGGTTGATGAAAATATGGTTGAAGTAACTTTAAATGAAGAAGCAAGAATAATTACCAATCTTGTAAACTATCATGTTGTGTGTGAAGAAAACCAGCTACGTGTTATAGGAGAAATTAGAGAAGTAAGACAAGATAAATTAAAAGCTATTTTACTAGGAGAAATGAATGAAAATAATTTTTTGCCAGGTGTTATAAAAAGACCTTCGATAGGTTCTACTTGTAGACTTATTAATAAAGAAGAACTAAATATACTTGTTGGAAATGACACTTCAACTGATGTTAAAAAATTGTATATAGGGAAGATGCCTTTATATGATAATTACCCAATAAATATACGTATTAACGATTTCTTTTCTCATCATTTTTCAATATTTGGTAATACTGGAAGTGGTAAATCTTATTCTGTAACTAGAATCCTTCAAAATATATTTTATAATAATGCAGACGTACCTAAAAATGCACGTATCTTCATTTTTGATGCATATGGAGAATACCATCATGCCTTTAGCAGAATTAAAGATGCTTCACTAGCACTTAATTTTAAGACGTATACAACTAATTTAACATTTGCCGATACAGAAATCTTAAAAATTCCACTTTGGCTTTTAGGAGTTGATGATATAGCATTGTTATTAGATGCAACTAATCATACACAACTCCCAATTATTGAGAAAGCATTAAGGTTGGTTAGTGTTTTTGCTCGTGAAGAAGAAAATGTTATTGTTTATAAAAATGATATTATTGCAAGAGCCTTATTAGATATATTATATAGTGGAAGCCCTGCTGGTCAGATAAGAGACCACTTGATAGCCGTTTTAACTACGTTTAAAACAAAAGATTTAAGTCTTGAAACTAAACTTGTCCAACCCGGTTATATTAGAACATTAAGGCAGTGTTTAATTATTGACAAAGATGGTAAGTTACATGAAATACAACTTGTTACAGAATTCTTAAGTCAGTTCATTAAAGAAGGCTTAGATTTAGAATTACCAGATGGTACATACCCTTATACCTTAGAACATTTGAAGGAGGCTTTAGATTTTGCCTTAATTTCTGAAGGCGTTTTAAAGAGTGATAAAGTGTATGATCATGCTAACATATTAAAAGTAAGACTTCATTCTTTAATTAACAGTAATTATCGTCAGTATTTTGATTGCGAAAATTTTATTACGAAAGAGCAGTATATTAGAAAACTATTAACTTCTATTGATGGTGGTAATGCTCAAATAATTAATTTTAATATTAATTATGTTGATGATCGTTTTGCAAAAGTTATTACTAAAATCTATTCTAAATTATTATATGATTATGTGGCAAATCTCGATGAGAGAGCAACATTCCCGATTCATATTATTCTTGAAGAAGCACACCGCTATGTTCAAAACGATAACGATATCTTTCTTTTAGGGTATAACATTTTTGATCGTATAACTAAGGAAGGTCGTAAATATGGAATTATATTAGGTCTTATTTCACAAAGACCATCTGAATTATCAGAAACTGCTTTATCGCAGTGTTCAAACTTCTTGATTTTTAAAATGGTACACCCACAAGATACAGCATATATTAGAAGTATGGTACCTAGTATTACAGATGAAATTGTAGAAAAATTAAAAACGCTACAACCAGGAACGTGTGTCGCTTTTGGTACAGCTTTTAAAATACCTATTATCATTCATTTTGATTATCCAGATCCAACACCAGAAAGTCATAATGCTGATATCGCCAAAGAATGGTTCTAAAGGTGTCTTATTTATAGAAAAAGTTTGTATATTAAGAACAAATGAGCAGTACAATACTACTCATTTTTATGTTATACTTATATTGAACAATAAGGAGTGATAGTATGGCAACGCCTCATATAGGTGCAAATAGAGAAGATATTGCAAAGGTGGTATTGATGCCTGGAGATCCATTACGAGCTAAGTTTATTGCTGATACATATTTAACAGATGTTGTAATGTTTAATAAAGTTCGTAATATGTTTGGTTTTACAGGATATTATAATGGTAAGAAAGTATCCGTTATGGGTTCTGGTATGGGAATGCCTAGTATTGGTATATATTCTTATGAATTATATAAATTCTTTGATGTAGAAAAAATTGTTAGAGTTGGTTCTTGTGGTGCATTAATCCCTGAACTTAAGTTGTTTGATGTTGTTTTAGCAGATGGTGTTTATAGTGATTCTTCTTTTGCGTATGTTCAAAATGGAAGTGCTGATAATTTTATTCACTCATCTAGTAATTTGACATCCAAAATCAAAGAAGTATCAATAAAAGAGGGAATAAAAATAATGGAGGGTAATATTTATTCAACAGATGTATTTACTCCATATAAAGATTCAAAAACATCAGATGAAGTTGAAGGTTATAGCTGTATTGCTGCTGAAATGGAATCGTTCGCGTTATTCCATACTGCTAAAATATTAGGGAAAGAGGCAGCTTGTTTACTTACAGTATCAGACTCACCTTACATTGAAACTAAAGCAACAACAGAAGAAAGAGAAAAATCATTTACGCAAATGGTTGAGCTCGCATTAAAATCTTTATAAATAATAAGTGTAATTTACTGCATAATAATGAATAGGTGGGTAAAACATATGGAATATCAATATTATGATGCTAAAGCATATAATTTACATATGCTTAAGACAGACAAATTTAAAACAATAACAATTATGGTTACGTTCAGAAGAAATGCCTTAAAAGAAAAAATAACATTAAGAAGTTTTGTTCATGCACTTTTAATGTTATCAAGTAAAAAATTTCCAACTAATAGATTACTAACCAAAGAGGGCGAACGATTATATGGACCATATATAAGTGCAATCGAAAATAGAGTGGGTAATTATGCACTCACTTCTTTTTATATGACAATGATTAATGAAAAGTATCTTGAACCAGGATTAAATAGTAAGTGTTTTGATTTTTTTAAAGAGATTCTTTTTAATCCTAATGTAGATGAAAATGGTTTTGATAAAAAGAGTTTCAATATAGTAAAAAATGAGATTAAAGCTAAGTTAAGATCAGTAAAAGATAATCCTAGATATTATAGTATGGTTAGAATGCTAGAACATTTGGATAAAGCATCCCCTATATCATATCGTACTGGTTATCTAGAAGATTTAGATAACATTGATGAGAAGAGTGTTTATGATTATTATAAAAGCATGCTTCATAGTGATCTTGTTGATGTTTTTGTCTTAGGAGAATTTGATTTTAATGATATCAAAAAAGTTGTTGTTGATATGATTCCTATTAATACTGTTAAAAAAACAAAAAACGATACGTATATCAATCATAATGTTTTTCGTAAACGTATAAAAAAAGTCGAAGAAATTCAAAAAATATCACAAGCAAAGTTAGTCATAGGATGTAAAATAGATAAATTAAGTAACCAAGAAATAAAATATGTTCTTCCGATGTATAATGATATTTTAGGAGGACCTAGTTATTCAAAATTATTTCAAAGCGTTCGTGAGAAAAACTCGTTAGCATATTATATTTATTCGAACTATAAACGCTCTGATAATGTTTTAACAATATCATCAGGTATTAATAAAGAATCTTATAATAAAGTATTAAAACTTATCAAAACAGAGTTTGATAGAATGAAAAAAGGTGATATTAGTGAAGAAGAATTAAATAAAGCTAAAGAAGATATGTTGAGTATCATAAAAAGCATTGAGGATAAACCAATTCTTTTAGTCAATAGTTATTTAGGACAGTTTTTATATCACCTAGATGATCTTGAAACAAGAAAAAAGGCTTTATTTAATGTTACAATTAATGATCTTAAAAAAATAAGTAAAAAAATTACAATGGATACTGTTTATTTGCTACATGGGGGTGACGTACATGAAACAGATTGAAATTAAAAAAACTGGTGATATGTTATACTATGAAACATTAGAAAATGGTTTGCAAATATTTATGTTTCCTAAAAATGATGTTAATACAACATTAGTTAGTTTTAATGTTAAATATGGCGCGATTCATAATGAATTTATCCCCATTGATGAAAAACAGATGAGGAAATTTCCAAATGGTATAGCTCATTTTCTTGAACATAAGATGTTTGAACAAGAGAGTGGTATTGATCCAATGCTTTTTTATGCAATTAATGGTGCAGATGTAAATGCGTATACATCACTTTATAATACGTCTTATCATTTTTCATGTACCAGTCGCCTAAAAGAGAATCTCCTTTATCTTTTGGATTTTGTACAACAACCTTATTTTACAGATGAAAATGTCTTAAAAGAAAAAGGGATTATTGAAGAAGAAATAAAAATGTATGATGATGACCCATATTCTGTTCTTGATGAAAAAATACGTTTCAATGCTTTTTTAAATCATCCTCTAAAATACCCAATAGCAGGAACAATTGATGATATAAACGCTATAACTAAAGATGATTTATATAAGTGTTATAATACTTTTTATCATCCTTCTAACATGTTTTTAGTTATAACAGGTAACTTTGATGTTCAAGACACTATTGATATTATACGTGAAAATCAATCAAAAAAAGAATTTGCGATACTTGAAAAAATAGCGTTAAAAAGAGTTGATGAAGATAACACAGTCGTTAATTCTTATGAAGAAAAACAAATGAATATTGAGGTTACCAAAGTATCGTATGGCCTAAAAATCCCTCTAAAGGGAATAAAAATGGAACTCAAGAAGCTAAATTTCTATTTAAGAATAATGTTTAATAGTCTTTTTGATGCAACCTCTCTTTTCCATGAAGAAATGAAGAATAAGGGATATTTATTATCATCTGTTATGATTGATAATTATTTTACAGATGATCATATTTTTGTAACAATCAATGCTGATACTGAATATGAAAAAGAATTATTACAAGCGATTAAAGAAGTTCTTAGTAATGTTGATATAAATGAAGATGATTTTAATAGAAAAATAAATGTTGTCATGAGTAATGAAATTTACAAATATGATAATGTCGAAATGATAAATAGAAGTATTGTTGATGATCTTATTTTATATGGACAATATTATGCTAATATAGATATAATATTAAGTAGTATGAATTTAGATGAGCTAAAAAGGTTAACAACGAAGTTGCGTTTTGATATAACGTCAACTCTAATAATAAAACCAATATCAGAGTAGGAGAGTAATTATTATGTTAAAAGTAGAAAATATAACTAAGTGTTATGGAAGTCTAAAAGCAGTAGATAATCTTTCTTTTGAAGTAAAAAGTGGCGAAGTGTTTGGTCTTTTAGGTGTAAATGGTGCAGGTAAAACGACAACATTTCGTGTAATTATGGGGCTTTTAGAAGCGGAAAGTGGGAAAGTCACTTTAGATGGCAAGCCAATTGATTACAGTGTAACTGATAAAATTGGTTTCCTAACAGAAGAGAGAAGTTTACTTCTTAAGATGACAGTATTTGAACAAGCTATGCTTTATGGCACTTTAAAAGGAATGAATATAAAAAGTATTGAAGAAGAGCTTGATAGATTATTAGAGCGATTCGAGATAAAAGATTATAAACATCGGAAAATTAAAGAGTTATCAAAGGGAAATCAACAAAAAATACAATTTATAACAGCTATTATTAATAATCCTAAATTACTTATTTTAGATGAACCCTTTGCAGGATTGGA
>LSQX01207180.1_pt1 | contig 10914 bp, 6 predicted proteins | sample 654561 | NCBI WGS metagenome assembly LSQX01 (sample SAMN04489861, study PRJNA283612) | anaerobic digester metagenome | isolation source: 4 biogas reactors fed with cattle manure at either 37C or 55C with and... | place: Denmark: Kongens Lyngby | collected 2014 | reverse complement strand
TCCGACCAAGTGGTGGCATCCAGCATAAAGTCCAAGGTAGAATTCCTGTCCGCCGTGGGTTTGGCTTCCCCGGTAACGGCGTCTGCTGCTCCCAGCGTCGTGGTAGACACCCAGGCGTCTGAGAAGAACTTGTTTACAGCCTTCCGGTACTCCGGGCTGTCTGTCACTGCTGCCTTTTCCAGCGTGGACTTCCGGGATAAGTCGGAGTTTATCCTCCGCATATCTACATCCGGGGCCAGTGCGTACTGGAAGTTTTTACCTATCATGGAGGTAAGGGCAATTAAACCTTTAGGACTTTGGAGCGTGGAAATAAAGAAAGAGCGTGGTGCCCCAGTCAGGTTCTCCAGTATCTGCGCCAGCTCACCCAGCAGTCTGGGTTCCTTCTCCTGTATGGCCTGCATCAGCTCCAGGGAAATCGGGTACTGGGAAGCATAGCGCCTGGACGCTCCCAGCTCTTCGTGTATAGCCGCCCGGGCCTGGTGCAGGGTGGTCTCATTCAGGCGGCTTGACAACACGCCCAGGGATTTTTCCGTGACCTTCTGACCCCTTACAGTCAAGCCCAGGGCTGCGACTTTCTGTAACCACTTGTGGTACGGGTCTACCACTTTTTCCCAGAAAACCATGGGACGGGCTGCGTAAGAGTCTCTATTCTGCTGCGCCACCTTCTCAAACCTGTCTTTCAGGCTTGTCTGGTTACGCTGCTCCGTGGTGCCGTCGCTTAACAGCACCACCCCCTGCATCTGTGTAAGACTCTCTACAGCAGCGTACCCCTGTAACAGGGTATCGCGGGAGATGCCTACACGATGATGGAGCTGCTCCAACTCAATAGGCTCTTTACCATCAGCCTCCCGTGCTGCGTTTACAGAGAACAGCTGATCCATATCAGCCATTACTGACAATGCAACCATGGCACGAAGGTGCTTCAGCGTCTGCGGGCCGTCTGCCAACAGCTCACCATCCATCCACTGCTGATAAAGCTCAGGGGAACTTAGCAGCAACCGCAGGGGTTCTGCCGTATCCTTGCCCCAGACCAGCTCAAATAAAGCCTGATGCCCATGCTGCCCTGTTATACTCTCCATTACCGCAGCCAACCCCCGCTGGTCCTGCAGCAGATGCAGGGAACGGTCTTCGCCAGAGCGCAGGATGCCCAGTTCCGGGTCAGCCCCTGCTTCGTCGCCCTCAGCGACTTCCCCCTCTGCCACCTCCGCAGCAGCCTCCCGCTCAGCTTTGGTCGGGAGACGATTTACAAAAAGATTATCCAGGGTATCTACGATGTGTTCGTGCACCCCTGCGCCTCTGGCATCTGCCATGACCTTCATGCTCTGCTGCATGTCCTCCGGCATCACCGTCAGCAGATACTCAGCATAGTCCGGAGCGTGTATCATGCTCCGGATGTTCTCCCGGGTCTGGTATACCTTCCGCCCCTCGGCATCCGGGCCTACGGGAGCTACACTGGGTGTGGCAGTTTCTACCTGGCCTTTCTGCGCACGGTACCTCGCCATTTTGGCCAGCGTTCCCTCTAAAGATTTCCCCCCGACCAGGTCAGTCTGCTTCTTGGTCTCGGAGGATACTACTGACTTGATAGCATCCGCTTCCCACTGAGCCAGTTCCTCGTCTGAAACAGGCTCCAAGTTCAGGCGGACAGGCTCCATGCCTTCCATTGCCCGTGACTCTTCACTGCTGGGGGTCTGGGGTTCCCCTGCTTCCACCTTCCGCTGGGCTTCTATCTCCGCACGGATTTCAGCTCCCTTACGTGCCGCTGCCTCCTCGGCTCTTTGCGCCTCTTCAGCAGCCTTAGCCTCTGCTTCCACCTTCACGGCTTCCGCCTTCGCAGCCTTGGCCTCTATCTCAGCACCTCGACGCGGAGACTCTTCAGCTATCCGTGCGGCCTCTGCTTTCGCTTCCCGTTCAGCTTCTCGTTCCGCTTTGCGCTGAGCCTTACGTTCTGCCACACGTTCCGCCCGGGCTTTGGCACGTTCCGCACGTATCTCTGCTTCTTTAGCCGCGCGCCACTCCTCCGCCTGTTTAAGCCTCTCCGCTTCCTCCCTGCGGCGTTCTGCGGTCTCCTCCCGGTGCGCTGCCCAGGCGTCCCGTTCTGTCATAAGCACTTGCAAAGCAAACTGCCCATCCAGGCGCCCGTTGATGAGGTCCCGTATGTGAGCACTCAGCCTCACCCTGTCGGCGAGGTTCTGCTTCTGCGCGGTCGGATCCTTCTCCGTACGCTCAGCTTCATACAATACTTGCTGTTCAGCGTAAGCTTTCTTAGTAGCTTCATCCCGTAAACGCAATACTTCTACCGGGTCAGCTTTACCCAGAGCCGCCAGCTCTGCTTCATCCGTTATCGCTGGCGACGTACCTACCTCAGCTACACGGTTGGCATGGAGTTCGGCGTCAGTGGCCCATGGTAATTCGTCTTCTTCGTCCACTTCCCCGGGCTGCGGCGTTGCTTCCTCCTGCGCTCCGGTCGCTTCCCGTATCCGCGCTTCTTCGGCACTGGAGTCTACGGCTTCCGGGGTCTGTCCTTTTAGCACCTGCTGGAGTCTGGCGAGGTGTTTCGCTTCGGATTCCTCAGAGAGCATTGGGTTAAAGAGGAGTTTAAATCGGGCAGCATCAGCTGCTCCCAGCACCTCGGACATGTACTCTACAAAACCACGGTAGCTGGGCAGGGATTCTATAGTCTTGGAAGCCTCACGGATAGAAGCCATATACGGAGGCGCAATCAGCCCGATAAAAGGCAGCCCCAGCCCGGCCCCAAGATGCAGGGCGGCAAAAATCTTCACAGCGGGTTCAGACAACGCATACCCCCGTCCGGTTCCCTCTCCCGCCAGCCTGAGACAAAGCATAGGCTACTGCCTGCGTTCGTTTTGTAGCCTCGGGAGATTCTATAGATTGGCGCATAGCTGCCTGAAGTTGCAGCAGGAAGTCACGAACACGCCTGTCGTAATTCATGGCAGACCTGCGGTTACGCAGGTTATCCCGCTTCACTGTAGACTCCAGTATCTCTTCCAGAGCGTGGTATATATCAGCGTGTGGGGAGATGCGTATGTCAGAAGACGTATTAAGCCCGCCCAGGCTTACGTAGTACTTCCCGTCATTCTGTTTTGTGACCCCGAGTTGGTGGCGCAGTATCTTATCAGCCTTCTGCTTCTCTTCTTCCACATTAGCATCTTCGGCCCAGGCTTTCTGGGACATCATGTTGTATGGTATCTGAGTTGCCAGTATCCTGGGATCAGTTACAGAGACCCAGCGGTTGTGGTCAAGCAGTAATCGCTGCGGATGTGCGTCATAACCTGCGTTTCTTAAAAGTTCATTTAGAGCGGACATGGGGTGCTCTGCGGCGTTAGCCATTTCCTCCAGCCTCCGTGCCTCCTCCCAACTAAGGCGCAACGCTTCCTCGTATGCTTCCGATTCCTTTCCGCTATTAAGCGTGGCGGACACTTCTACATCTACTTTCCCGTCAGGGCGGTGGTTCACCCACAGGCGCACTGCCGGAGGTGCCGGGGAATCTATATCAGCAGGCTGCTCCAGTTTTTCAAACACAAAGCCGAAAGCTCCGGCTTCATGCAGGTCCTGCAACCTTTGGGCATAGCGGCGTAGTAGCTGGGATTTAAAGACGGGATGCACTCCGCGAGTACCCCGTAGCAACCCGGCAAGCTGAGACCCTCGCAAGGTCAGCGGGTTCTGGGCAACCTCAGCTAAATCGTCTGTAACGTCATATTGGACACGGTAAGCGGGCGTGTTAGCGTGGCGGTCATACTCTTCCCTTGTATCCACATGCACCACCTCGGCGTCATACCCGTGTCTACGCATAACCTCCATCATGATTTCATGGAAGCTGCGCAGTCCCCCTTCCACGGAAGACTCTGCACGGCCGTCTTTACTGTCGACGGCTACCCACTGTGACTGTACCCCTTCGCCCTCTGCCCAGTCCAAACGTTTAATTTTACCTTCGGCAACGGCTTCATTCATTTTCTGAAGCAGTTCCTCAGGCTTCATCTCGGAGGCTTCGTCCTCGGTGATGCCCATGCGCTCCAGAACATTCTCGCGGAGTACCATGGACTTGCGATAAGCTTCTATCACATCCTTTGTAACTTCCAAAGCTTCCGCTTCCGCCATCTTGTCGATCTCTGCCTCTGACCACTTATTCTGGCGGCTTTCATTCAGCTGCTTTAGGTCCGCTGCCGCCTGGTTGTACGCACTGTTGTGCATACCTATAAGAGCAGGCAGTCCGTAGGAAGCGAGCGCAACGTCCGCTCCGCTCAGCCGGGCTAACCCGGCAAAGTGTCCCGTGGTTGCGAGGTGCAAAATCTCCACGCCGTAAGACAGCATCCGGGCTAATGGGGTGACAGGGCGGGTACGTTCACCCCGTGCCTCTGTTGCTACAGCCTCTGCTCCCGCCGCTACGGAAGTGCTGGGTCCTGTTTCGCCCAGCTTTAGTACCGGGGTTTTGCCTTCCAGCTCTATTGTGGTGCCGGGCATTTCCCGCATAGTGTTCCGGATGTTGCGAAAACGTTCCTGCGCCACACTATCGATACCGTGTATAGCCAGGTGCGCCCTGGTCGCCCCTATCTGGGTTACCATGGGCAGGGCAAAAGATACTACTTCTACAGCGAAATCATCCCGGCTGGGTATCATGGTGCGCATTGCGTTGCGCAGCCCCTTACCTTCACCTTCGAGCCCTACGAAGCCTCGTATGAAGTCCCCGTAGCGCTCCTCCATCAGCTCCTCTAAAAATCCATCGTGGCCGAACTTCGCCAAGCGAGCCAGCCCTTCGCCGAGGTCCCCGCCCTTAGACACCCAGTCCAGGACGCTGGCGCCCCCTACAGCAGCTGCCAGCTTCATACGCTGAGCAAGGGAGGTAGCACCCTCGTATATTTTACCGGACTGTCTGAGGGCTTTCAACTCAGCCCGGCGAGCCTCATCGCCCCACACCTTTTCAAACCAGCCAGCGACAATCTTGTTAGTACCGCCTGCAGGTAGGAATGCTTCAAACATTCCCATAGTTCCCGCCATCTCGGATATGTTCTCTATCCACTTATCTGAAAGAGCCATAAGCTTCGCAGAGCGCAGGGATAAGTCTTCGCCTGCTATAGCCGCGCTAGCATACCGTTCCGCAGCTTCCGTAGACATGAGTGCATCTTGCCCTAACAGTTTATTTGTGAGGGCGAGTCCCCCTACCTCTACTCCGGTGATGGCNNCTATAAGCCCGACGCCGAACTGAGTGCCGCGGGTTACAAGCTGCTTGCCTCCCGCAGTCATCAACATTTTGGCAACGCTCTCCTGCATCTTCCGTGAAAGTATCTTATAAGCCGCGCGCCGGGAAAGCCCCACGCCCGCTTTAAAAGTACCTTCAGCCAGCTTCTTGGAGCCCGCTACAAAAGCAGCAATTCCGGCAACCTTAGGGTTCCCCGTCAGGATAGCCCCTGCCTTACCCGCCGCCCACATCTCTATACCAATCTGAGCCCCGAAACCTACCATGGCCCGGGTAACTTCCCCCACCTTGCCGCCGAAGGACGCTTCCCCCATACGTTGCTGGTCCATTATAAATAACTGAACCTTCAACATATCCTCATCGGATACTTCCTCTCCGGCATTCAGCCTATCCATTATGCCTTTTATTGCCAGCATATCCCGGATAGGCAACACTGTGCCGAAGGCGTATCCGGCGATAGGGATGTTCTGTTTCCACCTGTCTGCATCTGTCCACGCTTCTATAAACCCCCGACGCTTTGTTTCGTTGGCCTCGTGGAGTGCCAGCACTTCGCGCCCATATTCTAACTCTTCCAACCGGGACTTTAGAATTTGGCGTCCGTCGAACAAAGTTACATACGCCAAACGATCTTCAATCGTTTGGCGGTTACGCACTATATCTGGGGTATAGACGGGGCGCAGGGAATCTACTAATGGATTTCCTGTCAATCGGTTAGATGGTTCTTTCTTAAAATCGGCAAAAGCTTTTTGTAATGGAGAGCCTTCCCTGGTTGAGGTGGAACCTTGGGGCTGCAAAAAACTCTGATAGTATTCTTCAAACATACGGTTACTCTTTAATTTTGCTGGGTCGCTTGTTCTAGCTGTTGCCTTGCACGTTCCACAAGAGCGTGTGCATGGTCTAGGCTCGCAGGGGAGGGCTGTTTTTCTGGATTCCGTAGCAACGTTATTAAAGTATTTACCGCTTTAACGTACGCTTCCTGCGCTCTCTGAACCGCAGCATCGTGGGCCCTAGCTGTCTGTTGCTGGGCTCGTTGTGCCGCGGAGTCTCTGCGGGCTTGCAACACTGCTTCTTGATATGGAGTCAAACGATCAGCCTTACCCTGCACGAACCGTAACACCTCCTGAGCTTCCCGGACGGCGGGGTCTGTAGGGGTCTTTCCTTGTTCTCTTACCAGCTTAGCTATATCGAGGGCATGTTCTCCTGTAAATTCCTGAAGTGAGGCAACGTCCTCTGCGTGTTGCTTTATAAGAGGTCCCACCCGGAGTACCTGAGCGACGTAAGGCTCCCCGAAGCTTTCAGTTATACGTGCCTTTAAATTAGCTTGCACAGCTTGCCGGAAGGTTTCAGCGTCCCTACCCTTTGATAGGTCAAAAGTAGTACCTTGATAAGTCACGTTACGACCAGCTTCGTGTGCAGGACGGACGTGACCCACCTCCCACACATCCCCCTCACCTATTTGCACTGCACCCATGCGGAAAAGCTTTTTAACTCCGCTAAGGTAGCCGTCAGGATCCTGCAGGTGGGGCCCCAGCGCGCGCTCGCCCCTATTCTCCCAAGTGCGCTCCAGGGCGACGCGGTTATAAGCTTTTCCAGGGTTGACGTATATGTCGGAGCCGCTACGGCGCGCTTTGGCATCCTTTAGTGTACGCTCCAGCACTTCCCGCCCCAAAGGATCAGCCCGTAAAGCGTTCTCGAATGTTATAAGATGCCCCTTTACTAGAGGCGTACGGAGTATTTTTTTAAACTTGGATAGTTTTATATTAGGGGCAACTCTACTGAAAGGGTTGATGCTTACCTCCCGAAAGTGTTTATTCCATAGAGACTCAAAATTCTTATCAAAATCCTTCACTACTGTATCCAAAACCGCAACATGCTTCGCACGATCCACAAGATCCAGGCCATCAAACTTAGCATAAGCTTCAGCTTTAGCGTCTTCTACAGTTTTAAATACATAAGGTCCAGTTTCGGCAGTCCTTAGGCCTTGTCCGTATTGCTGCAATAAGTCGTAGTCCGTCTCGTTTAACAAAGGGTTATTAGTGTTACGCCCTCCGTACTTTGCATACCAATTAGCAAAATCCAAATCAACTGCGTCTTCGGCTATAGCGTCAAATCCTTCTACTTCAGACGGGTCTATTAACGCTTGAGTGTGTAACAGATACTGATGATAATCAAGGTCCTCAGGGACACCAGACATCTGGAGGGCAAGTTTGGAGTTTGCTACAGTTTCTGCCAATTGTTCCAGATCCCCCTGTATATCCACTTCGGCGTTCGGTGTATCCTCAATCACGCCTAGGAGGGTGCTCGCAGAGGCTTCTTCAACATTTCCCTCGCTAATAGCTCTAAGTTCTAAGATCCCCTTGGCTATAGCTCTCACCCTTTGCAACGCTTCGTCTGACGGAGGCATTACGGCCTCGGGTAACTTCTTACTTACGGCCAATCGATATAATGTGCCCTTTGACTCTTCGTCCAACTTAGTGTAACCCTTTACAGCCATAGCGAAATCTGCACCCGCTTTAGCAATTTTAGCAGTTATATTAAGGTCCCCCTGATCCTCTAACCCCCCAGCGCGGGCTAATTTCAAGGAATCGAAGTACCCAGAAACACCCTCAGCAGCTACGGCATGTGTTTGGAAAAATTGCAAAGCTCCATTAATCTCATCGTACTTGTTATTTGAGTCTAGTTGGTCCGCCGGGCGAGAACGTGCCCAAGCCCGCCCTGCTGTAATAAGTTCAGCGGATTGTTTGGGGCTCAGCCCTGAAGACATACCCCGGTCAAGGGCCCAGCTTGCGCCCCGGGCCAGCATAGCTGTCGGCTTAGCCCCCTCGTCACTGTCTGTCAAGGTAGTGTTTACCAGGCTACGCATCACTATGTCGTAGTTGCTGGTCAGCTGCTCTCGCAGAGCCTCCAGCCCCTGGATGTCGAGGGGGTTATTGGCATGGTATTCTATAAGCCTTCCCGCTACCACGGCGTCTTTAGAGTAGGGGGCAGGGCGGGCAGCCTCATTAGCGTCATAGACACTTGCCATCAACGCTGCAGTCTCTGAGGGTATTCCGGCCTTCATGAAGAACGCGGGGTTCCCGCGGTTGTTTAGATTAGAAAGAGGAGCCCCAACGTCTTTCAACATGCCGTGCAGAGTGTCCGGGTTCAAGTCTCTCAAAAGGGCTAGCGCCTCCGGGGACGCTCGTTTAAGAGCATCGCCAGACGACAAGGTTATATAGTCCCGAAAGTAGGCTGCTTTCGCCCACTGGGGAGAAGTCAAGAGCTCATTACGGGTATCTACGTAAACCTGGGCATCTGCATATCGGTCGTTTGCCATTGCGCTGGTTATACGATTATTCAGTAGACGCATAGCTTGCGCCACTTTCAACGGCGTATTAAGAGCGTCAAATACACCTGGGGTTTCGTTCGTGGACATTATACTTTAATCCTTTCCAAAGGGTCTAAACGCTTGTACGACAGGTATGGAGGGTCTCCAGGGCCTCTACGGGACTTAACCTTGTCGTCCAGACCCTTGGTTGCCTCCGTAGAAAGTCCCTCCCCTGCTTCCTCCATGATCGTATCAGGTTCCTTCGGTCCCTCCCCCGCTTCCTCCATGATCTTACCAGGTTCCTTCGACTGACCTCCACTGTACAAAACTTTGTAAGATTGAGCCGCGCGGTTCACGGCATCTGTCGCCACCTCTGTGGCATCGCCTATGCTATCCGTAGCATGCACTTCCACCTCTGCTAAGCGTGTCTCGTCCTCATTCTTGGCTTTCAGCAGGCTCCAGGACCTTACAGCAGAAGCCACCTCGGTCGCATTCTTACCTTTCATGAGATCCCAGAGGTTTAACTCAGTCCCATCCTCCAAGGTCGTTGTTACTTTACTGAGCTTCTGTTTTTGTTGATACTGGGTCACCAAGCCTTCTATGCCCTCGGTAACCTTAGCCACATCTTTCCCCCGCTGACCCTTCTTTGCCAAAAGGTCTAGTTGCATCTTCCATAGGGGTCCTAACTGTTGTACTGCTAATGGTGTGTTTATTGCCATTATTAATCCTCCTTATAGCAAAGCCGCCGCCACCTGTGCCATATCCATGCCTACATCAAGCAGGCCCATAGCGTTGTCCCAGCGGTTCTGTTTCTTCTGCATCCTCAGTAAATCATCCTGTAACTGCATGGCTTGCTGGTTCATCATCATCTGGGCGTTGTACCCGTACATAGACTCAACGGCGCTCTGTGCCTGCCCGGAAGCTCCGAGCATCACCTGCGCCCCCGTTTGCATTATCTGCCCCGCCGGGATAATGCCTGTCCCTGCAGTTCCGCTCAAGTGTGCCCCAAACAACTGCTGTATGTCAGTCATAGGGGCGCGGTAAGCAGACATCAGGTTCGTAAGGTTGATGCCGGACTGTATAGGCATCTGGGCTACGTTTGCCATTTGTCCGTAGGCTGTGCTCTGGAACGCAGTCACCGCTGGAGCGTTGGCAATCCCCTGCTGTTGTAGTTCCATAGAGGTTTTGCCTAAATCACGGGCTGTCAAATATTGTGCCGCCTGCCCCCGCACCCCAATCTGCTGGGAAAGTTCAGCCGCATGGCGTTTCAGCGAGGCTGCGACATCCGGATTCAACTCACCACGCAGCTGTGCGTTTACAATGTCGAGCATCTGGACGCTCATCTCATCCACTGCATCCAGGGCCCCGGGGAGCACTTCCTCCGTGAAACGTTTGGAAATCGCTGTAACGTCACCGTGCGACTCCATAGCAATGTCACGTATCTTCTCCCGCCAGTCTGGAGTCACCTCGTCCAGCATGGCGTAGAAACGCTCCTGCATATACTCATTCAGGAAATCTGCTGTAGACTTTGTTTCTTTCTGCGCAAGCTCCGAGATGCGGGGGTAACGTTTCAGATTTTCTTCGGCGGCTTTCTGAGACATTTCGTAATTCGTCTCAGCCATCTTGATGCCGTGCTGCGCCATAGCTTCCATCATCCGCGCCGCATCTTCCCGGGCCTTCTCTTCCGCGCCCTCTGCTAATATACGCTTAGTTATGCCGCCCCACCCGCTAAAAAGCTTTCCATTACTGGGGTCTATGAGCTCAGATTTGTGCGCTGCTATTTGCGCGTCCGTTAAGCCTTCTTGTTTGAGTTTGCCATAGGACTTATCCCTCTGACCCATCAGCACCTCGCCATGGTAAGGCACTACCGACCAGATATCAAATAAACTTCCACGCATACTACAACACCAACCTTCCTGTATTCATCCCCCGCCCCAGGCTGCCGCGGTAATCTACGTTTAATATAGTGGGCATTCCATCCTGTTGTACCCGGGCACGTTCCCTCCGGGTCAACACAGCCAGTGCCTGAGCCTCCAGGGTTAAAGCTCCTTGTATATTCAATTTATTCTCCTCCGTGATAGCCATCACCATTAACTTGAGGGCTTGCAAGCTGTCTATAGGTACTATGTCATCCGGATGACTCAGCGGGACTGTGCGAAGCCGTACCAGTGCAAGTATGTTACGAGGGCACTCCTCGTTTGTAGGTGAGCGCCCTATAAGCGCGTACCTCCGAAACATTGGGACTTCCTGGCGAGGATGGTACTTCGCGAGGAAGGAGAAATAGAAGATGGGGGAACCTATCTGCACTAGCACAGCCGCCTCCACTGCATTGCCTCCATTATCGTTGTCATCCCCGTTACCCGGATCGGGATCAGTCTCGGGATCGGGGTCAGTC
>LSQX01315324.1_pt1 | contig 10915 bp, 3 predicted proteins | sample 654561 | NCBI WGS metagenome assembly LSQX01 (sample SAMN04489861, study PRJNA283612) | anaerobic digester metagenome | isolation source: 4 biogas reactors fed with cattle manure at either 37C or 55C with and... | place: Denmark: Kongens Lyngby | collected 2014 | reverse complement strand
GGCGGCCGGGTCACATCCCGTCAGGGCAGCCTGCAGGTCGGTGAGCGCATCCGTCCAGGATCCTCCGGTGTTGAGGCCGGTGGCGTTCTCGTCGACGTAGGTGATGCCGCCGGTGATCCGCACGGTAAAGGTGTTGGCGCTGCTGTAGCCGATGCTCCCGGCCGAGTCCACCCGCTCTGCCTGGGCCGTGTAGGTGCCTGGCGCAAAGCGTGTAGCCGGGACGGCATACGCCCCGCCGGCTACCGTGGCGGTGAACGTCCGCAGGGGCGTGCCGGTGACAGAGGAGCCCTCGTAGACCTTGACGGTCACGGTGGCCTGGTCTCCGGCCGCGGTCGTGGCCGACCCGCCGAACGAGGGGATGTGGTTGGTGGTGCTGCCGTCGGCCGGCGTGGTGAGGGTGAGGGTCGGCGCGACGGTGTCCTTGGTGATGCTGGCGCTAGACGCGCCGGTGTGTGGGGCTCCGTCGGTCAGGCAGACCCATACGGTGTTGTCCCCCTCGAACAGGGCGGCCAGATCGACGGTCGACGTCACATCGCCGCCGCTGTAGGTTCCGCTCACGTTGCTGCCGCTCAGCGCGGCTCCGGAGGTGCAGTCCGCCCCCCTCTTCAAGGCATAGCCGCCGGCCTCGCTGGCGCTCCAGACGATCGTCGGATCGCTGCTGGTGACGGTCACGAGCGGAGAGGTGGTATCCGTGCCGCCACTGCCCGTGACTCTCGCGATGGACACCACCGGCACGGTGGTGTCCCTGGTGACGGTGGCACTAGCCGCGCCGACGTTGGTGGCCTCGTCGGTCACGCAGACCCATACGGTGTTGGCGCCCTCCGGGAGGCTGGACAGGCTGATGGTCGAGGTGATGCTCCCGCTGCCACCATAACTCCCGCTCACGTTGCTGCCGCTCAGGACGGTTCCCGCGGCGCAACTTGTCCCCCTCTTGAGGGCGTAGGCGCCGGCGTCGTTGGCGCTCCAGGTGATCGTAGGGTTAGTTTTGGTGACGAGCGCAAAGGGCGGGGTCGTGTCGGTGCCGCCACTGCCCGCGACCTCCGAGATGGTCACCTCGGGCGCGGTCGTGTCCAGGAGGATGCTGTCCGCGGAGGTAGCGCTCTCATGGCCGGCAAGATCCTTGTACTTGACGTAGACGGTCTGCGTCGCGTTGTCATCCGCCTTCAGGGGCCAGGAGGACACGGAGGCGGCAAAGGGCTCCCACACGGCGCCACTGAAGAACTGGTAGTCCGACACCATCATCTGCATCTGGGCCGGCGCGGTCTGGTCGTCGGTCGCCGAGAGCGTCAGGGTGACGTAGGGATGGTTGGTGATAGGGGCTCCGGCGTTGATGGAGATGGTTCCGGTCGGGTCGATGGTATCCTGGGTTTCGTAGGCGCCCATGTCCACGGCGCCGTTCACGATGCGGGGATTCCCGTCCCGGTCGGTGGACACCGTGACAGCCGCGTTGTTCCCAGTATCCCAGACGGGGGTCCCGATGATGCGATCGGTTCGGTTCAGGTGCAGGTCGCCGTACGGCGTGGGGGCCGAGTAGGGGTTTACCGGCCCGACGAACATGGGGTCGCTCGAGATCACGCCCGTGCAGTCTTCCAGGGTGGGGGAACAGACGTCCTCGAGCGAGCTGTAGGTAACCGTGTGGCTGCCATAGATCTGCCACGTGTTCATGCCCGAGAGGTTGCCCCAGACGATCGAGTTGGTCAGGGCTACGCTGCCGCCATAGTTGGCCATCGCGGCGCCGTTCCAGGCCGTCCTGTTCCCGTGGAAGGTAGCGTTGTTCAGCGTCACGATGCCACCGCGGACGTACATGCCGCCGCCATAGTACGCATAGTTGCCGAGAAACACGGCGTTGTTCAGCGTCACGTTGCCACCGCGGACGAGCATGCCGCCGCCGAGGATGTCTAGGCCGCGGCCCTCGTTGCCGAGGAAACTCACGTCGGTCAGGAGGACCGTTCCGGTCCCAGAGTCCAAGTACAGCCCTCCGCCCCCATCGCCCTTGTTCCTGTTCTGCTCGAGGACCGCCCTGTTGGCTTGGAAGGTCACGTTGGTGAGCGTCGGGCTCCCCGAGGCGACGTACATGCCGGCACCGGCCACGCCGATGTTGCTGCGGAAGATGACGTTTCTCACTGTCGGGCTGCCGGCGTTTACGTACAGCCCGCCGCCGCAATCCGGGTTGACGTTGGGGAAATACGGGTAGTTCTCACCGGTCCAGGCAGAGTAGCCATACCTGACGTAAAAGCCGTCCAGGATGGTGGTGCTGTCGGTATCGCTGAGAGCGCTCACTACGTGGTAGGTGTTATCGAGGGTATCCTCCGGCGAGCCGATGTCGCCGCTCAGGATGGTCTCGTTGGCCTGCCAGTCACGGTTCTCCCGGCTGGCCTCGTTTCCGGCGAACCCGCCGTAGAGGGCGACGTTGCTCTTCAGGGTAAAGGTGGCGGAGCGAGCGTAGCCATCCTGCATCAGCCTGGTCGGCGTGTAGGTGCCGGCCGCCACCCAGATCTCGACGGGATCGGCGGAGGTCGGACTGCCCGCCGCCGTCAGCGCCGTCTCGAGGTCACGGTAGGCGTCTGCCCAGTTCGTGCCGTTGTTGGCCCCCGCCGCGTCGTCGTTCACATAGATGACAGTCGGGGCCTGCGCCGCCACCGGGTTGACCGGACCGACGAGTGGCAACAGGGCCATCCCGAGGATCAGCACCAGAACAAGGCGACGGAGCGATCTTGTTGCCTTCACGATGGTTCTCCTTACCCTTGGGCTGAGCTGTGCCCTTCTCTTTGGCTTCACGGGTACACACGTGCTTTGTGGGTGATCGTCTGCCGTCGTCTCGGCCGAGCGCTACCCGGGTTCTATGCTCGAACTTGGGCCGTCCCCCGGCTGCGCCGAAGGCTGCCCGCCCTGCGCGGGCGCTGATGCTCGATGCTCTGATTCGATAGACTCCTCGCCCCGCCCCCCCGGCAGCGAGTGGTCGATCAGGTGTGCCAGATCCGCCGACGTCAGCTGGCGGGCCTGTTGGCCAGAAAGCACCAGCAACCCGTTCCCCCCGGCGTCGATGCCGACAAGCAGCAGGTCGGGGCGGCCATCGAGCAGAGAGAGGGCAAACGGGGTCGACACGATGCTCAGGTCGAGTATGACCGCAGCGGGGCAGAGGGCATCCAGCTCCCGGGGGGCGTCCTCGCCCAGGGCGTCGAGGGAGACAATCTCCAGGCGCGGGTAGCGCTCAAGGCTCCGGCCCACGCCCGCCAGCACCACCGAGTCGCCGTACAGGACCACCTTGCGTCGCGTCTGCATCTCATCCCTTCCAGGAATAGCCGAGGGCTGCCCCACGGGCGGCACATCCCTGATGCCAGTGTACGGGCGGCAAGAGGCCTCCACCATGTCAGTAGCGGCACAAAAACGACAGTCTGCGCTGATCGGCGGACTGTCGATAGTGACAGGGTACGTGCGCGGGAGGGGGAGGCATGCCCCACAGGAGGCCTCGCGCCGGCGAGACGGGCTGCTTCTGCTTGTGCGCAGGAGACACGCGGTCGGGGCGCGCCGCGCCGTGGAGAGGCATCCTGTGGGGGCCACGGCCGGAGAACACCGCGGGGCCCGCAGGCGCGAATCGTGATGGCAGTCCTGGTGGAATGGGGGTGCCTGTAACAGCGAGGAGATGGCCCGCGCAGCGGGCGCGCGGGCAACGATCCGGGATCGAGCGGGCTTTGGATCAGCCCTGCTCGGGTCCCAGACCCATCTGGCCGGCGTAGGCGATCACCTGGCTCCGGTTCTCGAGGTGGAGCCGATCCATGATCTCGGCCATGTGGTAGCGCACGGTGCGTTCGCTCAAGGCTAGCTCGGCTCCCACCTCCTTATAGGTCAGGCCCGCGGCGACCGCCTTGAGGACCTCGATCTGGCGCTCCGTCAGCTCCGCACCCGCCTCTCTGGCAGACGACGCCGCCGCGGCGGGCGGCTCGGGCGCGCCCCCTTGGCTTGCCTGCTGGGCGAACTCGTGCAGGATCTTGGCGGCCAGGCCGGGTGAGAAGGGAGGAACGCCCTCCTCCAGCCCCAGCAGGGCTTCGGTAAACTGGCGGCCGCTCATGCTCTTGAGCAGATAGCCGCAGGCGCCGCTCTTGATCGCCTCGAACAGGTCGTCGTCCTCGGCCGAGGTGGTCAGGATCACGATCCGGAGCTCCGGCATCTGGGCCTTGATGAGGCGGGTGGCGGCCAACCCGTCGCAACGCGGCATGCGGATGTCCATCAGGATCAGGTCGGGGCGGCACCGCCGGGCAGCGGCGAGGGCCTCCAGACCATCACCGGCCGCGCCCACCACGTCGATCCCGTGGGCGGTCAGCAGGTTCGTCAGCCCCTCCACCATCAGGCTGTGGTCGTCAACCAGCAGAACGCGCATGCTCACCTCCGCCAACTGATCATGGGCCCAGCGGGATCTCCACGAGAACGCGCGTCCCCCGGCCGGGCCCGGAGCCCACCTCGACCCGCCCGCCCAACTCCTCCGCTCGCTCGCGCATGAACTGGAGGCCAAAGCGCTCATCGTCGACCAACGCCAACCCTGCCGGATCAAAGCCGGTGCCATCGTCCTGGACGACAACCCGCGCCAGCCCATCCCCCGCCTCGAGCCGCACCGCTACCGACCTCGCGCCACCGTGCCTGCGGGCATTGGTGAGCGCCTCCTGAACGATGCGGAATAGCTGGCTCTGCGCCTCGGGCCCAAAGGCTCCTTCCTCGAGCCCCGGTGCGACGACAAGCTCGGTCTGGACGCCATAGTTCTGGCAAAAGCCATCCAGGTAGCGGCCCAGGGCGGCGAAAAAGGGCCGCTGCTCAGAAGGCGCTGCGCGCAGGTCCAGGATGAACCCCCGCACGTCGGCGTGGGCGTCCCGGGCAACGCCTGCCAGCCGCGCCAACTGGCTATCGGCCGCGGGCGTCTTGCCGTCCTCCAGCAGCTTTCGCGTGGCCTCCACCTGCATACTGACATAGCCGAGCACCTGGCCGATGCTGTCGTGCAGCTCCCGCGCCACCCGCTCTCGCTCCTGCAGGGTGGCGACGGCACGCTCCTGCTGAAGAAGGCGTTCCCGGGCCAGCCGTAGCTCGGTGGTATTGTGCAACACCACGAGGCAGCCCAGACGGAAGCCACGCCCGTCCTCGAGGGAAGAGGTGTTCACCCGATACCAGCGGCGGGCGTCGCCCTCTCCCAGCGATACCTCACCCTCGGCGGGGGCGTGGCACTCCGTCACGGCAGCGAGGCCTGGCACCACCGCCAGAGCCTGCGCCGCCTCCCGTCCCAGGGTGCGCCTGCGCCCCGCCCCCAGCAGCTGTTGGGCGGCAAGGTTGAGATCGGCGATGCGATCGCTTGCGTCTAGGACGATCACAGCGTCGGGCATGCGCTCGACGACGCTGTCGCGTGCTACCGGCACGACGTTCAGCAGCCGGTAGCGGAAAAAGGCGATGGCGTACATGGCCAAGGCAAAGTCGATGGAGAGGATCATCAGGCTGGGCTGCAACAGGGGCGCCGGGAGGCGCATTTCGAGGACCTGGACGGCAACGGTGGCCGAATGGCCCAGCATCATGAGCGCCGCTGGCTTGCGGTAGAGAGGCGAGTGCACGAACAGCCTTACGGCCACTGCGACGGTCAACGCCAGAACAGCCAGCCCGTACAGGTTCCACGCGACGCCGAGTGGGGTCAGTACGCGGACGAATCTGCCGTCGACATACCCGACCTGGCTCCACAACAGGCGTGCATCGTCCGCAAAGTAGGCCGGCAGGATCAGGATACTCGGCGCGATCAGCAGCGTGAGGGTGGTGCGGGTAAGCCACCGCCCCAGTCCCGCATACTGGAGAACGAAACACAGGGCCGAGACGGCACTCGGCGTGGAGATGACCATCTGGAAGCGGAACCACCAGAACCGAGCGTCAGGGTCAGTGGCCGAGAGCTGACATGCGTTGCCAATCGCCCACAGGCTGGCCAAGGCGCAGGCAAAGGTCAGGGCGAGGGCGCCAGGGCTGAAGCGATGGCGCCAGCAGTATAGACCCAGAGCCCACATGAACGCGGCCGAGGCCAGCATTGGCCAAATGAGGGGCGTGTACTCATAGTTCCAGTTCATCAAAGCGCCGCCCTCTCAGGAACGCAACCGGCATGTACGGCGGAGCCTCGCCGGCTCATCTCTTCCCGTAGTATTGTTTGGTAACACGGTGTGCTGTGTAGATGCAGTCCTTCCTTCGGGTCGGCTGCCACACAGGGGGAATAGGCTATCAGAGGTTCGGAGCTATCAGCGCGCAGCACGGCGCTGGAAATGCGACACGCCGACAGAGGAGTAGGCGTGCCCCACCGCCACTGCCTCTCGGCACTCTGCCATACTCCCGACACCGCCAGGGGGACAGGCAGGCAGCGGGAGAAGCGGCGTTATGGTAGATGAGCCCGGGCAGCCTGTCAATCAGTAGGGCCGGTTCAGGGGCGCGGTGGAACTCGCGAGGAGGTCGTGGACCATGAATGGGGACCAGGGTATGCACCGGTCCGGGTAGATGGTCTCCACGCGGTCTGCGGTGGGGGAGCGCGTCGCACGCCGCCGGTACCATGACGAGCGCACCGGCCAGTGAGAAGCCGGTCGCGCTCCAAGCCAATCCGCCTTTGAGACCCCGTGTACACCTTTCTGCAACCTCGTTGCGACTCTCGGCTGGTACCATATCCCTGCCCCCCTATGGGCACACACCTCGTGGTCCTGGCTACGCCTACAGAACCTTGTGGATGGACCGCACAGGGTGTGCAGATAGATCACCTAGTAGCAACCATGTCTAGGGAGGCAGGTGTCGCGTTCTACCAGCGTCTGTGGGTCTGAAGGTAGACCCGAGGAGGTACAGCAAATGTCTCCCTTTGCGAACAAGAGGCTACCGTCGTGGGGCATCAAGACCTTCCGTTGCATCCTTGCCCTGATGCTTGTGCTATCGCTGGTGTCGGTCCTGCCTGTGCAGCCGGTGCTGGCCGGAGACAGCCAGGGCGACACGGCCCACTTTGCCATCATCACCGACTTTGGCACGCTCGATGCGACCCAGGCCGCTGTCGCGACGATGGTCGATAGCTGGCAGCCCGAGTTCATCGTGACTGCGGGCGATAACTGGCAACAGTCTAGCATGGGAGATCCCGGCGCCGCCAACTCGTACGAAAACGCCGTCGGGAACTACTATGGCGAAGGGGCCGTCGGCCTCGAACGCACCACCGTTGACTATGTAGGCTCGGAGAGATTCTGGCCGGTTAAGGGCAACCACGACTATGGCGCCGGCACGGGTCGCTATGAGGCCTACTTTGACTATCTCCCCCACGAGGAACACGAGGGGACTGCGGCGTTCTACCAGTTCATCGAGGGTCCCTTGCACTTTTTCATGCTAGATAGCGGATCCCTATGGGGGTCGCCTCCGGACATCGATACGCAGAAGGACTGGTTGGAGGCCGAGCTGGATGCCTCCACTGCCCCCTGGCAGATCGTCGTGTTCCACAAGCCCGCCTACACTGGATCTTCTGTGCACTCGAACGAAACCTCCATGCAGTGGCCGTTTGCGGAGTGGGGAGCGGACTTTATCATCGCCGGCCACACCCACATCTACGAGCGCATCCACCAGGATGGCATCCGCTACTTTACCGCCGGGACAGCTGCGGGGAACGCCCGCACGGGCACGAAGATAGGCGAGGTCTATTACAGTGGCCCTGGCGCCATGCGAGTGGATGCCTCGGACGCGAGCATCACCTTCGAGTACGTGTCGGTCGACGGCACAGTCCGCGACACGTTCACCGAAACGCGTGAGGCGCCCGATTCCCCGACCATCACGACCTCGGCAAGTTCTCTGACCCACTATGTCAGCCAGCCGGGCGTCCCCTCGGCTGAGCAGTCGTACGCGGTGTCCGGCGTCAACCTCAAGGGAGACATCACAGTAACGCCGCCCGCCGGCTTTGAGATGTCCACGACCAGCGGAACCGGCTTTGGCACGGAATCCATCGTCCTGAGCCCAACCGACGGGACTCTGCCCCCCACGTCCCTGTACGTCCGCCTGAACCGCGACACGACGGGCACGTCCAGCGGCAACATCACCCATGAGAGTGACGATGCCCAGCAAAGGAGCGTCGCCGTCACCGGCACAGTGACCGACTCTACCGCCTGGGTCGCGTATAACGACGTGGCGTGGGCATCTGGGCAGCCCTCCACGAACATCACCACGTTTACGATTCCGGAGGAGGGAACCAGTGCGGGCCGTCTGGTGGACTATCACACGGGTGTTGAGACGCCTGTGTCCGTGTCTATCGACGCATCCGGCGGGCCCCTAATCCAGACCACTGAGGATTACGCCGGAAGTGGAACAGCACCCGGCACGGACGCCCACAGTACGTTTGATGGCATCGTGGATATGGCCGGCCTCGTCGTCTATGGCGACGACGAGGAAGGATGGTACGTCGATCTCACGTTCGACGGGCTCGACCCCGAAAGCACGTACGTCTTTGCCACCTCGGCCAATCGCAACGGCTCGTCCTACACTCGCGACTCGAGGTTCACCCTATCCGGCGTGGAGGCGGCCATCAACGCCAGCACGAGCGGAGTAGGTGTCCTCAGCAACGAATCCGTGTACTTTAACACCGGGTACAACACCACGAACGGATACGTAGCCCGCTGGGTGGGCATCAGCCCGGGGAGCGACGGGAGGTTCACCGTCCGTGCAGAGGCGCACAATAAGGAGGGTGAAGAGGCACACAAGGCCTACGGCCCCAGCGTGTTCATGCTCGGCCTGGAGGGCGACCTCGTCACCTACCAACTGACCGCCGACGACGATGGCGATGGCTCCGTTCAGCTCAGCCCGCCGGGAGGCGTCTATCCTGCAGGCGCCACCGTCACTCTGACCCCGGTTGCAGGCCCGGGCTACGCCTTTGGCCACTGGAGCGGCCCCGATGCGGACGACATCGTGCTCAGCGGTGGCGTCTATACCATCGTCATGGACGGAGACAAGGCCGTTACGGCCAACTTTGAGGTGCCCCTCTGCACCGACGTGTCGCTGGTTGCTTCGGCGGACACTTGGCTGCGGAGTTCGTATCCTGACCGTAGCTACGGCGGGTCGGCGGAACTCCAGGTGGGCACGAGCAGCGCGCGCCCCCAGAACTCCTTGCTCCGCTGGGACCTGAACAGCATCCCGCCGGAAGCCACCATCACCACAGCGAGCCTGACGTTCCATGTGACAGAGCCCACCCCCAACGCTTTCGGCCTGTACGACATGAGACGCTCTTGGGTGGAGGGTGATTCGGACGACGCGACGAGCACTACCAGCGCCAACTGGGCGACCTACGACGGCGTGAGCGCGTGGGGCGCCGAGGGCGCGGAGAGCCCGAATGAGGACCGCTACGACACGAACCTGTGGGATGCGGTCGCGAGCACGTTCAACGCTAGCGGCAGCCAGACGATCGGCCTGAATGCCAGCGGCGTTGCCGTGGTCCAGGGCTGGGTGGACGGAGCACTGGACAACCACGGCCTCACCGTGCAACGGGAGACGGGGACATCCAGCTCGAACTACTGGAAGGTTGCCTCCCGGGAGGCAGCAGACGACACACTGCGCCCCAGGCTGAACGTGTCCTACTGCCTTCCGGCGACAGACCCGACCATCACGACCTCCGTGGCCAGTCTACCGGCCTTTGACAGCGAGCCGGGCGAGCCCTCGCAGGAGCGCTCGTACATGGTGTCGGCAGTCAACCTGACGGATAGCCTCCTGATCGCCGCGCCCCCCGAGTTTGCGATATCGACCACCAGCGGGGGTGGCTTTGGGCCAACGATCAGCCTGACACCCGTCGACGGTACCATCGCCAGCACGCCCGTCTACGTGCGATTCATGCGAGCCACCGAAGGGACCTCGACCGGGGCGATCAGCCACACGAGCGTGGGCGCCTCGCCCAAGGCGGTCCAGGTCAGCGGGACGGCAACGCTGACGCCGCCGTGGACAGCGTACAACGATGTCTCGGGAACGGGCTCTCCGTCGCACACGACCGAGTACTCGATCGGCACCACGAACGGCATGCTGCTGGACTTTGAGACCGGGGCAGAGACCGGCGTCACCGTGACGGCAACGACCTCGGGAGAGCTATTCGACTATGAGGACGGAGGAGGGCCCACCGACGCGGGTACCGACGCGTACGAGATCTTTGCCGACCACGTCAACATGGCTGGCAACATCCAGTACAACGTCAGCGATCCGGCGGACTTTTGGATGGACCTGACCTTCGACGGGCTGGACCCGAACAAGACCTACACGTTTGCCGCTACCGCCAACCGCGCCGGAGGCACGGGTGGCAGTAGTCCCTCGTATCCTGAGCGCATCACGCGCTACACCATTTCGGGCGCCGATGGCGCCACCAACGCGAGTTCGGCCGGAGTCGGGATTGTCAGCAACGAATCCGTCTACTTTTGCACTGGTGAGAACACTGCTGCGGGTTACGTGGCTCGCTGGGACAACATACGGGCCGGCTCGGACGGTAGCTTTACCGTGCGTGCTCAACCGCATGACCCAACGGTCTACAGGACCTATGCCTATGGCATGTTCATGCTCCAGGAGAAAGCCGTCGGTCCGGCCTACGCCCTGACGGTCAGCACCGTCGGCCAGGGCGCCGTGGACGTCGATCCCGACCAGGCCACGTACGCCTACGGCGACGAAGTGGCACTCACCGCCCTCCCCGAGCCCGGCTGGACCTTTGCCGGCTGGAGCGGCGACGCGAGCGGCACCACCAATCCTCTCACCGTGACGATCACTGGGGATACGGACATCACCGCCACCTTTGCCCAGGACGCCTACGCCCTGACGGTCAGCACCGTCGGCCAGGGCGCCGTGGACATCGATCCCGATCAGGCGGCCTACGCCTACGGCGACGAAGTGGCACTCACCGCCCTCCCCGAGCCCGGCTGGACCTTTG
>LSQX01370594.1_pt1 | contig 10916 bp, 4 predicted proteins | sample 654561 | NCBI WGS metagenome assembly LSQX01 (sample SAMN04489861, study PRJNA283612) | anaerobic digester metagenome | isolation source: 4 biogas reactors fed with cattle manure at either 37C or 55C with and... | place: Denmark: Kongens Lyngby | collected 2014 | reverse complement strand
GCATACACGTGTCCGCCAGGACCTGCCGGATCGGCCGGACAATACATATTGTAAGGGTTGTCCTGGTTCCACAAATTGATGAGCAGCGGCGACACACCCCGCTCGTTGCTTTTGGTGGCTAGAGTACCAGGGTTATCTGTCGAATATTTTTGCCATGCCTCGCTAACTGACGTTTCAGCTTCGATGGCGCGGCTGCGAATGTACACGATCTCATCTACGTAAGTATCCAAAAAGCTGTCGAAGTTGGTGTTGATGCCTGCATCCGGGCACCATCCAGAAAGGTCGTAGCCAATGATGGGAGGCATAGCATCGTCGGCAGGAACGATGACGAAGCCACCATTTTTGATATTAAAGATGTAAAGAGCAGCAGCTCCGTTGTTGTCTTCTAAAGTACGCACATCAGCGGCAGCCACGTTTGCATAGTCGATAGGTTGTTGCTGATAGCTGCGTTCGAAATAGATGTTGTGCGCGACACGTTGGGCATCTGCGACCGATACCGGATTGCCGGCAAAAGTTATCTGCAGGAAAATCAGCATCAGCGAAAGCGTTAGTAATCCATTCTTCATAATATGATATAGCTTTTTGTGAAATTGTTAGGGCGCAAAATTAGTTAAAAATCGCAAAGCAAATTTTCAACATCAAAACAGAACAACTATTTTGATTTAAAAAAAACAAAAAAAGGCGACCCATCATCAGGATCGCCTTTTTTATTTAAAAACAAATCAATATGTTATTCCACAATAACTTTTTTGGTGGTAACACCATTAGAGCTTTCCACCGACATCACATACACGCCTTTCGGGAGCTGCGATACGTCTATTGTAAGGGTGTTGTTTCCGTTGTGTGCGTCGTATTGTGAAGTGTAGACCAATTGCCCGGTGATGGATGACAAACGCACCTGAACCTGAGTCCGGGTGTTGGTAAAATAACTTACCATGATGTTGTCTTTGGCAGGATTGGGATACACTGCGGTTATATCGAAAGGTACTTCCACAGGCTCATTCACACCTACCATGCTTCCCGTAATGATTACATTATCCACAAAAACGTTATCACCTTCATTAAAAAATTTATCGACCAACCGGCAGCTTGCATTCAGCGTGAGTGTGAAATAGGAGCCAGCCCAGGGATCCAGGATAAATTTCTGCTCTACAAAAGGATCTTCATTGGTTTCGGGATTAAAATTTAGTACACCGTCTTCGTTGGGAATCTGCACAGTATCATTTACCAGCACTCTGAACCATGAAAGTTTGTTGCCCAGACTAAAAGTTTGTTTCAGATCGAGTGTAAGATGAAGCCACACAAATTCTGTAGCGTTGATGTTGCAGACATACGCCGAAGAGTTGAAATCGGTGTTGACATCCCAGGCCTGTTCGGGAGTGGTGGAGGTGGGGCCTCCCTGCCAGCCTTGCAATGCAGTGTGTCCGGTAAAATGCAATCCAAACGCTCCTGTATTAGCAGCGCGGCTATCCACACTGATGTCGGCTTTGGGGCCGGCCATGAGTTCAAAATCAGTAGTGGCGCCATCTTCAAAGCCGCTTTCAAACGAAAGTACCATGCCGCTGATGTTCAGGAAATCTATGTAAGAAGTTGTGTTGCTGCCATTAGCGTTGGTAGCGGTGAGGCTGACGCTGTATTCGCCAGGCTCCAGAAATGCCACAATGGGGTTCTGTGAAGTGGCCGAGGTGTTTTCGAGAAATTCATATTCAGTGGGCTCGATATTCCATAGCCAGGAAACGGGCTGATAATGGGTCATATCTTCAAAAATTACCGCATCCAAAATACATGCGTTGGTATCGCTTACCGCAAACATTACAAAAGGAGCGGGAGTGGTGGTGACTTCAACAAAATCTTCTTTTGTGATAGTGCTCGTTCCAAAGTCGTTGGACACTTCCAGGGTTACGTTGTAGGTGCCTGCATTGGGATAACTTACAGCAGGATTGGGGCTGGTGGAGGTAGCTGGGACGCCGCCTTCGAATGTCCAGCTCCAGGTGGAGGGGATTCCCAAAGAGAGATCAGTAAAGTTAACCGTTGCGCCGGGAGTGACCAAAGGAATTTCAGCCGTAAAGTCGACTACTGGTGTATAGGGTACAGCCATCACGGCCTGGTATGCGTTGATGCGCCCAGCGCCAATCATACCGATGTAATCGGGATTCAGATCATCGATATTATCGGAGGTAGTTTTCAGGATTTCCTCTACCAGGTCGGGAGTAATATCGGGATTGATGGAAAGAATAAGGCTGCATAGTCCGGCTACCATCGGACAGGCCATTGAGGTGCCGGAATAAGAATCGTAGTATCCGCGGACGGTAAAATCCCAGGTAGAGCTAAGCAACCCTGCTGGGCCATTGGTTCCGGAGCCGCCCGGGGCAGCAATGTCGACTGTTTCGCTAAAGTTGGAGAAGTCGGCTTTTTTGTCATTTTCGTCGGTGGCAGCCACTGATATCACGTGGTTGTAGGCCGAAGGATAATGCAGAACGCTGTTGTTGTCGTTTCCGGCAGCAGCTACGAAAACGATTCCGTTGCTGTGTCCGGTATTGATGAGGTTTTGCACAGTGCTGCTGAATCCCGGTCCGCCGTATGACATGCTGATGATATGGGCACCATTGTTCATGGCCCACGACATGCCGTACTGTCCGTAGATGCCGTTGGGGCTGTTGTCGTTAGCAGCCTTTACGGCGATAATGCTGGTGTTGAAACCAATGCCGGCTATGCCTATTTCGTTGTTGGTGATGGCCGTAGCCAAACCCGAGCAGTGCGTTCCGTGCGACCAGTCGGCCGGATTGCCACCGGCAGGAGGGTCGGAGCTGTTTGTATTGTTCATCACATCACGCTGAAGCACGATTTTGTCGGCCAGGTCAGGATGTTCTGACCAGATGGCGTTGTCAACGATAGCAACTTTTATTTCTGCGTCGCCATGCGTAATGTCCCAAGCCAATTCGGCCTGAATCACATCCAGATGCCAGTTCCAGTTGTTGAGGCCACTCACAAGGTTGTAGAGTGTGTCGTTGGGTTTAAAGTCGGTGTATTGCATGGGAACTTTCTCAGCATATTCTATTTCCGGGCGTTGCTCCAAAGCAGCAATGGCTTCTTCCAGCCGGCTGTGGTCGCGCAGTTTCATTTCGAAAGTTTGCAACAGTTTATGCGCATTGCGATAGTCGAAAGGACGGGTGATAGACTGTACCTCAAAGGTTTCGACGAAGTCAGCAAAGTATGCGGCGTCGGTGAGGCTTACTGTTTTATCAGCATTAACCTGCAGGTGGTGCGCATACGAATCGACGAATTTGACGTACAAACTGCCATCGATGTAATACTTTTCATAATTTTGTGCCTCGCTTTGCACACTTAACAGCAGCGTTGCCAGTAAAGTGAATAACAAGGACTTGAACATTCCTAAAGTAAATGATTTCATGTTTTCCGCTTTTATTTTTGAATAGTTAATTGTTTACGTTATTGATAATCAGCAACTAATTAAACGAACAGAAGCGCAAAATTATTAAAAATTTTTAAAACTCATCAATAAAATAACAATGAATATTCTGATTAAAAACATTAAAACGCTTGTACAGATAGATAATTCGTTGCGTAGCAAAGCTTCCGGCAAGGAAATGTCGGAGCTGGAAACCATCGACGACGCCTTTATCTATCTGTCGGATGGCAAGATTGACAAATTTGGTAAGATGATCGATTTGTCGCAATTGCCAGAGTTACAAAACCAAAATAGTTATCAAACGATAGATGCTGCCGGCGGCATGGTGTTCCCTGCATTCTGCGATTCGCACACGCATCTGGTGTATCCGGCCAGCCGCGAAATAGAATACATCGATAAGATAAAAGGAGTTTCTTACGAAGAGATAGCACGTCGGGGCGGGGGCATCCTCAACAGCGCACGCAAACTACAGGAAATGTCGGAAGAAGAACTCACCATAGACGCGCTCGGGCGTTTGCAGGAGATTGCCCGCTACGGTACCGGCGCCGTGGAGATCAAAAGCGGCTATGGCCTCACCACCGAAAGCGAGCTTAAGATGCTGCGCGTTATCCGCCGTCTCAAAGAGTTGTCGCCGCTCACCATCATCTCTACCTTTCTGGGCGCCCATGCCGTTCCGCTTGATTACAAGGGACGGCAGGAGGAGTATGTGGATTTGATTATTAATGAGATGATACCCGTGGTGGCCTCTGAGGGTCTGGCCGACTACATCGACGTATTTTGTGACCGTGGCTTTTTTACTGTCGAAGATACCGATCGCATCCTGAATGCCGGGATGAAATATGGGCTGCCGCCAAAGATTCATGCCAACGAACTCGACTATTCCGGTGGCATACAGGTGGGCGTAAAATATGGTGCCTTGTCGGTAGATCATCTGGAATTTACCGGTGAGGCTGAGATTGAGGCACTACTCGGCTCCGATACGATGCCTACCATTTTACCTGGAGCTGCGTTTTTCCTGAATATGCAGTTGGCGCCTGCCCGTCGCATGATCGACGCGGGACTGCCCGTAGCTATGGCCAGCGATTTCAACCCGGGCTCCTCGCCCTCGGGCAACATGCAGCTCATCCTCTCGATGGCTTGCATCCTTTATCGCCTCACACCCGAAGAAGCCATCAATGCTACCACCCTCAACACCGCCTATGCTATGGGTCTTAGCCACGAACTGGGCACCATCGCCATCGGCAAAAAAGCAAACCTTTTCATCACCCGGCCTATGCCCTCCGTAGCCTATATGCCCTATTATTTTGGTGTTAATAAAGTGGAAAAGGTGATTTTGAACGGGAAGGTTGTGTAGAGAAGAAGAGTTGAGAGTTGAGGGTTGAGAGTTGAGGGTTGAGAGTTGAGAGTTGAGGGTTGAGGGTTGAAAAGTTAGAGAAATGGATTTGTGGGTAATTTAAACGGTCAGCGAATGGGGTTAGGCGCTATCTTGGTCAAACAATTTTTATGTGATAATTATTAGTTTTCACTACTGACCGATTAAATTGACAGTGTTGGTTTTAGCCAAAAGATTTCTATTTTTATGGCTGTTTAATTTCAAAATTCTCAAGTTATGAAAAAGATCATTTTCATCTGGTTCCTTTTTCTGGGAAACATGGGCGTGGTACTTTGCCAGCCGCTCTCTTACACACAACTAACCAATGGGCTTACGGCACCGCAATTTGATACGGGAAGGAGCGATTTCTGCCTGGACGATATCAATATGGACGGCCATATCGATATCCTCACCGTAGGCGATCACGGTTCGCCCAACCTCGGAACCACACAGCAAGGCATCTGCGTGTGGTTTGGTGACGGTCATGGGAATTTCGAAAACTTTATGAACGGCGGCTTTGGATATGGCTCCATTGTAGTGGGCGACGTGAATGGCGACGGACTCAAAGACGTTGGTTACGGCATCCACCACAACTACTCTTCCACCGACTTTGGCGATCAGATTCTTGAGGTGGCGCTTGGCGATGGTACCGGCCAAAACTGGACTCCCTGGGACGATGGCCTGGCTACCAATGGCGAGACGTGGGGCATGTCAGGGGTCGATTTTGGAGATGTTGACAACGATGGCTATCTCGATCTGGTAAGCATCTCCTTTGGCGCAGGTGCGGGTCTGCACGTTTATCTTAACCAGCGCGATGGCACCTGGGAACATAGTTTTGGCTTTCTTAATGGTAATGTGGATAATCTGGTGGAGTTTGCTGATTTCAACAACGATGGCTATCTGGATTTTGCAGCAGCGCACGAGTTTGGCACTGTATATTTTGGTGACGGTACGGGCGATTTCGTCAATAACGATTTCGGGCTGCCGGCGCTTGGCACTTACGCCAGCTTTCATGGCATTGCCACCGGCGACGTTAATAATGACGGAGCAGATGATCTTTCTTTGGTGCTTATCGACGGGAGTGTTAAAGTCTTCGTTTGGACGGATTTTGGCGGAGAGTGGCTTGATTTTTCAGGAAACCTGCCCGCCGGTGGAAATTACAGCTTTACCGCTTTGAAAGATATGAATAGCGATGGTTTTACTGATCTGGTTGCAATGCGCAAGCAGGCTGTTGATATTTTCCTGGGCGACGGTACCGGCAACTGGACATTAGGTGCGTCAGTTATACTTCCTGAAAGCGGCAGTCCCAAAGCTTTTCGTGTGGGTGGCGACTTCGATAACAATGGCCGCCCCGACATGGTGATGCTTTTGCAAACGGGTTCGTGGGTTAGCTATCAAAACCAAATGCTTTGTTACAAAGAGAGCAGTGCCACCGAAAGCTTGTGGATTCAACCACATTTTCCGCGGGGAGGCGAAAATTTCTATCTCGGCACTGCAAATTTCATAAAATGGGCTTCTGCAGTGCCCGGCGAGGAGAGCAGCCTGGTGGATATTGAATATTCTGCATTTGGACCTGATGGCCCCTGTTGGCTGGTAGCGCAGGATATTCCCAATAACGGCAAACACCAATGGACTATTCCTAATTATCCCTCCGAACAGGTGTGTCTGCGTTTGATAGTGAAAAGCGAATCGTTCGGCACCGACACCGCTACCAGCAATGCTTTTAACATTTTGGGCGAACCAAATTCTGTTCTCAACAAAAAGCTGCCAAAGCAAACTTTGCTATTTCCCAATCCCGGTTCCGATTGTATTTATCTTAACGATGCCGCAAATATCAAAAGCATTCGTTTTTTTGATGATAAAGGAATTGAGCTAAACCCAATTCATAATCCTTCGGGCGTTGTTAACGTTTCGCAACTTCCTCGCGGAGTGTATTTTTTGCGTTTTATCTTTAATGATGGAACCATCCGAAATGAGAAATGGATGAAGTTATCTAAATAGCGCCTAAAAACAGACCTCACGCTGATGCGGAGAGAAGGTTTTCTAAACTGGTGTAATGAATTTAACCTAGTGCCGACCTGGTGCCGACCTGGTGCCGAAAAATTAATAAGACAGTTGATAAAAAAACCGGATCATTCTCTATGGAACGATCCGGTTTTATTTTTACAGAACTAAGAATTGATTATCTGATCATGACTTTATGAATGGAAACGTTCTCGCCGGCAGTGATTTTTACAAAATACACTCCTGCAGGTAGTTGCCTGACGTCGATCCGTTCTTGTTGGCTGCAATTACTCTTGCTCAACATCTTAACACCTGAAGGACTTACTATTTCGATGTTACTGCCACCGGTGATTTCCAGGTTCAGAATATTGCCAGCCGGGTTGGGCCAGATGCTTATGCTGCGATTTTCCGGGTTGCTGGTTCCGGTGGTCGGGCTGCCATACTCTTCGGTTGCAGGATACAGGTAGAAATTCACTGTGGTCGTACCGCCATCCACCAACACCACATTGTAAATGGATGATTGCTGATAGTCGGGCGCATTGCAAACCAGTTGGTAATTGCCGCCGGGCAGACTCAGCGTGTAGTGGCTGCCAAAAGGTGTGGCATAGGTCACCGCTCCAAAATCCGTGTTCAGCGCCGATACCCAGGCATTAGGAATAGACAGGTTGGTTGTGGCATCGCGCACTGTACCTTGCACCTTGCCAATAAATCCGCCAATTTTCACCTGCACCGGATTGCAGTGCCCGGATTCACCTTCGGTGTACAAAGCTGTAACGGCATACCAATAGCTGCCTTCGGGACAGTTGGCATCGATCCATGTAGTTTGTGTTACCATTTGATCGATCATCACACCATCGCGATAGATATTATAGCCTGTCAGCGTCAGTCTTTCGGGGGCTGTCCAGGTGAGGGTTACATCATCAGCGCTAACCTGTGCAGTTAGATTTTCGGGCGGTGGCAAATTCATCGGTTGTCCGATAAGAACGGTGTAATCCTCCACTTCTCCATAGTTTGAGTTGCCGCAAGGCACCGGGCTGGAGCTATAGGTCATGCGCACGCGCATACGATACTGGCCGGATTGCTGCCCGGCGGGAGCTACAATATTTCCGGTAAACGTTGCGCCGCCGCTGTTGCTCGTAAGCACGAAGGTTTCATTGCTATTGCTGCCCAGCTCTTTGTCGAGGCTCCAGTCGATCCACACAGTTACTTTATCGCTGCTCCAGGCATTACCGTTGGTGACGGTAATAGGAACAGGTACGCCAGGCTCCAGCGTAGTGGTGATGTCGGTGTAATTAGCAACGGCATTTTGCCATCCGCTGCTGTTGTTGATATCGCCACAAACAACTTTTGAGATGTATTCATCCTCATAATTAGTAGAAGCCTCGCAGTAATCAGTAAAAACAATCGACAGATCATCCTGCTGGCTGATGCCCATATTTGCAGTCATATTGATATTAAGTACTGCCGTATGACCAAAGGGTGTGTTGGCAGCAGCATGAACCATGAAGCTCGCTGTGCCGGTGCTGCCGAAGGATAAATCACCAATTTGCTGGGGTGTTGTGGTAAGCACAGATACGTATGGGTCGGTGCTTAGGAGTTGGGCATTTACATTAAAAGCATCCGACGAACCGCTGTTCTCGATGGTTAGAACCATTGTAGCTGTTTCGCCCGGATCGAGCATACCATTGTTGTTGCCATTGGGATCGTTGATGGCGTAACCGGCATATTTTAAAACAGGAGCATGAGCCTGTATCGAAACATTACTTTCCCACACGTCGGTTCCGTTGGTGGCGCTGAGCTTAAGGCTTGCAGCATGCCCGTCGGGGATGTCGTTGGCAGCCTGAATAGCAAATGCGTTGCTGACAGTTTTGGTGGCGCCAGGGCCGATATTTCCAAAGGTAGCAGATCCGTCGATGATGGTGATGTAAGCATCGGTGGTGGTCATGGTAACGTTAACGTTGTTAGCAGCGGCCACGCCCACATTTTTCATGGTCATGTCGAGCGTAACGCTTTCGCCATAGTCGAGCTGGCCATTGTTGTTGCCGTTCACATCGTTGATTGCATGATTATTATAAATAACATAGGGACCTGTGGGCGGTATGCACTGGATGATTTCGTCGATGGTTGTGCAATTGAAAGCGGTAGCCACCAGCTGTACATCGCCGGACAGGAAGTTGTTTGGGATGGACACAAAACCTATCGCATTGCTTATTGCTGAAAGTGTGATTCCATTTTGCGAAAGCGCCACCTGAGCGCCAGCCAAAGGGGTTCCGTTTTTGGTGATGGTGGTTTCAAAAGGTGTTCCTACCAGCATCACATTGTTGTTGTAGGCGAGGGTGGCGGGTGTGTCGGTGCGGATTTGCATCGAAGGGTCGCCAAAGAGGATCCAGGTCTGGGCCGTCTCCAGGTCGCCGGGCGATTCGGTAATCATCAGCACCAGGCCATTGAAAACGATCGAGCCAAAGGTGTGACGTCCTTCGGTAGTGGAGATTCCGTTCTGGCCGGGATGTAAGCTGTAGTCGTAGCCACCGATGATGAGATCATTAAAATAATCCTGTCCGCGCATCGGGGGATTCCACGGTTGGTTGATGGTTGCCATCACCGTTCCTACAGCCCCGCCTCCCTGTTGGTTCATCCAGGCCTCGGCGAAGCAGTAGGCGTTATGATACGAACCATTTACGCAAGCTACCGAAAAAATAATCGGCAGCTTAGTGCCATTGGTCAGGCTGGCAATGTGGCTGTTGCTGTAGCCCGAGCTTCCCCACGACGTAGTGGAACCATGGCCGCAATAGTTGATAACGCTGGTACCCGTTTGCAAAGCCGCTGTTACCATGGTGGGATTGGCCGTTGGGTCGTAAATAGCGTTGTGCACATTATAGGTAAACTGGCTGAGTTTGTCGTCGTAGATAATCTGAATGTGTTGGTAGTCGTATTCGCCATCGTCGCCTGTACCCTGGCTGCTGGCGACGCCGGTGGCTTTTTTATACCAGTTGGCACCCACATCAGGTTCTTTTTCGTAGGTGATAATTTTATTCACCTGCGTGGTAACGGCGGCGGCGCTGTTGGCTGCCAGACGCCCCACACAAATGTCAAAATAGTTGTCGTTGCCCACCACACAGCCCGTCACCGGATCTTTAGGCGTGCCGTTGCTGTTGGCACATTTTATATCTGCCCAGTCGCCTACCAGCAGCACATACAGGATGTTGTTGTTGGCGTCGTATTTGGCCTGCACCAGGTTATTCACATCGGTACCTGTTGCCACCACTTCTTTGTGCACCACCAAACCTTTTTGCCGTTTCCAGTCGATGTAGGGTTGTATGGCTGCTTCGTCGCGGGCGGTGCAGTAGATCAGGATTTCGCCGTTGTCGGCAATGGTAAGATCGGTAACCGGAGAGGTGTAATTTATAAAAGCACTTTCGTAAATACCTATCATCTCGCGAAGCGGGATATCATTTTGAACCGTAAGCGGATTCACGGCTGGTGCATCGTTTTCGATGAGTTGTACCGTCATGGTGTGATACACCCGCAAAATGTTGCGGGCAGCATTGTAACGCACCGGATAAACCGTAACGGTGGCTCCTCTCACATCTTTAATAATATAGGGCGAAGTGATTTCGGCATGTTCTGTCGGATAAAAACGGTCGGTGATCGACTGCGGGTCGATGACGTAAGGAATGGTCGAAGGATCCTGGTCACGGTAAATTACTCCGCGCGAGGGCAACATCGGATAGGTGAGTTGGTAATCGGTGTAGCTGCCCGGCGTCACCTTCAGATCATAACTTTGGGTGTTGCCCAATTGCAGTGCCGTGGTGGCAAAAGGAATCTCAGCCCAGCCGGCCTGCTCGGTGTGCAGCCTGAAGTCAGTGACCAATTGTTCGTACGTTACGCCATCGTAAACAACCTCATCGAGTTGTATTTCGCCGGTGGTAAAAAGCAGCTCCATGCTTAGGGCATCGGGTTGGTGATAAACAACCTCAAAGCCCTTGTCGGCAGCCATGAGCTGCACGCATGAAAGCATCAGAATAGTAAAAATCAGTCGTTTCATAAAGTAAAAATTTTGGTTAATAATGATAAAAAATTGTTTTAGAAAAAGTGGCTCAAAATACGATT
>LSQX01351863.1_pt1 | contig 10917 bp, 17 predicted proteins | sample 654561 | NCBI WGS metagenome assembly LSQX01 (sample SAMN04489861, study PRJNA283612) | anaerobic digester metagenome | isolation source: 4 biogas reactors fed with cattle manure at either 37C or 55C with and... | place: Denmark: Kongens Lyngby | collected 2014 | reverse complement strand
TATGAATTTTCGGACAGTCTCCTTGCTATTTTTCGGCTTTAGAGTGATATATGTAGTAACGAAAAAAAGGAGGTCATTTTTATGACAATTCACTACAATGTACCGGGCAAGAAACGCAAGGAACTCGCAACCGAAATCGGCAGATGGCTTGAGGTCGATGTCGAATATCTCGGCGCACCCACATTCGCATACCGAATCGATTACTTTACCCTTGACCGTGACGGCAACCTTTCCTTTGACGACCGCGCCGACAGCGATGTGATTGAGCAGTTGCTTGAGCATCTTTATGACGAAAGCTTCGAGAACGACAACTCCAAAGAAGAACCCGACGGCATCTGCATTTCCATGCCGAAGAGCCTATTTACGGAAACGGCAATGGAAAACCTCAAGAACCTGGTAGCCGCCAAAGGTGAGCTTCTGAAGAAGGCACTCGCCGCCGAAAGCCTTCCAATTGAGTCGGAAGACGACAGGGTATCGTTTCCTTGGTTCCCCTACACCACCGACCCTGAGGAAATCAAAGCATACGATAAACTGGTGTGTGCTATCTGCGAGATGGCAAAAAATCAGAAACGGGTTACGGCAAAGGAAAAGGAAGTCGAAAACGAAAAATATGCGTTTCGCTGCTTTCTTCTTCGTCTCGGTTTCATCGGTGCCGAATACAAAACTGCACGAAAAATTCTGCTCCGGAATCTGGAAGGTTCTGCATCATTCAAGGGAGGTAAAGAAGATGTTGTTTCCGACTGAAGAAACTGTCGCAACTCTCAAAAAGATGTATCCTGTCGGCTGCCGTGTGGAACTGCTTTGCATGAATGATACACAAGCGCCACCAGTTGGCACAAAAGGCACGGTCATCGGTGTTGATGATATCGGCTCGGTGATGGTGAAATGGGATAACGGCTGTGGTCTTTCGGTTGCTTACGGCGAAGACAGTTGCAGGAGGATTGATCATGAATGAAACGGTAAAAGAACAGATACTCGCCGTGCGTGATACAGGCCTGACCAATATGTTTGACACGACTGCCGTTCAGCGAATCGCATTTGAAATGGACTTCTTTGAACTTGTTGATTTCATTGAGGGAAACAAGGGTGCTTATGTCCGTTTTATTCTAACGGGAGAGGCATAAACCGCTGTAATATACAAGTTTTTTCACGAAAGATCGTGTACTATATTGCGCTCTAATGACTGGATATAATGTGCTTTCAGAGTTAATATGTGTACAACAAAAGGAACGGAGGATACCGAAATGACAGAGAATCAAATCAGGCAGATTGAAAGCCGGCTTCCAGCAGGAGAGAAAATTGACAGAATGTACACAGCCTTTGAGGGTGGCATTCGTGTTATCTCGAAGAACGCAGACGGCATCGAAACCCGCTACAATGTGAGTTTCGATGCCGACGGCAACGCAAGCCTCAAGAGATTTTAAGGAGGACGGCACAATGTGGAAAGAAGGAAGCATCAAGGTCAACATGAGCATTTACCGTTATTGGATTAAGGTTTTTGATGAGGGTTCACAGTTCGGGATCGAAGGCGGTAAGATTTCAAAGCTGATGCTCAAACGGGACGGTAAGGTGGTTTGCATCTACGACCGCGGTTGGGACATGCTACCGATTGATCCCGAAACACAGCTTGCCTACGAAATCCTGGTTCACAGCGAAAACCACTGAATGAGGTTTCGCACCAAAATATAAGCGATTCCTATATAGAAAGGTTCAGAGCCGGAAGGCTCTGTTCCTCGTATACGGAGGCACCGAAAGGTGTCTGTTTTTATGCCGAAAGGAGGTGACCGTATATCCGAAAGCTTAAAAAATACAAGCCGACCGCATTTAAAGCCGGCGACTCCGTTTACAGTAAAGAGTCGGCGGATTATGCGGTCGGCTTTATCGAATGCCTGTGTCACACCAAAGGCACCTGGGCTGGTAAGCCTTTTGAACTGATCGACTGGCAGGAACAAATCATCCGCGACCTGTTCGGAACGCTGAAGCCAAACGGCTACCGACAGTTCAACACGGCATATATAGAAATTCCCAAAAAGATGGGTAAATCCGAACTGGCCGCTGCAGTGGCGCTATTACTCACTTGCGGTGACGGAGAGGAACGCGCTGAAGTTTACGGTTGCGCCGCCGACCGACAACAGGCATCCATCGTTTTTGAAGTGGCGGCTGATATGGTTCGTATGTGTCTGGCACTCTCCAAGCGAGTGAAAATTCTGACTGCCACCAAGCGTATCGTTTATCTCCCTTCGAACAGCTTCTATCAGGTGCTGTCAGCGGAAGCCTACTCCAAGCACGGTTTCAATATACACGGGGTCGTATTTGATGAGTTGCACACGCAGCCGAACCGTAAACTCTTTGATGTTATGACAAAGGGTTCGGGCGATGCGCGTATGCAACCGCTGTATTTTCTGATAACCACTGCCGGAACTGACACGCATTCCATCTGTTATGAGATACATAAAAAGGCAAAGGATATTATCGAAGGCAGGAAAATCGATCCCACCTTCTATCCCGTCATTTACGGTGCGGATGAAAGCGATGACTGGACTGACCCTGCGGTCTGGAGGAAAGCAAACCCCTCTCTCGGCATCACGGTCGGAATGGATAAAGTCAAAGCCGCCTGCGACTCGGCAAAACAAAACCCTGCAGAAGAAAACACTTTCCGTCAGCTTAGACTCAATCAATGGGTCAAACAATCTGTCCGATGGATGCCGATGGATAAGTGGGACGCCTGCGCCTTTCCCGTAAATGCGGAATATCTCAAAGGGCGCGTGTGTTACGGCGGTCTTGACCTTTCATCCACTACGGATATAACCGCTTTCGTGCTTGTATTTCCGCCTGAGCATGATGAGGATAAATTCACCGTATTGCCGTTCTTCTGGATTCCGGAAGAGAATATTGAATTTCGTGTCCGGCGCGACCGCGTTCCGTATGATGTTTGGAATAAACAAGGGTATCTGGAAACGACCGAAGGCAATGTCGTCCACTATGGCTATATTGAACAGTTCATTGCACAGCTCGGCGAAAAGTATAACATCCGTGAAATCGCCTTTGACCGTTGGGGAGCTGTTCAGATGGTACAAAACCTTGAAGGACTCGGCTTCACCGTGGTTCCGTTCGGACAGGGATTTAAAGATATGTCCCCTCCGACAAAGGAATTGATGAAACTCGTGCTTGAAGGAAAAATCGCCCACGGCGGTCAGCCTGTTTTGCGCTGGATGATGGATAACATCTACATTCGCACCGACCCGGCCGGAAACATTAAAGCGGATAAAGAAAAATCAACGGAAAAGATTGACGGTGCCGTAGCTGCCATAATGGCACTCGACAGGGCGATTCGCTGTGGCAACGATACAAGTGCTTCGGTTTATGACAACCGAGGCATTCTGTTTATATAAGGAGGATAAAAGATATGGGCATTTTTTCGGGACTGTTCCGTTCACGGGATAAGCCTACCGACAGAACCGCCGGAAGCGGTTATTCCTTTTATTTCGGTGGGTCCACTGCCGGAAAGAATGTAAACGAGCGTTCATCCATGCAGATGACGGCGGTCTATTCCTGCGTCCGTATTCTCGCGGAGTCAGTTGCCGGACTTCCGCTTCATTTATACCGATATACGAAAGAAGGCGGCAAAGAAAAAGCCATAGACCATTCGCTGTATCGACTGCTGCATGACGAGCCGAATCCGGAGATGAGTTCATTTGTGTTCCGAGAAACACTCATGACTCATCTTTTGTTGTGGGGTAACGCTTACGCGCAGATTATTAGAAACGGCAAAGGTGAAATCATCGCTCTGTATCCGCTTATGCCGAACAAGATGACGGTCGACCGGGATGACAAAGGTCGGCTTTATTACCGCTACCAACATTCAGCAGACGAAGCGGATACGATGAAGGCATCTTCGGTTATTTTATCATCCTCGGATGTCCTGCATATTCCGGGTCTTGGATTTGACGGTCTTGTCGGCTACAGTCCGATTGCAATGGCAAAAAACGCTATCGGTATGGCGATCGCCTGTGAGGAATACGGTGCCAAATTCTTTGCCAACGGTGCCGCGCCGAGTGGGGTCCTTGAGCATCCCGGCACGATCAAAGACCCTACGCGGGTACGTGAAAGCTGGCAGAACACCTTCGGCGGAAGCGCAAATTCCAATAAAGTCGCCGTTCTCGAAGAAGGAATGAAGTATACGCCTATCGGCATCTCGCCGGAACAGGCGCAGTTTCTCGAAACACGTAAATTCCAAATCAATGAAATTGCCCGGATTTTCAGAGTACCGCCTCATATGGTGGGTGACCTTGAAAAATCGAGTTTTTCCAATATTGAGCAGCAATCGCTTGAGTTCGTGAAATATACGCTCGAACCTTGGGTAATCCGATGGGAGCAGTCGATTACAAGGTCGCTGCTCACTTCTGACGAAAAGGCGGAAATCTTCGTCAAGTTCAACCTGGAAGGTTTGCTTCGCGGCGATTACGCAAGCCGCATGACCGGTTATGCCACAGCAAGGCAGAACGGATGGATGTCGGCAAACGATATCCGGGAACTTGAAAACCTCGACCGCATTCCTGCGGAAGAAGGCGGAGACCTCTACCTTGTCAACGGCAATATGCTTCCGCTGAAAAATGCAGGAGCCTTTGCAAAAATACAAAAAGAAAATACCGATGAAGAGGAGGTAAAAACCGAAAATGAAAACAAAGAATCCGAAGAAGTTCTGGCAGTGGCAGAACCGGATGCTCAAAAACGAGGAAACCGGCGAAGAAACGCTTGAACGAACTCTGTTCCTGAACGGTACGATTGCCGAAGAAAGCTGGTTTGACGATGACATCACACCGGAATTATTCAAGAGCGAGTTGTTCGCGGAACAAGGACCCGTTACCATATGGATCAACTCGCCCGGCGGCGATTGCGTAGCGGCAAGCAGAATTTATTCGATGCTGATGGATTATCAGGACAGAGTTACCGTCAAAATCGACGGCATTGCTGCCTCGGCTGCGTCTGTTATCGCCATGGCGGGAACGACCGTGCTGATGGCTCCAACGGCGCTTATGATGATTCACAACCCTGCGACTGCAGCATTCGGCAATTCCGAAGAAATGCATAAAGCCATCGAGATGCTTTCCGAAGTCAAGGAATCCATTATGAACGCTTACGAAATCAAAACCAATCTTTCCCGCGCAAAAATCTCGCACCTTATGGATGAGGAAACATGGATGAACGCAAATAAAGCAGTTGAACTCGGCTTTGCGGACGGAATCCTTACGGATGATAAACGTTCAGAATCCACAAAGGACGGCAATCCGTCTTTTATTTTTTCCACCAACGCTGTCAGAACCACGCTGACAAATAAACTCGTGTCCCGTTCGAAGCAGATGGCGGCTGCAACGCATATCGAGCAGAAACCCGCCGAACCCGAATGCCGCGGTCGTTCTGTCGATGAACTGATGGAACGCCTCAAACTCATGAAACACTAATTTAGGAGGATTCATTATGACTATCAACGAACTGCGCACCAAGCGCGCAAAACTCTGGGAAGGCACGAAGGCTTTCCTTGAAACCCACAGAAACGAAAACGGGATTCTTACTGCCGAAGACGATGCTACATATGCCAAAATGGAGCAGGAAATTACCGATCTCGGACGCGAGATTTCCCGAATGGAACGTCAGGAAACACTTGACGCCGAGCTGAACAAGCCCGTCAACACGCCAATCACCTCCCGTCCCGAAACTTCCAATGCCAACGAAAAGACCGGTCGCGCTTCGGATGCTTATAAAAAGGCTTTCTGGAGCAATTTCCGTTCCAAAAACGGCGTGGCTCCAGAGCTCAGAAATTCTCTGAGCGAGGGTCAGGACACCGAAGGCGGTTACCTCGTCCCCGATGAATTTGAACACACCCTCGTTACGGGACTCAACAGCGAAAATATCATCCGCGCTCATGCGCATATCATTACAACCTCCGGCGGCCTGCACAAGATTCCGATTGTGGCATCTCGCGGCTCAGCCTCTTGGATTGACGAAAAAGGCGCATATGACGAATCCGATGAAGCCTTCGGACAGGTACAGCTTGACGCGCATAAGGTCGGCACGATTATCAAGGTGTCCGAAGAACTCTTGAATGACTCGGCATTTGACCTTGAATCGTATCTCACTTCCGAATTTGTCCGCAGAATCGGAGACAAGGAAGAAGAAGCTTTTCTCACCGGCAACGGTTCTTCCAAGCCTACCGGTATTCTGAACGCTACCGGCGGCGGTCATGTCGGCGTTACCGCTGCTTCCGCCACGGCTATTACCGCCGATGAATTGATTGACCTTTATTACAGTCTCAAGAGTTCCTACCGCAAGAATGCCATTTGGGTGCTGAACGATTCCACCGTCAAGGCAATCCGTAAGCTCAAGAACGGCGAAGGCACCTATCTCTGGCAGCCCGCTATCAGGGACGGCGAGGTTAACACCATTCTCGGCAGGCCCTACTTTACTTCTCCTTTTACTCCCGAAATTGCAGCCGGTGCAAAGACTGTGGTATTCGGTGATCTTAACTATTACTGGATCGGTGACCGTCAGGGCATCTCCTTCAAGCGTCTCAACGAACTGTACGCCGGAAATGGTCAGGTTGGTTTCCTTGCTTCCAAGAGACTGGATGGCAAGACAGTTCTTCCCGAAGCAATCAAGGTTCTTCAGCAGCACGCTTAAGGAGGTACGGCATGAGTTACAACACAAAGAACTACACCGAACAGGGCGGCGAAAAGACCGTTATCGGTGGTGTGCTTGAAATCAAGGAGGGAGCCTCGGTGACGGGGCTTCCTTCCGCTCCGAATCAAGCCGCAAGCACAGCTTCGAATGTCGCCGGACTAAAAGATGATTTCAATGCACTGCTTCTGAAACTGAAAGACAGCGGGCTGATGAAGCCGGATATATGGAATGTATCGGTATCGAATGTTACCGCTTCTCTCAGTGAAGATATGGTAGCCAATCAAGGCAAGGTCGAATCCATCACAATCGAGGAAAATGTCATTACAGTCACTGTTCCGGTTGACGAACTGATTCCTTATGAAAGTTCAAACCCCATGCAAGGCACACACAAATGGTTAGCAATCCTCATCAACACAGGACTTCCTGCGATCACGGCAGTCAAGTATAACGGCAGTCAGCTGACATCAGCCGATGCTGCGGAAGCAGCTGCTGTCGGCGGGCAGGCAGGAGACATTGTGATGTGGCTGAAGTGCGACGAAGTCGTAAATACACCGAAGTCGTTCACTCTCTGGTCATCCGGTTATCCCGTAGCTGAATTCACTGTTGTCATCGCAGAGCCGGAAACCGAAGAATAAGGAAAGGACGGTGGCGGTATGACGCTTCTTGAAAAAGTAAAGGCAAACCTCATTCTGGAGCATACGGCAGATGACGAACTCCTGCAGATGTATATCACCGCCGCCGTTTCCTATGCCGAAAGTTATCAGCATCATCCGGAATATTACTACAAAGAACATCCGATGCCTCCCACCACAGAGCAGGCCGTCATTATGCTGTCGTCCCACTTCTATGAGTCAAGGGACGGCAGCACCGGCGGCTTTTTTGCCGACAATGTGCAGGCGGGACAGCAGGTGTGGAATACGGTCAATCTTCTTCTGAAACTCGACAGAAACTGGAAGGTGTAATCATGAGCTTCGGAAAAATTAATACATTTATTGAAATTATCTCAACCGAGCCTGCAAAGGACGCGGACGGTTTCACAAGTCACTCGGATACGGTGGTAGCATCTGTCAGGGCATATTCTGAGCAGAAGAACTCTACCGAACGATGGCGGAGCATGGCACAATCCAATGAGGTGAATGCTCTGTTCCGCCTTCGCTTTATACCGGGAGTCGAACTGAACAACCGCCACATCATTGTCTGTGAAGGAAAGCGTTATAACATTTATTCGGTCGAAAATGTCAGAGGCCGTGATATGTATCTTGAGGTGTTGGCGAGGTGTGACGATGGCTAAAGCGACTTTTCAAATGCCGGAGGAGTTTCTGCTTAAGATTGCAAAGCTTCAGGAGAAAACCGATGAGATCGTTCCCAAAGTTCTGGCTGCCGGAGCCGAGGTGGTCGAAAAGAATGTCCGCTCAAATCTGGCATCGGTAATCGGTAAGAACACCAAAGTCGAAAGCCGTTCAACCGGAGAACTCTTGTCCTCTCTCGGAACTTCACCGGCAAAACAGGACAGAAACGGAAACTTCGATGTTAAAATCGGTTTCAAAGAGCCTCGTAACGACGGCGAAAGCAATGCGAAAATCGCAAACATCCTCGAATACGGCAAACACGGCCAGCCGCCGAAACCTTTTCTGAAACCGGCAAAGTCGAAATCCAAGGATTCCTGCATTCGTGCGATGAAAGAAAAACTGGAGGAGGAGATTTCGAAGATATGAGCTTGCTTACTGAATTAAATACGATTATATATTCACTCGGGATACCGGTCGAAACGGGCATCTTTTCGGAAACACCGCCCGACAGATATGCGGTTCTGACACCTCTTTCGGATTCCTACGAACTGTTCTCGGATAACGCCCCGGGTCAGGATATCGAGGAAGTCCGTATATCCATATTTGATAGAAGCAACTACCTGGCAGTAAAGAAACGCATGGAATCCGCAATTCTCGCAGCCGGAATCACCATAACCGACCGCCGGTATATCGGACATGAAGACGATACCGGCTATCATCACTACGCCATTGATGTGGCGAAAAATTATGAACTACAGGAGGAATAAAACGAATGGCCACAATAGGACTTGACAGTCTTTATTATTCCAAAATCACCGAGTCCGCTTCGGGCGACGAGATATACGGAACTCCCGTAAAACTTGCCAGAGCAATCGAGGCGGAGGTATCCATCGAACTCAATGAAGCGATTCTTTACGCCGATGACGGAACCGATACCGTAATCAAGGAGTTCAAGAGCGGCACGATAACGCTCGGCATCAACGAAATCGGCCCACAGGCGGCAAGAGATCTGACGGGAGCCGCTGTGGATGCAAACGGTGTGATTGTTTCTGCCGGAGAGGATGAACCTACACCGGTGGCGATCGGATTCCGGGCGAAAACCGCCAAGGGCAAGTACAGATACTTCTGGTTATACCGTGTTCTGTTTGGCATCCCCGGAACATCGCTCAAAACCAAGGGTGACAGCATAGAGTTCCAGACCCCTTCCATCGAAGGAACCATATCGAGAAGAAATAAGCTTGATGCCCAGAACAAGCACCCGTGGAAAGCGGAGGTAACTGACGGCGAGGAAGGGGTATCACCGAATGTCATATCCAACTGGTTCCAGAGCGTGTACGAGCCGGACTATACTACGGCCGATGCAACGCTTGCGTCCCTTACCCTTGGCTCGCTTACACTCTCTCCGGCTTTCAGTTCCGGAACAACTGAGTATACCGCAACCACCGAAAACGCAACAAACACAATCACGGCGGTCGCTACATCCAATAATGCCGCTGTCGCAATCACGGTAAACGGCAACTCGATCGCAAGCGGTCAGTCGGCAACATGGGTCACCGGCACCAATACCGTGGTGATTATCGTTACCAACGGAAATACCGCAAAGACATACACCGTGACGGTAACGAAGGGGGAGTAAGTTATGGAAAATGAAAGAAGCTCGGTTATATCCATTGGCGGCAAGGAGTATGAACTGCTCCTTACCACAAGGGCGACAAAGGAAATTGGCAAGAAATACGGCGGTCTTTCCGACCTTGGAGACAAACTCCTCAAGGCTGAAAATTTTGAGACCGCCATTGATGAACTGATCTGGCTTATCACCCTGCTTGCCAATCAGCCGATTCTGATTCACAACGCAAAGAATCCGCAGGACAAAAAGGATCTGCTCGAACCGGAAACTGTGGAGCTCTTCACCACACCCTACGAGATAGCCGGATTCAAGGAAGCGATTATGGACTGTCTTATCAAAGGCACAAAGCGCGAAGTACAGAGCGAAGAATCAAAAAACGGATAAACGGGCCGGATACCTCTGACGGAGAGATATTCGCCCGTTTAATCTTTTACGGAGTCACACTCTTGAACCGCACAGAGGAGGAAGTGTGGCTGATGCCCATCGGTCATCTGCTTGATCAGTGGGAGGTGTATAAGCAGTTCAATGGAATGGCAAAATCCAGACGGGAGCACTTTATCGATGAGGCAATCCCGTACGGAATATAAACGAAGGAGGTGACGTGAATGACAGACAATTTCGGCCTGCGGATAGGCATCGAAGGTGAAAAGGATTTCAAGAAAGCAATCGCGGATATCAATTCGCAGATGAAAGTGCTCGGCTCCGAGATGAAACTCGTGGAATCTCAGTTTTCATCCCAGGATAAGTCGGTTGAAGCTTTGACCGCAAGGAACGATGTCTTAAATAAAAACATCGATACCCAAAAATCCAAGATTGAAACGCTGCGTTCCGCGCTTGAAAACGCGTCATCCTCCTTCGGCGAAAATGACCGCCGCACACAGGCATGGGCGGTTCAGCTGAACAACGCACAGGCAGAACTCAATAAAATGGAGCGGGAACTTGAAGATAACAGTTCCGCCCTCAAGGATACCGGCAAAGGTATGGATGACATGGGAGATGCCGCCGATGAGATGGGCGACGATGTCAAAGAAGCAGGCGATGATGCCGACGAAGCGTCATCGCGCTTTGAAGGTCTCGGCGGTGTATGTAAAGCGGTAGCCGGAACGCTTGCCTTAGCTTTTGCCGCGGTATCCGCAGCAGCCATATCCGCCGGAAAAGCACTCATTGATATGTCTGCTGCAGGCGCAGCCTATGCCGACACGGTAATGACCGAATCGACCATCACCGGTATTGCGACCGACAAGCTGCAGGAATATATGTATGCGGCTGAACTTGTGGATGTTTCGACAGAGACTCTTACAAAGTCTATGGCAAAGCAGATTA
>LSQX01235039.1_pt1 | contig 10917 bp, 9 predicted proteins | sample 654561 | NCBI WGS metagenome assembly LSQX01 (sample SAMN04489861, study PRJNA283612) | anaerobic digester metagenome | isolation source: 4 biogas reactors fed with cattle manure at either 37C or 55C with and... | place: Denmark: Kongens Lyngby | collected 2014 | reverse complement strand
CACATCGTGTTCTACAACCCGCCGGTGGTGAACAAACAGCTGGGCATCCGCAAAAGCGCCCTGGGGGAGACCCGGGAGCTGGCCAGCCAGCTGCTCAAAAACAAGGTGCCCACCATCGTCTTTGCCAAAAGCCGCATCCAGGTGGAGGTGCTCACCAAGGCGCTCAAGGAGCAGCGCGCGGGGGCCCTGGGCTGGTCTGACAGCGTGCGCGGCTACCGGGGCGGCTACCTGCCCCAGGAGCGGCGGGAAATTGAGCGCGGCCTGCGCGCGGGCCGGGTCACCATGGTGGTCACCACCAACGCCCTGGAGCTGGGCATTGACATCGGCTCCCTGGACGCCTGCATCCTCTGCGGCTACCCTGGCACCATCGCGAGTACCTGGCAGCAGGCCGGGCGCGCGGGGCGGCGCATGGGCGCCAGCCTCACCATCCTGGTGGCCTCCAGCGCGCCCATTGACCAATACCTCATCACCCACCCGGAATACTTTTTCACCCAGTCCCCGGAAAACGCCCTCACCAACCCGGACAATTTGTATGTCCTGCTTAACCACTTCAAGTGCGCGGCCTATGAGCTGCCCTTTAAGGAGGATGAGCCCTTCGGCAACGCCCCGGGGGTGGACAGCCTCAAGCAATACCTGGCGGAAGCCGGCATCGTGCGCCATGTGGAGGACAGCTATTTCTGGTCCACGGAGGACTTCCCCGCCAGCGAAATCAGCCTGCGCACCGCGATGACGGAAAACTTCCTCATCATGGACATCACCGATCCTGCCCGCGTGCGCGTGGTGGGGGAGATGGACCGCTTCACCGTGCCCATGCTGCTGCATGANNTTCAAGAAGATGAAGTTTGACACCGGCGAATCCCTGGGCTACGGCCCGGTGCGCCTGCCGGAGACGGACATGCACACCTCCGCCATGTGGATTACCCTGCCGCCGCAGTTCACCCTGCACTACACCAACGATGCCCTGCAAAACGGCATGATGGGCGTCGCCAGCCTGATGCGCATCGTGGCGCCCTTGTACCTGATGTGCTCCCCGCGGGATTTGGCCGTCACCTACCAGGTGAAAAGCCCTTTCACCGACCTGCCCACCCTGATTGTGTATGACAACTGCCCCGGCGGCATTGGGCTGTCTGAAAAAGCCTTCCTGATGCGCAAGATGCTGGTGGCGCATGCCCTGGAGCTGGTGCGCGCCTGCCCCTGCGAATCCGGCTGCCCCTCCTGCGCGGGCCCGGTCAACCAGATTGGGCCGGAGGGCAAGGCCTTCTCCATGCAGCTGCTGTCCGCCATGGCGCAATTGCTGACCACCGCGCCGGAGGTGTAGGGACATGCCGCCGCTTGAACACTACAGCCGACAGCTCAACTATTCCTATGCGTTGGGCCTCTATCCGGCAATTCAGGCCTTGGAAAAAGCCCCGCAGCGCGTCAGCCGCGTGCTGGTGCACAGCCTATTGGAGCCGGGGGAGGGGGCGCAGGCCTTGTTTGCGCTGTGCGAAGAGCATGGCATCCGCACCGAAACCGCGGACCGGGTGCTGCGTAAAGTCTCCGGCAAGGACAATTGCTACGCCGCCGCGGTTGTTCAAAAAGAAAACCAGGAGTTGCAGCTTGGCAGAAACCACCTGGTGCTGGTGAACCCCATGGACGCGGGCAACCTGGGCACCCTGCTGCGCACCGCCTTGGGCTTGGGCTATTTCGACATCGCCCTGATCACTCCCTGCGCCGATCCCTATGAGCCGCAGACCGTGCGCGCCAGCATGGGCGCTTTGTTTTCCCTGCGTGTGCGGGAATATGCGGACATCAATGAGTACTTAAAAGACGCGGGAGAGAGAAGCCTCTACCCCTTCATGCTGTCAGACAGCGCCCTGTCCCTGCAATGCGCCGTCCAAGAAAAAAAAGCCCCCTTCAGCCTGGTCTTTGGCAATGAGGGGACTGGTCTGCCCGCGGTATTCGCGGCGCTTGGCCAGGCGGTGAAGATTGAGCAGTCAGACGAAGTGGACTCCCTCAACCTGGCGATCGCCGCGGCCATTGGGATGTATTCCTTTAAAGAAACTTACTGACCCAGCGGCTCCTTGGCCGGCGTGCCCGCCTTGCGCGGGTATTTTTTTGGCGTTGAATCGGTTTTTTTAATGACCTGGATGAGGTGGGTGCGCTCGGGGATGTTCAGGTTCATCAAATCGCCCATCGTCCCGCCCAGCACCTCCGCGGCCTTGCTTCCGGCAGCCATCTCCTCCGTCACCGCCGGCCCCTTCCAGCACAGCGCCTGCCCGCCCACCTTCACATAGGGCAGCAGATATTCCGCCAGCAGGTTCAGCGGCGCCACCGCCCGGGCGACGGCCACATCATACCGCTCCCGGTGCGCGCCGCGGGCGAAGTCCTCCGCCCGGCCGCACAGCACGGTCACATTGGACAGCTGCAGGGCATCCGCGACGAACTGCAGGAACTGGCAGCGCTTCACCTTGCTCTCCAGCAGCGTCACCTTCAAATCATTCCTGGCAATCGCCAGCGGCAGGCCCGGAAAGCCCGCGCCGCTGCCCACATCAATCAGTTTCGCGTTCTGCCTGATGAGGCCGTGCTTGAGCACCAGCAGGCTGTCGGCATAATGGCGGATGGCCATCTCCTCTTCCGGCACATTGGTCAGGTCCATCACGGCGTTGGCGTCCATCAGCATCGCGTGATAGACTTGCAGCTTTTCAGGGATTTCACCGCTCAATGCCAGCCCCAGATCAGATATAACGCTCCAATCAAGCACGGCTTGCCACCCTGCCTTCCTTTTTGAAGTGAATCAGGACCAGCACCAGGTTTTCCAGGCTGCCGTCCTCGCTCAACTGCCCCGACTTCACCAGGTACTCCTGCTGGATGCACTGCGTGTAGGCCGTCTGCAGCATCTTCGCGGTATAGCCCTGGGCGGTTTGCATCAAGCGCCTGGCCACAAAGCCCGGCAGGCCCAGTTCTTGGGCAATGGTTACCTGGGAGGCGCGCCGGTCCATCAGGATGCGCGTCAGCAGCAGTTGGCGGTAATGGCGCTGCAGCAGGGCCAACAGCATCAGGCGCTGTTCGCCGCCTTTCAACATCTCCGCCATCAGCGGCAGCGCCTTCTTGGCGTCACCGTCCGCCACCTTGTCCGCCAGGTCAAACACCTTGTATTCAATGCTCTGGGTAGCGATGGCGTCGATGTCTTCCTGCGTCACTTCGTCCTTGCCCTGGGCGTAGGCGGAAATCTTGGCGATTTCGCCTTTGAGCATCATCAGTTCCTTTCCGGTGGCGAAAATCAGGTGCTCGATGGTCTGCCGCTGGGCGTTGAGGCCATAGGCCTTGAATTCCCTGGCAATCCAGCGCACCAGCTTCTCCTGGTCCAATTGGTCAAAGCTGACCACGCCGTTTAGGTCACGGATGATTTTGTACAGTTTCGCGTTGCCCCGGGCCTTGCCGCGCACGAAGTACACCAGGCAGACCGTATCGGGCAAGCTGGGCAAATAGGTGTTCAGGCTGTCGTTTTTCGCGGTTTTGCCCTGTGGCGTTTCCTCCGGCGCGTCCTCATTGTCAGAGGCTTTGCCGCGGGACAGCAGCTGCTGGCAGTCCTTCACCACCACCAGGCGCCTGTCCTCCATGATGGGCAGGGTTTCACACACGGCGATCAAGTCACTGTCTGCTGGGTTTACCAGCACGCTCTCATTCATCATGGCCATGGGGCCTTTGAGCAGCGCGGCTTTGAGGGCGGTCAGCGCGCTCTCCTTGCCAAACTCCTCCTCGCCCTCGAACAGGTAGAGGCGTTGGATGTCCCCCTTTTTCAGCTGTGCGTAAAAATCCTGAAAATCCACTTATTCCCTCCCGGCAAGCTGCTGATAAATCCGCATCTCACCCTGGTCAAAAATCAGGGTGATGGCCCCTGTCCGCCCGGTCACTGCGTGCTCAGCCTGTAAGATGCCCAACTGGTCAAGCGCTGCCTGGTAGCGCTCCGGCCGGTCTTCCATCGCGGTAATCAGGGCCAGCCGCGGGCTGATGCCCCGCAAAATCGCTCCCGTGTTGTCGTCCCTGGAGCCATGGTGGGGCAGTTTTACCACCTGGGCAGGCCTCATCGCGTAGGGCGCGTAGTCCGCCTGCAAATCGCCCGTGGTCAGCAGGCTTATCCCGTCCAGCTCCCAGTATAGCACCAGCGAGCCGCGGTTGGCATCCATCCCCGGGTACAGGGCATCCTTGTACGGCCATTGGACTGTCACCTTCACGCGGTCAGACTGCCACTGCCGGCCTCTTGCGGCAAACTGAACGGGAATGCCGCGCGCCTTGGCCTGGTCCAGCAAAGCAAGGCTGGCGTCCATGTCCCGGGCCAGGAGGGCGCCTTCCGGCAGGACGATTTCCTTGATGGCGATGCCGCTGTCCAGCAGCTGCGTCAGTCCCCCGGTGTGGTCCATGTGCAGGTGGGTCAAAAACAAGGTGTCAATGTCCCGCCCTTCGTGCAGCAGCAAGTTCAGCAAATCCCCGCCGTGGCCGGCGGTGTCAATCACAAAGGTTGTATCCCCATCCAGGACGAGGGCGCTGTCTGAAAACCCGGTGGACAGCTGGATGTAGCGCAGGGCCTGGTTCTTAGGAATCAGAGGGATCACTACCAGCGCAATGGCCAGCAAGGCAGCGCTTGCATATCTGAACTTCAGCCTGACGCGGGTGTAGCGCGTGGCAAGGAACAACAGAACATAGAAAGCGGCAGTCCAAACAACGTGCAAAGACGGCAGCCGCATTTGCGCGAAAGGCAGGGCGGCAGCCCGGCTCACCACGGCCTGGTACAAAGCGGACAGCGTGCTTACATACAAGGCATGCAGGCTGGCAAGGGGGATGCTGACAAAGGAGACCAGCAAACACAGGGCAAAGCCGCCCATCAACACGCCAATCAGGGCGATGGCCAGCGGGCTGATGAGGAGGCCGATGAGGGACACCTGGTGGAAGGCGTTGGCCAGCGGCACCAGGGTGAAGAGGCTGGCGGCGATTGTGATGCCATAGGCCGTGATTGCCTTCTGCAGCCAGGCGGGCGCTTTCTGAAACCAGTCATTGAGGCCCAGGCGGTACTGGATTTGGTCGCCCAGCAGAACAATGCCCAGCACCGCAAGGAAGGACAGCTGAAAGCCCAGGTTCATCAGGTCCAGTGGCCGCGCCAGCAGAATCAGCAAAAAGGCGGCCGCCAGGCTGGTCAGCGGGTCCACGCGGCGCTTGAACAGCTTGGCCGACAGCAGCAAGAGGCTCAAGATGCTGGCGCGCACCACCGAGGGCGTGAAATCCAGCAGCCTGCAGTACGCCAATAAAAACACAGCGACCAGCATCAACCGGACCAAAGGGCTTGGTTTCAACAAGGAGAGCAACAAAAGCAAGCCGAACACCAGGAATCCGACATGCAGCCCGGACACCGCCAACACATGGGCGATGCCCGCCTTGGTGAAGTCCTGGCGCACGTTCTCATCCAGGCCTTCCCGCACCCCCAGCAGCAAGGCCTTGGCCAGCCCGCTTTGCTCCTTGAACAAGCCGTCCAGCCGCGCGGACAAACTGTCTCTCAACCGCAGCCAGGTGGAAGCATGCCCGGTTCGTACTTCAGGGAGGTACTGCAATTCCCTGGCCCCGCTGATGCCCAGGCGGATGCCGCGGCCCAGCAGGTAGGCCCGAAAATCAAACCCCTGGGGGTTGACCTGCGGGGAAGGGTGGTACACCTGTCCGGTGAAGCGCACCCGCTGGCCGTCATAAGGCAGGGCTTCACCTTCCTGCGGGTACCAAGTCCAGTAAGCCTTGCCGGCCTGCTGCCAGTTCATGTCCAGCGTGACATCCCGCAACACCACCTTGACGCGCCGGCCATCCTCGCTCCACTCGCTCTGGCCTGATACCACACCTTCTACTTGATAACTGCCTTCCGGCACAAGCTTTGGGTGGGCAGCCAAACCGGCCAGCATGATTCCCAAAAACAGAAAGCAGAATGCCAGGCACACAAAGCGCAGCCAGGGCATTTTATATAGCAAAGCCAAGGCGATCAAGCCCAGAACCAAGCCCGCCAAGGCAAAGGCCACAGAAAAGGACATCCAGTTGACAGCAAGCAGGATGCCCAGGGCACAACAAACAGACAGCACCACCAGGGGGCGCTGCCGGATGAAGGCGCGCGGGTTTACAGCGAAAGCGTCATCCCCTTCTGTGCCTGGATGCTGTGTTCAAACTCCTGCCTGGCTTCCAACAGCAGCAAGGCCTTGTCGCTGCCGGGCTGGGCATGGGTAATCATCAGTTGCTTGACCTTGGCTTCCTTCGCCAATTGCCCCGCCTGGGCGGCGCTGAAATGGGGCAGGCCTTCATGCCATTGGGCGGTGGTAAAACTGGCGTCGCACACCAACAAATCCGCCTTGTGGCAAAACTGCGCCAGCCCCTCACCGCCCACCACATCCCCGGTATACACCAGCGTCCGCCCGTCCAGACGGATTTTGACGGCATAGGCCGGAACGGGGTGTTCCACCGGCAAAAAGGACAGCTCAAAGCCGCCGATGGTGAGCGGCGCGCCAAAGTCCTCAAAGCGGAACTCATTGCCCTTCACCAGGTCCTTAAGGGGGTGTTTCTCTCTGGGGTTTAATACCCTTTGGGTCTTCTTGTTGATTATCAGATAGTATTTCAGGGGCAGCATGTCGCAGGCGTGGTCATTGTGCCAGTGGGTGAGGATGATGGCCCGCAAATCCTCCGGCTTGCATAAGGCCATCAGCCCGGCCAGCACCCCGCTGCCCGCGTCCAGCAGCAGGCGATCCTCCCCGGACGTGACCAGGTAACCGCTGGTCGCCCCGTGCGCGTCGGGATAGGTGCCGTCACAGCCCAGGATGGTGAACTTCATGGTTTTCCTCCCGCAGATTGAATCGGGTCGCCAGCACAAACACCGCGACGCTCAACAGTGTCAGTGAGATGCCGGGGCTCGCGCCTACGTAGTTGAGCAACAGGATGGAGAAATTGTACATCGCGTGGAAGAGGATGGGCAGTAACAGGTTTTGCTTCACCCTGTACAGCCGGTGTATCAGCCAGGCGAACAGCAGCAGCGTGGGAAAGCCCACAAGAGAAAAATGTAGGACAGCAAACAAAACACTGCAAATGGCCACGCTCCACCTGTCGCCCAGTTTGCGCTTTAACAAAAGCGGCAGCGCGCCGCGGAAGAACAGCTCCTCACACACGGCGGTCACCAGGGCGATGGCCAGCGTGCCTGCCAGCAATTCCGCGGGGGTTTTGGGGATGATGGCTTCCGGCAGGGCGATGGTCAGGCCAAAGGAGGTCAGCATGGTGTACACAATGGCGCCCAGCAGGGAGCCGGTCAGCACATAGGCCACGGCTGACAGCATCGACAGCCCGGCATCCATGGGCTCGGGCTTTTTCAGCGTGATCAGGCGGTTGGCGCCTTGGTGCCCCAAGCCCTTGAGCAGCAGGAGGGCAGGCAGGCCAAACATAATGATTTCCTGGGCCATGGCGACCAGGCTAAACCCAATGAAACTCAAGGTGGTAGGAAGCAGCATCAGGGGCAGGAAAAAGCCCAGCGCCATCAGCAGGGGCGCAGCTGCAAAGCAGGCCAGCTTCCGTTTATTCAAGGGTAAAAAACCCGCCCAGGCGGTCGCGCCAGGTCATGTCCAATTGGATGTCCTGCCCGGGCCTCAGGCCTTCTTTTTCAAGCGCCTGGCTCACAGTGGACAGGGCTAGTTCCGGCGTGTTGTTGTCATGGCTCAAGTGCCCCAGCAGGGCGTGGTGCACGCCGGTCTGGTAGAGGTCCATCAGGGTGAGGGCGCAGGCCTGGTTGCTCAGATGGCCGTTGGCGCCCAGGATGCGCTGCTTGAGGGCGTTGGGATAGCGCAGGTTGTGCAGCACCATGTCCGGGTCGTGGTTGCTTTCCAGCAGCACCAGGTCCGTCCCGGCCAGCGCCTTGAGCACCGCCTTGGGCACGCGCCCCATGTCGGTGGCCACCGCCACGCTCTTGCTGCCCGCGTACAGGCGAAAGGCCACCGGCTCCACCGTGTCATGGGGGATGAGGAAGGGATGGACGCCGATGTCTCCGATGTAGAACTCCTGCCCGGATTCAAACACCCGCTGCATGCCGGGGGCCAGTTCGCCCACCGTTTTTTTCATGGCGCGGGTCTGCCAGGTGGCCTCGTTGGCGTACACCGGGATGCGGTACTTGCGGCTTAAGACGCCCGCGCCCGTGATGTGGTCGGAGTGCTCATGGGTGATCAAAATCGCGTCGATGGTTTCGGGCAGCACGTCAAGCTGCGCCAGCTTCCTGCCGATGTTCAGGGCGTTCACCCCGGCGTCCACCAGCAAGCGGGTGTTGCCCGCCTTGACATAGGTCACATTGCCGTTTGACCCGCTGTTGAGCGAGCAAAATTCTATCTTCATTGGTCTTCCAATCTATAGCAGTGGGCGTATGCCCTGCCCGTATTATAGGGGCTTGGCACAAGGGGCGCAAGATTCAAGGCTACCCTCAAACCCCGGGACTTAAACAGGTCATGAAAAATTTACTTGCGCAATGGCTGAACCTGGGCTATACTCTGCTTGTAATAAAGTGCGCGAGCACTGGAATGGAGGGGATGTGCATGGCATATAAAATTTCGGATGCGTGCATCAGCTGCGGCGCCTGTGAACCAGAGTGCCCGTCCAGCGCGATTTCTGAAGGAGAAACCCAGTACGACATCCAGACAGATCTCTGCATTGATTGTGGTGCTTGCTCCGATGTCTGCCCTGTGGATGCGCCGGCACCGGTCTGAGGCATAACATCCATCGCGCCGCTTACGCGGCGCTTTTTTTACTTCGGTGAAATGTTTGAGAACATTTCACCGTTTTGGTAAAACGGGAATTTCTGCCTGATCGGCTTCGCTTTGCTCGCCGATTCACCACTGGATGGTATAATTGAAACACTTTATGAAAAGCAGGTTTTAGCATGATTGTCATTGTGGCGGAAAAGCCAAGTGTTGCCCGGGACATCGCCCGGGTGCTCAAGTGCAAAAAAGTGGAAGGCTGGTTTGAGTCCGACCAGTACAGGGTCACCTGGGCGCTGGGTCATCTGGTGACGCTGCAGGACCCGGATGAGCTTGATGAGCGCTACAAGAAATGGCGCAAAGAAGACCTGCCCATTCTGCCCGAGCGCATCCCCGCCAAGGTCATCCCCAAGACCAGGAGCCAGTACAGCGTCGTTAAAAAGCTGATGCTGGACAAGGACACCCAGGGGGTGATCTGCGCCACCGACGCCGGGCGGGAAGGGGAGCTGATTTTCCGATTGATTTATGAGCAGACCGGCTGCAAAAAGCCGGTGCAGCGCCTGTGGATTTCCAGCCTCACCGACGCCGCCATCAAGGAGGGCTTTGACCAGTTAAAGCCCGCTTCTGCCTACGAAGGCCTCTACCAAAGCGCCTTGTGCCGCTCCCAGGCGGACTGGCTGGTGGGCATGAACGCCAGCCGCGCCTACACCCTGCAGTACAACGCCTTGCTAAGCGTGGGCCGGGTTCAGACGCCGACGCTGAAGATTCTGGTGGACCGGGCCATTGAAATCCGGGACTTCAAGCCCCTGGACTTCCATACCCTGACGGTGGATTACGGGGACTTTACCGCGCAATGGTTTGACGCATCAGCGCCGGACCAGCGCACGGCGCACCGCATCCTGGACAAGGAGCTGGCGCAGCAAATCGCCAAGGCTGTCAAAGGCAAGCAAGCCAAGGTCAAAAGCGCGGAAACCACGCCCAAAAAGGAGCTGCCCCCGCAGCTGTTTGACCTGACCTCCCTCCAGCGCGAGGCCAACAAAGTGCTGGGCTTCACCGCGGACAAGACCCTCAAAACCGCCCAGGCGCTGTATGAAGGCCGCAAGGCGCTCACCTACCCGCGAACCGACAGCCGCCACCTGCCCAATGACATGATCGGCCGGGCCAGCAAGGCGCTGGATACCCTGCCCGACAGTTATCAGCCCTATGTTCAGGACATGCCCCGCAAGGATGGCAAGCTGCCTTATTCCAGAAGGGTGTTTGATGACGCCAAGGTCTCCGACCACCATGCCATCATCCCCACCCCGCAAAAGGCGGACATGGACAAGTTCACGCCCGATGAGCGCGCCCTTTTTGACCTGGTGGCGCGGCGCTTCATCGCCGCCTTTTATCCCGCTTTTGAATATAACCAGACCACGGTGATCACTGAGGTCTTGGAACACAGCTTCAAGTCCTCCGGCCGCGTAGTCAAAAACCTGGGCTGGAAGGCGGTGGAAAAGCAGGCGTCCAAGGCCAAAAAGCAGGATGAAGAAGACAATGACGCCGCCCTGCCCGACCTTATGCCGGGGGATGAGCGCACGGTGCTAAACACCAAGCTCAAGCAGGAGACCACCAAGCCGCCCGCGCCCCACACCGACGCCAGCCTGCTGTACCTGATGGAGCGCCCCGGCACCAGGACCGAGGACGAGGAGCTGATGGAGACCCTCAAAAAAGCGGGACTGGGCACCCCGGCCACCCGCGCCGCCACCATCGAGCGCCTCATCCAGGTGGGTTACGCCAAGCGCCGGGGCAAGGTGATTGAGGCCACGGAGAAGGGCGAGAACCTGATCGCAGTGGTGCCCGAGGACATCGCCTCTCCCGTGCTGACGGGCAAATGGGAGCAGGCGCTGGAGGAGATTGTCAAGGGCGAGCGCGAGCCCCAGCGCTTCATGGACGGCATCCGCCGCCTGACCGCCTTTCTGGTGGAGGACGCGCTCAAAGAAAAGAAGCCGGTGGAATTCCAGCGCGAGGTGCGCACCGCCCGCGGCAAGGTGAAGGCTGTCTCCACTGCCAAAGTTGTGGAGGGTGTTACCTGCCCGCTGTGCGGTAACCCCGTTCAGGAAACAGACCGCGCCTTTGGCTGCGCCAACTGGAAGGAGGGCTGCACCTTCACCCTGTGGAAGAACGCCCTGATGCGGGTCAAGGGCCC
>LSQX01402709.1_pt1 | contig 10918 bp, 12 predicted proteins | sample 654561 | NCBI WGS metagenome assembly LSQX01 (sample SAMN04489861, study PRJNA283612) | anaerobic digester metagenome | isolation source: 4 biogas reactors fed with cattle manure at either 37C or 55C with and... | place: Denmark: Kongens Lyngby | collected 2014 | reverse complement strand
CTTGAAGCCGGAGAGGTGCGTCCCGCCCTCCGTGGTGTGGATGGCGTTGGCGTAGGAGACAATGTTATCGTAGATACTGTCGTTATACTGCAGTGCTACCTCAATGCTTACGCCGTCCTGTTCGCGTTGCAGGTGAATGGGCTTGTGGATGATGGTCTTGCCCTCGTTGAGGTACTCCACGTAGGCCTTGATGCCCCCGGTGTAATGGAACTCCAGCTCGCGGGGCTCCTCCTCGCGCTCATCGCGGAGGACGATGCGCAGGCCTCCGGCCAGGAAGGCCAGCTCGCGCAGACGTTCGGCGACAGTGTCAAAGTCAAACTGGGTGTCGCCGAAGATCTCGGGGTCAGGCTTGAAAACGGTGCGGGTACCGTGTCCGCGAGCCTTGTCGATCTCCTTGACCGGCTCCCGGGGAAGGCCCCGGTCGTAGTGCTGTAAGTACTTCTTGCCGTTCAGGCTGACCTCCACCTCACACCACTCCGAGAGGGCGTTGGTGCAGGAAACCCCGACCCCGTGCAGTCCGCCACTGACCTTGTAGCCGCCGCCGCCGAACTTGCCGCCGGCGTGCAGCATGGTCATGACGACCTCGAGCGCCGAGCGCTTCTCCTCCGGGTGCATGTCCACCGGGATCCCGCGGCCATTGTCGGTGACCTCGGCGATGTTCCCGGGCTTGAGGACGACCTCGATACGGTCGCAGACCCCGGCGAAGAACTCGTCAATGCTGTTGTCCACGACCTCGCTGAGGATGTGATGCAAGCCCCGGTTGCCGGTGGAACCAACGTACATGGCGGGGCGTTTGCGGACGGCCTCCAGGCCCTTGAGTACCCGAATGCTGTTGGCGTCGTAGCTGCTGTCTCTGACCTTGGCTGTCATTCCTGGTGTCTCCTTCGGATTGGCAGGACGGGGCCCTCTGGTGCTGACTACGGTGGGTATAGTGGGGAGTCGGCAACACTGGCATGGGTCTTTTGCCGATGCTTTTCTGCTAGCTCCTCTTGCCCCCTCGAACCAGGTAGCATTATACCAGAATAAGCCATTTTCGTCAATTTTCCGGACCTCTCCGGGGGGCGAAAAAAGGAGATATTCTGCACAGAAATGTGCAAGTTTCCCCGGCTAGTCTTGGACAAAACGCTCCGCTTCGTCTCAAGCAATAAAACTCTTCTTCAAGAAGGAGAAGGGGGTTGTCCGCCGGCGGCGAATAGCGTTCAGAAGCCGCTCTTCTAAACGGCAATTCCAGTCCCTGTGAGGGAGGAACGGAGAGTATCGCCATGAGAGCTCAGAAGAAGATTCGGATGGCCATCATCGGCTGCGGAGGCAACGGGCGCATGCACATGAAGCGCTACCTGGAGATGCCTGACGTGGAGGTCGTCGGCCTGGCCGACCCCTCCAAGGCCGCTCGCGACCAGGCCTGGGAGCTGGCGGGGAAAGACCCCCATCTCCCTCGCGTTGCCGCCTTCGAGACCCTGTTGGAGAAGGTGCAGCCTGAGGCGGTGCTGATCAGCTCACCGCATGTGGACCACCTGCCCCAGGTGCTCAGCTCCCTGAAGGCCGGGGCCCATGTTCTCTGTGAGAAGCCCCTGGTCTGCACCGCCAAGGACGTCAAGACGGTGATCGCGGCAGCCAAGAAGGCGAAGAGAGTTTTGGCCGTTTCCTACCAGCGCCACTGCCAGCCGTCCTACATCTACGTCCGCGAACTCATTCAGTCTGGCGCGCTGGGCGATATCACCTTCGTCTCCACCTGGCAATCGCAGAACTGGTGGGCTTCCCAGAAGGGCACCTGGCGCCAGAAGCTGGCCCTCTCCTGCGGCGGGCAGCTCAATGACTCTGGTAGCCATCTCCTGGACATCGTCCTGTGGATGACCGGTCTGCAACCCCAGACGGCCTTTGCCCTTATCAACAACTGGGGGCGCGAGGTGGACATTGATACGGCGCTGTCCGTGCGAGCCAAGAACGGCGCGCTGCTCAACTTCTCGGTGGTGGGCCGCTCCACGCACTTCGTCGAGGACCTCAACATCTGGGGGACCAAAGGCGGCGTGATCATCCGTCACGGCGGGGTCGTGTACCGCTGGGAGAGCGACCAGAAGCAGTGGCAGGTGCCCAAGAAGGAGCTGCCCAAGGCGAGCGACCCGGACACGAACTTCATCCGAGCGCTGCAGGGCAAGGCAGAGATTGCGGCGTCGCCGGAGTGTGCGCTAGCGACCATCAGCCTGACCCAGGCCGCCTGGAAGTCCGCCAAGTCCGGCAAGCCGGAAAAGGTGTGAAGGTCCGGGTTCGAGCAGGAGTAGGGGTAGACGGGGTAGGCTCTTCCGCCGGCACTCTTTCTCTACTCCCGCACTACATGCGGGGCGAAGGGGCCGAGGCAGGTTCGCCAGGTCGGAAGACAGGCGCTGCACGACACCAGCGCGATCTCTGTTGATGTCGCGTCCCCTCGACCCGCCGGGGCTGCCGGGAAGTCGACGAACGGGCGGCAATTCCGCGCAGACGCGGAAAAGCCGCCCCTAGGCGGAAACGGCCGGGGAATGAGTGGGCGACAGCAAAGTGCCACCCCTGCGGACGGCGGGGTACAAGCCCCCGCCCTACAACCCTACCTGCTTATCAGGTGGGGGGCGAAGGGTTCGAGGTAGCCTCGCCACACCTCATTGTTTAGCGCCCAGCGGAAGGTGGCAAAGCTGAGATAGGGGACAAAGCGGGGGCGCTGGGGGACGCGCAGGAGGGTCAGGCCCGCCTCGCGTGGGGTGCGGTCGCCCTTGCGGTTGTTGCAGTCGGTGCAGCAGGCGACCACGTTCTCCCAGACATGCTGGCCGCCCAGCCGGCGGGGGATGACATGGTCCACGGTCAGGTGTTTGCTGTGCCGCCCGCAGTACTGGCAGGTCCATTCATCCCGGGCCATCAGGCTCTGGCGCGAGAGCTTGATCTGGGGCAAGGGGCGACGGATCTGCTCTGCCAGCCGCACCACGGAGGGCACCCGGAACTCGGAGGCGGCCGAGTGCACAACACGGGAGTCCCCCTCTAACTCGATGGCCTTGCCCAGGCAGAGCAGGGCAATAGCCCGCCGCCAGGTGCAAACATTGAGCGGCTCATAATTCTGATTCAGTACCAGCACTTCTCCGTGGTGTCGCATGCTACTCCGAATGCGGGGGTGGACCTCCCCCGTGTGCCAGGCATGCCCGCCCTCCCTCGGCGCGGAACAAGCCCGCGCCCTACAGAACAAAACAGCCCGTGGCCAAAAGGCTACGGGCTGTGCGAGACGTCAAAGCACCCGGCGGCAGGGTTTCTGCCGGGCTATCAGGAATTCCTGAGCTTTGTCGTAGCGCGTTTGGCGTGGCATGGGTTGGCTAACGTCCCCGGATATGGTAACACACGAGGCACGGAGCCGCAAGTGGAAAGCGAAAGAGGCAAGTCGCCGCTTTCCAGCTCGCCACTAGCGCCGGATCATGGTCCCCACGCCCTGGTCGGTGAAGAGTTCCATGAGCAGGGCGTGAGGCGTACCGCCACTGATCAGATGCGCAAACGGCACGCCGGACTCCACAACCCGGATGACTGACTGCAGCTTGGGGATCATCCCGCCGCTTACCGTGCCGTCGGTCAGCGCGGTCTGAGCTTGCTCCAGGGTCAGCTCGCTGATGAGGGTTTCGGGGTCCGCGGGATCGTGCAGAACGCCGGGCACGTCGCTGAGCACCACCAGCTTGACGGCCTCCAGCGCCACGGCGATATCCCCGGCCACAGTGTCGGCGTTGATGTTGTAGCTCTCGCCCCCGGCGCCGACCCCGATGGAGGAGATCACCACCACGTAGCCGTGTGAAGTGAGCAGATCAATGGCTGCCCGGTCCACGGAGACCACCTCGCCCACCTGGCCCAGGTCCCCCACCGAGGACTCTTTCTTGCAGGCGACGATGAGGTTCGCATCCTTGCCGGAGAGACCGATGGCCCGGGCCCCGGCGGTGTTGATCGCGGAGACCAGCTCCTGGTTGATGGTGCCGACTAACACCATCTGAGCGATGGACATGGTCTCGGCGTCGGTTACCCGGCAGCCCTCGATGAATTCCGGCTCCTTGCCCAGGCGGCGCATCATCTCGCTCACCTGCGGGCCGCCGCCGTGCACGACCACCGGGCAGACGCCGACATAGCGCAACAGAGCCAGGTCCTGGGCGACCATGGCCTGAAGCGCAGGGTCCGTCATGACGCTGCCCCCGTATTTGATGACGATGGTCTGCCCGGCCCATTTCTGAATGTAGGGCAGGGCCTCGATGAGCACTTGCGCGCGTTGCTGGAGTTGTTTCATGACACGCTCCTGAGTAGCACAATTCTCTGGACCTGGTCGGGGAAGGCTGGCGGCGGCGCCACCCGTTCAGAGTCACGTAAATATACACGGCGGGAGCAGGCAATTCAAGGCTGTGCACCTAGCGGTAGGAGCAGGTCCCCATGGGGCCAGTCGCGGGGCCGGGCAGGAAGTCTTTTCTCTGGCCGCGAATCCTGGCCTCTGCCGCGCATCATCCAGGGGGATAATGTGGAAGTCCTGCGGACTCTGGAATGCGAGTCGGCGGACCTGATCTACATTGACCCGCCTTTCAACACTGGCAAGCGCCAGGCGCGTACGCGGCTACGCACTGTGCGCGATGAGGAGGGCGAACGGACCGGCTTCGGCGGCCGGCGGTACCGCACCGGCGAGGCCGCTGCGAAGCTGGGACGCGACTTCTTGTTGGTGGACAATCATCTGGACGCGATACGGATCATGGCCGAACGACTGGCCTGGACGGGGGCGAAAGTGGGGCACTTCCGCCAGGGAGCGTGAAGGACCCGGGCAGTGACTCGAGCGGCGGGAGGAAAGGAACCAGCATGTCTGGCTCAAATCCGTGGGAAGCCTTTTTTGACGCACATGCCGCTGTCTATGACGAGAATGAATTCACCCACAACACGGTGCGGGAGGTGGACTTTCTGCTGGAGGCGCTGGAGCTTCAGCCCGGGGCCACCGTGCTGGACGTGGGGTGCGGCACCGGACGGCACGCCATCGAGCTATCCGCCCGTGGCTACGTCCTAACAGGGCTGGACCTCTCTGCTGGGATGCTGGCGCGAGCTCGCGCCAAGGCGCGCGAGGCGGGGGTTCAGGTGGAATGGATCCAGGGTGATGCTGCGCAGTTCTCGCTGCCGGCACCCGTCGAGGCGGTCATCTGTCTCTGCGAGGGGGCCTGTGGCTTGCTGGGCGCCGAGGAGGACGCGGTGGAGCAGCCCCTGGCGATCCTGCGTAACGTGAATCGGGCTCTGCATCCCGGCGGGAAGTGTGTGTTCACCGTTCTCAACGGGTACCGGATGATCCGTGCTCAGTCCGCGGCAGCGGGGGAGGCGCGGCTCGAGCCTCTTACCTTGTCGGAGATTTCGACCGGCCCTCCCTACGAGGGAGGCCCCTTGATGACGGTTCGCGAGCGCGGCTTTGTGCCCACGGAGCTGGTCCTGCTCTTTCGCCTGGGGGGGATGGAAGTGTTGCACCTGTGGGGAGGAACGGCGGGGAGCTGGGATCGGCATGATCTTGATCTGGATGAGTACGAGATCATGGTGGTTGCGCGGAAGGCCGGCGAGTGCCCGACCTTGGGCTGACGCTCGGCGCTCTCATGAAGGCCCTTAAACCGGACAAGCGGGATCATTACTGATCCCGCCTGTCAAGCCTGGCGCCAAGAGCCAACAAACAAGACTCGTGGCGTCTGTCGTTCTCGCGTCGCTCAGCTTAAGGGCCCGGAGGGGGCTCGGGAGCCGACGGAGGACCGCTGGGAGCGGCCGCAGCGTCCGGAGCAGGCGGAGCCTCGGGAGCCGGAGCTTCGGGGCCGCCTGGAGCCGGAGCCTCAGGGCCGCCCGGAACTGCCGGAGCCTCGGGAGCGCCCGGAGCTGCCGGAGCCTCGGGGCCAGTCGGAGGCGGCGGAGGCGGAGCCTCAATGCCCTCGGGCATAGCGGGCTCCTTCGCAGGGCAGCCGGCGACGACTGCCATCATGGCCACCAGCGCCAGAAGGACCAGGCACACTAGCATTGTCCGCGTCATGCTTACCATCCTTTCGTCCAGAGGTTGAGCACTGTTGCCGTTAGGCAACGAGAGTCATTATAGCAAAAACTGGGGCAAATACCAAGAGCTCCTGGTGGCCGGAGTTGTGATTCCCCTCGGATCACGCGCGCGACTCTCGACATGCGTCACGGTCTACAACAGATTTGAGATGGGGTGCGGGCGCTTGATGCCCTCGATGAACTCTCTCAACTCCTCAGCGCTGATGGGGTAAGGCAGGTGGGCTTCGCTGTCCCGGCGCACAAGCTCAGACTCCGAAACCCCGTCCTCGGGCCAGGCCTCGCGCTCCGAGGCCTGGGCCAGGGCCTCCTGCGCCGCGTCCTCGAAACCGGCGGCCATGAGCACCCGCCCAATCCACCACAGGATCTTGGCATCTCGCGGGCCTCCGGTGAGCGCCCCCTCAAAGGCAGTGACGGCGGCCAAACACAGTTGCCGGATGGTCTTGCGTCCCACCGGCCGCTGGGGCGTCCCTGGCGTCTCCAGCCGGGCCACACAACTCAGGGCCAGCATGAAGCGGGCATAACCCAGGGCGAAATAGAGCAAGGGGTCGGGCGCGCCGGCGTCCATGGCCTGTTCCAGGTGTGCTACCACGGCGTCGGTGCGACCCAGGTGATAAGCACACTCGGCCATCACCAGTTGCCGGGCCACCTCCGCCGCCTCCTCGGTCCGCAAGCCCTGCCCGCGAGCCCGCTCGTAAAGCAGCTCCAGAGCAATCTGGCGCTTCTCCAGCGCGCTCTCAGCGTTCAGGCCACCCATGCCGCCGCTCTCCTCCAGCCGCCGCACCTGCCGGTAATATCGCAACTCAATTTCCAGCAGGCGCAGGGTCAGTTCGCGCGTCGGGGGGTCATTGGACTCTGCCGACCACTCCACCGTCAGGCCGTAGAACTCGCGGGTGAACTCAGGTACTGCCGCCAGGCCGTCCAGTTGGTGAAGCTGGTCCCAGAGTGCTTCCTCGCTACCGGGCTCGTGCCACATCATCCATCCACCGTCTCACCGAAGATACTGTCTATCCTTTCGCCGTGACTCTCCGATTTCCTGCCTCTCCCCTGGCCCCGGAGAAAGATTCACCGGAGTCAGGGAAGAAAGGAACGCAGGCGAGACCCATTGGCCGCCTGCGATTCGGCTCAGGCACAGCGGAGACAGTCAAGGCGGGCGCCCTCCCCTCCCTGCGAGAGCACCCGCCTTTTCCTGTATCCCGTGGTCTGCCCCCTCCGCGTAACGGACAGGGCGTGAGGCGCCTAGGCCAGCTCCACAGTTGCGCCCGACTCCTCCAGCTTGGCCTTCATGGCCTCGGCCTCCGGCTTGAGGATGTCCTCGGCCACTACCGCGTTTGGCGCGGACTCCACCAGTTCCTTGGCCTCCTTGAGTCCCAGGTTGGTCAGCTCGCGAACGACCTTGATGACCTGGATCTTGTTCCCGGTGACTCCGGTGATCTTGACGGTGAAGGAGTCCTTCTCCTCCTCCACGGCCGCGGCAGCCGGGCCCGCGGCAGCAGCGACGGCCACCGGGGCCGCCGCCTCCACTCCCCAGGCCTCCTTCAGCGCGTCCTTCAGCTCTACCAGCTGGAGCACTGTCAGCTTGTTTATCTCAGCAATCAGTTCCTCAACGGTCATGGGTATGTCCTCCTCAGATATGTGGCTCGTCCCGGTCACTGTCCCGGGACTCCGTTCAGTCTCTCACCGGCTGCGTAGGCCTCTCTTTGGGCTACGCGGCCTCCTGCTTCTCGATCTGTGCTTCCATGACGAACACCAGCTCGCCGATGGCCGCATTGAGCAGCCCCACGAGCGAGGCTGCGGGGCCTTGCAGCGCAGCTAGCGCCTCGGCCAGGATCTGCTCGCGTGGCGGCAGCTTGGCGATGCGCTGAGCCTCGTCACTGCTAACCACCCGCCCCTCCACCCAGCCTGCCTTGAAGGCCAGGCCCGGATGATCGGCCGCGAACTTATCCAGCGCCTGCGCCGGCCCGATGGCGTCCTCAGCGCAGAAGGCCAGAATGGTTGGGCCCTCGAGCTGTGGCCCCAGCGCCTCGGCGGTCTCCTCGTCCAGGGCTCGCTTGATCAGGCGGTTCTTGATCACCTGCAGCCGTCCCCCAGCGGCCTTCACCTGTCCACGCAGGTCGCTCATCTCCGCCACGCTCAAGTTGGAGAAGCTCAGCAGGTAGAACCCTGCCGATTGCTTTAGCTCCTCGGCTACCTCGGCCACCAACTGCTCTTTCTGTGGTGTGGGCATTGAATCACCTCCTCACGCCGCAAATCAATACTAAGCAAAAACGAGAGCCGCCGGAATCGGGGCTCTCGTCTAAGGCCTGGCTCATGCCAAGCCGCTGAAAGCATATCTTCCCGACCTCGGCAGGCGGACCCTGGGGGTCCCTTAGGCGCTCAGGCGCACCGGCTGTCTCTGGTCACTAGATTGTTGGCAGTTCCGCGCGCGGCGCACGGATGCATGGAGACTACGCTGCCTTGGCGCGCACTGCGTCCAGGTCCAGCCTGATCCCCGGACCCATGGTGGTGCTGAGCGCGGCACTCAGGATGTAGCGCCCGGCCACGGTGGCGGGGCGTGCAGCCTGTATGGCCTGCAAGAGCGCCATCAGGTTTTCCAGGAGTTGCTCCTCACTGAACGAAACTTTGCCAACCGGGCAGTGAATGACCCCCGTGCGGTCCACGCGGTACTCGATTCGTCCCGCCTTGAGCTGCTCCACGGCCTTCTCGACGTCAGGCAGGACATTCCCGGCCTTCTTCGAGGGCATGCGCGGCCCTAGCATCTTACCCAGGGGGCCGATGATTCGCATAAGCTGGGGTTGGGCAACCAGCACATCGAACTCATCCCAGCCCTGCTGGATAGCCTCCACCAGGTCGTCCGTTCCCACGCGGTCGGCCCCGGCCTCCAGCGCGGCCTTGGCCGCGTCCCCCTCGGCGAACACCGCCACCCGCACCGACTTGCCGGTCCCGTGTGGCAGGACGAGGGTGCCGCGCACGTTCTCCTCGCCTTTGGCGGGATTGACGTTGAGCTTGAGAGCGACTTCCACCGTCTCATCAAACTTCGCACTGGCGGTGGTCTTGACCAGGGCTAGGGCCTCTTTTAGGCCATAGCGTGCCAGCGGATCCACCTTGCTGTCTAGTTCCGCGAATCGCTTACTGTGCTTGGGCATATCTCTCAGTCCTATTCCTGGTCAACGACCTTGATCCCCATGCTGCGCGCGGTGCCCTCGATGATCTTGGCCGCCGCCTCCACGTCACGGGCGTTCAGGTCGGACAGCTTGCGCTCCGCAATCGTCCGTACCTGCTCGCGCGACACCTCGGCCACCTTCACAGAATGGGGAGTCGCCGAGCCCTTCTCCAGGCCCGCCGCCCGCTTCAACAGGCTGGCAGCTGGTGGAGTCTTGGTGACGAAGGTGAAGCTGCGGTCTGCATAGATGGTCAGCTCCACGGGGATGATGTCTCCCACCTGGTTGGCCGTGCGTTCGTTGAACGTCTTGCAGAACTCCATGATATTGACGCCATGCTGCCCCAGCGCCGGCCCCACCGGCGGTGCCGGATTGGCTTTCCCGGCCGGCACGTGCAGCTTTACCATTCCGATTACTTTCTTGGCCACAGTGACATCCCTCTATATCTTCTCGATCTGAGTGAAATCCACCTCAACCGGGGTCTCGCGGCCGAAGATGGAGATAAGCACCTTCACAGTCTCACGCTCGATATTGACCTCGGTGATCTTCCCACTGAACTCAGCGAAGGGGCCTTCAGTGATGCGGACCGCGTCACCCGGCGACCAGACCGCCTTGGGCTTCTGGCCTTCCTCGCCGGCCCGCTGGAGCATGCGCTCCACTTCCTCCGACGACAGCGGGATAGGCACGTCGCGGGGCGCGTTGTCGTCATCCTCGCCTTCCCAGCGCGTGGTCAGGAATTTGGTGACCCCGTCCGTCTGCTGGATCAGGTGGCGTATCTCATCGGTCAGGTCTGCCTCCACCACGACATAGCCCGGGTAGAGCTTGCGCTTGATCTCCCGCCGCTTCCCGCCGGTAGAGCGAATCTCGATCTCGGTGGGGATGAGAATGCGCCCTAGCAGGTGGTCCAGCTCCCGCTTGTGGGCTGTGTTCTCAATCGTCTGTTTGACTTGATTTTCCTTACCCGTCAGGGTATGGACGACATACCAATCCATGTGTTTACCACCAAGCTGGCTACCCGGCGTTCTACTGGTACATCCCCAGCAGTCGTTCCAACTGGACCATGATCAGATCGAGGATCCCCATGTACAGGGCCACGGTCAGCACCGCAATGATGACCACCACGGTGAAGGTCCAGGTCTCCTCCTTGCTGGGCCAAACCACCCGCTGCAATTCATGCCAGACGCCATGAAGGAATTGCCACAGCCGCACAAAAGGCCGCGTCAAACGACTGCCCGCACTGGGACTCGCTGCTGCCATAAAGCCTCTTCCTTGCCGTGGGACAGGTGTCTCTCCTATCCCTTCTGGCGGACGCGGAGCCTGTCCGCCTCCCGTTCTTGGCAGGGGCGGCCGGACTCGAACCGACAGCCTGCGGTTTTGGAGACCGCTGCTCTGCCAATTGAGCTACGCCCCTGCGGTGGGACAGGCATCTCGCCTGTCATGCTTGCCGGGCGAGCGTCCGGTCGGGCGTAACGCCTGACCTACCGCCGCAGCCGGGTCTCTTCGTGCTTCGTATGCGCCCGGCAGGCCGGGCAATACTTGCTCAACGTCAGCCGCTCCGCCACATTCTGGCGGTTCTTGGAGGTGACGTAGTTCTGTTCTCCGCACTGACTGCACTTCAATATGAACTTGGTCTGCGGCATGTCTCTCGCCTTTCGCCTCTGCGGCGGCAGGATCCGGGGGGCCTCCCCGCGGACCCACATGGCTGTATCTTCCGGGCC
>LSQX01377912.1_pt1 | contig 10918 bp, 9 predicted proteins | sample 654561 | NCBI WGS metagenome assembly LSQX01 (sample SAMN04489861, study PRJNA283612) | anaerobic digester metagenome | isolation source: 4 biogas reactors fed with cattle manure at either 37C or 55C with and... | place: Denmark: Kongens Lyngby | collected 2014 | reverse complement strand
GGCCTTACCGATGCCAGTGTAGAAGGCCTGGCAGAAAGAACGGGGAATGAACGGTTTGCCTATGATTGCTACCGCCGGTTTATCCAGATGTTTGGTAATGTGGCCATGAGGGTCCCCGGGGAGAAATTCGAGCAGGCTTTGGCCGACCTTAAGTCAGATCAAGGGGTTGATCTGGATACGGACCTTACCGCGGATGATCTGAAGGCTCTGGTGCAGGAGTTTAAGAACATCTATTCTGATCATGTGGGTGAGGCTTTCCCACAAAATCCCCACGCCCAGCTTCTGGCTGCTATCGAGGCGGTATTTGATTCGTGGAATAACGAGCGGGCCAAAGTATACCGTCGTCTCAATAAAATTCCCGATGATTTAGGTACGGCTGTGAACATCCAAACCATGGTTTTTGGCAATATGGGGCCAACGTCGGGCACAGGGGTGGCTTTTACCCGTAACCCGGCCACCGGCGAAAACGTACTTTACGGGGAATATCTAATGAATGCCCAAGGGGAAGATGTGGTGGCCGGCATAAGGACGCCGGAGCCGATAGTCCATCTTAAAGATGAGCTGCCGGAAATCTATGCTGAGTTTCGGCGGGCAGCGGAGTTGCTGGAAGAGCATTACCGTGAACTGCAGGATATCGAATTCACTGTCCAGGAAGGAAAACTCTATATACTCCAGACTCGTTCGGGCAAACGTACGGCCGCGGCGGCAGTTAAGGTAGCGGTGGACCTGGTGCGGGAAGGTAAGATCTCTAAGGAGGAAGCACTACTTAGAGTAGATCCGGGCCAGCTGGTACAACTTATGCATCGGGGGATTGATCCTGACGCTGAGATTGAAGTGTTGGCCACCGGCTTACCGGCCTCTCCCGGAGCGGCTACTGGAAAAGTGGTTTTTACGGCAGATGAAGCCGAGATGCGAGGCAATAACGGCGAAGCAGTTATTTTGGTACGCACAGAAACTACCCCTGATGATATTCACGGCTTGATCCCGGCGCGAGGGGTGCTCACCAGTCGGGGCGGCATGACCAGCCATGCGGCGGTGGTTGCTCGCGGCATGGGCAAACCGGCCGTTTGTGGCTGTGAAACCATCAAGATCGATGCTGAGAAGGAACTGTTTATTGTTGACGGCAAAACCGTCAGGAAAGACGATCTCATAACTATTGACGGTGCCACCGGGCACGTTATTATGGGTGCCGCTCCTATGATTGAGCCGGAGCTTACCGGTGATTTTGAGACGATTCTCTCCTGGGCGGATGAAGTTCGAACTTTAGGCGTACGAGCAAACGCCGATTATCCACGCGATGCGATCCAGGCCCGGCAATTTGGTGCCGCCGGTATCGGACTCTGCCGGACCGAGCATATGTTTATGGAGCCGTTGCGCCTACCTATTGTTCAGGAAATGATCTTGGCCGATACGCCGGAGGGCCGGCGCGAGTCCCTGGCCAGGTTGCTTCCGATTCAAGAGGAGGATTTTTACGGTGTTCTGAAAGCCATGGCCGGGTATCCGGTGACTATTCGTTTGCTAGATCCGCCGCTACACGAGTTTTTACCCAAAGCGGAAGAGTTGTTGGTGGAAATCACTGAGCTTCGGGTTGCCCAGAAGGATCCGGCTCGTCTGGAAGAGTTGCAGGATCTGCTGCGGAAAGTCCGCTCATTGACTGAATTTAACCCTATGCTGGGCCATCGAGGCTGTCGGTTAGGGGTCAGCTTTCCCGATGTCTACGAGATGCAAGCCCGAGCTATTTTCGCCGCTGTAAGTCGGCTGGTCAAAGAAGGCGTAGAGGTTTATCCCGAGATCATGATTCCGCTGGTTGGTATTCCGGCCGAGCTGGAAATGATGCGGGCGCTTGTAGTTCGGGTGGCAGAAGAGATAATGCAGCGCGACGGTATTAAGTTCGATTACAAAGTGGGTACTATGATTGAACTGCCACGAGCTTGCTTAGTCGCTGACCGGATTGCTGAACAGGCCGATTTCTTTTCTTTTGGCACCAATGATTTAACTCAAACCACTTTTGGTTTTAGCCGCGACGATGCCGAAAGCAAATTCCTGCCGGTTTACCTGGAAAAGAAGGTTCTCCAAGAGAACCCCTTTGCTGTATTGGATGAAGAAGGAATGGGTCAGCTTATCACCACAGCAGTGGAAAAAGGGCGTTCAGTCAATCAACAGCTTCACATCGGTATTTGCGGTGAACATGGCGGGGATCCTGAATCCATCGATTTTTGTCACCGGGCCGGCTTTGATTATGTGAGCTGCTCTTCATTTAGGGTACCCATCGCCAGACTGGCAGCGGCACGAGCAGAGCTGCTGCACCGTAAGTAAAAGGCGGAGCAAAGCCCGCGCTGAGCGCGGGCTTTTCACACGGAGCCACCGAAGGGGGTAAGGGTGTGCTGATTCGAGAGGAGGCCGAGAGTCTCGAAGCCCAAGAATTGTCACCGTTGGCTCAACTGGCAGCCCAGAGTCGCGGACGAGCGCGGTCGGAAGAAGAATGCAGCGTGCGAACCGCTTTTCAGCGGGATCGAGATCGGATCATTCACTCCAAAGCTTTTCGACGGTTAAAGCACAAGACCCAAGTATTCATTTCTCCCGAAGGTGACCACTATCGTACGCGCCTGACTCACACCTTGGAAGTGGCGCAAATAGCTCGGACCATCGCTCGAGCCCTGAGATTGAACGAGGATCTAACTGAAGCCATCGCCCTGGGACACGATCTGGGGCACACTCCGTTTGGCCACACAGGCGAGGAAGCACTGAATAACATCTTTCCCGGAGGTTTTCGCCATAATGAGCAAAGTTTAAGGGTGGTGGATGTGCTAGAAGGGAGCCGGGGCCTGAATCTAACCTTCGAAGTACGAGACGGAATCATAAGCCACACTGGTCCCCGCTGGGCAGCTACTTTAGAAGGCCAGATCGTGCGCTGGGCCGACCGCATCGCTTATATCAACCACGACATCGATGATGCACTCCGAGCCGGGATTATTACTCCCGGCGATCTGCCTCCGGAATTACTTCAAGCACTTGGGCACTCACATAGTCAACGCATTAATACCATGGTTAGCGATGTAATTAAGACCAGTAGGGACGGCAACCAGATTCAAATGAGCCCTGAGGTGGGTCGGACCACAGACAGATTGCGTCAGTTTTTGTTTGACCGGGTGTACATCGGTTCAGAGGCCAAGAGAGATGAGGCTAAGGCCAGGCATTTGGTAGAAGAGCTGTACGCTTACTTTCTAACCCACCCGGAGCAATTGCCTAAAGAGTATACCGAGGTGTCCGGTGGGAAAATGGAACGAGCAGCGTGCGATTACATTGCCGGCATGACCGACCGTTTCGCTAAGGGGGAGTTTCTGCACCACTTCTTTCCCCGGTCCTTTGGTAACGGTTTGTGTTGGGATTGACTGTCACCCCGACATATTCCCCTCCTGGAAGCCATAAGATGCTCTTAGATGAGATTAGAGGCGAAAGGGGGAGCGACGGTGAGACCGACTTGCAGTTACCGTATTTGTACTGCTCCCACGGGGCCAGCCGGTTCTCATTACCGTTGCCTGGCCGGGGAGGTGGAATTTGTGGCCGAGGATGACGGCAAAGGCTCGATTTGTGATGGCTGTCCGATACCGGGGCTGATGGCCGGAGAGCATTGCCTTTATTTAGAACCGGTGAAACGGTTTTTTCAAGGCAAAAACAGCGTGGTGGTGCTGCACTGTACCAAGTTAGACTTTATCCTGCCTGATCTAGATTACTGCCAACTGTGTTCCACCTATACTTGCTTCAACGGCCGTTAGAATATTTTCCCAGTACCACGGGCATAATTAACAAATGAAAATGCTTATCAAGAGGCCTGGGGACAAAAAGCAGGAAATCCTGCCTATCTGACGAACATAAGGAGACAGGTAGGTGGGAAGTAAGATGAATGGAAGGATATTTTCCCAGAGCTTTGTGGAAGAAGTACGCGCCGCCTCTGACATAGTGGCGGTAATCAGCGATTATGTGCGCTTAAAGAAAACAGGGCAGAACTTTGTTGGGCTCTGCCCGTTTCACAGCGAAGACACGCCGTCTTTTACTGTTAACCGCCAGCGGCAAATGTTCTATTGTTTTGGGTGTAATGTGGGCGGAGATGTGTTTGAGTTTATCAAAAGACGGGAAGCGATGGATTTTCCGGGAGCGGTGCGTCTGTTGGCCGAGCGAGCGCGGTTACCGCTGCCACAGCGCAGTCCAGCGGCGGAAAAGCGTGAACTGGAGCGCCAAGCTTTGTACTATGCCGGAGAGCTGGCTCAGCGGTACTACGAGTCCTGCCTCAAGCACCGGCAGTTAGGAGCTCAGCCCCGTGCGTATCTTGAGCGCCGCGGTATCAATGAAGATATAGCAACAAAGTTTGGCTTAGGTTTTGCCCCAGAGGACTGGGAGGGTGTACTTAGGTACCTCCAGCAACATGGAGTGGCGGCGAGTACAGCAGTAAAAGCCGGGCTGGCTATACCACGCCCGAAGGGGGATGGCGCCTACGACCGGTTTCGAGGTCGGCTGATGTTTCCGATCCGTGATTTTAGGGGTCGGGTGGTTGCTTTTGGGGGTAGAGTGGTGGGGCCCGGGGAACCAAAGTACCTGAATTCACCCGAGACTCCTATTTATAGCAAAGGCCGCTTGCTCTATGCCCTGGACCAGGCTCGTTCCGGCATTGAGCGGGAAGATGTAGTGCTGATTGTGGAAGGTTATTTAGACGTGTTAGCTTGCTACCAGTTCGACTTTGATTTTGCCGTAGCTTCCCTGGGAACAGCGCTGACCAAAGAGCAGCTGGAATTGCTGAAGCGCCTAACCACTAATGTGCTTATTGCCTATGATGCTGATACGGCCGGCCAGGCAGCCACAGTACGCGGGCTGGATTTGGCCCGTGACAGCGGGTGCCAAGTTCGTGTCTTGGCACTGCCGGCAGGTAAGGATCCGGACGATGTTATTCGTAGCGACGGAGCCCAAACCTTTGCTGCGCTGATAGATAAAGCCCTGCCCATTCCCATGTATTATTTCCAACGCTTGCTAGAAAGACACGATACCAGCAATTTGGAAGGACGACTGGCTGTGGCCGAGGCCATGGTTCCTCACTTGGCAGGTATAGAAAACCTGGTGGAACGGGAAGAGTATACCAAAAAGGTGGCTCAAAGCCTGAATCTGGAACAACACCTGATCAAGACCCAAGTTCAGCAGTTGAGACGTGGCCAAGAAAGAGGCTCAAGGAGCCAGAAAACCGGGCCCAAGGCCAAACGGTCTTTGCTCCCGGCCGCGCATCGGGCCGAAATCGGTGCTTTGTTAGGTCTTGGCAGCTTGTTTCTTAATTGCCCTGAGACAAGGGTGACCATTGCCGAAAGCATCTCGAAAGACTGGCTGAGTAGCTTACCCCAGGCAGTAGTAATGAGAGCTATGCTGACGCTGTTCGAACAAGGTGGCAGCGATTTTTCTTTGTCCCGCCTCCAGGATCGGCTGCCAGATCAGGGCGCACGTGATGCTTTGGCCGAGCTGGCAGTTCAACCGGTGCCGGCTGGTGACGCGGCAGTTTTGATAGCTCATTTTGCTGATCGCCTCAAGCTTATGTGGGTGCAGAAAGAGATTGGATCTTTAAGGCGGGAAATTAATTCGGGGAAAAGAGCAGGGAAAAACGAAGATAGCGCGAATTTAATACGTAGGTTGGCTGATTTACACCACCAAGAAGTTCTACTTAAGCAACCGAGCCCAGGAAGGAATTCTAGGGACGGCTGGATGGAAGGGGGGACGAGACATGCCGAAAAAGGATGACATATTTGCTATTGAAGGTCTGTCTGAGCTCATGAAAAAAGGCAAGAAGACCGGCACCATCTCCTATGCCGAGATTATGGACGCTTTGCAAAACGTAGATCTGGACCCCGAACAGATCGACCGCGTCTACGGGGTGCTAGCCGAAGCTGGAATTGAAGTGAGTGACGAAGGCGGCAATGTCGAATCCCTGGTAGCAGAAGATGAACCGGAAGAGGAAGAAGAAGTAGAAGTAGATCTTTCGGTTCCTGAGGGTGTCGCCATCGACGACCCTGTGCGAATGTATTTAAAAGAAATTGGCCGGGTACCGCTGTTGACAGCAGAGGAAGAAGTTGAGCTGGCCAAGCGCATAGAGCAAGATGATATGGAGTCCAGGCGGCGTTTGGCCGAGGCCAATTTGCGTTTGGTAGTGAGTATTGCCAAGCGTTATGTGGGTCGCGGTATGCTGTTTCTGGATTTGATTCAAGAAGGGAATCTAGGCCTGTTGAAGGCGGTAGAGAAGTTTGACTACCGCAAGGGTTATAAGTTCAGTACCTATGCCACTTGGTGGATCCGTCAAGCCATTACCCGCGCCATTGCTGACCAGGCTCGAACTATCAGAATACCGGTGCATATGGTAGAGACAATTAACCGCTTGGTGCGAGTGCAGCGTCAGTTGTTGCAGGAGCTAGGGCGCGATCCTTTACCGGAAGAAATTGCCGAAGAGATGGGAATTAGTGTGGAACGGGTAAGGGAAATTATGAAAATTGCCCAAGAACCGGTTTCACTGGAGACACCAATCGGTGAAGAAGAAGATAGTCATCTGGGTGATTTCATTGAAGACCAAGAGGCGCCTTCGCCCGTCGATGCAGCTTCTTTCTCGCTCCTTAGGGAGCAACTGGAGGAAGTGTTGGAGACGCTTACGCCGCGTGAGAAGAAGGTGTTACGGCTTCGGTTCGGACTCGAAGATGGCCGAGCCCGCACCCTGGAGGAAGTAGGCCAAACCTTCGGCGTTACCCGGGAGCGTATCCGCCAGATTGAAGCTAAGGCCCTGCGTAAGCTTCGTCATCCCAGTCGCAGCAAGAAGCTGAAAGACTTTCTCGACTAAAGGCAGGTGAAGAACCCTGCCTTCTGTTTTCGGTCTTAAACCCCAGCTGCCGCCGCGACTACAAACCTTGGCCGATCTTGTCCCGTTCGGGACGGTGGTAGCTGATATTGGCACCGATCATGCGTATTTGCCTATACACCTGATACAAACAAGGCGGGCACCATGGTGTATTGCCACTGATGCCAGCCCTGGCAGTTTGACTAAAGCCCGGCAGGCAGTGGTAGCCGCCGGGCTGGAAGATAGAATTGACCTTCGATTAGGATCGGGTCTGACAGTGTTGGCCCCGGGAGAAGTTCAGGTGCTGGTTATTGCCGGGTTAGGTTCAAAAACCATAGCAGATATTATTGCCCTGGCACCGGAGGTGGCCGCTTCGGCCCAGGTTTTTTTGCTCCAGCCCATGACCAACCCGGGCGAACTGCGCCGGCGCTTACCGGAGCTAGGGCTAACCCTTACCGACGAGACGCTGGCAGTTGAGAGGGGACGCTTTTATGTGATTATGGCGGCCACTTCCGGGACGATGCCCACTTTTGCCGAGGAGTTACTGGAAATCGGACCCTACTTAGTCGCTAAAGCGGACTTGCTGCTGCCAGCATATCTGGCTTTCAAGATCGGACAAGAGGAACAAGTGCGAGCTGAGGCTGAAAAAAGCGTTTCCGGTAAGGCACGCTGTGAGTTGGCCAGCCGTAGAATTCACGCTTGGAGGGAGATTCTACATGACTGTGAAAGCAAGTTACGTGATCAGCCTAATTGAAGAACTGGCTCCGAGCAATCTAGCCGAGGACTGGGATAATACAGGTTGGCAGGTAGGAGATAGCCAGGCCGAGGTGTCCACAGTAGCCGTGGCTTTGGACCCTTCCCCGGGGGCACTGGCCAAGGCCGAGCAATTGGGAGCGGAACTTTTGATCACTCATCATCCGCTGCTTTTTCAACCGTTAAAACATCTGCGGTTGGATTTGCCCACAGAAAATTTAGTGGCTCGGTTTCTTCAGGCCGGGGTAGGGGTCTTTTCGGCTCATACCAATTTAGACCATGCGCCCCAAGGAACGTCAGCTGTTCTGGCGCAAAAATTGGGGCTGATAAATACGGAGATTCTTGTTCCCGGTAGGAGGCAAAAGCTGTATAAATTAGTAACTTTTGTTCCGCCGTCACACGTGGAAAATGTCCGCCGAGCGTTAGCGGCCGTCGGAGCCGGTTGGATCGGTAACTATAGCCACTGCACTTTTCAGACAGCTGGAACCGGTACATTTTTGCCCCGCAAGGGTACCAGCCCTTACATCGGTGAGGCTGGGAAGCTGGAATATGTGGACGAATTGCGCCTGGAAACAATAGTGTCGGAGGAGCGGCTCGGAGCAGCTGTTAGCCGGCTGTTATCGGCTCACCCCTATGAAGAAGTGGCTTACGATGTATATTCTCTGGCTCGGGAAGGGAAGCTTTACGGTCTGGGGCGCGTGGGGGAATTGCCCCAGAGCTTACCCTTGGCTGAGTTTGCCCACCGGGTCAAGGCAACCCTGGCTTTGGCGGCAGTGACAGTTGTGGGGGATGAGAACAAGAAGATCAAGAAAGTGGCTGTTTGTGGTGGCAGCGGCTCTTCCTTGGTTCGCCGGGCCAGATCCGTCGGAGCAGATGTACTTGTTACCGGTGACGTAAAATATCACGCCGCCCAGGAAGCGGATCTATTGGGCTTAGCTGTGATCGATGCCGGCCATGCCGGGACGGAGAATCCGGTGATTCTCATGCTGGCTGATTATTTAAGGACCAAGCTCAGGGATCACGGTGTAGTTGTGTATCCTTACACTGCAGCGGATATCTCCCGGACATTGTGATGCCGATCAGATTGCTGCTGTTTGCAGGTATTAACTGGACATGGAGCCATTTTCAGCTTAGAGTGGGGTGAAGACCAACATGAAACTGATCCTTCATATTGACGGTGCTTCGCGCGGCAATCCGGGGCCGGCGGCAATAGGGGTTATAGTTACGGACGAGAATGGAACAGTACTAGCGGAGATAGGTGAATATATAGGTGAAACCACTAACAACGTGGCTGAGTACAAAGCATTGCTCCGAGGACTGAAGGAAGCAGACAGGCTGGGCGCTCAAGAAATATCTGTTTACAGCGATTCAGAACTCCTGGTTAAACAAATGGAGGGGGCTTACCGTGTAAGGCATCCTGGCCTAGTAACGCTTAATAACCAAGCCAGGAACATGATCCGAGTTTTCGCCCAGGTTACTCTTACCCACGTGCCCAGAGAACAAACCACTTCTGCCGACAAATTGGCCAATGAAGTACTGGATTTGAGGAAGCAAGAAACAGCTGCCACAACCAAAGCCACCGACAAGGGGGCAGAGATACGAGTTGTGAAGATGTCCCCCAAAGAGACAGAGATAGCTCCTTGGGGTTCCAGGTGGCAGTTACTATCTGTTCCACCGCTAGCCTTGCATCGACTGATGATCAATCCGGGCCAGAGGCTTCCTTATCAAGAGACCCCAGTGGATGTTGTGGCCCATGTTTTGTCGGGAAAGGGCCGCCTAACGGCAGGCGGTGCTGAGTTCGCCCTCGAGACAGGTGATAGCGTATTTATTTCCAAGAGCGCTACCGGGGTGGTGGAGGTTGTTGGTGAACAACCCTTGGTGGTTGTTGCCGGCTTAATACCAAATATTAAAGGAGAAGAGCATGAACCAGTTGACGGTACTTAGTATTGTTGCTTCATTACATTTTATGTCCTGGCATTTAGTTTCCCCTTATATAGCGTTGGTAGCTAAGGGGCAGGGTGCGGGAACAGATACGATCGGTTTAATCATGGCCGCATACGCTGTCTTGCCCATGGTTGTGTCGGTACCCACCGGTGTCATTTGCGATCGAACAGGGACCCGAAAACTGTTTATCAGCAGCACTGTTGGCATTGCCGTAGGCAGTTGCAGCCTTTTGGTATCTAGGTCGGTGAACTTTTTGGCAGCTAGTCTAGCAGCGTTGGGCTTGTTTCATGTATTACAGTCAGTTGCAACTCAAGTGACAATTGCCCACAGCGGTGATGAGAACATTGTTTATCGTAATTTCGCTGTTTACAGTTTCTGTAGTTGTGTAGCCCACTTGATCGCTCCGCCGCTGGGAGGTCTGCTCGTACGAGAATTCGGCTATGGCACACTTTTTGCGGTATCAGCCTCGCTGGCAGTGCTGATGGTATTATTTGCCCCTTTGGTGAAAGAAATTGAACCGAGAACATCCCTACCGAAGGTGAGTAATGCGTGGGAAGTAACCGGGAGGAGTGTCCAGACTCTGTTACACAAGCCGGCGTTCGTTATTAGTCTGCTAGGAATATTCGGTATTATCGTCTTGTATAGCCTGAGGACTTCATTTTACTCGGTCTATTTTGATGAGGCAAACCTGTCCACGCCCATGATTGGCTTGTTACTTACCGTTCAAGGAGCGGCAGAAATGGCAATTCGGCCGTTCACCATCAGTTGGCGTAATCAATTTGGCACTGCTCCCACGCTTCTGGTTGCTCTGGCAGCCTGTGCCGGTAGTGCCTTGCTAACGCCTTGGTTTAAGTCGGTGGGAGTACTGGCTCTGGTATTAGGATTGGGCGGGGTAGGCTATGGTTTGGCTCATCCCATAACCATGGGTTTGGCCAGCCAAGCAGCCGACGACGGAGAACGAGGCCTGGCCATGGGCCTAAGAATGTTTGCTAATCGCTTGTCCGGGCTGGTGGCGCCGCTGTTTCTGGGAAAAATGGGCAATGTGTTTGATATTAAAGCTATTTTTGCCGCAGCAGCCGGGGCTATAGTATCCTGTCTAGTTGTTGTTTACATCTGGGCCAAGGTTGACAACAGCTTATGGTTGCCCAGGAGAAGACAAGCTTCGCCAAGAACTTCGTAGTTGCACAGCAAATAAAAAAGACGGCAGTTGCCGTCTTTTTAGTGCGCAAGCCTGTAAGCCGGGTTCTGTCGTGGGTGACCATCTGTCTGGGGCGCCGGTTGCCCGGCGTCTCGTGCGACCTACCCGAGGAGTCTGCGAGCCGCATCATTCTCCTCCTACCAGGTCTTGCTCCAGGTGGGGTTTAC
>LSQX01353729.1_pt2 | contig 10918 bp, 9 predicted proteins | sample 654561 | NCBI WGS metagenome assembly LSQX01 (sample SAMN04489861, study PRJNA283612) | anaerobic digester metagenome | isolation source: 4 biogas reactors fed with cattle manure at either 37C or 55C with and... | place: Denmark: Kongens Lyngby | collected 2014 | reverse complement strand
TTGGTTCCGAAGGAGAAGAATTCGGCTTCGGTGGCAATTGCATCGGCAGTAATGGCTGCTCTCGGAATTTCGATCATGGTGCCGACCAGGTATTGAAGGTTAACGCCCGCTTCTTTAATGACTTTGTCCGCTGTTTCAACAACGATGTTTTTCACATATTTCAGTTCCTTCACTTCACCCACCAGTGGGATCATGATCTCGGGGATAACGTTCATGCCGGCTTTGTTTACATTAATAGCTGCTTCGATAACTGCCCGGGTCTGCATTTCAGCGATTTCCGGATAGGATACCGCCAGACGGCAGCCTCTGTGGCCCATCATCGGGTTGAATTCATGCAGTTCAGCAACAACGCCCTTTAAGTCTGCTGTGGTGATGCCTAAATCCTTTGCCAGCAGTTCGATATCTTCTGCCGCCTGGGGAAGGAATTCATGCAGCGGAGGATCCAGGAAACGGATTGTAACCGGGTATCCCTTCATTTCTCTGAACAGTCCTTCAAAATCCGCACGTTGCATGGGAAGCAGCTTATCCAAAGCTTTTCTTCTCTGCTCTTCGGTGCGGGCAACAATCATTTCGCGCATGGGCTCGATTCTGTCGCTGTCGAAGAACATGTGCTCGGTACGGCACAGGCCGATACCTTCGGCGCCAAATTTCAATGCTTGGGCAGCATCTGCCGGTGTGTCGGCATTGGCTCTGATCTTCAATTTACGGGTTTCGTCAGCCCATTGCATCAGGGTGGCAAAATCACCTGTCATCTTCGGGGGTTCGGTGGGCAGTTGCTCTCCGTAAACATTTCCGGTGGAACCATCCAGGGAAATCCAATCCCCTTCGTTATATTTTCTTCCGTTCTTATCAAAGAAGCATTTATCTTCTTCAAGGATTTTAATCTCGCCACAGCCGGCAACGCAACAGGTACCCATACCACGGGCAACAACGGCTGCGTGGGAAGTCATTCCGCCGCGGGCGGTCAGGATACCCTGGGAAACATGCATGCCTCCGATATCCTCAGGAGAGGTTTCAAGACGAACTAGAACCACCATAGAGATCCCGCTCTGGACGGCTGCTTCCGCATCCTCAGCGGTGAAATAAACCTGGCCGGTTGCAGCGCCGGGGGATGCGGGCAGACCCTTGGCAACCACAGTGGCGGCCTTCAGGGCTTTTGGTTGAAATTGGGGATGCAGCAGTGCATCAAGCTGTTTCGGTTCCACCTTCAACACAGCCTCTTCCTTGGAAATCATCCCTTCATTGACCAAATCGATGGCAATCTTTAACGCTGCGGCTGCAGTTCTCTTTCCGTTTCTGGTTTGAAGCATGAACAGTTTCCCGCGCTCGATGGTAAACTCCATATCCTGCATATCGCGGTAATGCTTTTCAAGCGTGTTGGCAATATCAACAAACTGCTGATAAGCCTGATTGTTTGTTTCCTTTAAATGATCAATGGATTGCGGTGTACGGATACCTGCAACAACGTCTTCTCCCTGCGCGTTCATCAGGAACTCACCGTAGAGTTTCTTTTCACCGGTTGCGGGGTCTCTTGTAAAGGCAACACCTGTTCCGGAGTCTTCCCCCATATTTCCATAAACCATTTCCTGTACGTTGACAGCGGTACCCCAATCGTACGGAATATCATTCATTCTTCTGTAGTATATTGCCCTTGGATTGTCCCAGGACCTGAAAACAGCCTTAATGGCTTCCATCAGCTGAACCCTTGGATCCTGCGGGAAAGCTTCTCCCTTTTCCTTCAGGTATAACTCCTTGAACTGTTTTGCCAGAAGCTTCAGATCATCGGCATCAAGCTGTGTATCGTTGGTAACCCCTTTTTGCTCTTTCATGGCATCCATGATCGCGTCAAATTTAGACTTTTTGATTTCCATCACCACGTCGGAAAACATGGTAATGAAACGTCGGTAGCTGTCATATGCAAAACGTGGGTTGTTGGTCAGTTTTGCCAGACCTTCCACAACAATGTCATTCAGGCCGAGGTTCAGGATTGTATCCATCATACCAGGCATGGAAGCTCTTGCACCGGAACGCACTGAAACCAGGAATGGGTTTTGGAGATCTCCAAATTTTTTACCCACAACCTCTTCCGTTTTTGCAAGGCTTGCATAAATTTCATCTTCAATTTCCTTCGCAATGACCTTACCATCCTGATAATAACGGGTGCAGGCTTCGGTGGTCACCGTAAAGCCCCTTGGTACCGGCAGGCCTAGTCCGGTCATTTCCGCAAGGTTGGCACCTTTTCCGCCGAGAAGGTTTCTCATCGACGCATTGCCTTCCTTAAAAGAATAAACATATTTTGCCATATTTTCTCTCCTCCTATGAACAACCATGATATCTCATGGATTCTTTACGATTTTTGTTTTTTCCGATAACTTGCCAGAGGTATTTCAAATAACAGAACGGTGACTTATGTTTTAAGTATTGCCGAATAGAATCTTTTGCATTCCACGGGCTGATGTATACAGAATACCGTGCTGAAAACCCGCAGTTTAGCCAATATGTACCTGTTACCGTAACAATCATAGCATATCACGATAAACCTGTAAACCTTTGGTGCGTGAAATATCAGAATCATCAGGGGCTGTTCAGAAATGCATTGTTTCCGGCATTTTAGAGCAGGTAATGCCTATTTTTCCAGTTACTCCTGTGAAACCTGCCAAGGTTTCGTGTCGTTTGGCGACACCTGGGTCGTGGGAGACTGTTCACACCCCCACTAATAAAGTTCATAAGTAGCTTCAGAGGTATGTGTTTTATCTGAGCGCAGCGAAGGATCTTGTCAGGAGTAATGAGATCCTTCACTTCGTTCAACAGGCTGCGCCTGTTTACCTGTGAACAGTAACTTTTTCCATCCTGAATCAAGGCGGGGAATCCCCCGCCTTTTCCAGATCGATGCTATTGTGATGAAAATATGTTAAAAATTAAACCTGTCTTTAAAATAAGCTTCCAGTTCGGCTATAGGAATGCGAACCTGTTGCATGGAATCCCTTTCACGGATGGTCACCATTTGATCTTCGAGAGAGTCGAAGTCGAAGGTGATGCAATAGGGTGTTCCAATCTCATCCTGGCGCCTGTATCGCTTTCCGATGCTTGCTGTCTCGTCAAATTCACAGTTATAATGCTTCAGCAGGTTTTCATAAACCTTGAACGCCTCATCGCCAAGCTTCTTGGACAGGGGCAGCACGGCGATTTTAACTGGAGCCAGTGCAGGATGGAAGCGCAGTACGGTGCGCACATCGCCTTCCCCAACCTCTTCCTCGTCATAGGCTTCACACAGCAGTGCAAGAGTAACCCTGTCGGCACCTAAAGACGGCTCTATGACATAAGGAATATACTTTTCATTGGTCATCGGATCAAAGTAGGACATATCTTCCTTCGAATGCTGCATATGCTGCTTGAGATCAAAATCGGTTCTGTCGGCGATGCCCCACAGCTCTCCCCAACCAAACGGGAACAGATACTCGATATCGGTGGTCGCATTGCTGTAATGGCTCAGCTCAGCCTTGGAGTGATCCCGCAGCTTCAGGTTTTCTAACTTTATATTCAGATCCAGCAGGAACTTTTTACAGAAATCCTTCCAATACAGGAACCATTCCATATCCTTGCCCGGCTCACAGAAAAATTCCAGCTCCATTTGCTCGAATTCACGGGTTCTGAAGGTGAAATTGCCCGGTGTGATCTCATTGCGGAAGGATTTTCCGATCTGCCCAATTCCGAAAGGAATCTTTTTCCGGGTAGAACGCTGGACATTCTTAAAGTTCACGAAGATACCCTGCGCGGTTTCAGGCCTTAAGTAAATCTCATTTTTGGAATCCTCGGTAACCCCCTGAAAGGTTTTAAACATCAGATTAAACTTGCGAATGGCCGTAAAATCGGTGCTTCCGCAGCCCGGACAACCGATTTTATTTTCCTGCATGTATTGGGTCATGGCATCATTGCTCATTCCGTCAACGATCATATTGACGCCATGCTCTTTGTTCCAGCCTTCGATGAGATTATCCGCCCGGTGCCTTGTTTTACATTGGCGGCAATCGATCAGCGGGTCGGAGAATCCGCCTACATGCCCGGATGCAACCCATACCATCGGGTTCATCAGGATGGCACAGTCCAGCCCCACATTATAGGGGTTCTCCTGGACAAACCTCTTCCACCAGAGCTTTTTGACATTGTTTTTGAATTCCACCCCCAAAGGACCGTAGTCCCAGGTGTTCGCGAGCCCGTCATAAATCTCGGAGCCCTGAAAAATAAAACCCCTGTTTTTTGCCAGGGCAACAATTTTGTCCATTGTCTTCTCAAAAGCCATTTTCGTTTCCTCCCGGTTCAACCTCTCTGCGTGGTTCAGGGGTTGGTTGCTTCACGTTTGATTTTATGATACCGCACTTTCCCTTCATGGATCTCCTGAATGGCCATGGAGACATCCTTATCAGACTTTGACACTGAAAGAGGCTGTGCTCCCGCTGTGAGCATGCGGGCTCGTTTGGCCGTCGCATTTACCAGCGTATAGCGGTTTTCGACCTTTTCTAGTAAATCTGCAACTGATGGTTTTATCATCATTCTATATCACTCCCCGTATTTGATTTATATATCAGTATATTGTTTCCAATGGAAGTTTTCACTGCTTTTTTGACTGTTTTGCGCTCTTTCTTCTTTCCTTGCGGATAATCCTCAGAAACCGGTCTGCGGCTTTTTCGACGGTATCATTCACGATGATGTGATCGTACGATTCGGAATACTGCATCTCGTTCTCAGCCCGTTTCAGCCTGTTCTCGATAACCTCGGGTGTCTCGGTGCCTCTCTTGGTAATCCGGCTGCGCAATTCTTCCAATGACGGCGGCATAATAAAAACCAGGATGCATTGGGGATACTTCTTCTTAATATTGTTTGCGCCTTCCACATCGATCTCGAGAAGGACAATCCTTCCCTTTTCAAGCTCACTTTCCACATAAGCTTTAGGGGTTCCATAGTAATTGCCACAGTAATCAACCCATTCCAGCAGCTCATTTTTCTGGATCATGTCTTCAAACCGTTCCCTGGTGACAAAGAAATAATTCCTGCCATCGATCTCCCCGGGCCTTGGGCTTCTGGAGGTTGCCGAAACAGAAAAAATCACGTCTTTGTCACGCTCCCGCACAAGGGACACCACGGTTCCCTTCCCAACGCCGGCAGGGCCTGAAACAACAATCAAAAGACCCGGATTCATTCCGCATCCTCCTGCTCAAGATCGTCATTGACCACCGAATCGGTGCTCTTGTCGCTTAACCTGTGGGCTACGGTTTCCGGCTGTACGGCTGAAAGAACAATATGGTCGCTGTCGGTCACAATCACCGCACGGGTTCTTCTGCCATAGGTAGCATCAATGAGCATGCCGCGATCCCGTGCTTCCTGAATGATGCGCTTGATGGGCGCCGATTCGGGGCTGACAATCGCAATAATCCTGTTTGCGGATACAATGTTCCCAAATCCAACATTGATTAGCTTCATTTGGTAAACCTCCGTTAAGGCTGAACAGGTTAAGGTTCTGGCGAGATTGTGGAGATGGATTGCAGGTTTTGATGTAACCCCTTACCTGTTCCCCGCTATTCTATATTTTGTATCTGCTCTCTGATTTTTTCTATTTCACTTTTCAGATCGACAACATTACGGGTGATCTCCAGATCGTTTGCCTTGGAGCCGATGGTGTTGACTTCCCGGTTCATTTCCTGGAGCAGGAAATCCAGCTTTTTACCGATGGGACCGTCCAAGTTGACGATTTGTCCGAATTGCTCAAGGTGGCTTTTCAAACGAACCAGCTCTTCATTGATGCTGGCCTTGTCGGCAAACATGGCCACTTCCATGGCAATACGCATTTCATCAATATTGTTGTTTTCCAGTAGTTCCCGGATCCTTGCCGAAAGCTTTTCCCGATATTCGGTAACCACATGGGGTGCGCGCTCCAGAATTATCTGACGGTATCCCTCTACGGACCCGCAGATATCCAGCAAGCTTTTTTTCAGCTTTTCCCCCTCTGCTTCGCGCATGGCCAGCAGGTTATTCACCGCTTCATTCACAGCTTTGTCTAATACTGTCCAAATTTCTTCGCTGTCCTCTTCCTTTTTTTCAACGCGCAGTATCTCCGGAAACCTGGCCAGTGACGAGGACGAAATATCCTCCCTTAACCCGAGGCTTTGCGCAATTTTGCTCATGGCCTGGTAATAGGCCCGGGCAAGCCCTTCATCCAGAATGACTTCCTTTTTTCCTTCACCGATGTTTTCCCAGTTGATGAACACATCGATTTTTCCTCTTGAAACCCGCGAGGTGATCAATGAGCGGATTTTGTCCTCAAAACAGCTCAGTTGCCTGGGCAGACGGATATAAACATCACAATACCTGTGATTAACGGTCTTGATTTCGATGTTCATTCGGATTTCTTCGTTCTGATATTCGTAATGACCATATCCGGTCATGCTTCTAATCATTTTTGTGACCTCCAGCTCCTCATAACATTCAGGAACATGCTGAATTCATTTTTATGAAAAAAGGCACATCTGAAAAATCAGATGTACTGCTTTCCAAATTTGCTTTTCGCACCAAAGCTATCACCTATGAGACAGTTCGGTAAAGCACTTTTATTATCATAACGGGTTTGTTAAAACCTTCATTATTTTCTGTGTTAAAACGGCATCTTTGATCGAAGGCTTTCCGGTTCCTACATGGCCAGTACGTTTTTGACAGCCTGGTAAACCCTGGACTTTTCGAAGGGTTTGATCACAAAGTCCTTGGCTCCCATTTTGATGGCTTCAATCACCATGGATTGCTGCCCCATAGCCGAAACCATGATGATGCGGGTTTTCGGACTGACCTTCATAATTTCAGGAACGGCTTGAATCCCGTCCAGCTCGGGCATTGTGATGTCAAGAGTCATGATATCCGGCTGGAACTTTTCTGCAGCCTCTATGGCATCCTGGCCATTGGATGCCTCCCCCAGAACCTTGTATTCTTCAACCTGTTCTATCATTTTTCGGATAATGGTTCTCATAAAAACTGCATCATCAACAATTACAAAAGTAATTTCCTTCATGTCTTCCATTCTCCTGTTTCATACATAATCACAGATAAAACAGCAATTGCTGCCGTTTCCGTTCTTAAAATTCTCTTTCCCAGGCTTACAGGGTTAAACCGATGCTCTTGGGCAAGCTGTACTTCTTCAACGGAAAAACCACCTTCAGGACCGATAAAAATACCCGAGGTTCTAATATTACTTATATTATAACATATCAATAAATCTTTCAAACATTTTTTTCCCTCGTTTTCATAGCAGTAAACGGTGAGCGCATCGGTTTCTTCCTTTACTCTGTCAGACCATAATTTCACCGCATCCGGATAGGACATCGGAGTCTTTACCTCCGGCACCCGAACCCGACCCGATTGCTTGCATGCTTCCCGCGCAATTCTGTTCCACCGCTCCAGCTTTCCGTCAAGCCCCCGGTCATGAAGCCGGATCACCGAATATTGCGTTACCATGGGAATGATTTCCCGCACGCCCAGCTCAACAGACTTTTGAATAATCCAGTCCATCTTGTCGGCTTTGGGAATCCCCTGGAAAAGGATGACTTCTTTCTCAGGTTCGGTTCCCGGCTGCCAGACCTTGATGATTTTCCCGGTGACGCTGCTTTTTCCGGTGGATACAACTTCGGCTTCATACTCGAGGCCCGTTGTGTCGAAGGCAAGAAAAACATCTCCGGGTTTAAAGCGCAGCACTTGAAGCATATGCTTCGCGTCATCCCCCGTGAGGATCAAGCTGTCTTTATTCACATCTTCCGGTTTGATCAAGAATCTATGCATAGCTGTAATGCCACCCACTCACCCTCATCGATTTCCCGGATAACGCGGTACCCTTGCTGTACAGCTGCACTCACAACCTCCTGCTTTCTTTCGCGGATGATCCCGGAAAGCAGAATGGCAGAGTGCAGGCCGATGTAATGCTTCAAGTCTGGAAGCAGCGCCAGTATCACGTCTGCGATGATGTTGATGATCACAATGTCATATTGTTCGCGCGGAAGGTTCTTCAATTCTCCCTGTAAAACCTTCACGTTTTTATCAACATGGTTTTTGTCGATGTTTTCCCGGGCCGTTTTACAGGCGGCATCGTCGATATCGACACAGGTGACCTGGGATGCACCCAGTTTCGCGGCAATAATGCCCAATATTCCGGTACCACAGCCCAAATCAAGGATCTGCTCATTTCCCCGGATCAGATCATCCAGCAACACAGCACACATTCTGGTGGTCTCATGGGTACCTGTTCCAAAGGCCATTCCCGGATCAAGCTCGATAATGGTTTTTCCTTCATCGGCAATGAAATCTTCCCAGGAGGGTTTGATGATGATCCTGTTTGAAATGTAAAAAGTTTTATAATGCTGCTTCCAGCTGTCCTTCCATTCAGAATCATCTCGAAGCAGGATTTTTATTTCCGAAGGTGGGGTTTCCATTATTAAAAAAGCATCCTTTAGCTCGGCCTTCAGCGTTTCAACCTCTCGTCCGGCTTGAAAGTATGCTTTTATAATGGTTTTATTTCCGTAGCTGTCCAGAAAACCGTCATCCGCATAATCCAGATAGCGGTTTTCCTCGAGAACCTGCCTGAAGGCCTGTGGATCGACGATCTCCAAACCTGTAACGCCTTGATCCATCAGGATCTGGGACAGGATTTCCTGTTCTTCCGGTTCAACTTCTACCGATACTTCCAGCCACTGCACTTGTTTTCTCCTTTTCGTTATTCACTCAACTTTCCCACAGTGTTTTGCTCTTGCCTGCAGGGTGCCGACGGCGGTGTGATGTCACACCTCAGCATGTCGGTATCAGCATCTCAAAACACTACTCACAAATTGTGGTGGGGAAGTTGAGTTACTGAAATATATCCTTCATTTTGTCAAAAAAGTTTTTCCGCTGGACGAACACATCATCCCCGCTGACCTCGGCAAATTGCCGCAGCAGCTCTTTTTGTTTGGAGGAGAGCTTTGTCGGTACCTCCACATTGACCTTGACAAACTGGTCTCCCTTTGAATTGGATCGCAGATGCTTGATCCCCTTGTTGCGCAAGCGGAAGATGGTGCCTGTTTGGGTCCCTTCAGGTATGGAGTATTTGATCGTTCCTTCCAGCGTGGGAATGTCCATTTCAGCCCCCAAAGCAGCCTGAGTAAACGTTACAGGAATTTCGCAGATGATATTAAATCCGTCTCTTGTAAAGATCGGGTGCGGCTTTACGCGGATGGTGACATATAAATCCCCCGCAGGGCCTCCCTTTGTACCGGGTTCCCCTTCGCCGCGCAGGGAAATCGTTTGGCTGTCATCGATTCCTGCAGGAATATCAATGTTCAGCGTGGAGCTTTTCTGAACCCTTCCACTGCCTTTGCACTCCTCACAGGGATCGGTGATCAATGTCCCCTCACCCCGGCAAACTTCGCAGGCTCTCGCGTTGACCATCTGCCCAAAGGGTGTGGACTGTACCTGCCTGACCTGGCCGGTGCCGTTGCAATGCTTACATGTTTGCGGAGCAGTGCCCGGTTTCGCGCCGGAACCACTGCATACCTGGCAATGCTGCATACGGCTTACACGGAATTCCTTTGAAACGCCGAAGGCCGCTTCATTGAAGGTGATCTCCATGGCATATTTTAAATCGGCTCCCCGCCTGGGACCTGCTTTTTGCCGGGAACTTCGTCCAAAAGGCGATCCAAAAAAACTATCAAATATATCTTCAAAGCCGAAACCAAAGCCGCCAAAGCCTTCAAACCCCGTTCCATTCATGCCTGCATGCCCAAACCGGTCATACTGCTGTTTCTTCTGCGGGTCGCTTAATACTGCGTAGGCTTCACTGACTTCCTTGAACTTTGCTTCGGCTTCCTGATTATCGGGATTCACATCCGGATGGTACTTCTTCGCAAGAGTGCGGTATGCTTTCTTTAAATCGGCCTCGCTGGCGTTGCGTTCAACCCCAAGCACTTCATAATAATCTCTTTTTTCGGGCAATTCAACCAACCCCCACAATTGTTTTAGTTCACAACTCAACGATTATAGCACACTTCAGGATTACCGACAACAATCAACTTTGGTATTTTCCCAACGGGTCATCAAGGCAGTTACTGGTCACACCCCCCTTAACAAGCTTATAAGATGCAACGGAGGTATGTGTTTTAGTAGCGATTTCATCCTGAGCGCAGCGAAGGATCTTGTCAGTAGTAATGCGAAGGCCCTTCACCTCGTCAAGAAGGCTGCGCCTGCTTACCTGTGAACAGTAAACTCATGATAGTGGGAAGCTTCTCACAAGTAAACCTGCAACGAGTCAAAGGTTTCCCTTTGACTCGTTATTTCATCAGTTTCTGCAGTGATCTCTGATTCATGGGGTGAAGTATATTAACCCACTTGTATTCATTCCATTACTTACTCGTCGTCTACAACCTTATAATCCGCATCATATACATCATCCTGGCCATCCGTGCCTGGGTTCGCGCCCCCATCCTGATTGGGATCAAAGCCGCCGGGGCCCGCAGCGCCGGGATTTTGCTGATACATCTTCTGCGATATCGCGTAGAATGCCTGTGAAAGCTTTTCGGATGCAGCCTTGATCGCTTCGGCATCGTCCCCCTTCACGACTTCCTTCAGATGGTTAAGTTCAACCTCTACGTTAGCTTTATCGTCGGGAGAAACCTTGTCGCCCAGATCCTTCAGGGTTTTTTCGGTTTGATAGATCAGGGAATCGGCCTGGTTCTTCGCTTCGATCATATCCTTTTTCTTCTTGTCTTCGGCAGCAAACTTTTCCGCTTCCTTCACTGCTTTATCGATTTCAGAATCGGACAGGTTGCTGGAGGCCGTGATGGTAACCTTCTGCTCGTTTCCGGTGCCCAGATCCTTGGCGGATACATTCACAATGCCGTTGGCATCGATATCG
>LSQX01117297.1_pt1 | contig 10918 bp, 17 predicted proteins | sample 654561 | NCBI WGS metagenome assembly LSQX01 (sample SAMN04489861, study PRJNA283612) | anaerobic digester metagenome | isolation source: 4 biogas reactors fed with cattle manure at either 37C or 55C with and... | place: Denmark: Kongens Lyngby | collected 2014 | reverse complement strand
TACAAAACCAATCATACCAACCTGCATTAATTTGTGTTTTTCTATCAGGTGCATTAAATTCCCCATTATCGAACTTTTTAATCCATTCTGTAATAGATATCTGTTCATACATAATTATTCCTCCTTATGTATTTTTAATGGTATTGAAAGCATTCCGTAGACCACGTTTATATTCATTGTATAGATTATATGTTCCGATCTTTGGTGTGTATATTATAGCAAAATATGGAATTTGCACAAAAAGAAAAGCACTAAGTATAACATACTTAGTTATTATAGATCTTTTATACACCCATTCAACAAACATGTTATACATTTTTTCTTCACTCCTTATAATTTTTTTAATCCCACCATCGATTTGAATATCTGAAATATTTGGTAAACAATTCCATAGCTTGTTTTTCCATATATGCATCATGTTCCCAACATCTGTTAAATATTTCTTTATATTTATTTTTTGAAAAACCTGTTTGAAGGAACTTAGATGTTCTCTTATTTGCCAATTCCTGTAAAAGCCCACCACCACCGATATTTGCTTGCACATCATAGAATAATTCCTCCTCTGTATAATTTTCTACTGGTATATTATTATACCTATATATTACACGCAAATATGACATATCCAATTTAATTCTGTTACTTAATAAGCTTTTTAACGCATTTCTGCAAATTTTCATTTTTCTTATTTCTTTTTTAGTAAATGTACACATACATTTGGATGATTCGAAATAGTCAATCATCTTATCTAGTTTTTTTACTATTATTGTATACATATTTTCTGGTTCCCAATCTCTATCTTTCCAGATAGAAGAAAACCAGTATTTCATATTTTGGCAGCCTTGTTTAATATCGTAATACATATCTATTACTTTTTTAAACAAAGACAACTCCCCCTCCATTATTTTTAGATTATGCTTTTTGTTACATCGTACAATTTACAAAAATCTTCTTCATCTAACACATCAAATACACGCCAACCCATTAAAATTATATATTGGTTTTCCTTATCTACTATGAAAGAACAACCCAACTCATAAACATCAGATACCGTCATTAATCCATCTGCACATATTTTGGCTCTGTTTTTTGGATCTATTTTGTTTAAATAGTCCGCGATACTTGATAGTTCTTTTAAATCCACTTTAACATATTGCATTGGGTATTTGGTTGTTACCATACCTCGTTCGAACATTTACCATTCCTCCGGTTCCGGAATATATACACCATCCATTATCCAGGTATTGAAATAATCTTTTTTAACTTCTTCAAGTATATGCCTAGCTTCGGAATACGTTGCACCCCAAGCATTAATTGCGTCTCCACCCAATGTTGGAATATATAGAAATACTCCGCCACCATCTTCCGCAGACATTTCTCTTACAACTATCTCATAACGCAAAGACATGTAGTGATTTAGATCTTTTACCACGTTACACACCTCCCAATTAATCGATATATTCTACGTAAGGTTTGTTTATATCTTCGCCATACATCTCAACATTTATAGGAAGAGGAATATATGGATTTTGATTAGGCATATAGCAGGGTATTGTATACTTTTCCACTTTACCATTTCTACGATAGACTAAACGAATACTGGCACTACCTAGCACAACACCAAGAACTGGTCTATTTTTAAACACATTAATATCCGCCTTAAGAATTTCCGCATCATTAGGTACATAAAGATAGAACAGCGTGGCCGCATTAGAAGGCACTATAGACACACCAATAAACAGAACTGCTAGCGCGATAACAATACTATTTCTCATTTTCTTATTCATTTAATATTCCTCCTTTTATTTAAACAACATCTACATATTCCATTATGATAGAAAGTGCATTATCATATGATTCTGAATTAAATACTTTATTTTGCATTTCCTCTGCTTCTTTATGCATATTATTTTTTTTCATTTCTCTAGATACTATACTCACTAAATTAAAAATATTACCATTCTGACCAATAAGATTAACTTTTATTTTATCCATCTTCCATTTCACCTCCAATAAGATCACTAAAATCATCTTCAGTTAACACGCAAATATTTAGTGATTTTGCTTTTTCTAGTTTACTACCTGCCTTCTCACCGCAAAGAACATAATCCGTTTTAGCTGAAACTGATGATGCTACCTTACCCCCATGACTCATGATATACTGTTCAAATACATTTCTAGGTTTACTTAAAGTACCTGTAATTACAAATGTTTTATTTGAAATCATATTATTCTCCTTTATTATAGTATGTGCTATATTTGACTGAAACACCCAACCTGCATTTCTCAATACTTCTATATCGTGTTTTACTTCTGAATCTTGAAAATATGTAATAATGTTTGTTGCCAATACTTCACCGATACCTTCAATAGTTTGTAATGATTCAACAGACGCATTCATAAGTATATCTATAGATGGAAACTTAGGTATCAACAAACGGGGCATAGTAGTTCCAATACCTGGAATACAAAGTGCTGTTAATGTTTTTTCAAATGGACATCGAACTTTAGATTCTTCTATTTCTGTTATAATTTTTCTACTAATAACAACGCTTTTAATAGCATCTACAAGTTTTTCTCTTGTTAGAAAGGCAATGTCGCTTAATCTTTTAATGTGCCCTTTTTCAACACACTTTTTAACAACTACACTACCCATACCTCTTATGTCTAATGCGTGTTTAGACGTCATAAACAAAATATTTTCTATAAGCTGTGCTGGGCAATTTCTATTAATACATTTGTGCGCCGCTTCACCAACAATACGCACAACAGTATTATTACATACTGGGCAAATTTTTGGAAACACAATTTCAGCAGTTCCTGTATTTTCTACACATCTTACAACTTCGGGTATGATTTCTGCGGCCTTGCGTACAACGACATGCGAACCTAGTTTTATATTTTTTTCTTTAATAAAATCTTCATTGTGTAATGATACACGCCCAACCACAGAACCTGATAATCTTACAGGCTCGAGTATTCCTACAGGCGTAATTTTACCAGTTCTCCCAACACCCCATTCAATATCCTTTAGAATTGTTGTAGCTTCCATGGGTGGATATTTAAATGCTATTGCCCAACTAGGCGCATGTGCGGTTTCACCAATTATATTATGCAAATTCTTTTCATTAACTTTTAGAACTGCGCCATCTATAGAATATAGATATGTATTTTTATTAAGATTGTTTATAACATTCATTATTTCGATATCATTATTTGTTTTGTATTTTACAAACGGCGGAACTTCGAACCCAAATGTTTTTAGCCTAAGTAAAGATTTTTCTTGTGTTTCTATATTATCTAATGTATTTGAACTTAGATAATATGCAATAAAACGTACTTTTCTACTTTTTACTTCTTTTGGATTTAGACTTTTCAGTGTACCAGATGTTAGATTACGTGGGTTCGCATATAACTTCTTATTATTTTTTTGCTGAAATTCATTAATTGTTTCAAAATCTTTATTAGAAATATACGCTTCACCCCGTATCTCTATAGACTCTGTTGTGTTTAAAATCTGTGGTATGTTGACTATTTGTTTAATATTATTAGTGATGTCTTCACCAACATAACCATCACCTCTAGTAACACCAGTTACAAGTTTACCATTTTCATAGATAAGTGAAATAGCAACACCATCAATTTTTGGCTCAATTATAATAGAACTTTTAGTATCTTCTGTTATTACTTTATTTAGAAACTTTTGAACATCTACATCTGTGAATGCGTTATTAAGACTTAGCATTTTTTCTTTGTGTGTATACTTGTTAAATGTACCTTGCTGTACTTCTGCACCGACACGTTGGGTTGGGCTATAATCTAGTACTTCGTTTGGGTGTGCTGTTTCGTATTCAACTAATTCTGCATATAGTGCGTCATACACAGCATCTTCAACTAATGGGGTAGCGTTATAATACGCTACCCCATACTCTACAGCTCTCTTTACTTTTTCTAGATACTCATCATATGAAACGAACATTAGATTCTCCTTTAAATAGTAGGCACATATAGTAGTCCTTCAAATAGTTCTTTAATTTCGCTTGACATTTTACATGTCTGCTCATTACGAAGATCGTACATCTCATCTTCATACATTTTTGCCCATAGCTTAATGCATTCCAAAAACGCACTAAATGCACCTTGCTGGAGAGTCCTATGCGTATTGTAACAAAGATATTCTGCAAATTCACGTTTAGGATCATCGTCCATAATGTTTACGAAGTCCGCAAACAGTTTTGCCATTTCTTCACCTGTGGGTTTAGACATTATATATCCTCCTTTTATACATTATAATACTAATACCGCAACATTATAGATTACGTGAAGGTACCCCTTCTTTTTCCTTTTCAAATAGTATTTTATTTTTGAGAGACCACAAAATATGTTGTTCTGTATCTGTTAAATATTTTTCAATATCATTTACATCTAAATAAGTGAAACGAGAACTGTGCTCTTGTTTAGTGATAGAAATATTTTCGATGTGCTTTAGAATAAGTTGAATTGGTATAACTTCGTTTAAAATTCTTTTATATACCTGATCTTTTGTATGTACAATTTTTAGAAAATCTATTATTTCATCGTCCGTGCTATTACGTACAACACAATTCACAATATCTTCCATATCAAAAATTTCTTCTGGAGTTAATGTATTGCGTATATCATCAATTAATGCATTTTCGTCTATTTCAATCCAATTAGAACAGTTCATATTCTTCCTCCTTAGAAATTAGCTGTATTAAGAATAATACTATTAACGTTATCAACTATTTGATCTTCATGTGTGCATATCCACATCTGAGTCTGCCTACCCAAATAGTTGAGATATGTTTTAACTTCGTTAATATGAACCGTATCCATAAATTGCGTAGGTTCATCAATAAGCATAATAGGTACTTGCTCACCCATAGCTTTAAGAAGCGCGAGATGCATTGTTAGACCTAACGCCACTTCTTGTGCTCCAGACAACTGTTCTATAATCTTATTACCAATTACAATATCCATATTATTCCAATCTATCTTAACATCACCCAACGTAAAACTAAATAGTTCCTGAAAATCTTTGTTAAGGTAATATGCAACGGGTTGCAGTAGTGCGTGTCTTAGTTTACCAGGCATTTCTTTTAATACTTCTTTCCATGATAGAACACTTGCTACTTGTTCGTCTGTTTCCAATTTTTTCATTTTATTTGTTTCTAGTTTTTCTTTATTACTCTGCAACATAGACAGCATATTGCGTTTTGTACGTACCATGTTTTCCATGTTCTTTTTATTAAGAATCGCTTGTTCTGCTTGTGCAATAGCTTCTTCTGTCATTATAATACTGCTTTGAATCTTTTCTAGTTCTGAATTAATTGTTACTAGTGTTGTGGACAGCTTATCTACAGTAGCAACATAATTTTTGTAATTACTCCAATGTTGTGCTAAATCGATTATTTTTGTTTCATCTACAGGTGCAACATTTTTATACTGTTCCTTTTGACTTACTATATTACCTACATATGTTTTACATTCTTCAATCTTTTTACTTAACAAAGTTTCGACATTAGCAGATGTTGCAGAATACTGTTTTAGATATTTTACTACGTCGACATATTGTGAAATAACATCTTTTACTTTATCAAATTTTTCTTTTTCTGTTGCAATTGAAAGAGAATCTACGTGACCATATTTTTTATGAAATTCTAGTAATTTTGTTGCTGTATCATATTCTGTATAATCCGTAGTTGTAAGATAACCAAATAATTCTTCTTTTTGTTTTGTAATGCTGTTTAATTCGTCTTCTGTATATGTTGCCTTTACTAGAGTAGCATCCAAACCAAAGAACATTTTTAAATCTTCTAGTATGTCTACTGCTTTTTCAAACTTATTTAGTTCTTCTTTTGCTGTAGTTTCTTGTTCCAGTAACTTTTGAAGTGTATCATACATTTGCTTATTACGCTGTAGTTCTTCCACGGATTCTGTTGGCTCTGTTACAATAGATAGCTGTGAACTCATTTTTTCATATTCACTTATCTTTGTTTGAATATTTTGTAACTGCCTCCATGCTTCTTTTTGTTTAGCGATAACTGATTCGTCTACATCTGTTTCCGCTACTATGTATGTTTTTAGTTCTGCTTCAATTTCTTCGATCTGTGTGTCGTAATCCACTTTCTCAAGATCCGTAATTATAGATGCGAGTGAATTGCTTATAGCTTTAAATTCTTTTTCTTTTGCTAACAAATCTTTATAACCATCTGCTAGTACCTTGTTATCTATAACAAGAGATACTAGTTTTTCAATAATACCTTTTCCAACATCTTTTTCAAATACTTCATTAATCTTACCTTGTTTAACGAATGCTACGTTGTAAAATAGAATAGGATCAAACGGAAGATGTTCTAGTACATCTGTTACCTTTTTATACTTAGTACCATCACTTAGTTGTAGTGATGCTGTTTTAGATGTTCTTGTAAGAATACTTCCATTATCTAACGTAAGTTTAATCTCAAAATCAGAACTATGCGGCCCTATTAGAGATTCATTATTATTTGCTTTACCATGCTTACCTGTGCATACTAAAGAAATAGCTCTTAAAATATGACTTTTGCCAGTACCATTTGGTCCAATTATATACACGTTTTTATTATTTGTATCAACATTAACATGTTTGATTGGACCAAAGTTTGTAATCTCTAAATTTTTAATCAAGTATAACCCACTCCTTATATTTAATAAAGTTTTGGTCCGTCACAGATATCATCAACATATCTGTTACAAAATTTACAGTTATACAATGTGAATGCTTCATTGAAAGTTTCTTCTTCAAACAATGTATCTTCACGTTCACACCAAAAATTAGGCATTTGTTGTTCTCCGAGGTATATAACTACTGCTTGTAATTTGTTTAGTTACCGATTCCGGTTTATCATCCTGCGCAATTGTGAAGATTGTAGTGTTGGTTGTTGGAGAACTATACCACGCTAAAAAGTTTTTAAGAATTCTACTACTATTTTTCTCGGATTCAAAAACACCTAATATATCATTATCACCCATAATAAAATAATGTGTTTTAGCGTATGTAATATATTGCCTCGGATAAATCTTTTCTACTTCATAAACCCCGCCGTCCTGCCCTTTTACTTTAAACATTTTTATATCTCCTTTTTCATAAATGATTCGATTATTTGTTTTCCTTCTTCTTCGTTATCAATGGGTATTAACATACCTTCACCAACCACATACATACCATCAGATTTGCGAATAATGCGTATATTGCTCTTCGTATCAAAGGTCATACCATCAGAAAATTTAATAGTCACTTCAAATCCCCTCTTTCATAAGATGAATTACACCGGCTACAAAAGTGAACTACCAACCGCTAAATCGGTTGGCTTCCTCGCACGGTCTCTATAAAAAAAGAAGTTATATCAGACAATATATTTATTCTCCTTTCAACTTATTGCGTTTATTATTGCTTTAAGTCTAGATGCTATATTAGTATGTTGCAACATATCCGCATATTCTGCTTCTGGAATAATATACGTTAACTCTTCTACAATTTCACCATATATTTCCCGCATTATTGCATCTTGCAACGCTTGTGGAATGTTAACTACTTTAAATCCATCCACGTATTCTTTATCTTGTTGTACAAAAGAACATGATGTTTTAAAATATGCGGTATATTCTGTATATCGTTTATTGCCGTAAGCGCAATTTGTATAATAACCTATGTCTGAAAATAACATTTTTGGATAATTTGTTAAAACTGTTTTTTCTTTAGTACCCATTAATACCCAGTTTGCTAATTCTTTTACTTTAGGTATTTTCATCGCAATCACCAAATAAACTAACAGTATTTTTTAAAATAGATTCTAATTCGGTTTCCTCCTTTTGCGTTGTTAAGTTTGCTGGATATTTTCCTTTAATATTCCGTGCATAAAATTTGCCTTTACTTTCTGCTTCATTGAATTGTTTCCAAACTTCTGCTGGCACATTATCATAGAAATATTCTTGATTATTTTTAAACACTACAGTGAGCCGTGTTGTATCTATATTATACATTATGTTACCAAGCATACTACTATTAATATTTTCCATCGTTTCTATCAACATCAACACTCCTTATTTTTAAATTATCCTATTTGATACATTCTACATTTGCACGTAGTCTGGGTTTATATGAATATGGATCATCGATATAATCGATAAAATATGAAACATATTTAACTACCCAACTTTCTTTTCTAATACAAATCAACTTACACTTTGTATACGCTTGTATACAGTAATCTATGTCAACTCATCTTCTATGAAACATCCGTCTTCATTCATTTTATAGTTTCCATCAATACATTCAACACATCTATAATATTCTTCATTATCTATAATATGAAGATATTTGTTTAAATAACTGCAATAATCCACTACTCTTTCTGAACAGGAACCACATTTGTAAGATTCCTCTTGTTCTATTTTCTTTTGTAGATTATATAATTCGGATATAGCATAAGCTATTCCATGTAACTGATATGATATTGCTCTATACTTACCTTCTTCTGCGTATGTGAGAAATTCGCAGTTTGTTTTCTCACATAGTTCCTGATATATTTTATCTTTTTCCCTCGATTCTTCTTCTAATTTTTCTATTCTATCTTTTACATATTGTAAAATATTCATTTTTTCACCTCTACTTTCTTTTCTTTTTTAATCATTAACCAGAATTGTCTAAAGTATATACGTGAGCTTTGACGAACACGATACAAATCTTCAATAAACAATTCTGTTATAGCATCAACTGCTCTTTTTTCATGTTTCTTCAAATGATCTAAAATATTATCTGGCTTATAAGGGTATACACGATATGTTACATCATCCTTACCTTTAGAAAAGATAGCTAGAAGTTTATATACAATTAAATATTGCTCGTGTGTCTGTGTTGCATGACGTGCTACAGATTGTGACAATTTATTCTTATACATATTGTCTAAATAACAACCATCGAATGTTAAGTTTTTGCATCTATCATAATCGAATAATGATGTATGAAGAAAGTTACTTATTTCTTTTGTTACTTCGTCTTCTTTTGGAAAATTATATAAATATAATTGTTGACGAATGTACTGTAATTCCTCATATTCTATTTCATCAAATGTTAACATTTTCGGGGTCCTTAAATGTAATCAATATTTGCTTTTCTTTCTTCTCTTCATCGTATTTCACAAAATAAGAAATGACGTCAGAAGAATGATTAAGTGCTGTCAAAATTCTTGTGATTTCGTCAAGCATGTGAATAACAAACACCCCCTCAATATTTTTAAAGAAGATCTTCTATACTGCTTTTGTTTTCCATTACAACTTCTTTAATCTTAAGAGGTGCTTGTGTGAGAATTACGTCAAATTCTTTTTCTTTTGTTATATCTAGCAATTCATCCACAGACATCTGCCTATTACAAAACATTTTTAGCTTGTTCTTATTCTCTACAGACATATTTGGATACGATACATCTATTAGAGAATCAAATGTTACAGAACCTACATGTTCCTCTAACATCTCACTAGACGAATCATTATCTGTGTCTAGTTCTTGTAGTCGTTTACAGATGATATTTGGTTTCGAAGAAATGTTATCACTAATCATAACATAAATCATGTTATCATCAACCGCTTCTTCTTCACTTGTTATGATTTTAGGTTTAAATGAAGGGAACGTTAATCTTTTAAATGTAGATACAATATCATCTGCATTTTCATCAAAATACAGAATAGATGGAATGCAATTTGGACTAACCATTTCATCCACTTTACAAAAGTAAGTAGATCCACATGTGTGCCATTTACCATTATCGTAATTAGCATGTGTATCGCCCGTTACAATTAAATCAAATTTATTAAACATTGGATCTGTTTCATCTACTATACCCGCAAAGTAATTCATCTGATATGTACTAAAATGAGAAAATAGAATTTTAGCATCACCCGTATACTCTTTAATAGCATCGAGCATCCCTACAAAATAAGGTACTACAAAAATCTTATGTTTACCTACTATTACTTCTGTAGGTGTTTTAATAGATGAAACATTTTCTTCACTATGTTGCATAACATCCCACGCACAGGATTTATCTTCGAGTATCATATCATGGTTTCCAGGAATACCATACCACAGCACATCTGGACCCAACTGTTTAATTAGTTTTTGCATGAAATTATATTCTGCTGGTTTAGGTGTAACAGTATCCCATAAATCGCCCAAATTAAACACTATTGTATTTGGTTTTATTATACTCCTCATTATTGTAGTAAAATGCCAAAAAGATTTTAAATACAATAGTTTATTTCTTTTATTAACACCCACATGGGCATCGGCAAACGTATACATACTATTATTCCTCCTTCATATTTTGATCTGCTCTTATAAGCTCACTAGGCTGTACGTATGACGTTAAACAAAGTTTGTTACGTTTAATATAAACAAATGGATGTTTTTTATCTGATATTCTTGAACTGTTTTTTAATAATTTTTCTATAGCATCGAATGTAGGTCTATGTGTTATATCCAGAATTTGTATAATTTCAACATTACATAAATCAAAATTAAACGGTGAATTGAAAAACTCGGAGTACATATATTGCATATACATATTTAAATAAACTTCTACGTTGTCTTTTTCTTCTATATCTTTCGAAAATATTTTTATCATCTTACCCAAATTGTATATTCTTCTATTACCCCAACAAACGTTACCGCTACCATAAACATTTCCAAACGGCCAATAATTGTACTGTCTTCCATTATAAGAATCATTATACGGTTTTGTTAAATAAATACTTGCTAGATTGTCTTCAAAAATATCCTTAATGTAAAACTTAGTTTCTGGTACTATAAATCTAAAATTTTCATAAGGTAGTAATGTACGTTTATGTTTTTTAACTATAAATT